>OFRY01000010.1_pt1 | contig 182823 bp, 154 predicted proteins | sample 1543171 | NCBI WGS metagenome assembly OFRY01 (sample SAMN04209240, study PRJEB22552) | human gut metagenome | biome: gut; material: feces | host: Homo sapiens | place: USA: Oklahoma | reverse complement strand
CGAGGACTAAGCCGTGAAAATTACGCAAGTAATTGAAACGGATTAGACGAGTGGAAGTTATTTTAGGAATAGCGGAGAACAACGAGGCTTGACATTAGAAGAGCCGAGGTTCGTAGCCCTAAAATAACGACCGACGAGGACTAAGCCGTGAAAATTACGCAAGTAATTGAAACGGATTAGACGAGTGGAAGTTATTTTAGGAATAGCGGAGAACAACGAGGCTTGACATTAGAAGAGCCGAGCTTCGCAACCCTAAACCTTTTTTATAACGCAAATGAAAATCCCTGTCCGTTATGGACAGGGATTTTTTTGTATCGGTAAACTTTGTTTTTGACATTATAAAGGTGTCTGTACGAATTTGGTACAGCGATTCACCGTTAAATTTAATGATAGTAATATCCTGAACTGGAAAATTCGTTGAAGATACTGATACCGCAGACTGCAAGTATAATTGAAACAACTACCACAAGCACAACTCCGATAAGAGCCAGGATAAGAGCGGCTCTTGCATAGTTTTTGAGTGACTTCTTTGTTGATGAGCTGAATGCCCAGACAAAGAGCATAATGAGGTTTACAATCGGCAGACAGGTTAAAAGCATAACGCCGATCCAACCGCCTATGCTTACAGGCTGAGTATCCGGAGTACCGTATGGCGGTGCAACGGGCGGTACAGGCTGTGAGTTGTATGTCTGCTGATACTGCGTGTTGTACTGCTGATTATAGCCGTTGTTGTAGCTCTGATATTGATTGCCGTACTTGCTTTGATTTGCGCCGTAATCATTGTTCGGTGAGTTTGTAAACTGCTGACCGTATGAAGTTTTGTTAGGCTGTGGTTGCTGATAATAAGTTTGATTTGGCTGACCGTACTGCTGAGAATACGGATTCTGCTGTGGCTGACTGTCGGCAGTCGGCTGTGCGTTATCAACCTCAGGCTGTGCAGTCTGCACATTCTCGTAAGGGTTCTGTGCAGCATCTTCGGTTGAAGCATTTTCAACAGGCTGTGTTTCAGGCTCTGGAGTCTGCTCAACAGGTGTTCCGCAGTAAGTACAGAACATTGCTCCGTTGTCAATTTCGTGATTGCAATTTTTACATACCATATATAATCGCTCCTTGCATAATATTCTATAAATAGTATGCTATCATTTTACACTATTTGCCTTACAAAATCAACAACATTCCACGCAATAATTCAATAATATTACAAAAAGCGACAGTTTTACGGCTGTCGCTTTTTATTACACTCCCCTTTTCATAAGCTTGTGGGGAATTATTTTATTTTCTTTGAGTGACGCTTTTACATCTATAATACGCTGATTTGACGAGCCTCTGAACGCAAGGCTTATATCGTGAAGAGCCTCAACAAATTCACCGTCAACAAGCACATCAATCATTGAAAGCATTTCATCCGTACATTCACACCTTGCTCTGCTGTCGGAAAGAAGCTCCTTGTCAAACAAATAGCCCGAATAACACCAAATTGTTTTGTCGGAAAATTTTTCTCTGACACGCTTTAAAAACGGCACTAAGGCTCTTTGATTTGAAGGTTCAAAGGGTTCTCCGCCGAGCAATGACAAGCCGTCAATATATGACGGTTCAAGCTCTTTGAGAATTTTATCCTCAACCTCTTTTGTAAAAGGTTCGCCGTAATCAAAACTCCATGTCTGCGGATTAAAGCAGTTTTTGCAATGATGCGTACAGCCGGATACAAAGAGCGATACTCTCACTCCCTCACCGTTTGCAATATCGCAGAGTTTAATTTCTCCGTAATTCATCAAAGGTGAAGCACCCTTTCCTCAATTTCCTGAGTTCTGCCCTGATTCCAGAACTGAGTTCCGATATATCCACAGGTTCTTCTTGCAACATTCATCTTATCCTGATCACGGTTGCCGCAGTTAGGACACTCCCACACAAGCTTGCCGTCATCGTGAACGATCTTGATTTCTCCGTCATAACCGCAAACCTGACAGTAGTCGCTCTTTGTGTTAAGCTCTGCATACATAATGTTATCGTAAATGAACTTGATAACCTGTAAAACAGCGGGAATGTTATCCTGCATATTCGGAACTTCAACATAGCTGATTGCACCGCCCGGTGACAAAGCCTGAAATTCGGATTCAAGCTTCAGCTTGCTGAATGCGTCAATATTCTCGGTAACATGAACATGATAGCTGTTAGTGATGTAGTTTTTATCTGTTACGCCCTTGATAATGCCGAAACGCTTTTGAAGACACTTTGCAAACTTATATGTTGTGCTTTCAAGAGGAGTGCCGTAGATGCTGTAATCGATATTTTCCTCTTTTTTCCACTTTGCACAATAGTCGTTTAGCTTCTGCATAATTTTAAGACCAAGTTCTTTACCCTCTTTTTCTGTGAGCTTTTTGCCGATAAGGCTGTAAACGCACTCCCAAAGACCTGCATAACCGAGTGAAAGCGTTGAATAACCGCCGTGGAGAAGCTTGTCAATCTTCTCACCCTTTTTAAGTCTTGCCAAAGCACCGTACTGCCACAAAATAGGAGCGGCATCCGAAAGAGTGCCTGTAAGACGCTCGTGACGGCACTGCAATGCTCTGTGGCAAAGTTCCATTCTCTCGTCAAAAATCTTCCAGAATTTATCAAGATCCTTGCCTGCGCTGAGTCCGATATCAATAAGATTTACAGTCACAACACCCTGATTGAATCTGCCGTAATATTTCGGCTTGCCGTTTTCGTCAACATAAGGAGTAAGGAAGCTTCTGCAACCCATACAGGTAAAGCAATGTCCCTCGCCGTTTTTATCAATTTTGCTTTGGAGCATAACCTTCTCCGAGATATAGTCGGGAACCATTCTCTTTGCGGTACATTTTGCAGCAAGCTCCGTAAGATACCAATACTTGCTGTCCTCGGTTATGTTATCCTCCTCAAGCACATAAATAAGCTTTGGAAACGCAGGTGTAATCCACACACCCTTTTCATTTTTTACGCCCTTGTGACGCTGTTTGAGAGTTTCTTCGATAATCATGGCGAGGTCGTGCTTTTCCTGCTCGTTTTTAGCCTCGTTAAGATACATAAACACGGTTACAAACGGAGCCTGACCGTTTGTTGTGAGCAAAGTAACAACCTGATACTGAATGGTCTGAACACCACGGTTTACTTCTTTGCGAAGTCTTTGCTCAACGATATCGTTGATTTTCTCTTCTGTGGGATGAACACCGAGTTCTTCGATTTCCGCAAGAGTTTCTCTGCGGATTTTCTCACGGGAAACCTGAACAAACGGTGCAAGATGAGCAAGGCTTATGCTCTGACCGCCGTACTGGTTACTTGCAACCTGTGCAATAATCTGAGTTGCAATGTTACACGCCGTTGAAAAGCTGTGCGGCCTTTCAATAAGCGTATCGCTGATAACGGTACCGTTCTGCAACATATCCTCAAGGTTTACAAGGTCGCAGTTGTGCATATGCTGTGCAAAATAGTCCGAATCGTGGAAGTGGATAATACCTTCCTTATCAGCCTCAACAATATCAGCCGGCAAAAGCATTCTTCTTGTAAGGTCACGACTGACCTCACCGGCCATATAGTCACGCTGAACGCTGTTGACGGTAGGGTTCTTATTTGAATTTTCCTGCTTTACTTCCTCGTTATTGCACTCGATAAGCGAAAGAATTCTGTTATCGGTAGTATTTGCCTTACGAACAAGCGAGCGGTTGTAGCGGTAACGCACATATCTTCTTGCAAGCTCAAACGCACCCTTTGCCATTAGCTGATCTTCAACCATATCCTGAATTTCTTCAACGGACACTGCTCTCCTGATTTTGTTGCACTTATATTCAACATAGTCGGCAACATCCTCAATCTGTTCGTCTGTGAGGAACTTGTGTTCCCCCGAACCGTTTGCTTTTTTAACGGCATTAATAATTTTTTCAATGTTGAAATCTTCTTCTGAGCCGTTACGCTTAATAATTCTCATAATCCTTCCCCTTTTTATTATTTTGCGGTACTTCCTTGGTAAAAATATCCTATATCTGTTAATCCGAATAAAAAAATAAATTTTTCAATAACGCCGTTTAAAAAATGCGTTATGTAATAAAATTGCAAGGAACCAAACTATCCCTGCAATGCAAGACCAATTATACAATAATTGCAATATAAATACTGTTGCACAGGCAACAATTATGTGATATACTATACTATATCTTGTGGCAAGACAAAAAACACCACACATTATGGAGTGTTGCAAATGATAGAAGAAATAGGCGGTGCAAGGCTTAAAAAATCAGATTTCATCGGGATAAACGAGTGTTTTAAACCTATTGAAAGAGAGTATAAAAGGGGTGAAATCATAACTACATATTCACCCGAAAATGACACAATTTGTATCATAAAAGAAGGAACTGTTTATCTGACAACCGACAATGCCGAAAATCAGCGGAGAATTATTTCTTTTTATGAAAAGGGCGACATAATCGTCACCTGCATTGTACCCGAATCAGACAACAGAATTTTTTATCTGAGTGCCAAAACAAACTGCAAAATTGATTTCGTGAAATACTCAAAATTTACAACCTGTTGTGAAAAGCATTGCAGTAAACACCAGCGGATTATAAGTGCATACATCAAAAAATCTCATAAAAAAAGTCTTGCTCACACAGACATTCTCTGTCAGCAGACGCTGAGGAGCAAGCTTTTGACTTTTTTTGAATACATTAAAACCGAAAAAGGAAAAAACACCTTTTATCTTCCTCTCCCTCTTTCCGACCTTGCAGATTACCTTTCTGTTGACCGAAGTGCAATGATGCGTGAAATAAAAAAGATGAATGAGGAAAATATTATAATCTCCGAAAAGCGAAAAATCACAGTCATTGAAGATTTGTCAGAATGACATATAACATATATATGTATAAAAAAACATAAAAAACAAAAAATACAAATGCGTGATTTCGCCGTTTTGAGCCTGCAAAAAACTTGCAGGCTTTTTTTGTACACAACGATTAATATTGTAGTATAAAAACACCTTGCAGTCAACACGCTAAAAGAATTATAGTCAAAATAATTAATTTGACTGATTTTGAATGAAGAAAAACAAAAACACCAATTTTAATTGCAAAAACGGTAAAATTATACTGTTTTTAAATAACGCTCGACACTTTTTTTGTTAGCTAATTTTGCTGTCTTTAAATTTTTTTGAATTTTTTTGACCGATTTTGCTTGACTTTTAAAAAATGGGTGTTATAATATAAGTCAAGAGGTGAGGATAATGCTTACACAGGACAGGTATCGTGCAATACTTGATTTGCTCGAAGAAAAAAATTCGGTCACGGTGTCGGAATTAACAAAGTTGCTTGACTCATCCGAGTCAACAATAAGAAGAGACCTTTCCGCTCTTGATGAGATGGGAAAGCTCACAAAGGTTTTCGGCGGTGCAACTTCAATCACCAGAAACGAGGGTGTTTTTGAAGATGCGGTAAGCAATCGTGAAACCGTTATGAGCGATGAAAAAGATGCGGTTGCAGAATACTGTGCAAAGCTTATCCATGACTCTGACTTTGTTTATATTGACGCAGGAACAACAACATTAAAGCTTGTTGACCACATTACAAATACAAACGCAACATATGTTACAAACGGCATAACACACGCCAGAATGCTTATCCACAAGGGTATGCAGACATATATAGTAGGCGGAAAAATAAAACCGCTTACCGAGGCTGTTGTGGGTGCCGAAGCAATAAAAAGCATAAACTGCTTTAACTTTACAAAAGCTTTTATGGGAGCAAACGGAATTGACATCGGTTCGGGATTCACAACCCCCGACATTGAAGAAGGTCTTATAAAGGAAACGGCAATCAACAAATCTTATATGGCATTTGTTCTTGCAGACCATTCAAAATTTCGCAGGGTGTATTCCGTAACATTTGCCCCTCTGCAAAAATGTTGTATAATCACCGACAAACTGCCTACGCCGGACTTTTCGCAGGTAACGGTGATAAAGGAGGTAAAAAATGATTTACACCGTAACGCTTAATCCGTCAATTGACTACATTGTCAGACTTGATTCACTTGTTCCGGGAATAACAAACCGAACAACCGCCGAAGAATATTACTACGGAGGTAAGGGAATCAATGTTTCATGCGTACTTGCAGAGCTTGACCTTGAAAGTACGGCATTCGGATTTGTTGCAGGCTTTACGGGTGACGCCATTGAAAAGGGTATTCGCAACGACAGGATTATCACCGACTTTATTAAGCTTGAAAGTGGAATTTCAAGAATCAACATAAAAATCAAAGCCGGCGTTGAAACAGAAATCAATTGTCAGGGACCTCACATAAGTGAAGGCGAACTTGAAAGGCTGTTTTCAAAAATTGACAGAATATCCGACGGCGACACAATCGTAATTGCAGGAAACATTCCGAATACGATGCCTGATGATGTTTACGAAAGAATCCTTGAAAGAATCAAGGGCAAGGATGTACGAATTGTAGTTGACGCAACAAAAAAACTTTTACTCAACGCACTCAAGTACAAGCCGTTCCTCATCAAGCCGAACAGACAGGAACTTTCCGAAATGTTCGGAGTTGAAATCAACACCGAGGATGATATTGAAAAGTATGCAAAAGAGCTGCAGAAACTCGGTGCAAAAAATGTTCTGATTTCACTCGGCGGTGACGGAGCAATGCTCATTGACGAATTTGGAAAAAGGCACAAAGCAGGAGTCCTCAAAGAAAAGGTAATTAACACAGTCGGTTCGGGAGACTCAATGGTAGCAGGCTTTGTGGCAGGATATGAAAAAACAAAAAGCTACCCCTATGCGCTGAAATTGGGCAGTGTGTGCGGAAATGCAACGGCATTTCTTGACGGACTTGCCACAAAAGAAAAAATAAATGAATTGCTTGCAAAATTCAATTAAAAAGGAGAGAAAAATATGCGTATCACAGATTTATTAAAAAAATCGGGTATTGCTCTCGGCGTTAAAGTTGCCGACAAGAGCGAAGCAATTGACAAACTTGTTTCATTACATGAAAAATGCGGAAACCTCAAGGATGTTAAAGCCTACAAAGAGGGAATCCTCAAACGTGAAGAACTCGGCACAACAGCCGTAGGTATGGAGGTTGCAATTCCCCATGCCAAGAGCGAAGCTGTAAAAGCTCCCGCCCTCACGGCTATCACAGTTCCAGACGGTGTAGATTATGACTCGCCCGACGGTAAGCCCTGTAAGCTGCTCTTTATGATTGCCGCAACAACAGACGGTGATGTTCATCTTGAAGTTCTTGCAAGACTTATGCAGCTTTTGATGCATGAAGATTTTACCGCAAAGCTTAAAGCCGCAAAAACTCCGGAAGAATTCATCTCGATTATTGACGCAAGAGAAACAGAGAAGTTCCCCGATGAACCAAAGGCAGAAGTTCCTGCAAAGAAGGGTTACAGAGTTCTTGCTATCACAGCTTGTCCAACTGGTATTGCTCATACTTATATGGCGGCTGAATCACTCCAGAAAGCCGGCGACAGCCTTAACATTCCGATTAAGGTTGAAACAAACGGTTCGGGCGGTGCAAAGAATGTGCTTACTGAAGAAGAAATTGCAAATTGTGACGGTATCATCGTTGCCGCTGACATCACAATAAATCTTGCCCGTTTTGACGGCAAGCCCGTTTTACAGTGTGCCGTTTCAGACGGTATTCATAAGCCGGAAGAGCTTATCAACAAGATTGTAAACAAAGAAGTTCCCGTATATCATCACAAAGGCGGTTCTGCAGATGCTCCAAGGAAGAGAGGCGGCACTTACGGTCACCTTATGAACGGTGTATCACATATGCTCCCGTTCGTTGTAGCAGGCGGTATCTTCATTGCAATCGCATTCCTCATTGATATTGCGTGCGGTGTAAACGCACAGGAGGTTGGCAGTGCATTCGGTACGGTAACTCCAGCAGCCGCATGGTTTAAGACACTCGGCGGTGTGGCATTTAACCTTATGGTTCCTATCCTTTCCGGCTTTATCGCAATGTCAATTGCAGACCGTCCCGGTCTTCTCGTTGGTCTTGTAGGCGGTTTCCTTGCAACATCAGGCGCAACCTTTATGGATCCTGCCGCTGCAGAAACAGTTCCGTCAGGCTTCCTCGGCGGCTTGCTTGCAGGTTTCGTAGGCGGTTACTTAATGCTCGGTATTGAAAAAATGTGCGATAAGATGCCTAAGGCTCTTGAGGGTATCAAGCCCGTTCTCATCTATCCGCTTCTCGGACTCGGCGGTATTCTCGTTGTAATGTGCGCAGTCAACCCATTCATGGGTATGATTAACTCAGGTATGTCAAACGGCCTTAACGCTATTGCCTCTAACCCTGCAATGATGGTTCCGCTCTGTGCGCTCCTCGCAGGTATGATGTCTATCGACATGGGCGGTCCTTTCAACAAGGCAGCTTATGCATTCGCAACACTTAACCTTGCAAACGCAGACGATCAGGCATACATCATTATGGCAGCAGTTATGATCGGCGGTATGGTTCCTCCAATCGCAGTCGCTCTTTCAAACACATTCTTCAAGAATCGTTGGACAGATGAAGAAAGAAAGAATGCTCCCGTAAACTATATAATGGGACTTTCATTCATCTCAGAAGGTGCAATTCCTTACGCAGCAGGTCATCCGCTTCAGGTTATCCCTTCATGTATCGTTGGTTCTGCAGTAGCAGGCGCACTTTCAGCTCTCTTTGGCTGTAAGCTTATGGCTCCTCACGGCGGTATCTTCGTATTCGCAACAATGCAGGGTACATGGTATTTCTACCTCCTTGCTCTTGCAATCGGTGCAGTAGTTTCAATGTTTATGCTTGCACTTCTCAAAAGACCGATTAAAAAATAATTAATTTGCTATTACCCGTTTTTTGAAATGTTTTGTTCCTCGGCACCGGTGTAAAAGCCGGTGCCACCCCTCAAAACTCAAAAAACTTTCACGACATTAGATTCAAAACTTCAAAGCACAAATTTATTTTATAAAGGAGATTTTATTATGGTATCAAAAGAACTCGTACTCACAAATGCGCAGGGATTCCATATGCGTCCGGCATCGGTTTTTGCAACAGCTATGGGCAAATACAGCTGTGATGTAACAATCAAATTCAACGGCAATCAGTACAACGCAAAGAGCCTCCTCAACATTATTGCGGCTTGCATCAAGTGCGGCAGTGAAATTGAAGTCGTTTGCGACGGTGCTGACGAAAACGAGGCACTTGCAGAGGCAGTACAGCTCATTGAGAGCGGTCTTGGCGAATAATGGCCCCGACAGACCAGTTACAAGAGGTGAAGATTATGCTACACGGAACAGCCGCATCCGAGGGTATCGGAATCGGTAAGGTAATGCTTATTGAAGAACATTCGCTTGAATACACTCCACGAACAGTAACAGATACTGAGGCAGAGTCACAGCGTTTTAAGGCAGCAGTAGATGCTTTTTGCTACAATACTGAAAAACAGGCAGAAAATCTTCGCAGTTCAGCCGGTGAAAAAGAGGCAGAAATTCTTGCAGGTCACATTCAGATTATCAAAGATCCGTATCTCAGCGGTGAAATTGAAAAGCTGATTGCAGACGGTCAATGTGCGGAATCTGCTCTTGAGCATATGTGCGATATGTTTATTGCAATGTTCTCGGCAGCTGACGATGAGCTTACAAAACAGCGTGCGGCTGATGTCAGAGATATCAAGAGCGGTGTTCTCGGCATTCTTCTCGGAGTAAACGAAATTAAAGTAAGCGATGCGCCAAAAGGCACTGTGCTTGTTGCAAGGGAGCTTACTCCTTCTGTTACGGCAGGTATTGTAAAAGAAAACATAGCAGGCATTATTACTGAAACAGGCGGAACAACTTCTCACTCTGCAATTCTTGCAAGAGCGCTTGAGATTCCCGCCGTACTCAGTGTTGAGGGTGTCGCATCAAGCCTGAAAAACGGCGACACAGTTGTAGTTGACGGCAGTGAGGGTGCTGTAATTGTTAATCCGGATGATAACACAGTTGCAGAATACTCCAAAAAGCGTGACGCTTTTCTTGCAGAACGCAAAGAGCTTGAAAATTACAGGGGACGAGAAACAAAATCCGCAAGCGGAGAAGTTTATGAACTTTTCTGCAACATAGGAAAACCCGAAGACGCTGTCAAGGCGGTTGATGCAGACGGCGAGGGTGTCGGACTTTTTAGAACAGAGTTTCTGTTCATGGACAGAACTTCAATTCCGACAGAGGACGAACAGTTTGAGGCCTACAAAAAGGCGGCTCTTATCTTAAAGGGCAAGTCGCTGATTATCAGAACACTTGATATCGGCGGTGACAAGGACATTCCGTACCTTGGACTTGAAAAAGAAGAAAATCCGTTCATGGGATTCCGTGCAATCAGATATTGCCTTAAAAACCGTGAACTTTTCAAATCACAGATTAAAGCCATTTTGCGTGCAAGCGCATTCGGTGACATCAAGATTATGTTCCCGCTCATCACAACTATGGATGAACTTCGTGAGGGCAAAAAGCTTGTTGCAGAATGCAAAGCCGATTTACGCAATATGGGCATAAATTTCAACGAAAACATTCAGGTTGGTGTTATGGTTGAAACAGCATCTGCGGCAGTTATCGCAGATATGCTTGCAAAAGAGGCAGACTTCTTCAGCATCGGCACAAATGACCTTACAGGCTACACAATGGCTTGTGACAGAGGCAACAACGATGTGTCTTACCTCTACTCTCCCCTTCAGCCAAGCGTTCTCAGAATGATTAAACGCACAATTGAGTGCGGTGTTCAGAACGGCATTTCAGTCGGAATGTGCGGTGAGGCTGCCGCAAACAAGCTGATGATTCCGTTGCTTATTTCATTCGGACTCACAGAATTCAGCGTTTCAGCTCCGTCAGTTCTCAATGTGAGAAAAATAATTTCCACATGGACAAAAGAAGAGGCAGACAAAGTTACCGCAAAGGTGCTTGAAATGAGTACACAGCAAGAAATTGTCGAATACCTCAAATCGGTTGTGTAAAACAACCAAGTTAATATGCGTTAATCTCAGTTAAATAATTTGCAAACACGATTAATCCCCGTCAGAATTTCTGACGGGGATTTGTCTTTTGGTATATTAATTAGTTTTTTTCTGCATACTATCCCTTTTTGAAAAGACGCAGCCGCAGTAGTTTTGGCGGTAGAGGTCATATTCTTTTGAAAGGATGATTGAACGCTTGTAGCCTTCACGCTTTTTGAAGTCGCTGTACAGCCACGAAATGCCGTACTTCTTGGCAAGCTCCGCACCGATTGCATTAAGCAACTGCGCATTTTTCAGCGGACTGATTGTAAGCGTGGTTGTGAAATAATCAAAGCCGTGTTCCTTTGCGTAGCATGCAGAGGATTCAAGTCGCAGTCTGAAACATTTTTCACACCGCTTTCCGCCCTCTGGTTCATTTTCAAGGCCTTTGACATACTCAAAGTAATCCTTGGGCAAATATTCGCCCTCGACCACCTTTACAGGATGTTCAAACGGCATAAGCGACACAAGACGCTTTTCTTCGCTCAGGCGGTAATTATACTCATCCGCAATCGAAATATTCGGATTGTAAAAATAGACCGTGATATCAAAATATTTTGAAAGATACTCAAGGCAGTATGACGAACACGGGGCGCAACACACATGCAAAAGCAGCTTTGGGACTTTTCCCTCCCCCGTTATTTTTTCAATCACCCTGTCGAGTTCTTTCTGATAGTTTATCTTGTTCATACTATTATATAAATTTGCAAATGTAATCAAAAAGTTCTTCGGCTGTGTCTGCAACAAACGGCGCACCTGCGTTCATAAGCTCGTTTTTCCCCCTGAATCCCCATGAAACACCTGCCATTTTTACACCAGCATTGTTTGCCGTAAACACATCGACATCGCTGTCACCGACATAGAAACATTCTTCGGGAGTTACACCGCTCATATCGAGGAGTGCAAGCAGAGCATCAGGCTCGGGCTTTGTCTTGTACTGTGGTTTCTGTCCCCATGCCTGAGTAAACCTGTGATTTGGGAATGCTTTTTTTAGCATTTTATCAACAAATTCATCGGGCTTGTTTGAAAGCACACCTGTTTTTACACCCTTTTTTGCAAGCTTTTCAAGCATTTCGGCACAACCGTCATATGCGGCAGTGTGGTCATTGCAATGGACGGCATAGTGTCTGTCGTAATCAGCCTTGACCTTTTCAAAAAGCTCGTGGTCGGTCCACGCATCTCCCATCGCTCTTCTGATGAGCATTTCTCTGCCGTTTCCGACATATGTTTTATAATTTTCAACCGGCTTTTCTTCAAGACCGTTAAGCTTCAGACCGTAGTTCACACTTATAGCAAGATCGGTAAGCGAATTCATAAGCGTGCCGTCAAGATCAAATACTACCATTTTTACCATAAATATCACCTTAGTTTAATCCTTTTTCCTGTTCAAAGAGTATTGCTCTGCATGGTGCCGCCTCAACTCCGCCGAGCTTTATCGGAAACGCACACAAATCATATTCGCCGTCAGCCACTCCCGAAAGATTGAGATTTTCGAGAACGGCAATATCCGCTCTGCCAAGTTCAAGATGTGTTTTAACTTCATCAAACGGAGGTGCGATTGACTCGGCATCCGTACCGACAAGCACCACCCTGCTTTGTGCAAGCACAATTGCGGCAGAATGTGAAAGGTATGTTTTGCCGTTTCCACGAAAGAGTATGCGTTTTCGGCAATACGGCAACAGCTTGTCCATATCTTCGCCCGTCAGCACACCCTTGACCGTTATTACGGTGCATTTTCCGTAGAAAGTGTTAAGCCTTAAATCGGTTATCCCTTTGCCGTCAGGGCAAAAGTGGAGAGGGGCGTCAATATGCGTGCCTGCGTGAACGCACATAGAAATCTGCGAAAGATTGCACTCGTCATCTTCATCAATACTTCTCAGCTGAGTCACAACAGTTTCGGGATCACCCGGATATGTTTCGGTTGTAAGAGTGTCTCTCGAAATATCATGAATATACATACATCCTTCGCCTCTTTTCTTTTTGAACATTTTTAATTCACGCAGAGCATCAGTTCCTCAGAGTCTAAGAAAAATATAACTCTGTTTAAATTCAGAACGAACCCACCGTATGAGTAAAGCGGAACATCTGCACTATGATTATACCACATATTACTGCACTTTGCACCTTTATCGGCAAAATTTCCTTGTTTTACGGCAAAAAATAACCCCACAGGAAAACCCTGTGGGGTAAATTGCAATTGTGAATTTAATCAACAGCGATTAATTATTCAACAGAAATCGGTGAACCGACATTGCCTGTTTCGTAACCGCCAACGATGTACTTCTGAACGATAGTAGCATCCTTGATTGAGATTCTGCCATCCTCGTTAGCATCACATGCCTTGAATGCGTTTGCATCATCAGCAGCAATACTCATAAGGTTGATAGCAATCTTCTGAATTGTTGTAGCATCTACAACTGTAATTGAGTAGTCACCGTCAGCATCGCCGAGAAGCGGAACACGGTTACCGTCAATCTTAATATTAGCCTTAGCACCTGAGCGTGACGGATAATCAAACTTAGTAAGATCAAGTGTGATTGTTACATCAACAAGTGAATCTTCCGGATAACCGGCAGAAACTGTGTTAAGGAGCATATTTTCACCATTGAATGTAAGGTCAAAATCTTCGCCTATAGTAGCTGCGCTCTGCTCAGGAAGACCCCAGTTAGCAGCCCAATCGTCGTTAACTGCAAACTTGAACTGGTATGCAGCATCAGCAGATTCAACACCTGTGTATGTAATCTGATAAACCTTGTCAGCAATCTGAGTCATGTGGTTAACTTCAGCGTCAACGCCCCATGCTACACCGTTAAGCCAGCTGTTTTCGCCGTTACCAACAACTGTAATGCTGTTGATTTCAAGGTCTGTAACCATTTTAACGCCGTCACCTGTTACAGCAATCTCGTTTGTAGCAGGATTGAAAGTTACAGTTACATCACAAGCACTTTCTACATCGAAAGTTACATTGTTGTCTGTACCGTCAAGACCGATCCACTTCTGCTCGTCGCCTGTGTTTGCAACGACCTTGAGCTGATAGCTTTTGCCCACCGGAACAGCTGTAAATGTCTTTGTATAAACATCGCCGCTCTTTGTCATTACATTTTCGGGAGCGAGTGCAGGAGAACCCTGCCATTCATAACCTGTGAGTGACTCAACACCTGCTACAACATACTGTGTTGCGTCAGCAGGCTCTGTTGCAGGTTCTGTAGTGGGTTCAACAGTTGTAGGCTCAACAGTTGTAGGTTCTTCTGTTGCAGGAGCTGTTGTACCTGAAGGATCAACACCGAGAAGTGTAGCTACTGTTGTAAGCGGAGCACAGTCGGGATAAGCTGCAGGATCAGCAAGCTCTGTTGCATACATTTCAGCATAAGCGTTGTAAACATCCATTGGCTCAGCCTCAACCTGTGCACAAATGTCAGCTACAGTTTCGGGAGTGTAGTTTTTAGGATTCTTAACAGCCCAGTTGAAAATAGCCTGTGCAACCATTTCTGCTCTTGAAAGGTAAATCGGGAATCTGCCCTCAGTTACATGACCGAGTGATGTGATTGCAGCCTTTGGACCGTAGTTATCGCTGTTATTCTTCCATGTTGCAGCAAAGTCACGCTTTGATGAATCTTCGGTATTCTCAACTGTACCGCCTGTGAGGTAAATTGTGTCGCCGAGACAAGGCTTGCCGAGTGTTACATTACAGGTCTGGTGACTCTGTGATTTAGTATCAATTGTTGAGAAAATTACAGCATAGTCAGCGTTGTCTTTAAGACCGCCGTGATTTGTGCCGTCAGCTGACTTCAATTTTGCAGTATCGTAGTAATAAAGACCTGTAGCAGTATCCTTCTTACATTTCTCTGCCTTACCCTGCCAAGATGTTTCAGGTAAATCATCGCCAGCTACAGCGTAAAGGTGACAATATACTGTCTTTGTTGTTCCCCACTCTGCAGGGAGATTAGATGCGTCAAAATAGATTTTTGTGTCGGTTTCTTCAGCTGATGCAGAGAATATGGTCAAGCCTGAAAAACAGGATACAGCCATAAGAACTGCAAGCACCAAACTGAGAACCTTGGATGATTTTTTCATCGCTAATTCCTCCTTTTTTGTTACTCAAATTTCGAGTAATTACATTATATATCAAAATGCTCACATTTACAAGTGGTTTTTGGCAAGTTTGTAAATTTTTTCTAATTCTTGTTTTAAACCTATTGTTATGCGCTAACATTTGGTGTTTTCACTTGACAACAGTTGCAAATAATTGTATTATTTTAATGGTTATTTTTATCTATCTATCTGTTAAGAGAGGTTAAGTTATGGAAAACAGCAAAAAAACCATGGATAAAATCGTTGCCCTGTGTAAAAACAGAGGCTTTGTTTACCCAGGCTCCGAAATTTACGGCGGTCTTGCAAACACATGGGATTACGGTCCGCTCGGTGTTGCACTTAAAAACAATATCAAAAACGCATGGCTCAAAAAGTTTGTTCAGCAGAACAAATATAATGTAGGTCTTGACTCTGCAATTCTTATGAACCCGCAGACATGGGTTGCATCGGGTCATCTCGGCGGTTTCTCTGATCCGCTTATGGATTGTAAGGAATGTAAAACCCGTCACCGTGCCGACAACCTTATTGAAGATTTTGACGGTACAAATGTTGCAGGCTGGACAAATGAAGAAATGATGAATTACATCAAGGAAAAAGAGATTCCGTGTCCTAACTGCGGCAAGCACAACTTTACCGACATTCGTCAGTTCAACCTTATGTTCAAAACATTCCAGGGCGTTACAGAGGACAGCAAGAATGAAATTTATCTTCGTCCCGAAACTGCTCAGGGCATTTTCGTGAACTTCTCTAACATTCAGAGAACAAGCCGTAAGAAAGTTCCTTTCGGTGTTGCACAAATCGGTAAATCTTTCAGAAACGAAATCACACCCGGTAACTTTATTTTCCGTGTTCGTGAGTTTGAGCAGATGGAGCTTGAATTCTTCTGCAAGCCGGGCACTGACCTTGAATGGTTTGAATACTGGAGAGGTTTCTGCCGTGACTGGCTCTATTCTCTCAATATTAAGGAAGAAAATCTCCGTCTTCGTGACCATGCAAAAGAGGAGCTTTGTTTCTATTCAAAAGCCACAACAGACTTTGAATATCTCTTCCCGTTCGGTTGGGGCGAGCTTTGGGGTGTTGCCGACAGAACAGACTATGACCTTACACAGCACAGCAAAACAAGCGGTAAGACACTTGAGTATTTTGATCCGACAACAAACGAGAAGTACATTCCGTATGTTATTGAGCCGTCACTCGGTGTTGAGCGTCTTTTCCTTGCTCTTGTTGTTGAGGCTTACGATGAAGAAGTTATTGACGAAAAGGATACACGAGTTGTGTTAAGACTTCATCCGACACTTGCTCCGTACAAAGCTTGCGTTCTTCCGCTTTCAAAGAAGCTCAACGAGCAGGCCGGCAAGGTTTATGAACAGCTTTCATCCGACTTTATGACTGATTATGACGATGCCGGTTCAATCGGCAAGCGTTACAGAAGACAGGACGAAATCGGTACTCCGTTCTGTATCACATATGACTTTGAGTCTGTTGACGACGGTTGTGTAACGGTTCGTGACCGTGACACAATGCAGCAGGAAAGAGTTGCAATTGACAAGCTCAACGATTATATTGCTGAAAAGATTAAGTTCTGATTTTAATATGATATCAAAAGGACATTCCAAATGGAATGTCCTTTTTGCGTAGGGGCGGCTTGCCGTATAAAAACAGCGGATAACCTTAAAATTCGGGTTATCCGCTGTGTGTTTTATTTAATATAATAATCTGAATTCAATCAAATTACTTTGAGAGGTTTGTGAGAACCTTTTTGATTCTCTCAACAGCCTCAATCGTGTTTTCTCTGTCACCGAATGATGTAAGACGGAAGTAGCCGGCACCGTTTTCGCCAAAGCCCTCACCCGGAGTACCTACAACATTTGCCTCGTTGAGGAGGAGGTCAAAGAATTCCCAACTGCCCATATTGTTCGGACACTTGAGCCAGATGTAAGGTGAGTTCTTACCGCCTGTGTAGTAGATGCCGAGTTCATCAAGAGCAGATGCGATAATTCTTGCATTTTCCTGATAGTAAGAAATGTTCTCCTTGATCTGCTTCTGACCTTCTTCGCTGAATACAGCGGCAGCAGCACACTGAACAGGCCATGAAACACCGTTAAACTTTGTTGCCTGACGGCGGTACCATGTTGCATAGATATTGTGACCGTCACGCTCAAGCTCCTTAGGAATTACCGTGTAACCGCATCTTGTACCTGTGAAACCTGCTGTCTTTGAAAGTGAGCACATTTCAATTGCGCACTTTCTTGCACCTTCGATTGCAAAAATTGAACGAGGAAGATCCTCTGTAATGAATGCCTCATAAGCTGAATCGTAGAGGATTATTGCATCGTTTTTAAGAGCGTAGTCAACCCATGCCTTGAGCTGTTCGGCATTGTATGCAGAACCTGTCGGGTTGTTAGGTGAGCAAAGGTAGATGATGTCTGCCTTTACATTTTCATCAGGAAGAGCGGCAAAGCCGTTTGCCTCATTTGATGTGGCATAAACAATTTCTCTGCCTGCCATAATGTTTGAGTCAACATATACGGGGTAAACAGGATCGGTTACAAGAACAATATTATCCTTTGAGAAGATGTCGCCTATGTTACCGCAGTCCGACTTTGCACCGTCTGATACAAAGATTTCGTCAGCGCCTACTGCAACACCAAAGCTCTTGTAATAATCTGAAATAGCTTGTCTGAGAAACTCGTAGCCCTCATAATCGGGATAACCCTTGAAGGTTTCCTTGTGAGCAAGATCCTCTGCGCCCTTTTTCATTGCCTCAACAACAACAGGAGCAAGCGGAAGGGTTACATCGCCGATACCAAGCTTGATAACCTTTTTATCGGGATGAGCCGCAATATATGCATTTGTCTTTTTTGCAACATCTGCAAAAAGATAGTTAGGAACGAGATTGTCAAAATTTCTGTTAATCTTCATTAAAATCAGTCCTTTAAATCTGAAAGTTAAGTGGAAAAATCAATTACTTTTCAAGTGATGCCTTAATAAATTCTCTGAAAAGCGGATGAGCACGATTCGGGCGTGACTTGAATTCGGGATGATACTGAACAGCAACGAAGAAACGGTTGTCGGGAACTTCAACAGCCTCAACAAGAAGTCCGTTAGGCGAAGTACCTGTAATCTTCATGCCTGCATTTTCAATTTCCTCTCTGAAATCGTTATTGAACTCATAACGATGACGGTGACGCTCGGAAATTTCATGCTGACCGTAAGCCCTAGCCATAAGCGAATCGGGATTGATAACACACGGATATGCACCAAGACGCATTGTGCCGCCCATATCCTCAATGCCTTCCTGTTCGGGCATAAGGTCAATAACATTATGCTTGCCCTCTGGTGTAAACTCACCGCTGTTGGCATCAGCATAGCCGAGAACATCTCTTGCGTATTCGATTACTGCAGTCTGCATACCGAGACAGATTCCGAGATACGGGATATCATGCTCACGGGCATATTTTGCAGCCATAATCTTACCTTCGATACCTCTGTTACCGAAGCCGCCCGGAACGAGGATACCGTCAACATCACCGAGAAGCTCATCAACCTTGTACTTTGTGAGAAGTTCGCAGTCAACCCACTTGATTTCAACATCGGCGGAATTTTCATAGCCACCGTGACGAAGTGCCTCTGCAACAGAAAGATATGCGTCATGGAGAGCAACATACTTACCGCAAAGAGCAATCGTGCATTTCTTTGTGCGGTTGTTGATACGGCTAAGCATTTCTTCCCACTCGGAAAGGTCGGGCTTTTTGTCCGTTACAATATTGAGCTCACGACATACAACATTTGAGAAATTGCTCTTTTCAAGCATAAGAGGTGCCTGATAAAGCGTTGGGAGAGTAATATTTTCGATTACACAATCCGGCTTTACATTGCAGAAAAGTGCAATCTTGTTGAAAATGCTCTCCTCAAGAGGTTCGTCACAACGAAGAACGATGATATCGGGATTGATACCGAGTGAACGAAGCTCTTTTACAGAATGCTGTGTCGGCTTTGATTTGTGTTCCTCACTGCCCTTGATATAGGGAACGAGAGTTACATGAATAAAGATGCTGTTCTCTCTGCCGACTTCAAGAGATACCTGACGGATAGCCTCAAGGAACGGCTGGCTTTCGATATCACCCACCGTACCGCCGATTTCCGTAATTACAACATCGGCATTGGTCTTTTCACCTACATTGTAGATAAAAGACTTAATTTCATTTGTGATGTGAGGAATTACCTGAACTGTCTTACCGAGGTAGTCGCCGTGGCGCTCCTTTTCAAGAACATTTGAGTAAACCTTACCTGTTGTGAGGTTTGAATACTTGTTAAGGTCCTCATCAATAAAACGCTCATAATGGCCGAGGTCGAGGTCGGTTTCTGCACCGTCCTCCGTTACATATACCTCGCCGTGCTGATACGGGCTCATTGTACCCGGATCGACATTGATATACGGGTCAAGCTTTTGAGCAACAATCTTGAGCCCTCTTGCCTTTAAAAGTCTGCCGAGAGATGCGGCTGTAATACCCTTGCCAAGACCGGATACGACACCGCCTGTTACAAATATATATTTTTTATTTTTCTTATGTTCGGTTATCTCCACGATTACACCTCAACTTCGCCTTCAAATACTTTTTCCGCATTACCTGTCATATATACCGTTTCATCAGTATAGTTGATAATAAGATCGCCGCCCTTGAGCTTAATCTTGATGTCTTCGCCCTTTTTGCAGAAACCGTTTTCACAAGCGGCAACCGCAACGGCACAAGCGCCTGTACCGCAAGCCCATGTTTCGCCTGAGCCACGCTCCCACACTCTCATCTTGATTGTATGGTCATCGAGAACTGTTACAAATTCTGTATTCACTCTTTCAGGGAAGAGCTTATCGTTTTCAAACTCCGGTCCTACGGTTTCAATGTCAAGATTATCAATATCGTCCATAAATACCACGCAGTGTGGGTTGCCCATTGATACGCAGGTGATGTTATAGTTCTTGCCTGCAATTTCAACAGGTCTGTCAACAACCTTGTCACCGTCAAGAACAACAGGAATTTCCTTCGGTTCAAGAATAGCCTTGCCCATATCAACTCTGAGGCGGTTAACCTTTCCGCCTGAAGTATAAGCCTTGAGTTTCTTGATGCCGCTGAGTGTTTCAATTGTAATTTCGTCTTTTTCGTTGATATCAACCATACCGTGATCATAGAGGAACTTACCTACGCAACGGATACCATTACCGCACATCTTACCCTCTGAACCGTCAAGGTTGTACATTTTCATCTTTGCATCTGCAACCTTTGAAGGGCAAACAAGAATAATACCGTCGCCGCCGATACCGAAATGTCTGTCGGAAAGTCTTACGGCAAGCGCCTCGGGGTTGCTGATTTCCTGATCAAAGGTGCTGCAATAGATATAGTCGTTGCCTATACCCTGCATCTTAGTGAATTTTAACATAAGCTTTTCCTCTCTCATGTGGTTAATGTCGATAAGCTCCGTGCTGTGCTGTGAATAGTGGCTCTTGAGGCAATCTGCAAGTGCATTTGCCGTATCAAGAGATGTAAGACACGGAATATTTCTTTCAACAGTCTTACGACGGATTTTAACAGAATCTCTTGAAGGAATTCTGCCCTTTGCAGATGTTGAAATAACATACTGAATCTTGCCCGATTCAATGAGTGTAAGAGTATTATTTGTCTTGGACTCGTGAATTTTCTTTACGCTTACGGCATCGATACCGTACTTCTTGAGTACATCCGCTGTACCCTCTGTTGCGTAGATTCTGAATCCGAGGTCGTAGTATTTCTTTGCGATTTCACCGATTTCAGCCTTATCAGAATTACGGACTGTGATGAACACACCGCCCTTTTTCTTCATCTTGTAGCCTGCACCGATGAGTCCCTTATAGAGAGCCTCCTCAAGTGTGCCTGCAACACCGAGAACTTCACCTGTTGACTTCATCTCGGGGCCGAGGTGGTTATCAACATTGATAAGCTTTTCAAAGCTGAATACGGGAACCTTAACCGCAATGTAAGGACTCTTTCTGTAAAGACCTGTGCCGTAGCCCATATCTTTGAGCTTTTCACCGAGCATTGCTCTTGTTGCAAGGTCAACCATAGGAACGCCTGTTACCTTACTGATGTAAGGGATTGTTCTTGAAGAACGGGGATTTACCTCGATAACATAAAGTTCGTCTTTATAGATAAGGTACTGAATGTTTACAAGTCCCTTTGTACGGAGTTCGATTGCAAGGTTCTTTGAGCTTTCAATAATAATCTGAGTCATTCTGTCTGAGAGATTCCATGCCGGATAAACCGCAATTGAGTCGCCCGAATGAACACCGGCACGCTCGATATGCTCCATAATACCCGGAATAAGAATATCTTCACCGTCACAAATGGCGTCAACTTCAAGCTCTGTACCCTGAAGGTACTTATCAATAAGAATCGGATTTTCAATATTCTGTGCAAGAATGATTGCCATATACTCTTTGACATCATCTTCGTTGAATGCAATAATCATATTCTGACCGCCGAGAACATATGACGGACGGAGAAGAACAGGATAACCGATTTTGTCTGCAACATCGAGAGCCTCGTCTGTTGTCATAACCGTTACGCCACGGGGACGCTTGATATGATACTTTTCAAGAAGCTCGTCAAAACGCTCTCTGTCCTCTGCCATATCAATGGCATCGTATGATGTGCCGAGAATATTTACACCGTTGTCGCTGAGGAACTTTGTAAGCTTAATTGCTGTCTGTCCGCCGAATGCAACAACTACACCGAACGGATTCTCTGTCTTTATTATGCCCATAACATCTTCGGTTGTGAGCGGTTCAAAATAAAGTCTGTCGGCTGTGTCAAAGTCTGTTGATACTGTTTCAGGGTTGTTGTTTACGATAACAACATCGTAGCCTGCTTTTTTGAGCGCCCATACGCAGTGAACAGACGCATAGTCAAATTCGATACCCTGACCGATTCTGATAGGACCAGAACCGAATACGATAACTGTTTTCTTATCGCTCTTCTGCTCTCTGATGAATTCCTCAGCTTCATTTTCCTTATCAAATGTTGAATAGAAGTAAGGAGTTTCAGCCTCAAATTCTGCGGCGCAGGTATCAACCATTTTATAAACAGGAACAAGCGGATTTTCAACCTTCCTGCCTGTGATTTTTTCAATTGTTTTGTCAAGGAATCCCTTGTTCTTGGCACGAACATAGAGATCCTCCGTAAGCTCGCCGTTCTTGAGTTCGTTTTCAACGGCAATAAGATTTTTGAGCTTCTCAAGGAACCACTCGTCAATGAGAGTGATGTTGTGAATCTGTTCTACTGTAATGCCTCTCTTGAGAGCCTCATATACGCAGAAAATTCTTCTGTCATCGCAAACACTGAGTCTGTCATAAACCGATGCGTTTGAAAGCTCTGCAAATTCCTTGTCATTAAGAGTATCGTGAGAAATCTCGGCACCTCTTACGGCTTTCATAATAGCCTGCTCAAATGTCGGAGCAATAGCCATAACCTCGCCTGTTGCCTTCATCTGAGTACCGAGTGTTCTCTTTGCATATACAAATTTATCGAAAGGCCATTTCGGGAATTTTACAACAACATAGTCAAGCGCCGGCTCAAAGCAAGCGTATGTTGTACCTGTAACGGCATTTTTGATTTCATTAAGTGTGTAACCGATAGCAATTTTAGCGGCAACCTTTGCAATAGGATAACCTGTTGCCTTTGACGCAAGTGCCGATGAACGGGATACACGGGGATTAACCTCGATAACCGCATATTCAAATGTTTCGGGGTTGAGTGCGAACTGGCAGTTACAACCGCCCTCTACTTTAAGCGCAGAGATAATGTTGAGAGCCGCACTTCTGAGCATCTGATATTCCTTGTCGGCAAGTGTTACCGTAGGAGCGATAACGATTGAGTCGCCTGTGTGAACGCCTACAGGATCGAAGTTTTCCATTGAGCAGACAGTAATAACATTTCCGTCGCTGTCACGCATAACCTCAAACTCGATTTCCTTCCAACCTGAGATACATTTTTCAACAAGCACCTGTGTGATAGGAGAAAGTTCAAGACCGTTTGATGTGATTTCACGAAGCTCTTCCTCGTTATCGACAATACCGCCGCCTGTACCGCCGAGTGTGAATGCAGGACGGATAATTACAGGATAACCGATTTCATCGGCAAACTTAACAGCTGATTCAACATCTGTAACAACAAGTGAAGGAATAACAGGCTGACCTATTTCAATCATTGTGTCCTTAAAAAGCTGTCTGTCCTCTGCCTTGTCAATTGTTTCGGGGTTTGCACCGAGAAGCTGAACATTGTATTTATCAAGGAAGCCCTCTTTTGCAAGCTGCATTGAAAGGGTAAGACCCGTCTGACCGCCGAGGGTTGAAAGAAGGCTGTCAGGGCGTTCCTTTTTGATGATTCTCTTAACTGTTTCAAGTGTCAACGGCTCAATGTAGATTTTATCAGCCATTGCATTATCAGTCATAATTGTAGCAGGGTTTGAGTTTACGAGAATAACCTCAAGTCCTTCTTCTTTAAGCGCACGGCAAGCCTGTGTGCCTGCATAGTCAAATTCGGCAGCCTGACCGATTACGATAGGGCCCGAACCGATTACCATAACTCGTTTGATATTCTTTTTGAGTGGCATATAATCATTCCTCGTTCAAGTAATTATTGTATCTGTTCTTATGCTGAATAGTAATCCGAATTTCGGACTCTTATTTTCTGTTGTTCTTCATCAATTCAATAAAACGGTCAAACAAAAATGCTGTATCGTGAGGACCGCCGCAAGCTTCCGGATGGAACTGAACCGAGAAAGCAGGCATATTTGTGTAGTTTACACCCTCGCAGGTGTTATCATTACCGTTTACAAAACTTACTTTGCCATTTTCGGGCATACTGTCGCTTACAACAGCGTAACCGTGGTTCTGTGATGTAATGTAAACTCTGCCTGTTTCAACCTCTTTTGCAGGCTGGTTTGCACCTCTGTGACCGTACTTGAGCTTTTCTGTTTTTGCACCCTGTGAAAGTGCAAGGAGCTGATGACCGAGACATATACCGAAGGTCGGAATCCCGAAGTCACAAAGCTTTTTGAGCTCTGCAATAATCTCTGTGTTGTCCGAAGGATCTCCCGGTCCGTTTGAAAGCATTACGCCGTCGGGATTCATAGCCTTAATTTCATCCGCTGTTGTGTGGGCGGGAACGACTGTAAGGTTACAACCTCTCTTAACAAGCTCTCTGCCGATGTTATGCTTTGCGCCAAAATCCATAAGCACAACATTGAGGTCGCCGTTTTCAGCGTCAAAATGCTCTTTTTCTTTTATAGTAGTGCTTTCAACAGCCTCTGTAATAACATAGTTCTTAATCTCGTCAAGTTCTTCCTTTGTTACATTGGGAGAATAGGAGATTTTGCAGTTCAGAACACCGTATTCACGCACAATTCTTGTGAGCGCACGGGTGTCGATTCCGTAAATGCCGGGAATTCCCGACTCTTTTAAAAAGGTGTCAAGATCACCCTCACAACGGAAGTTTGAAGGAACTTGGCACCATTCTCGTACAATATAACCTTTCAGCGACGGAGAGTCACTCTCAAAATCGGCAGGGATAACACCATAGTTGCCGATTAAAGGGAATGTCTGAATAACCACCTGACCGTAATAGCTGGGGTCGGTGAGTGTTTCAAGATAACCTGTCATTGCTGTAGTAAAAACAAGTTCTCCCGTAGTTTCTTTTTCGGCACCAAACGCCTTGCCCTCAAAAACTGTTCCGTTTTCAAGGATTAAGTATGCCGCACGGCTCATAAAAACACATTCCTTTCAATAAACTAAAAAAATCGCAGTCAGTTCTCATATGTTCTGATAACCTGCTTTGCAACCTCAAGCTTGCTTGTTCTGAGATCCATAGCCTGTTTTTCAAGATAGCGATGCGCCTGATCTTCGGACATATTAAGGCAGGTAATAAGCAGGAACTTTGCTCTGTTTATTATCTTCATATCCGCAACCATATGCTTGAGCTTTTCATTTTCCTCAATCACACGGAACATACGCATCTTAAAACATTCCGTAAACTGCAAAAAGTGGTGAAACAGGTGCTTGTTTACGGGCTTTGCAATAACAAGAACACCGTGCTCCGTAAGTGCGTCATTCACATAATCCGCATTTCGCTGCGGAACGATAATCACAACACTTGAACGGGTTGTTCCGGCAAAGTACTTTGAAAGCTCAATGCCGTTTTCCTTTTCAAGCGGTGCATTGACGCAGATGAGGTCAAAAACCTCACCATTTGCAAGCTCCTTAGCCTCCTGTGAGGTTTGGCAGACGGAAATCTCCGTATAGCCTTCGCTTCCGAGCAATTGTGACAAAGAAACGGCACTCTGTTCAGAGTGTGAAATCAACAAAGCATTTTTCAAGAACCTCACCACCGCATATTGTTTCATTCATCTTATTATTTTACAAGATTAACCCCTATTGTTATTTACTTAAAGGAATTATGACAATATTTTTTACAATTTTGTAAAAACATTTTCATTGCAAATTTGTTTTACACTTTTCAACATTTTTCGGGCAATTTTCCATTTGAACATTACTCAAACATATTACCGTATTTTTGTTTTTGATTATAGATTAAATTTTTCACTCTTACCACAACTTCATCGGGATAATATCCGCTGATTTTTTCAAAAGATTTTTCTATATCGGAACTCATAAACGAAAATTTTACCTGTTCACCATACAGTTCCTGAGCAGCATCAAGCTGTACATCGAAATCTACATCAAAAGGTTTTGCGTGAATTTTTGGGATTAAGTTGTAAATATCCTCTCCGAGAGGGTAATCCTCGGTTGTGTCGGCAAGCAGCGAAAGTCCGAAATCAAAATACGGGCAAAATCTGTATTCGCCTGTATCATCATTCAGTATAAACGCAATATTATTGGTATGCCTGTCCTCATTCAGAAAAAATGCGTCAAGCTCAAGCATTGCTGTTATATATTTTCCGACATTTTTCAAACCTGTTTTATTCTCAATAAAATCAACGGTGCGGGAAATTTTATCCTTCACATCATCGTACTTCAAAAGATTTTTCGCCATTGATGACGCAAGCCATTGCTTTGACAAATGCTCAAGCGTGACAATGCTTTCATTTTTTTGGCGAAAGTTTTTTGAATAACAACCGTTAAGCTTTCGACCTGCAAATTCTATTTTTATAGGAAAATATTCCGCAAAATCGGTTACATTAGATTTCTTTAACAATTCAGATACAATAACCTCACACAAGCCCTCATATCCCATATGGTCTGCTTTGTACCACAAGTCGTTTACAAGCCACTTTTGCTGATTGCCTTTTGAAGAAGCAGACTTTGTATCTATAAGTGAGTAATTGTCAAGATTGATTTCCTTAATCAAAAAGCGTACAGCTCCTTTCTTGTAAACCTTATATATTGGTTATCCTCAGCCGTTCTTCCGTCTGTTTTTTCAAGTATCTGCAAAGTATCGTAGCCGTCCGCTCCGATTTTTTTCAAAATAGTTTTTCGGAATGCCCTTGATTTCGGAAAACATCTTTCTTCAAGAAACTGTTCAAAATCGTTCCAATCCGGATTTTCATTTATACCGAAAGCTCTCTTCATTATATCATTGGTGCGATTCACAATTTTTATTTTCTTATCGGCAAAGTTGACATATATTTCCGTACACACCTTCTGACGGAACATAAAATCAAGCCGCATGACATAATTGCCGTTCAAGGGCTTGTTAAGATATTTTGAAATTGTCTGACGGCTTACATTAAAAGTTTGTGCTATTTCAGCAGTAGTTTTACCGTTTTTCTGCATTTCAATTGCATTTTTAACATCCGTTTCGGTCAACTTATTTTTTCTTCCGCCTTTAAGCCTGCCTGCAATATCCTTTAACTCGGTTTCATTATCTGTTCCGAACAAATCTATACAAAGCTTTCTGTAATCAGTCATACGCTCCACCGCCTTAATAGTGTCAAATATCATTCTTTACACTATCATTATATAGCATATACAAAACAAAGTCAATTATCTTTGCTAAACATTTATATGCCAAAACACCCCGAACAGCTATTGCCGTTCGGGGCGTCTCGGTTTATGTGAATTAAAAAGGATAGGTTAATTAAGCTATTGGGGATTATTCAATATCCTGCATAGCGTCGTAGCCTGTTTCGCCTGTTCTAACCTTAACAACATCTTCAACATCATAGATAAAGATTTTGCCGTCACCGATGTGACCTGTGTAAAGTGCCTTAACAGCCGCATCAACAACTGCCTTTACAGGAACCTTGCAAACTACGATTTCAACCTTCATCTTAGGAAGGAGGTTACTTTCAATAGCAACACCACGGTAATACTCTGCTTTACCCTTCTGAGCACCGCAACCGAGTACCTGAGATACTGTCATACCTGTGATGCCGAGCTTATCCATTTCTTCTTTAAGAGCTTCAAGCTTTGACTGCTTGAGAAGAATGTCAATCTTAGTAATCTTTGTGCCGTCGGTAGCCATATCATACTTGCCGGCAAGCTGAACGGGAACTGCCTGAGTTACAGGAACATTGCTGTCAACATCAAATGTTTCATCAAGTGAAGCTGTACCGACACCGATTGGCATAAAGTCTGCATATGCGCTGATAAGACCGTGCTCGCAGATATCGAGGCCCTTCATTTCTTCGTCCTTTGTAACACGAAGACCTACTGTCTTTTTGATGATTGTGAATACGATAATCATGCAAACAACTGTCCAAGCTACGATTGTAACAATACCGAGAGCCTGCTTACCAAGCTGAGCAAAGCCACCGCCGTAGAAAAGACCTGTGATGCCGTTCTGACCGTTACCTGTTGCGAAAAGACCTACTGCAAGGCCGCCCCACATACCGTTTACGCCGTGTACCGAGAATGCGCCGACAGGATCATCTATTTTAAGCTTGATATCAACAAATTCAACTGCTACTACGATGAGGATACCTGAAACGATACCGATAACTGCTGCGCCGATTGCGTCAACATCTGCACAACCTGCCGTGATTGCTACAAGACCTGCGAGTGATGCGTTAAGACACATTGAAACATCAGGCTTGCCGTTCTTGATCCATGTAAAGAGCATGGTTGTTACTGTTGCAACTGCCGGAGCAATTGTTGTTGTAAGAAGAATCTGACCGAGACGAGCGCCGTCTTCAGCAGCGGCACCGTTAAAGCCGTACCATGCAAACCAAAGAATGAATACACCGAGAGCACCGAGTGTGATGCTGTGACCGGGGATAGCGTTTACCTTGCCGTTCTTGCCGTACTTACCGATACGGGGTCCGAGAATGATTGCGCCGACAAGTGCCGAGATACCGCCGACCATATGAATTACGATTGAACCTGCAAAGTCGATACAGCCGAGCTGTGCAAGCCAACCCTGACCGTTCCAAACCCAACCTGCTTCAATCGGGTAAACAACGAGTGAAATAATTGCGCTGTAAACACAGTATGCCGAGAATTTTGTACGCTCTGCCATAGCACCTGAAACGATAGTAGCTGCTGTAGCACAGAATACAAGCTGGAATACGAATGAGTTCCAATCAAAGTTCATCCAGTCTGTGAACATATTGAGGTTGGGAACACCGATGAATCCTGCAACATAGTCCTCAGACATCATAAGTCCGAAGCCTAACAAGCTGAATACAACCGTACCGATACAAAAGTCCATCAGGTTTTTCATAATGATGTTACCTGCGTTTTTAGCTCTTGTAAAACCGGTTTCAACCATTGCGAATCCGCACTGCATAAAGAACACGAGTAATGCGCCAATCATAAACCAGACGCCTGTGCCTCCGTAAATTAGTTCTGCCATATAAATCTCTCCTTTTATCAAAATAACAAAAACGGCGTGGAGTTGACAGTTTAGTTCTGTCAATCACACGCCGTTGTGTTACCTGTTATACAATATAAATAATGTTATTTAGTATAAATAGAGGTTCTATCAATCACACACCGAAAAGAAGTTCGCCGTATGAAGGATAAGGCCAGTATTCCGAAGCTGTTTCTGTTTCCATTGCGTCACCGACAGCTCTGAGTTCCTGCATAAGTGCAAATACTGTTTCTCTGTAGTACTTAGCATATTTGAGGTTGTCATCGCTGTAGTCGCTTGCCTTGATAACAGCCTCTTCAAGCTCTGCAGTTTTCTTTGAGAAACATACAAGTTTGTTTGAAAGGCTTGTAATAAGGTCTTCCTCAACACTTGTAGGAATAGCGTCTGAAAGTGCCTTTTTGGCAAGTGCTGTATCCGTAAGATCTCTTACATATGATGTAACGGCAGGAAGAATGTTCTTCTTAGCCATATCAATCATTGTGAGAGCCTCAATGTTAATCTGCTTAGAATAGCTTTCAAGCTCAATTTCATATCTTGCACGGATTTCGTCTGCCGAACAAATCTTATTCTTAACAAAGAGGTCAATATTCTTCTTGTCAAGGAAGTGTTCCATTGCGTCAGGAAGTGACTTGAGGTTAAGAAGTCCTCTTCTTTCAGCCTCTTCAACCCACTCGGGAGCGTAGTTGTTGCCGTTGAAGATAATGTTCTGATGCTCTGTGAATACTTTCTTAACAAGAGCCTTGATAGCTGCGTCCATATCATCCGCATCTTTAAGCTCATCGTAGAACTCTGAAAGTTCTTCGGCTACCATAGTGTTGAGCATATAGTTAGGGCAGGCAATGTTAAGTGAAGAACCAAGTGCTCTGAATTCAAACTTGTTACCTGTGAATGCAAAAGGTGATGTACGGTTACGGTCTGATGTATCTTTCATAAAGTCAGGAAGAACATCAACGCCTGTTCTCATCTTCTGCTTACCCTTGCTTACATATTCTCTGTCATTGATGATTGAATCAACGAGTTCGCCGAGGTCATCACCGAGATACATTGAAATGATTGCAGGCGGTGCTTCGTTAGCGCCGAGACGGTGGTCGTTACCTGCCGATGCAACCGTGATTCTGAGAAGATCCTGATACTCGTGAACAGCCTTTACAACTGCTGCAAGGAAAAGCTGGAACTGAAGGTTGTTTTCAGGAGTCTTGCCGGGATCAAGAAGGTTTTCGCCTGTGTTGGTTGAAATTGACCAGTTGTTGTGCTTACCGGAACCGTTAACACCTGCGAACGGCTTTTCGTGAAGAAGACAAACAAGACCGTGTCTTTCGGCAACCTTCTTCATAACTTCCATTGTAAGCTCGTTGTGGTCGGTTGCAATGTTTGTTGTTGTGAAGATAGGAGCAAGCTCGTGCTGTGAAGGAGCAACTTCGTTATGCTTTGTCTTTGCAAGGATACCGAGTTTCCAGAGTTCCTCGTCAAGGTCTTTCATATAAGCAGCAACTCTTGTCTTGATTGCACCGAAGTAATGGTCGTCAAGTTCCTGTCCTTTAGGAGCTTTTGCACCGAAAAGTGTTCTGCCTGTATAAATAAGGTCCTCTCTCTGGTCGTAAGCGTCCTTATCAATAAGGAAGTATTCCTGCTCCGGACCTACTGTTGTTGTAACTCTTGTAACATTTTCTTTGCCGAGAAGATGAAGAATCTTTACAGCCTCTGTATTAATTCTCTCCATTGAACGAAGAAGAGGAGTTTTCTTATCGAGAACCTCGCCTGTATAAGAACAGAATGCTGTAGGAATGTAAAGTGTTCCGTCCTTAACGAATGCATATGATGTCGGATCCCATGTTGTATAGCCTCTTGCCTCGAATGTGGCACGAATACCGCCGCTTGGGAAAGAAGAAGCATCAGGCTCGCCCTTTACAAGCTCTTTACCTGAGAACTCCATGATAACCTGACCTTCACCGTTCGGTGCGATAAAGCTGTCATGCTTTTCGGCTGTGATACCTGTCATCGGCTGGAACCAGTGTGTGTAGTGGGTACAGCCCATTTCAACTGCCCAGTCCTTCATAGCAGCCGCAACAACATTTGCAACGCTGAGGTCAAGCGGTTCACCGTTCTGGATTGTCTTTTTCAAAGCCTTGTAAGTTGACTTTGGAAGTCTTTCCTGCATCTTCTGGTCATTAAATACCATGCTGCCAAAAATTTCGGGAACTTTTGCCATTTTAATTCTCTCCTATCCATTTTGAAAATAAATTTTAATGGTCTGATTTTTGCTTTATAAAAACAGAAAAGGACACTGTAAGCCTCAGCTCACAGCGCCCTTGCTGTCTTTGATGTTGTTAGTATATTCCACTTTTGCGAATTTGTCAATACATTTTTTGAAAAAAGTTTTGAAATTGCAAGTTTTATTAAATTTCCTGCAAAATTAAGCTGAAACACCAATAAGAGTTGCATATTTTCTACAACAATCACAGTAAAATGAAAGTTTCACCCTTAAAAGTTGCAATTTTCCTTTATTTTCCCTTGACAAAGCACAATGTATAGTTATATAATCTAAGTGCTGATTTTTCTTGATCAACGATGACAGGGCATTTCAGAACATCAGCCGACCTGCACATTCACCTTTGCAGGATATAGCACAGGCTGAGCATAGCGGTTTTACCGCTGAGAAGAGATTGGGCATTTTACAATTACATATATATGATTGATTATTAACCGGCAGAACATTAATTGCCACTTTGAACCGATAAGTTTACGAAAGCAAACTTCCTTTTACATATATATGTATATAAAAAGTCCGCTGAATAATTTTTGTGATTAACAGGAAAGGGTGATCATTAATGGAACAGACAGTCAGAGAGAACAACAAGACTCTGTATTCTCCGAAGTTTGAACATGATAACTGCGGTATCGGAGCTGTTGTTAATATTAAGGGTATCAAGTCACACGACACCGTGGCAAACGCTCTGACAATTGTAGAAACTCTCGAACACAGAGCAGGTAAGGATGCCGAAGGCAAAACAGGTGACGGCGTAGGTATTCTTCTCCAGATTTCACACAAATTTTTTAAGAAGGCAGCTGCTGAAATCGGCATTAAGCTCGGTTCCGAAAGAGATTACGCTGTAGGTATGTTCTTCTTCCCTCAGAATGAGCTTGCAAGAAATCAGGCAAAGAAGATGTTTGAAATCATTGCAGAAAAAGAAGGTCTTACAGTTCTCGGCTGGAGAAATGTTCCGTCAAAGCCCGAGGTACTCGGTCACAGAGCTGTTGAATGTATGCCTGCAATCATGCAGTGCTTTATCAAAAGACCTCACGGTGTAAAAAGAGGTCTTCCGTTCGACAGAAAGCTCTATGTTGCAAGAAGAGTTTTTGAACAGAGTAATGAAGACACATATGTAGTTTCACTTTCAAGCAGAACTATTGTATATAAAGGTATGTTCCTTGTCGGCGATCTCCGTAACTTCTTCCTTGATCTTCAGGACGATGATTACGAGTCTGCAATCGCTATGGTTCACTCCCGTTTTTCAACCAACACAAATCCAAGCTGGCAGAGAGCTCATCCTAACAGAATGATTGTTCACAACGGTGAAATCAACACAATCAGAGGCAACGCTGACAAGATGCTTGCCCGTGAGGAAACAATGCGTTCGGAGCATCTCAAGGGCGACCTTGACAAGGTTATCCCTGTTGTAAACACAGAGGGTTCAGACTCTGCAATGCTTGATAACACACTTGAATTTCTCGTAATGAGCGGCATGGAGCTTCCTCTTGCCGTTATGATTACAATTCCGGAGCCGTGGGATAATAACGGCACAATGAGCCAGAAGAAAAAGGACTTCTATCAGTATTATGCAACAATGATGGAGCCGTGGGACGGTCCTGCGTCAATCCTTTTCTCTGACGGTGATATTATGGGTGCGGTTCTTGACCGTAACGGTCTGCGTCCGTCAAGATATTACATCACGGATGACGGCAACCTCATTCTTTCATCGGAAGTCGGCGCACTTCCTATTGATCCCGCAAAGATTGTTACAAAGGAAAGACTTCGCCCTGGCAAAATGCTTCTTGTCGATACGGTTCAGGGCAGACTCATTGATGACGATGAACTCAAAGAGTATTATGCGTCAAAACAGCCTTACGGCGAATGGCTCGACAGTAATCTTGTTTGTCTTAAAGACCTCAAAATTCCTAATATGAAGGTTGAGGAGCATTCATATAAAGAAAGACAAAAACTCCAGAAGGCTTTCGGATATACCTACGAAGATGTTATGACATCAATCCTTCCTATGGCAAAGAACGGCACAGAGTCAATTGCCGCAATGGGTACAGACAGTCCGCTTGCAGTTCTTTCAAAAGAACCGCAGCCGCTTTTCAACTACTTCAAACAGCTCTTTGCACAGGTTACAAACCCGCCGATTGACGCAATCCGTGAGGAAGTTGTAACATCAACAACAATTTATATCGGTGAGGACGGCAACATCCTTGAGGAGCGTCCCGAAAACTGCAAGGTTATGAAGATTCACAACCCGATTCTTACATCAACCGATATTCTCAAAATCAAGAATATGCACATTCCGGGCTTTAAGGTTGCGGTTATCCCGATTCTCTACTACAAGAACACAAGACTTTCAAAGGCTGTTAAGCGACTTTTCATTGAAGCTGACAAGGCTTACAATGACGGTGCAAATATTCTTATCCTCTCCGACAGAGGAGTTGACGAAAACCATCTTGCAATTCCGTCACTTCTTGCAGTATCCGCTCTTCATCAGCACCTTGTTGCAACAAAGAAGAGAACCTCACTTGCAATGATACTTGAAAGCGGTGAGCCGAGAGAAGTTCATCATTTTGCAACACTTCTCGGCTACGGTGCAAGTGCGATCAACCCGTATCTTGCTCAGGAAACAATTCACGAGCTTATCGGTGATGACCTTCTTGACAAGGACTACTACGCAGCAGTTGACGATTACAACAGCGCAGTTCTCCACGGCATCGTAAAGATTGCGTCAAAAATGGGTATTTCAACAATCCAGTCATATCAGGGCTCACAGATTTTTGAGGCTATCGGTATCGGCAAGGATGTTATTGACGAATACTTCACAGGCACAGTCAGCAGAATCGGCGGTATCACAATCAAGGATATTGAAAAGAATGTTGACAAACTTCACACAGCGGCATTTGATCCGCTTGACCTCGGTGTAAGCGATGAGCTTGAATCCCGTGGTTCACACAAGTTCAGAAGCGGCAAAGAGGAACACCTCTACAATCCGCAGACTATATATATGCTCCAGCAGGCAACAAGAACAGGCGACTATGAGCTTTACAAAAAGTATTCTCATATGATTTCCGAAGAAATGGATCCTGTAAATATCAGAGGTCTTTTCGACTTCAACTTTGCAGAAACTCCTGTTCCGCTTGATGAGGTTGAAAGCGTTGATTCAATCGTAAAGCGTTTCAAGACAGGCGCTATGTCCTACGGTTCAATCTCACAGGAGGCTCACGAAACACTTGCGATTGCAATGAATCAGCTTCACGGCAAGTCAAACTCCGGTGAGGGCGGCGAAAGCCTTGAACGACTTCTCACAAAAGGACAGAAGGTTGACAGATGTTCTGCAATCAAGCAGGTTGCGTCAGGTCGTTTCGGTGTTACATCAAGATACCTCACATCCGCAAACGAAATTCAGATTAAAATGGCTCAGGGTGCAAAGCCGGGCGAAGGCGGACATCTTCCGGGCAAAAAGGTTTATCCCTGGATTGCAAAAACCCGTCATTCAACACCGGGTGTATCGCTCATCTCTCCCCCACCGCACCACGACATTTACTCAATCGAGGACCTTGCACAGCTTATCTACGACCTAAAGAATTCTAACAAAGACGCAAGAATCTCTGTTAAGCTCGTTTCGGAATGCGGTGTAGGTACGGTTGCCGCAGGCGTTGCAAAAGCAGGTGCAGGCGTAATCCTTATTTCAGGTTATGACGGCGGTACAGGCGCTGCTCCGAGAAACTCAATCTACAATGCAGGTCTGCCGTGGGAACTCGGTCTTGCCGAGGCTCATCAGACACTCATTATGAACGACCTTCGTAACAAGGTTGTTATTGAAACCGACGGTAAGCTTATGAACGGCCGTGATGTTGCAATTGCAGCAATGCTCGGTGCAGAGGAATTTGGTTTTGCAACTGCTCCGCTTGTAACTCTCGGTTGTGCAATGATGAGAGTATGTAACCTTGATACCTGCCCGTTCGGTGTTGCCACACAGAACCCCGAGCTCAGAAAAAGATTCTGCGGCAAGCCCGAATATGTAATAAACTTTATGAAGTTTGTAGCAAGCGAACTTCGTGAATATATGTCAAAGCTCGGTGTAAAAACCGTTGATGAGCTTGTCGGAAGAATTGACCTCATCAAGAGAAAAGAAGGAATCACAGGACAGGCTGCCGAGGTTGACCTTTCTAACATTCTTGATACAAACTTTGTTTCGGAAAAGGTTGAATACAACAAAAAGAGCCTTTACGATTTCAAGCTTGAATCAACACTTGACGAGAGAATCCTCTGCAAAGAATTTGCAAAGGTTCTTGCAAAAGGCACAAAGAAAAAGGTTGAAGTCAATGTTAAGAACACTGACCGTTCATTCGGTACAATCTTTGGTTCTGAGGTTACAAGAAAGCATTACAACAACCTTGATGACGATACATTTACAGTAGTCTGCAACGGTTCGGGCGGTCAGAGCTTTGGCGCATTCATTCCAAAGGGACTCACACTTGAACTTGTGGGCGACTCAAACGACTACTTCGGCAAGGGACTTTCAGGCGGTAAGCTGGTAGTTTATCCTCCGAAGAACTCAACATTTGACGCAGGTAACAACATCATCATCGGTAATGTTGCACTTTACGGTGCAACAAGCGGCAAGGCATTCATCAACGGTGTTGCAGGCGAGCGTTTCTGCGTAAGAAACTCAGGCGCAACGGCAGTTGTTGAGGGTGTCGGCGACCACGGTTGTGAATATATGACAGGCGGCAGAGTTGTTGTTATAGGCAAAACAGGCAAAAACTTTGCAGCAGGTATGTCAGGCGGTGTTGCCTATGTTCTTGATGAAGAAAGAGATCTTTACACAAAGCTCAACAAAGAAATGGTTCTCTTCTCTGAGGTAACAGAAAAGTACGATATAATCGAACTCAAAACGCTTATAGAAGAACATGTTGCAGCAACAGGTTCACAGAGAGGCAAGAAAATCCTTGATAACTTTGACGAGTATCTTCCGAAATTCAAGAAGATTATTCCGCACGACTACAAGAGAATGATGGCTGCAATTGCCGCTTATGAAGAAAAAGGTCTTACAAACGAGCAGGCACAGATTGAAGCTTTCTACGAAATTGTGAATAATAAATAAGGAGGGGATATTTATGGGAAAGCCAACAGGATTTATGGAATATAAGCGTGAGGATGCCCCGGCATACTCCGTAAAAGAAAGAATCAAAAATTTTGACGAATTTCACGATCCCCTCAGCAAAGAGGATCAGCAAAAACAGGGTGCAAGATGCATGGACTGCGGCGTGCCTTTCTGTCAGGCAGGAATGCAGATTGGTTCTGCATTCTCAGGCTGTCCGCTTAACAACCTCATTCCCGAATGGAATGACCTCATCTACAAGGGCAACTGGGAACAGGCTTACAACCGTCTTAAAGTTACAAACAACTTCCCCGAATTCACATCCCGTGTATGTCCTGCTCTCTGTGAAAAGGCATGCACCTGCGGTGCAAACGGTGACGCTGTCAGCGTAAGAGCCAACGAATACGGAATCATTGAAAATGCCTATGAAGAAGGTCTTGCAGACGCAAGAATTCCAAAGGTAAGAACAGGCAAGAAAATTGCAATCATCGGTTCGGGTCCATCGGGACTTGCCGCTGCCGACCAGCTCAATCAGCGCGGTCACTCTGTAACGGTATTTGAACGCAATGACAGAGTAGGCGGTCTGCTTATGTACGGCATTCCGAATATGAAGCTTGAAAAAGATGTTATCGAACGCAAGATTAACATTATGGAAGAAGAAGGCGTAACCTTTGAAACCTGCTCAAATGTCGGCAAAGACATCAAAGCAAGCGAAATTCTCAAGGACTTTGACCGTGTAATCCTTGCTTGCGGTGCATCAAATCCGAGAGATATCAAAGTTCCCGGCAGAGAGGCTAACGGCATTCACTTTGCCGTTGACTTCCTCAAATCAACAACAAAGTCACTTCTTGACTGCAACCTCAGAGAGGGTACATTCATCAGCGCAAAAGGCAAGAATGTAATGGTAATCGGCGGTGGCGACACAGGTAACGACTGCGTCGGCACAAGCATCAGACACGGTGCAAAATCCGTTCTCCAGCTTGAAATGATGCCTAAACTTCCCGACACAAGAAGTGCCGATAACCCATGGCCGCAATGGCCGAGAGTCTGCAAAACAGACTACGGTCAGGAAGAGGCTATTGAAGTTTACGGTCACGATCCACGAGTTTATCAGACAACCGTTAAGCAGTTCATTGCTGACAAGAACGGTAATCTTGTAGGTGCGGAGCTTGTTAAGCTTAAACCCGAAAAGGATGCTAAAACAGGCAGACTTATGATGAAAGAGGTTGAAGGCTCAGAATACAAGGTTGATGTTGAACTCGTACTCATTGCGGCAGGATTCCTCGGCAGTGAAAACTATGTAACCAAGGCATTCGGTGTTGAAACAAACGCAAGAACCAATGTTGCAACGGCAGAAGGCTCACACAAGACAAATGTTGAAAATGTATTTGTTACAGGCGATATGCACAGAGGACAGTCACTTGTTGTCTGGGCGATTCGTGAGGGCAGAGATGTTGCCAAAGAGGTTGACGAAAGCCTTATGGGATACACAAATCTTTAATTGATTACAAATAACCTGATAATCCTCAATTTTTCGATATACCGGTTAATAATCAGAAAGCGCAGGAGCGGATTTCCCTCCTGCGTTTTTCTTTGTCATTTAGGGTTTGTTTCTGTTGCATATCAATATGATTGATGATAAAATAAAGGATATATACAATGCAATAAAATGTGAGGAAATATTATGAGTAACAGACCTGAAACCAATAAACAAAGCTGTCCCGTTTACAAAAAATGCGGCGGTTGTCAACTGCAAAATCTGTCATATCCCGAACAGCTTGAATTCAAGCAGAGGAAAGTCGAAAAACTTCTCAAACGCTTTTGCACCGTTGAAAAAATTATCGGAATGAAAACTCCCTACCACTACCGCAACAAGGTTCAGGCGGCTTTTTATACGGACAAAAAGGGCAAAATCATTTCGGGTGTGTATCAGTCTGGCAGTCATCATGTTGTCGGAATTGACAGCTGTCAGACAGAGGATGTTATTGCCGACAAAATCATCGTTGCAGTACGCAAGCTTCTCCCCTCTTTCAGAATGACAACCTATAACGAGGACACCGGCAAAGGTTTTCTCCGTCACATTCTTGTGAAAAGAGGCTTTGCAACAAATCAGATTATGCTTGTGCTTGTGACAGGTACACCTGTTTTTCCGTCAAAAAACAATTTTGTAAAAGCGATTCTGAAACAGTTTCCCGAAATCACAACCATTGTGCAAAATATAAACCCCTACCGCACCAACCTTGTACTCGGTGACAATCAGAAAGTGCTGTACGGCAAGGGTTATATTGAGGATATTCTCTGCGGTTGCAGGTTCAGAATTTCGCCGAAAAGCTTTTACCAAATTAACCCCGTTCAAACCGAAGTTTTGTACGGCAAAGCAATTGAATTTGCAAATCTCAAAGGCAACGAAACCGTGCTTGACACCTACTGCGGAATCGGCACAATCGGCATAATTGTCGCCAAAAACGGTGCAGGCAATGTTATCGGTGCAGAACTTAACGGCGATGCCGTGAGGGATGCAATCGTAAATGCAAGAGCAAATAATCTGAAAAATATCCGTTTCTACAAAGCCGATGCGGGCGATTTCATGAGAGAAGTTGCAGACGAGGACGAAAAGCCCGATGTTGTGTTCATGGATCCGCCAAGAGCCGGAAGTGACCGAAAATTTCTCGACTCACTAATCAAAATGTCTCCGAAAAAGGTTGTCTATGTTTCCTGCAACCCCGAAACATTGGCAAGAGATTTAGCCTACCTAACCCAAAACAGCCCCTACAAAGCCAAAAAAATCCAACCCGTAGATATGTTCCCCCACACAGCACATGTGGAGACGGTCTGTTTGCTGTCAAGAAAAGATAAATAAGAGCTGAAAAGTGGCGTATTTCCGGGCTTTTTGCGAGGTTAGTATCATCAGAGAAGCCTTGCGGAAAGCTCGGTTTTCTTGTAGGGAAACATATCTACTTTGTAGCTCAACCGGAGAAAAAGTCGATGACCGAAAAAATGCGGTAGGGTTTAGGCTGTGGATTAGATGTCATAGGTTGTGGCACTGGAATTGTTATCAGAGCCGACCGTAGTTTAAGCCACTCGATATTAAGAGGCAGACTTGGCAGTGGAATAGATGTTATGGAAGGAGAAAGAGACCATTGGGGAGAGCAAAGAAAAAAAGAGTAGCAAAAAGAAGAAAGCGTATGTTTAACAGAAACTCTATAAGAGCAAAAATGGGGAAACCTGTATTTTTCACTTTGACTCACTGCAATAAAAAGATGAGTGGTATCTCGAATAAATACAATTATAAAGCGAATATGCACAAGCTTTGCTTTGTAGGTGCACGTTTTTATAATGTAAAATATCAGGCCTCTATTATGACTGATTGTAATTATCGAGATGCAAATATCATTGGAGTGGATTATTTCAATTGCAACATGCGAGGAACATCGTTTAAAAATGCAAAATTTAAAAATGTGGTGTTTTTTAATTGTAATCTCAAAGGTGTAGATTTTACAGGGGCTAAATTTGAGAATGTTACATTTATTTGTACGAATCTTAAGAATCCCCAAAATCTTGATCTTGATAATCCTGAAATCAAGATTTTACGTACTTATAGACCGATCGACATAGATGATTTAGTTGAGAACAGATTATTAGCAGTGGCACAGAATGACTCGATATTTAATGCTAAGGTACTTCATGTAAATAAGAATAAACTAAACCAATGGACGCTGAGCTTAATTTATGAGAAATATGGTCTTGATGGAATTACTATGCTTAGTAAGATTTTAGGATATAAAGAAAAGTGGAACAATATGTATACTGTTTTTTCGTATATGTTGCTAATTGAAAATTGGAGAAGAAAATGATATAATAATATAGTCCTGCTCCGGAATCCAGAAATGGTGTATGCTAGATGTATAAATGAGGACATATAACGTTAGCAAGTATTCGAGGAGGGATGTCTATGATTAGTAATATCTTAACGGTTTTATCTTTTGTTGTATTATTGTTGAGCTCTGTAATTGATTGTAACTTCCTATCCCGATTACTCGGGGTTTCGAGCAACTAAATAAAAGAATGAAATAACCCTCCCGGCCAGCATGGTCAGGAGGGTTTCGTGCATCTATGGGACTTATGCATCCACATCGATATTAACACCGGATTTCAGTTCGACGGTGATGTGGTCATCCCAGATGGTGATTTGTTTGATCCAGCGTCGCACCAGCGATTCATCAAATTCGGTGAGGTGAGTAGTCTGCTGTGCGATATAATCCTGCAGGTCGTTGATTCGCTTTATCTGCTCGTCTCTTGCGGCAGTGTCGACGGTGGTCTGCTGACGGAGTTCTCGAAGTCTGAATATTTCATCGGCAATCTCGTCATAGGCTTCCTTGCTCTGGGCTTTCTGGATAAGCTCCTGTTGCAAGGCCATCAGCTTCTCGTCGATGTTTTCAACGGAGGTCGCCTGTGAAGCTCGGATGACTGAGGCAATATTGAGCTGTAGTTGTGCCTGATAGCTACTTTTGTTTCCAAGCATCTGGTTGATTGCTTTGACGACAGTATCCTGAAGGACCAGTTCGTTAATGGTTCTGGCGTGGCATTCCAGTCCTGTGGATTCAAGCCTGCTGATGCAGCGCCAGACAATAGATTTAACGCCACGATTGTTCCAGTGGAGTCTTCGAAACATTTCACCACATTCTCCGCAGATGACGATTTGGGAGAAACAGTGATTGCAGCTGTAGCTTCGTTTTTTGCCGTTAGCACTGGTTTTGACTACTCGTCTGCGGACCAGTTCTTCCTGTACCTGTAAGTAGATTTCCTTCGGAATAATAGCTTCGTGGTTACCTTCTACATAGTACTGAGGGACGAGACCGTTGTTCTTGACTCTGGTTTTGTTCAGAAAGTCAGTTGTGTAGGTTTTCTGGAGCAGAGCATCGCCGATGTATTTCTCGTTTCGGAGAATCTTGTTGATGGTGCTTGTGTGCCACCTTTTTCCTCCGGCTCCGGTAAGGATACCGTCACGTTCCAGCCCGGCGGCAATCTTATCCATGCTGAGTCCTTCTAAATACTCTCGATAAATGCGCTTTACGATTTCTGCCTGTTCTGGATCGATGATGAGGTTGCCGTCCGCGTCCTTCGTGTATCCAAGAAAGCGATTGTGGTTGATTTGTACTTTGCCTTGTTGGTAGCGGTATTGCAATCCCAACTTCACGTTCTGACTTAAGGATTGTGATTCTTGCTGGGCCAGAGATGCCATGATAGTGATAAGAACTTCGCCCTTAGCATCCATCGTGTTGATGGACTCCTTTTCAAACAGAACCGGAATGTTCATGTCTTTGAGTTGTCTGATGTATTTTAGGCAGTCCAGTGTGTTTCTGGCAAATCGGCTGATGGATTTGGTAATAACCATATCAATGTTACCAGCCTTACAGTCATCAATCATGTGATTGAATTCTTCACGTTTTTTTGTGTTAGTGCCGGAGATGCCGTCGTCGGCATAAATACCGGCAAATTCCCAATCAGGATTTTTTTGAATATATTCTGTATAGTGTTCTACCTGAGCTTCGTAGCTGGTAGCCTGCTCATCGCTGTCGGTACTGACACGACAGTACGCTGCGACTCGGAGCTTTGGCTTTTCTTCTTCCTGCTTACGAGCGTTGTTTCCAACTTGTCGCCTTGCAGGAATCAACATTACATTTCCCATTATTGACTCTCGCTTTCTATGAGGCTGTACAGATATTCTGCCTGTTTCATAGGATTGTCATGCAGGACGGTGACCTCGTCCATATGAAAACGGGTAGGTATCTTTATTTCCTTCATCTGTGTTTGCTTATTATTTCGTCCGAGTTTTGTGGCTCGGCGTTTACGTTCTTCTTGTGCTTTCTGGTAGGTGTCCTTATCAATGATGGCAGGGTAGAAACTGTCGCCAAGATAATGGACAGTTTCCATCAATCGCTTTGCTGTTCCGTGATAGGTTGGTATCCCAGCTTCCGCAGCAGCCTTTGATAATGACATGCCACTCAGATAATTTTTATAAAGCAGTCGAAGTTTTGCGGCTGCAGGTTTGTCTATAATTGCTATGCCATTTTCAATCCGATAGCCAAAGGGTGTATGGCCCATCTAATCACCAATCCTTTCTGTGAATGTTAGACCACATTTCATTACAAACCTGATTTCATTTCTATCGCTAATCTCAATGTGGTCTGCGTAACTTTCAAAAAGCTCCTCGCTGTAGTTGGTAAGCATATCGGCATGAGATACAAAGTGGAGCAATAGATTTGTTTCCGTAACCTTTGCCGAATCACCAGTCATGCAGATAGTGATTGCTTCAATATCAGAGCGGTAAGTCTCTGCCTGCAGTAGGAGCGCATTTGTTTCCTGATTATATAAAATTTGATCGATATAGCCCTGCGCCATCAACTTTGTTAAGGTTTCTCGCTGTTCACCGTTCTGGTCGAGAAGTAACTCCAAGTGTTGAATACGCTGGATTGCTTCATCACCAGAGGAATTCTCCAGAGCTTTCAGGTACGGAGCAAGTATTAAGCGATGTCCGTAGATGAGCTTATTTAGCATCGTTACAAAAGCGGCCTTTATCTCATCATCTCGGATGTATTTCATGCTACAGGCGGTTGTGTCCTTCAAGTGTGTATTGCAGGTCCAAGCGACATACTTGTAGGTAGTACAGGGATGAATCCTGCGCTTGAAGGTGTCGCCACATTCTCCGCAGATGATTTTTCCTGAGAATGCGTAGCGTTGCTGGTATTTACCATTGCCTTTTTCGATACCTTTTTCAGAGGCTCTCTGCGCAACCAGTGCATTGGCAGCGTCAAAATCTTCATGGCTGATAATCGCTTCATGGTGGTCTGGAGCCATATACTGGTCGACCTCACCGTAATTAATGTGACGATTGAAGTTCTCATCGGTATATGTCTTCTGAAAAATAACGTCGCCAGTATATTTCTCGTTGGCAAGGATAGCTCGAATGGTAGTAGCGGTCCATTTGCTGTTTTTCTTGGACGCAATACCATCTGCATTTAGCTCATCAGCGATAGCCTGAGTTCCCTTGCCGGAAAGGACATCAGCGAATATCCTTTTTACAATTTTGGCCTGCTCTGGATTGATGACTACATTTTCGCCATCCCAATCGTAGCCGTAAGGTGTATAGCTGAGCTTGAAGGTTCCGTTCTGGAAGCGGCGTTTAATGGACCACTTGGCGTTTTCTGAGATGGAAGTGGATTCGCCTTCAGCCATGCTACTGAGAATGGCAAGGAATAGCTCACTTTCCATTGAGCCGGTGTTTATATTTTCCTTTTCGAAGAAAAGCGGAATATCCAAGCTCTGCAGTTTTCTTACAAGTGCCAAGCAGTCAGTCGTGTTTCGAGAAAAGCGGCTGATAGATTTTGTAATAACAAAGTCGATTTTCTTTGATTCACAATCTGATATCAAGCGAAGTAGCTCTGGACGTTTTTCAGCCTTGGTTCCTGTGATACCTTCATCGAAGTAGAGACCGGCGAACTGCCAATCCTCACAAGAATTGATGTATCGCTCATAATGAGTTTTCTGCGCTTCCAGACTTTCCAGCTGGGCATCACTGCCTGTCGAAACACGGCAGTAGGCAGCAACTCTGAGTTTCTTCTTTATGGTGATATTATTCTGTGCACCTTCGATTTTTGTTACCTTCTTCACGGTAGTTCACCTCCCTTCGTTAGTGTCACATATTAGCTCTGAAAGCCTTATATATCAACGGATTTCGGGCATAATCTCCACCCAAAATGGAGAGAATGTCTCACGATTTTTCAACGATAATTTGTTGAACTCTGACAAGGAAATAAGTCCAAGCTCAAGCATGTTTTCAGTGACCTTCTGCGCCTGAAAGAAGTTATAATCCTGTTCGATATCGGTTTGCTGGATGGGCTTGGGAGCAGCAGAAACCGGAATTGATGTTGTGATATTCTCTTGCATAATTGCCTCCAATCTGAGGAAGTTCCTCACTACTAAATGGAGGTGAGATGGCCGTTTGGCCGAAAAAATATATAAAAAAAGAGGGCCTGCAGGAGATAACTCCCACAGACCCTGTGAAAAGGTGTGCCTTATAACTTCTTTGCAAAATCAAGAGAAATCCATCCGGCTCCAGATTTGAGCTTGCCCCAAAGAGTAGCGCCTTCGCCCTTGGACTCCTGAACAATGGTAAAGATGCCCTTGCCAGTGAACTGTCCGGTTCTGTCGTAGTTAGTACCCGGCCCCTTGCGGATATTCAGATTGGCGATGCTGACCTGAACCTTATAGGATGTATCCTTGGTAGGAGCAGGAGCCGGTGTAGATACTACCGGATAAACAACGTTTCCGGAGGCATCAAAGACCTTGTACCCGGCATTCTCATCTGACTTTTTCTTTGCATTGTCCAGTACCTTATAGGCACCAATCTGGCTCTTGGCATCAGACCAAGACTTGCGGACACGGTACATCTGAGTGGTAGGAGCAGTGCCGCCACCGCCACCAGAAGTAGTTCCAGAAAGCTCTGCCGTAACCTTTGTAGCCAAATCTCCAAGTCTGGCATAGAGCCAGTCACCCGGACAGGACTTGTTCGAAAACCATCTGTGGACAGTAAGTACCATCTCATCAGACTTCGGTGCATAATTTAAGGTCTTGTCCTTATTGGAAAACCATAAGAGCTTCTTCTTACCGTTACGCTTGCAGATATCCACGCAGAGCTTGATGAGAGATGCGTATACCTTGTCGTTCATCCAGTAAGGCTCCTTGGTATCGGAAGCGCACTCGATGGTAACGGCTCTCTGGTCGTTGGCATTGGAAGAGGAGCACCAAGAACGGTTCTTCTCCTCGACATACAAGCCGATTCTGCCGATTTTATCGATGCCGTAGTTGCTGGATGCCTGCGTAGAGGACTTGGCAAACCAGTCACCAAGACCCTCAGCAGTACACTGACCGACCACGCAGTGAGGCGTAATACGGTCGATGGAATGAGTTCTCTGTCCAGAATGATTTGGACTCAGTTTGGTGTAAGCCACCATTTTGCTGTTCGTGTAAGCCATGTTAGTTATCCTCCTTTGCGCTTCTGTCGTGAAGCTGTTCTAATACGACCTTGATTTTTTCAGGGACCGGAAGTCCGAGACGAGCTGCGTTTTCCAGAATGCTGACACCTTCATTGGAAATGTAGAAGAAGATGACCGCCGTACGAAGAACACTGCCAGAGCCGATGACGTGAGCATCAAGAATACTGCCAATGCCAACGAGCAAGAAAATCAGCACCTTTCTACAGATACCTTTGAATCCGACCTCGCTGGAGAGGGTGTGATTACTAATGGCGCACATGACGCCAGTGACATAGTCGATGACTACAAATGCGATGAGTGCGTAGAGCAATCCATCCCAACCTCCGAGGAAGTAGCCGAGCCAGCCGCCAATGCCGGTGAAGACAAGTTGAATCGTGTTCCAGAATTCTTTCATGATAAATTCCTCCATTTCTGAAATTTGATATAAGAAAAGCAGCTACTATCTGATAGCTGCGGATAAAAATTAAGCAGTCCTTTTCCACATGTAGCATGTGATATAGGGCTGCAGGTTATTGTGGGCACTGCCGGAACCAGCTGCGGCAGTGGAACCAGAGACAGTGTGCGAGTGAGAACCGGCGCTGGTAGTTGTCTTGTTGCTGACAGCAGTGTAGCCGGAAGTAGCGTCGATAAGCACTCGATTGCCACCGCTGGTACCCCATGAGGCTTTCTGGTTCTTTAAGTCATGGGTATGCCCACCAGCGCTTGCTGTTGCCAGCGTACCTTTTGCATGTGTATGGGAAGGCATCTGTGCTGTGGTCAGTGTGACAGTAGAAGCACCACCTGTTTTTTCTACTGTTGCAAAGTTTGTGTCGTTTGCATTCACACCGACTGGAACACGGCCCGTTCCCCAAGCCACCCAAGTGCCTCCAAAGTAGGTGGAAGGATTGGTATTCTTGACGCTCATATAGATGCTACCAACAGGATAAAGAGCTCCAGTGAATTGTTTGATGTAATCCTTCAGCAACTTACCGTAGACCTTTACATCCCATTTTTCAGATACCTCAAAACAGTTGTCTGTTTCAGATACCTTACCGACTGCCACACCTTTACCACCACTCTTAAAGTCCATGACTACCGATGCCGTAGATACGATGTCAGTGATGCTGATTGTCGTAAAGGCATCCGTCAGGTCATATCTGACTTCATAGGAAGTCTCGGTAGAAATCTTACCGCCACCAAAGGTGAAGGCCGTACCGGAATTGAAGCTGGCAGAGGCATTGGTCCATGTGCTGCTTCCGGCGACTCGGTAGTAGGTGGAGCGAGTCACTGTATTCTTGGAGCTGCAAGAAGCAAACCTGTAGGATACCGTTCCTTTGATATAGGTGCCGTCTTCCGAAAGCGTACCTCCACTGTTGCAACGCTGAGAATTGTAGGAACTAAAGGTCGGTGGACTATAGGCGACGACAGAAATCGACACGGTTGCTGCAGCGGAGGTCCTTCCTCTGGAATCTGTTACTGTGGCAGTAAAGGTAATCGTTCCAGAGCTGTTCAAAAACCCGGTGGTAAGAGTAGACGCAGTACCAGAGTATCCGCCACCAGTGATACTGTAGGACTTTATGGTTGAGCCGTAGATTCCGGCAGCACCATTTATCGTTAGCGTTGCTTTCGACTTCGACTGCACATAGATACCCCAAGCGGCAGGGACAGAGCCATCCACACGAGTAGCAGTCAGACTGCTGATGGTAGGCTTGACGGCGGAAGGAACCGTCAAAGTTAACGTGCAGGTTTTGGTTCCAATCTTAGATGAGCCATTGTAGGTATCGCAGGTAATCGTACAAGTACCGCTTGTCGTGCTTGGTATCTGATTTGCCAGTGTGAGAGCTGGTGTCCATGATACCGAAGTGGAGGTGGTCTTTGTCGTGATGGTCCCTGTAGAATTACCAAAGGCATAGGTCAGCGTATGGGTGAAGGAGGAAGAAGCCCTTGAGATAGTAATCGTTGTGGCGCTTCCCATATTCACTGAGGTAGCTGATACCGAGGATGCTCTTGGAATGGTATTCAGCGTATGCGTTCCACTTGCTGAAACACTGACTGCATAGGTATAAACACCGGCCTCGCAACTCAGATTGAAGGATTTTGTACCATCCGAATTATGAGCGATGGTCAAAGAGCCGGAGGCAACAACGGTGCCGTTTTTCAGCTGGATACGGCTATCCGTGGACGATGAATAAACTGTAGTACCGTTGATGACAGCCTTAAATCCACCAGACATGACCCAGCCACTTGCAGAGCCAGAACCTTTGAGGGTCCATGCAATAGTTGATGTATTGTTTGCTATATTCTGACTGGACAATGTCCAAGAGAGAGTAACAGAGCGGCCTTCTTTCTGGCCGGTTGTAATACTTCCGCTGGAAGCCATAATGAATCACTCCTTTACGATGCCGGGCCTCTCCATTTGATAGAGAGGTTACCGTTACTTCTTGGGATAAAGTCAAACCATCCTCTGGTCTCATTGCCAAGGGATAGTTTGTTACGAATCTCCGCATTGGTGATGACCAAGCTGTTATTGGAGATATATGCGATTTTCTGACCGTTCTCTTTGAAGGCCAGTTCATTGTTGGAGAGCTCGGCAGTGAAGGCGTTTCCGACCTTGCCAAGCTCAATAAGAGCTCCTTTGAAGCGGATATATTCTTCAAGGAGCTCCTGATTGGTAGCGATATTGTCCTTCAGTTCATCTGTGATAGTGGAGAAGTCCATGCGGATTTCACTACTGTTTTGTGTAATCGTAGATTGGAAATCCTGCTGGATAGTTGCCATTTCCGAGCGTGAGATATAATCTTCACGGACATCGAGACGAATCTGCTCTGAGGATTTTGAAATCTCCGAATAGCACTCACGCACATTTTCCTGAAGGGCTGCGATGTCATCCTCGTATCCGGCAACATTCTGGAAAGAGGCCTGACAGGAAGTGATAAGTGCCATAGGACCACCTCCTAGTTGGAAACATCACACTGCAGTGTCAGCAAGCTGTCGATATCGGCAGCGGAGAGATAGATGACCTTGCCAGTCTTACCAAAGTTAACTGCATTGCCATCCTTATCCTGTGCGTACCAGTTATAGGTCAGAGACTGCTTTTCTGTTGCATCGGCCCAAGCGCTACCAGAATATTTTTGGAGTGTGACGGTCTTTGCCGAGTGACTGATTTTATACCAGAAGGCACCGGTCGTAGGATTGGAAGGTGCTGTCTCACTGATAGGGCCGAGCAGCGCATCCACTTCCTGCTGATTGGTGCGGACGATGACGTAAGGGCAGACACCACCCTGATTGTTTTTTACCGTAAAGCCTCCGATAGAAAGAAGCTCAGATACATACGGGTCAGATTTATCTTCAACAGTGATGACATCCACATAGGATTTGCCGCCATAGGTCATTGTGCAGCGGTAGGACTGAATGTTTACGATGTCACTTCCAGATACCGTCAAGGTACCAGAAGTCGCACCGGAGATATTTGTCCATTTGCCTCCGGTGTATTTTGCCCACTGATAAGTAGCACTGGTGATAGCAGTCGTTCCAGAATAGGCAGAGGTTGCAAGTGACAGGCTGCCGGACTGGTTCATCACGATAGTGCCGTTGGGCGCATAAACGGAGAAGACAACAGCACTGGTTCCATTACTTCCTCTGGTGGACTTCGCCCATGCAAACTTCTTCACGACTGTTTTTCCAGAGATAGTGAAGGTCAAATCAACGGTACCGTTGACCACATTTGCACCGCCGAGTGTAGCAGATGCTGCAACAGAAAGAACGATGGAGCCAGCAGTAGATGCAGTTGCCGCAGTATTGGTCTTTAGGGTCATACCAGAAGGCAGCGTTCCAACGGAGCAGGTGCAGGCAGTCTGTGTGATGCCAACATATCCGGTAAACGGAATGGTGATATCAAGGGCTGCAGTTGCTGCACCAGAAGAGGAGCACGCAATGGTCTGGGCCTCATTACCGAGAATGATAGAAAGTCCGCCGGTTCCTGCTGCACCCGGAGACCCCGGAGAGCCTTTGCTGCCGTCATACATTTTGGTAATGGAAATGGTGTCATAGACATCGGCATCGTCTGTAAGGAGCTTGATTTGAGCGACATTATCGACGAATACGGTGTGTGCAGGCTTTACGACGAGCGTTCCACCCGTGATGCTGGTATTGTCGGAAGTTGTCGGATAATCTGCCCATGCACCAGAGCTGTTTTTATACTGCCACTTGGAAATGGAGACACCCTGAATCTGTGCTGTCAATGTTGCCTGAGAAGCACCAACGAGCGCAGAAAAAGCATTGTACTTGAATACATAGGTATCCGCTGTCACATAGGCGAGCTTTGCGTTCTCTGCATTGCGCACCAAAGTGTAGGTAATATCCGATGTGATATTGACCGTGTTCTTGGTCTCGGAATCGTAGTAGCTGATATAGCAGATGTAGGTAATCATCCCGGTGGAAGAGGTAGCCAGCACATTGCTGTTGACTTTCAGGATTCCTCCGGTAACTTTCTCATTGGAATTCAGTGCTGTCTCAGCGCCGCTTCCGTCCTTACGTTTCCACGTGATAGTCAGACCAGAGGAGTTGAGTGCAACATTGGTCTGGTCAAGGAAAACGACGGGCGTCAGTGTAAGATTTGTGCTGGCCCAGCTTGGTGCGTAGGTGTGCGGCAGCACATTCGGGTTTTCACTCTGCGTCTTAGGCAGATTGGATGTGATATAAGCCGACAGCTTTCGTTGGTCTGTAATGTCCACGAAGGTCTGCTGGCTGGAAGTTAAGATTGTAGGCATTTTCTTGCCCTCCTTTATACAGATACTTCACAGTAGAAGGATGCGTTATCCTGTACATCCTCTGTGGTTACGATGATTGATTTCATTTCGGTGTGAGTGGAATCCCACTGTGCATCCGATTCCTCATTACCGGATTTCCTATGCCAGACAAAAGCAGTATCCGGAAGAGTTGCAGTGATATCCTTATCCCATGAGTACACATTGCAGGAAAGACGACTATTCTGGTCCTTGTCCTTAAAGATGCTGACGCCATCTATGATGAGTTCCGTGCGGTACATCTTAGAAGCAGCGATGCCATCGACCTTACCGGAGATACCTTCAATAGTGGCAGTCTGACCGAGCAGTTCATCCTCAATGGCTGTAAGGTTTTCATTCTGCTTTGCAGAAATTGAAGTTAGCTTGATACCGCTGGCTCCAATGGTGATGGTGTTGCCAGAAGGATTCAGGTAATCCACGGTCTTGCTCATGCAGGCGTAGCGACCATCAATGCCGTGGGGCGGAGATAGGCAGTCCACAAATTGTCTGGCGTGGATGCTGCCGATGTCTGCTCCGGTGTCTGATTCGTCTACAATGGTCAGTTCCATGCTTGTGATACCGGCGATAAGTTCTGCAAGACGAGCATTGGCTTTGCGGAGCAGGTTTCCCGGAAGCGTGACATTTTCCCAGACTTCCGTGGTCCATATCCAGCCGATTTCCTTTACAGAGGCATCATCGTAGATATAATTTTGACCACCATTTACAGAGGTGATGTCGATGCGTTCATCGGATTCGACCTCGTTTCCTTCTTCATCGGTGGTCTTTTTCTTTGCCCCAAGTGGAATGAGGGCTGTGATGCGCTCGGTATGGTCACGGGTGATTTTGACATCCATGAGGTTTTTGCCATATTCCACAGTCTGGATAGAATGGACATTGAACTCAGCAAGGTAATCCAGAACCTTCCCGGAATCTGTGTAACGGACCATCAAGTAGCCGCCATGTGTATTGATGAGTTTACTTTTGATGGCATCCAACGTGCAGGAATACTCGGAATTGCTGTAGCTGATATAGTCGTTGTTGTCCGTGACTGTGATATTACCAAGTTTGAAACGCTTCTTTTCTTCAACGGCCTTATTGTGCACGGATAGGAAATACTCCAACAGACCTTTGAGGGTCCCCTTATAGGAGAAGGGCGGCTGCTGACTATCCTTGAGATAGGCAAGAGACGATTCACAGGTCCAAGTATGCGTATTGTAAAAATCACTGCCGTCATTTAGAGCACGGCCTTCAAATACGGTGTTGTCACCCTTTTTGCAAACAATTGTGGATGCCATTGGGTGGATGGAATCCAGATAAGGATGATTAAAGGGAGCGGACAGTGTCAGACTGTCGATGTTTTCTGCATCCTCGGTCATCTTTGCTTCTGTGATAGCAAGCTGAGAAAGCTGCGGATGATAGAAAAGCTGACCATCAACATATATACGAAAGATACTCATAGGCGTCCCTCCCTGAAGCGGAAGGTCGTCGTACCGGTTCCTTTGATGGTGACGGTATTCCTGCCAGCTTGTAGTTCAAATTCTGGAAGCGTCCAAGTGCCAGCACTGAGAGACTTCCTAAAAGTATCACTGCCGATGCTCCAGCTAAGAGCTGTTTCTGCTGTGGTCGTGATGACTGGGACCACAGGCATGAAGTCATTTTCGATGATAAGAGTGCCGGAACCAGTCAGGTTAACGACCGTCTCATCAATGTGATAGCGATAAGAATCGGCATCCTCACTGGCAATCACCAGCTGACCTTTTCCGGAGATAGGGTCATATTCAGAAGTAATCTCCAAAGTTCCGATGGCATAAAGCTCAGGTTCTTCGCTGGTCGATACCCTTACGAGCTGACCGGCATAGCGGTTTGCCATCTCAGCAACCATTTGGTCATATTTTGTTCTGGTACCTAGCATGGAAAATGTCAAAGAAAAGCTCCGAGGCTGATACGATACACGCCCCAGAGCTTCTGTATAACGAATGGGAGAATTCCTTCCCGGCACCACAATCGTATTGGTTTGCGACTGTGGCACGGGAAAAGAGATAGTTTCTCGGAGCCAGCCCATGCCAGCGACTGATGCTCCGTTTAATCTGATATCAGGTGTCATAGACTGAGCCTCCTTTGTAATTTTTGTGCTTTACCAAGCTCACCGTCGATTGCCGGGAGCAGGTGTCCAACGAGTGTACCGTCCTCAAGGTAGATACCCTTGCTGGAGTTATCTGCGATGACCGCCAGATATTTTTCCATAGCACTGGTGTTGAGATGATTGGAAATCATCGCTTCTAGCTGCTTGTAGAAACCAGCCAGAGGAAGGATTGCTTCTGCACCGGCCTCACCACCAGCCATCAAGGAAGAACCATTCATACCAAAGATGGTGGGGCTGGTCATGATACCACCTTCCTTGTACCAATCGATAGAAAGATGAGGAACAGAAGGTGGAGCGATGGAAAGTTTACCGGATACTCTAAAATGTGGCAGCTTAATGTGCGGCAGTGAAATCTTCATGCCAGAGAAAAATCCCTTGATGGCATCCACCACACCTTTGACCTTGTTCTTTGCGGCCTCGATAGGAGTAGTGATAGCAGATTTTATACCGTTCCATACCGAGGTGGCGGTCGATTTGATTCCATTAAAGATACTGGTGACAGTGCTCTTTACGGAATTAAACACGCTGGTGACCGTCGACTTGATAGCATTGACCGGAGTCGTGACTGCAGTTTTCACTGCATTCCACACGGTGGTCGCCGTGCTCTTTATCGCATTGAATACTGTCGTTACGACAGATTTGATGGCATTGACGACTGTGGTCACCACCGTTTTTATCGCATTCCATACTGTAGTAAATACGGTCTTGATGGCATTCATCACGGTGCTGATAACGGACGCTACTGCATTGATGACTGTCGTCACCTTGGATTTAATAGCATCCCAGACTGCGATGATGATTTCCTTACAGTTTTCCCAGATAAAGCGGAATGGGAGAGTGATGATATCAACTGCAGCTTCCAAAATGGAACCAATCAGCATGATGCCGGTCTGAACGATGTTTTTAATGGTCTCCCAGATTCCAGTGAAGAAGGAGACGATGCCATTCCAGATTCCTTCAAAGAAGGTTTTTATATTGGTCCAGATCTCATTCCAGCTAGTGCCAAACCAGCCGAGTACGACATCTGCAACACCCTTGATAACATTCAGAATATTGGAGAAGAAGCTGCTGATTCCGTTCCAGATGGAAGAGAAGATTTCCTTCACTCCAGTCCATGCCTGAGACCAGTTTCCGGTAAAGATGCCGATAAAGACATCAAGGATACCGGTGATGACACCAGTCACCGTGGAGAGAATATTGGCGATGTGATTAAACACTCCTTCAAAGATAGGAGCGAGAATCTGACAAAATCCATCCCAGACTGTTTTTAATACATCCACGATATCTGTGAACTGAAATCCCAGCGCATTCAGTCTGTCTACGATTCCTTGGCAGAAGCCGGAAATGGTATCTTTGATACGAGTCCATGTTCCGATAATGGCATCACGAAATCCTTCGTTGGTCCTCCAAAGGTGAACAAAGGCAGCCACCAAAACAGCGATGACTGCAACAACTGCCAACACGGGAGCAGAGACCCCACCAAGTGCAGCGCCAAGTTTACCAAGGACACCGGTTCCACCTTGGATGGCGACTTTTAATTTGCTGACGCCATTGGCCAGTTTTACGAATCCCTGCATTGCCACACCGATTTTCGATATGGTCGTTCCGATGATGATTAGCAGCGGTCCGATGGAGGCTACCAAAAGAGCAATGGTAACAATGGTCCTTTTGGTTCCTTCATCCATGCCGTTTAGCTTGTCCACGAAGCCTTGGAGCTTCGAGACGATAGAGCGGATAGCAGGCATCAGAATATCACCAAAGGAAATGGCAAGCTCCTGAAGCTGTGATTTTAAGATAGTGAGCTGACCAGCAAGATTGTCCTGCATGGTCATAGCCATCTTTTCTGCGGAACCGTCACAGCTATCGATTGCAGAGGATAGCTTCTCGATATCGCCCTCGCCAGCATTCATCAGAGCGAGGAAGCCAGACATGGCATTCTTACCAACAAGGGATTCTGCAGCTTGTGCCTTTTCAGATTCCGTTAGGTTTCCGAAAGCAGAACGACAGTCAGCCAAAATATCGGAAAGGTCACGCATGGAGCCATCCGCATTTGTGGTGGCGATTGTGACATCTCCGATAGCCTTACCACTGATTTTTACATCACCGGCAAGATTGTTCATGATAGTACGAAGGGCGGTACCAGCCTGAGAAGACTTGATACCGGCATTGGCCATGAGGCCGATAGCTTCAGCTGTATCCTCAGCGGAGAAACCAAGTGCACCAGCGATAGGAGCACAGTATTTGAAGGTTTCACCCATCATGGATACGTTCGTATTAGCATTGGAAGATGCTGCAGCGAGGATGTCAGCAAAATGGCCGGAGTCCTTTGCTGAAAGGCCGAAAGCAGTAAGGGCATCGGTCACGATGTCAGAGGTTGTTGCGAGGTCTTCACCAGAGGCAGCAGCCAAGTTCATGACACCCTCAATGCCGCCGAGCATATCTTCCGTTTTCCAGCCAGCCATCGCCATGTAGTTCATAGCTTCAGCAGCTTCGGTTGCAGAGAACTTGGTCTTGGAACCCATCTCACGGGCCTTGCTACGAAGGGCATCGAAGTCCTTACCTGTAGCACCAGAAACAGCAGCTACCTGACTCATAGCGGAGTCAAAGTCAGCTGCTGTCTTTACTGCGGCGACACCAACACCACCAATTACAGTGGTCACGCCCATCATCTTTTTACCAGCACCAGCGATGGAGTTACCAACAGCCTCCATCTTCTGGCCAGCCACATCTATTTTAGAAAGCGCAGTGCTTGTAGTGGCAGCTTCCTGCTGCAGGCGTCGTAATTCTTCCTCAGTCTCTACGATTTCACGCTGGAGTGCGTCATATTTGTCCTGACCGAGTTCGCCATTTTCCAGCTGTTGTTTGGCCTGCTCCTGTGCTGCCTTGAGGGAATCCAGCTTTTCTTTTGTGGCTCCGATGGCATCTTTTAAGAGTCGTTGCTTCTGAGAGAGTAGTTCCGTATTGGAAGGGTCCAGCTTCAAGAGGCGGTTGACGTCCTTCAGGGCAGACTGCGTGGACTTGATAGAAGTATTGACCGACTTTAAGGCTTTATCTAGGCCGGTCGTATCACCGCCGATTTCAACAGTGATACCTTTGATTCGGTTTGCCACGTGTACGTCACCTCCTTAGAATTTATCGAAGTCCTCCTGTGTTGCGATTTGCTGGTATTTCACATCGTCGTTTGCCTTTTCCGTCCAGATGTCCATCACCATTCCGATGGTCAGAAGGTCAAGGTCTCGGATAGAGATACCGATTTCTATGCAACGCAGGAGGAACAACGGTGTGGTCATTTCCCTGCTACTGCGATGAAGTTTTTTTTAGATTCGATTTCGGTCTGAAGATTCATACCCCAGAGTTCAAGAATCTCAGGAAGTACCTCGTAGATGGAGAACATCTCGAATTCATCCAGCCAGTCCTCAATGGTGGCAGGAATGCTGTGGTCTGCATGGTAGGCCATAATATAGGCTACGTTCTCGAAAACCTCCAAGTCTTCAATCTCGAAGGAAGAGCCATCATCCGAGTTGCCCTTGTAGGAAGACTCAAGGCGTGAAAGGTCCTTGAAGATGTCACGCTTGAACTTCATACGATAGAGTCTGGGGATAGTGGCGGAGGAACGGAATTTGACCTGCTTTTCACCGATAGCGATTGTTTTTTCTAACATGTCTTACGTCCTCCTTATCCTTCTGTCTTAGGTACCGGCACATAGACCTGCTGATACCAGTTTTTATAGGTTTCTGCGTCAGTCTCATCACCAGTACGGCTCTTTACAAGGCCATCTTCTCTAGGGTCAGCAGTAAGCGTGAGCTTCTCTTTACCCGGTTCGATGGTGTCTTCCTTGGTTTCAGATTCGATGGACGGACGAGAGGAAGTGCAGTTATAGAGCACATGACGGATGCTTCTGACATCGCCATCAAACTCGAAGAGCAATGCGAACTTCTCAAGCTCGGTGATGTTTGCTTTCTCAATAAGCACGCCATTGTTGTCCAGTTCTTCCTTCAGGATTTCTGTACGGAACCATTCAGGAATGAGTGCGATTTCCAAATCACCGCTGTAACCGTTGTTTGCAGTGGAACGGAAATATACGATACCGTCAGCATAGAATGGAGAGCTATCACCCTCGGCATCCAAGCTGATGCTGACTGCGCCGGGGATAGCTTTCGGCTTTGCGTAGGTAAAGGAGCCGTCCTCGCCACGAGTGAGCTTGGCGGCATGAACATTTTTCAGGTTATATTTGACTTTATTACCCATGTTGATTAAACCTCCATTTCAAATGTGTAGAGGACTTCATAGAGCTTTTCGCTCTCAATCCAGACCTCTGTTTTGTTATAAAAAATGCCGTGCTCATCAAGCACAGCTTCCAGTGTTGCTTCCAATGCCGGGTCCTTACTATCACAGTAGAGCTCGATATTGACCTCATTGATTTTGTAGTAGACACGGCCATCTGCGGAGAAGTTATCACTTCCCGGAAGCAGGTAGCAGATGAAGGGTGGATTTGGAGATTCGCCCTCGGCAAAGTGGTCATAGGCAAAGGGCAGCGCTATCTCCGATAGGATTTGCAGTAATCTATCCATTTTTCAGACACCTCTCAATCTCAGATTCCAGTTCTTTGATACCGGCTTCCTCTGCAGGAGCGATATGGGAACGACCAGCCACACGACCACCGCCACGCTTGGCATGACCAAATTCCAGAAGGTGGGCTAACTGATAGCGATTTCTGGAATACACTGTGACCTCCAGTGATTTGGAGGTTTCCTTGGTGTTCTTCACAGACCAGCTTTTGCTGTAGGCACCGGTATCCTTTGGAGCAGAACCTTGGATTTGCTTCTTTACCGTATTACCGGCTTTTTTGACAGCTGCCTTCATATCTACTGTGGCGAGGTCTGCATATTCTGTTAGTTCCTTCATAACGGCATCGGCAAGACCATCAATCTTAACTTTCTGGGCCATGTCATCGCCTCACTTTCTGGCAGGAGAGCTTGATGCATTTCCTTTTGAAGTTCATGTGGTCTACGGCCAAGATGTCGTATAGCTCGCTTCCAAACTGAACCCGGTATCCAGTAGATGTGAGGGCTGCAGCTTTCTTACAGTAGCGGATAGTGAAATCAATCTTAGAATCATCGACCACAAGACCGGCATCGGTGGATTCCTTTCCGGCTTCCGCACTAACAGTGGCATAGCAGGTGTAGTAGTCTTTCCAAGCGTTCTTTCGATTTCCAATGGCATCCGAGATGACCTCATTTTTGTGGATGAAGATACGGACATTGAGTAGCTCGATATTCATCAAAAGGCCTCCTTTCTGGAACCGAAGAGAAGAGAGCGCAAAGTCAGTGTCAGAGCATGATGGTCTGCTTCCTCACGGTGCTCGTAGAGATAGGCCACAGCATAATAGACTGCTGGCTTTGCGTTTTCGCTTTCTTCAAAGGCATCTTCATCTTGCCTTGTGATATCCATGCAGAGGCGTGTAGCCGATGTGATGAGCGTTTCAATGAGGAAATCGTCATCGTCAAAGTCCACTCGGAGATACTGTTTCATTTCTTCTAAAGTGACAATCATCGTTATCGCCTCCCATCATAAAATGAGGCAGCGCCACCCGGAGATGACGCCACCTTTATCCTTAGCCCTTAGAAGAACCAGTAACCTTCAGAATCTGAACAGCCTCCGGAAGGATGAGCTTACCATCGACACGCTCCTTGGCCACGAAGCCAATCATACCGTTACCTGCGAAGAGCTCAGTGAGCTGCTTGAAGGAACGGGTACCACGGTCACCAATGTTGTAGTAGTTGTAATCACCGAAGGCCATCATGTTTGCAGGGCAGAACGGAGACGTATAGATGTCATAGCCCATGAGCTTGTCCGGCTCACCGGCAACGCAGGAAGGCTGCCACATGAAAGCACCGTTGTTGTCCTTGAAGGAACGGATGGCTGCAACAGCTGCATCATTCATAATGAAGGATGCGTTCTTTCTGTAAGGGCGCTTCAGTGCGTAGATGAGGTCGATGACATCCTCCGGCTTCGGAGCAGCTACGGTCTTAGCAAGGGTACCGCCACCAGTCTCAGCGAAAAGACCAAGGGGCTGACCTTTACCAGTACCGTTGAGGAAGGCATCCTCCTCGGCATTGGCCAGAGCCTTACCAAACTGGTCGATGATGTAGTTCTCAAGACCGAAGGCGTTATCATACAAGAGCTCCTCCGTTACCTTGATAGCGACATGGAGCTTGTGGGCATCCAGCAAAATCTGGTCGAAGGTCGCATCCGTAAACTGAAGTGCGCCGCCTTCCTCAATCCATGCTGCAGCAGGCTTGGTCGCTGCAATATTGATTTTGTGCTCGCCGGAAGTGGTAATCTTATGGCCCAGCTTACGCATGATGTTCTCTTCATTCAGAACATCAATAAGGCGATGGTCATATTCCTCCGGAACAAGGTAGCCGCCATCGACATCGACACCTTCCTGCAGGATATTGGATACCTGACGGAAATTGGTACGAAGTGCCTGAAGCATACCAGTTTTATATTCATCAGAAGCACGACCGGTCTTTGTAGGCTTCTCAGCAGCAGTGACAGGCTTAGAAGTGAGAGGCTTGTTTACCGGCTTATTGAGCTCTGCCTCCAATGCTTCCTGTCTTTCCAGACGAGCGATTTCCTTGCCAAGGTCAGCAATTTCCTGTTCCATTCTGGAGTAGGTCGCATCATCCTCGGCAGTAAGAGTACCTTTCTCGGTACGGTGAGAATCAAGAAATGCTTTTGCAGCATTCCATGCAGTGTTGCGCTTTTCACGCAGTTCTAAAATAGTCATAATCGAATACCTCCATTAAATGTGTTGTTTGATTAGGTCAAGACGCTCCATGAGTGTATCTACGGAGCGTTCCGTTGTTTCAGGTTTCTTGATGCGGCATTTGGCAGCCAACTTATCCATGAGGGAGTTGGTCACCGCCGCACGGGAGAAGAGCATCAGACCAGTAGCGTTATTTTCTACCGGTGTTTCCGCTGGTCTTGTCAGGATTTCATCCGCAAAGCCCATATCAATGGCCGTATGTGCATCCATCCAAGTCTCTGCATCCATGAGATGGGAGAGCTTGGCACGACTCATACCAGTCTTGATTTCGTAGGCATTGATGATGGATTCCTTGACTTCATCCAGCATGGCGATAGCCTTCTGCATCTCAGAGGTGTCGCCCATAGCAGCAGTCATCGGGTTATGAATCATGAGCATGGATACCGGAGATACCAGCACCTTTGTACCTGCCATAGCGATGACGGATGCAGCAGAGGCTGCGATGCCATCAATCTTTACGGTGACATTGCCGGGATACTCCATCATCATGTTGTAAATCTGGGCTGCGGCCACACAGTCGCCTCCCGGAGAGTTAATCCAAATGGTGATGTCTCCGTTTCCGGCAAACAGCTCATCTCGAAAGAGCTTAGGTGTGACATCATCGTCAAACCAGCTTTCCTCTGCGATGGTGCCGTTTAGGAACAGCGTCCTCTCCAGTGTCTGCTCCTGCGTCTCCTGATTGGTCACCGTCTGATTCTTCCACTTCCAGAACTTCTTCATCGTTCTCGTCCTCCTTTCCGGCAGCAGTGGTCGCTGCGAATATTCCTGCATCCTCCAGCTTGGTCATGTTTCCGTTGATGAGATATAAGTCACCACCAAGTTCCGGTGGGATGAGGTCTAGGTTTTCAAGTTCACGGATGTCATTTGCGGACATCCAGCCGTTCTGTCTTGCAGTGGCGTAACCGTTCATACGGCTTTGGTAATCGCCACGTAAGAGGCCGTCGACATTGAACTTTACAAAATAAGCAGCCTTCTCAGATTCAGATAGAAGGGCACGGTTGATGGACTGTTCCCAACGGACAATCCAAGGTTCCAAGGTGTACTTCACAAATTCGAGAGATTGCTGCTCAATATTAGAAAAACTCGATTTCTCTAAGTCACCGACCATGTGGGGCGGTACTCTAAAGATTCGAGCTATTTCATCAATCTGAAATTTTCTGGTCTCCAAAAACTGTGCTTCATTCGGGGAGATGGAGATAGGCGTATATTTCATGCCTTCTTCCAAAACTGCCACCTTATGAGAATTGTTCCCAGAGAAGCCTTTGGTCCAGCTTTCTCTGACAGCTTCCGGATTTTTTACTGTTCCGGGATACTCCAGAATGCCTCCCGGTGTGGCTCCGTTTGCAAAGAACTTAGCACCATATTCCTCCGTAGCAATGGCAAGACCGATAGCGTTCTTCGCCATAGCGATGGGAGAGTAACCGACCAGACCATCAAAGCCGAGGCCCGGAACATGGAGCACATCCGACGGCTTCAGGATGACCGTCCCATTTTTCATGGTAGGTGCATCGGAGTCCTGCATCTGATATTGGTAGTAGAGGTGACCTTTATCGTCACGGTCTACGCTCATTCGATTGGCCATCAGTGGATAGAGAGCGACGACTTCACCCTTGCCATTTCGGATAATCTGCGCATAGGCATTTCCATAAAGGAGCAGGTGTGTCATCAAGGTCTCTCGGAAGACAAAGGATGTCATTTCCGGATTTGGCTCATCGTGAATCAGTCGATACAGTGGATGCTTGATAGCTTTTTCTTTGCCACCGGTGCCGGTGTATTGATACACATGGACTGGCAGGCCAGCGATGGACTCGGAGAGAATCCTGACGCATGCATAGACTGCAGTCATCTGCATAGCACTTCGTTCATTGACGGATTTTCCAGAGTTACTGCCACCAAAGAGAAAACGGTAGGCGCTACCATTGGTGCTGTTGGTGGGCTTGTCTCTGGAATGAAACAGTCCTGATAAGAATCCCATAAGTCATCACTTCCTTTCAGATAAACAAAATACCTCTGTCATCGTAGACAGAAGCACCGGTATTATTTCCACAGCGGATAGCACGGTCGAGTCCCATGATAGTAGCTACAGCACCGTCGATTTTCTCTGTGGATTTTTCTTTATCAGCTTTTACATTGCCAGCCGGGTCGGTACGGATATAGATGTTATCCATCATCCAGCGGAGTACCGGATGCCCACCGTGGGCCAGCTTCTGCTCCAGCGTCAGTTTCATAAGTTCCTTGGTCGGTGGGGACATATCCTTAAATCCCTGACCGAAAGGAACAACGGTAAAGCCCATACCCTCAAGGTTCTGTACCATCTGGACAGCTCCCCAGCGGTCAAAGGCTATCTCTCTTATATTGAAGCGTTCTCCAAGACGCTCGATGAATTTCTCGATGTAACCGTAGTGGACGACATTTCCTTCAGTTGTCTCCAGAAAGCCTTGTCGTTCCCAGACGTCGTAAGGGACATGGTCTCGTCGGACTCGAAGCTCCAGCGTATCTTCCGGTATCCAAAAGTACGGAAGGATGCAGAACTTATCATCCTGATCCAGCGGAGGAAATACCAGTACGAAGGCAGTAATATCCGTTGTGGAAGATAGGTCCAGACCACCATAGCAAACACGGCCCTCCAAGGATTCTTCATCAACCTTGAAGGAGCAAGCATCCCATTTCTCCATTGGCATCCAACGGACAGCTTGCTTGACCCATTGATTGAGCCTGAGCTGTCTAAAGGAGTTCTCTTCACCGGGATTCTGCTTGGCAGATTCACAGGCAGCTTCGACTTTATCGATACCGACTGTAATACCGAGAGAAGGGTTGGCTTTCTTCCAGACCTCCGGGTCCGTCCAGTCATCGGTTTCATCGGCACCGTAGATGACAGGATAGAAGGTCGGGTCAATCTTTCTGCCCTCTAAGATATCCTTGGCCTTCTGGTGCGTTTCATAGCAGATGCTGTTGGTATCCGTTCCGGCAGTTGTGATAAGGAAGTAGAGAGGCTGCGTTCTGGCATCACCAGAGCCTTTTGTCATAACATCGAAGAGCTTTCGATTCGGCTGAGTGTGCAGCTCATCAAAAACAACTCCGTGAATGTTGAAACCGTGCTTGGAGTAGGCTTCTGCAGATAGTACCTGATAGAAGCTGTTGGTCGGTTGGTAGACGATACGCTTCTGGGAAGCGAGGATTTTTACTCGTCTATTCAGTGCAGGACACATACGCACCATGTCAGCAGCTACGTCAAAAACGATAGTTGCCTGCTGGCGGTCAGCTGCACAGCCATAAACCTCAGCTCGTTCTTCACCATCACCACAGGTAAGAAGCAGGGCGACGGCAGCAGCAAGCTCGGACTTTCCCATTTTTTTAGGAATTTCTACATAGGCAGTATTGAACTGGCGATAGCCATTTGGCTTTAAGGTTCCGAAGATATCTCTGATAATCTGTTCCTGCCAGTCGATGAGTTCAAAGGGCTTACCGGCCCATGTGCCTTTGGTATGGCAGAGACATTCAATAAAATTGACTGCGTAATCCGCCATCTGTTTACTATAGGTGGAGTCCGCAGCCATGAAGCGTGTCGGTGTGTAGTTTTCAAGTTTACGCAAATGTATGCGCCTCCTTTCACAGAAATAAAAATAGCCGCCCGATGGCGACGTCTATAACGAGGAACAGCCCCATCCGGGACCGTCCTGCCTGATATTCTTTTCAGGTGGTTAGTTGTGTTCGTTCAGAAGAATGTAAAGCGCCATTTCTGCCTCTTTGCAGGTTGGCTTGATATCCCAGCCTCTGTCGTAGTTGGCAATCCACTCGCCGTCCATCTTCAGGCTAAGTTTGGAAATCTTACCGCCGTTAATGCCGTAGTCTTCGCTTGGCTCATCAAAGTGCTTGACCCAGTATTTAACCTTCTTGTATTCTCCGTCCTTTGCTGGGATTCCGATGATTCCTTCTTTCCACATATGTTTGTCCTCCTTGTGTGTTTCTTTCCTTTGGTAGTACTATATATCACTCTAAAAGCACATAATAGCAAGCTAATTCGGGGCATATAGTACACAAATATTTGAGGGAAAACTGTGTAATTTATAACGAGGAAAACAGGTCCTGAGACCTGCTTCCTTCGGCAGAAGGTGTTGTTATTTTACCGTCATCTTGATTGCAGGGATGAGGGCGTGTTCGCCGGTCTTCCAATCAGTGTAGCGTGCCTTTACAGTGGTAAGGCCTGCCATGCTGATTCCTTGCTTCTCGAAGGCTGCGAGGGTTTCGATGAGGCTTGAGAAGGTGGAGCTGATGGTGAATTCGGTGATGTCGTTGGCTCTCAAGGTCTGGGCGATTTCTTTGATGTCGTAATCCCAAATGACCTCGTTGAAGTCGATGAGCTCGTTTCCGGTTTCCTTGCTGGTTCTGTAAGCCCAGAATAAGGTTCCGTTGATTCCGAGTTCCTTCAGGCTTCTTGCATTCTGCTCGATGGCTTCTTCAAATGTTCTGATTTCTTTCATGGTAGGTTCCTCCTAAAAATGTGTTTTCCCCTTTGGTAGTACTATATATCACTCTAAAGGTACATAATAGCAAGTCAATTCGAGCCATATAGTACACAAATATCCGTAGGAAAATCTGTGTATTTTAGTCGTCGATTGGAACCTTTCTGCAGCGGTCAACGCCGTAAATGACGTTGAGTCCTGAGCCATTGTCCCAAGCTACCATGATGCTTCCGGTATCGTCGACACCAATGACGGTGCCACGTGTGCCCACCGGAGGGGCCTGTGCGTCGTCCATCTGGACCAGCTCCACACGGGTGCCTGCTGGATAAAGGCGGCGCTGTCTGGCCACCTGTTCCTTACTTGGAAATTGCATGGCCTTCACCTCCTTTGAATGCGCTGTTGCCCGGAAGATATCTCATTAGGATTTTGCGGTCTGTTTTGTACTCGTCACCAATGAAGCCGAGGCGGAGAAGGAAGCAGCGGAAAGCGTAGCGCTCATTGTCCACCGGCTTTTCAGTAGCGCTGATTCGTTTCTGCTCCTTGCTCATTTTGCAAAGGGCTGCAATCAGTGCACTGTAGGCGTGGACTTCATCCGGTTCAGGAAGTTCTTTGAACCAAGGGAAGGAAATGCTGTCCTCGTTCAGTTCAAAGCGCAAGTCCTCGATGTGAAGAGCGTGTTTGATGAGGGAGCCTTTGGCATCCAGAAGATTGGTGATGTTTCCGACCTTGACTTTGTCCAGCGGAATGGAAATGGTAAGTCCAGTCTCTTCCGTAGGAGCCTCTTCCGGTTCCTCAGCCGGGTGGAAGTCTGTCTCTTCCGGACGATAGCCACCTGCATCCAAGAGGGTGAGAAGCTCGTCGAATTCTTCCTTGGTCATGGTGTCCGGGCCTTCGATGTTTCCTTCTCGTGTCAGAAGAAGGTCACCAATTTGGTAGCCATAGGAAGGGGCTCTCAGGTATTTCGGTTTGGTGTTCTTATACTCACCAAGCAGGGCTGCCAGCGGCTTTCTTTCGGTTACATTTAAGATGATATTCATGTAGGTATCCTCCTTTGTTTTGGTAGTACATATATCACTCTGAAGGCACATAATAGCAAGCGATATCGGAGAAAAACATCGACAAATATGTGCCTTCTGGATTGTGTACTGTACCTACTTACAAAAGAGTGGAATCTTCAGCTTCCGGTGCGATTTCATCATAGGAATAGGTCAAGCCATCACGGATGACGGAGACCTTTGCAGAGGAACCGACCTGCTCGATGTAGCGCTTGACGATGACATCACAGAACTTTTCATCCAGCTCGATGGTGTGGCAGATACGACCGGTCTGTTCACAGGCGATAAGCGTGCTGCCGGAACCACCAAACGGGTCAAGGACCAGAGAATTGGTCATGCTGGAATTCATAATCGGATAAGCCAGAAGAGGGATAGGCTTCATCGTCGGATGGTCGCCGTTCTTCTTAGGCTTATCAAATTCCCAGATGGTTGTTTCCTTACGTCCGGTGTACCACTGATGCTTGCCGGATTTTTTCCATCCGAAGAGGCAAGGTTCATGCATCCACTGGTAAGGGCTGCGTCCAAGGACAAGGGACTGCTTTTTCCAGATGCAGCAGCCAGAAAGGTAGAAGCCAGCATCTGCAAATGCTCTGCGGAAGTTAAGGCCCTCGGTGTCTGCATGAAAGACGTAGATGGAAGCGTCATCTGCCATTGACTCGTACATGCGAGTGTAGGCATCAAGCAGGAACTGATAGAAGGCACTGTTTTCCATATTGTCGTTCTTAATCTTACCGGCGCTTCCTTCGTAATTGACATTGTACGGAGGGTCCGTCACGACCAGATTTGCCTGCTTGCCGTTCATCAGAAGCTCATAGGTCTCAGGCTTTGTGGAATCGCCACAGACCAGACGGTGGTCACCAAGGAGCCACAGGTCACCAGCCTTGGTGAAGGTCGGCTTTGCAAGCTCAGCATCCACATCGAAGTCATCATCCTGAACACCTTTCTTCGTATCTTCTCTAAACAGGTCCTCCAGTTCTTCCGGCTCAAAACCGGTAAGAGAGACATCAAAGTCAGCACCCTGCAGGTCAGCAATAAGGAGGGCCAACTTATCGTTATCCCATTCACCGCTGATTTTGTTGAGTGCAACATTCAGAGCTTTTTCTTTCTCTTCATCCATTTCGACGATGACACATTCCACTTCGGTAATGCCCATATCGATGAGAACCTTCAATCTCTGATGTCCACCAACGACACGAGAAGTGGTGGAGTTCCAGATGACCGGCTCCACATATCCGAACTGCTCGATGGAGCGTTTCAGTTTTTCATATTCTTTGTCGCCGGGCTTCAAATCCTTACGGGGATTGTAATTCGCAGGAAGAAGCTGCGAGACGTTTTTCTTTTCAATCTGCATGGTATTCCTCCTTAGAACAATCCCCATTCAGCGAACTTTTCAAATCCGCCGATGGATTTTATATATTCCGCAGCGATAGCCACCAGCTCACTGTAGGGATGACCATCAATCGTGTCATCACCGATAGCGCAGCAGATGGTTATCGGCTCACCAGTTTCCTGAGCTTTTAGGAAAGCGTAGATGTTGAGCGTGACATCTGCCTTTGACAGGTCCTTCCCGTGAAGGCCACCGCCAGTAACAGAGTCAGCCATATCACTTCCGAGCTTTCTGTTGGTAGCACCGCTGTCCACATCAATGCCGCCGGTCCAATCACTGAGCGGATTTACCTCAGCGTGAGGAAATTTCTGTTTTAGTTCCGAAGTAGCTGCATGGCTCTGACAGAGGATAAGTCTTCCTTCATCGAGGATATACTTTCCATCAAAGGGATAGGTGCTGTAGATTTCTCTGGCAACCTTCGAGATTTCCTTCTGTTCCTCTGTAAGCGGCATGCCTTTGAAGATGCCATTATCACCGCAGCGGATATCCTTGGCCTGATTCTTAGCAAGGTGGGCATCCTGCGGAACAATCTGAATGAAGACACGAATGCCGGGAGCAAGACGCTCTACGATAAAAGCGACATCCGTCTTATCGATAGGAGCAGAGGTCTCGATGACAACGTGGCCGAAGCCGTGTCCGATGAGAACCTCAACAGCGATTTTGGGAGCATCATCTGTTTTATAAGCGAGGTCGACGATGGCTCCGGCAATCCTGTCTGCAATCTTATCCGGATGCGCTGGATTTACTTTTTCAATCATAGTTAATTTCCTTTCCGTGCCAGTAGGAGACGCTCCATCACATCATCCTGTGGAGTAGCGCCGTTATATTCGGTGGCACAATTTTCTTTTACGATTTGGTATATCTCCATCCAGAGACGATTGGTCTGGCTCATGAAGTTCTGACTCATAGCCACATAGGGAGACTGGATAGCATTACCGGTCGTCGGATGCTTGGCAAGGAATCCAAACTCGGTGATGGCTTCCTCACATTGAATCCAACGAGCCACACTCATGGCATAGCGCTCTAAAAGCTCCGGAGAGACGAGAGCAGCGCAGCCACGTTCATGCAGCCAGTTCCATGTTTTCTTGTAGACATCTGCAGCAACCAGCTTTTTACCGTTCTTTTGCTTGGCAGATAACATCTTGGATGGTTTGGGCATCGGCTGACCTTCTAAATCGACGGTGCTGTCTGTAAAGTCGATGACAGTAAACTCACGTTTGCCCGGATTTCCCTCAGCGATTCTCTCAGCTAAGGGCTTTTTCTTGGCTCCAGCGCCGATACGAGCGCCGCCACGGTTGGTACCGTCCTTAGCCATTTTTTACACCTCCAGTTCAGGGGCCTATATACCCCGTTTGAAATTGCGACTTTGTGCGTGAGACCCCACGCCCGTTCCCCGGTGACTTCACCGTAGAGAAGTGGACCGCCCCTACCGGTTGTGCCAGCGGTCGCCGTGTTCCGCATGAATCTTGGCATGGCAGGATTTGCAAAGAGCCATCAAGTTCTCTCTATCATGCGTGCCGCCTTGGGAGAGGGGCTTTACATGGTGTATCTGCTCGGTTGGTGTGTAGACACCGTTCTCAAGACATCTCTCACAAAGAGGGTGGGCAGCAGCATAGCTGTCACGGATACGTTTCCATGCACGTCCGTAGCGACGCTTGGCATTCGGGTCTCGGTCATACTTCTCATAGCGTTTGGCTTCCTTCTTTTCATGCTCCGGACAGAAGCGTCCGTCTGTCAGATTAGGGCAGCCGGGATAGGAGCAGGGACGTTTTGGTTTTCTTGGCATCGTATTCCTCCTTCCGTTTGGGTATAAGAAAAGCCCTGCAGGACTCGTCCCACAAGGCTTTCTGCGATTCTCACTTTCGCTAGTATAATAATATCAGAAGAGCTTAGTGTCTTTCTATGTCATTTCATGTCCACCTTCATAGGAAGCCGGAACTTTTACTTCTTCCAGTGCCTTTCCATGAAGTTTGTGGATGTAACGAAGCTCGTATCCCATATCAACAGCAATCTGCTCCCATGTGATAAAGCAGAGGTAGCGTTCCTCAAGCAAGGTCTGGTATTCAGTATTGCCGACCTGTTTGATAACCTCTACGATTTCCTTCTTTAACGCCACCAGCTCTATGACGTCTTTGCTGATTTCATCCTCCAGCTCGATGATGTCAAGAATGGCAGATTCCATTCTAGAGCCTTCACGGTTAGGACTCTTTGGCATATCGGAGTAGGACGGTGTGCAACGGGTAGCTAATTCATTTAAGGAATCTATCTGTAACAGTTTGCTTTTGATTCTATTATCCAAGTAGCGTGCTTGAGATAAGTATTCTTTTGCAGTCATTGATTGGTACCTCCGAAAAAATAGATTTCCCTCGGATTGGCACGGATTGTCGTATTTTGTCGAAGATTGTCATAGATTTGCTTTTACCGCATCGATAAGGGCGTTCTGCGTCAGCTCCTTTTTGGAGAGAGCCTTTAAGATGCGCTCATCGATGGTTCCTTTTGTGATAATGTGTTCTATCACCACGGTTCCAGAAGTCTGGCCCTGTCTCCAGAGACGGGCGTTGGTCTGCTGATATAATTCCAGTGACCATGTCAGCCCGAACCAGATGAGGGTGGAACCACCAGCCTGCAGGTTAAGTCCATGACCGGCAGAGGCCGGATGGATGACTGCGACCGGTATCTTTCCGGCATTCCAGTCGGTGATGTCCTTACTGGATTTTATTTCTCTCACATCAAAGCGTTTCTTGATACGGGAGAGGTCGTGCTTGAACCAGTAAGCCACAAGGACCGGTTTGCCGTTTGCGGATTCGATGATATCTTCCAGAGCATCCAGTTTTCTGTCATGAAACTCAATGGTGTCACCGGTATCCGAATAAATAGCTCCGTTGGCAAGCTGGGATAGCTTTCCGGTGAGAGAAGCAGCATTGGCAGCAGTAATTTCTCCATCAGGGAGCTCCAACACCAGCTCCTGCTTTAATTCCTCGTATCGGGTCACTTCATCATCGGATAAATGGACCTCGTATTCGGAGGAGATGAGTTCCGGCATCTTCAGGTGGTCTGTTGATTTCATGGAGATGGTGATATCGGAAATCTGGCCATAGATGCGTTCCTCTGCATAGGGCTGCGGCTTATAGGAATAGATAATCTGACCATTCCTCTTGTCCGGTACAAAGTAGTTGTTTCGGTATTCGGTAATGAAGCGTCCGAGGCGTTTTCCTAAATCCAGCAGTCGGAACTCAGCCCATAAATCCATCAGACCGTTGGAAGAGGGTGTTCCGGTCAGGCCGATGATACGCTTAACGCTAGGTCTTACCTTCAAGAGTGCCTTGAACCTCTTGGAATTATGATTCTTGAAGGATGAGAGCTCGTCGATGACTACCATATCGTAGTCAAAGGGAAAGCCACTGGACTCGATGAGCCATTGCAGGTTTTCTCTGTTGATGATGGTGATATCAGCACCAGCCATCAAAGCTGCTTTTCGCTCTTTTGGTGTTCCCACACAGACAGCGAAGGTCAGGTGATTCAGGTGCTGCCACTTTCTGATTTCTGCAGGCCATGTATCTCTGGCAACTCGAAGTGGGGCGACCACCAGAATGCGATGGGCCTCAAAGCTGTCGAACAGCAGGTCTGCGATGGCAGTCAGGGAGATGACTGTTTTTCCAAGACCCATATCGAGCAGGACTGCTGCCACAGGATGCGTCTCAATATAATCGATGGCGTAGGCCTGATAATCATGAGGTGCGAAGTTCATCAATCATCCCTCCAATCTGCTCGATGCTATCAATCACATACACACGAAAGCCCAGAGAGCGAAGGAGCCTGTGACGTGCTTTTTGCAATGGGCGTGGGGATTCTCCCGGTGCCTTTAATTCTGCAAAGGCAAACTTCCCATCAGGTAATAAGATAAGGCGGTCGGGCATCCCTGCGAAAGAAGGAGCCACGAACTTCGGTGCGATACCACCAGCCTTTTTTACTGCGGTTGTCAATTTCTTTTCTATCGTTTTTTCTAACATACTTGTCCTCCATCAGGCCGTTAATTTGAAGATGTGCAAGGTGTATCAATGGTATTTTCCATACTTTTTCTTATTGATATTTTTATAGGCCTAAGAAAAGTTTTATATAACACATTGATACACCTTGTCATTTATGGCCTTAATTCATAAAATCCTCGTCTGCACCAGTGTCCTCACGTAAGCGCAGACCCTTAAAGTAACGCTTTCTGCTCACGGTGATTCGCTCAAAGCCAGCCTTCTCCAGAGCAAAGTAGAAGTCAGCTGTACTGCGCACATACTCGTTGCAGTCCAGAGAATAATTGCGGTACGCCTGATAAAGAGAAGAGGAGCTTTCTTTATAGGACGGGTCGACCTCACATTTATCTGCAAGGAAGTGACCGAACCAGTCGTTTTGGCTGCGATATTCGTCGATAGCTTTCTGCACGCAATCCGGTACGGGAATCTGGTAATCAGACTCGATGACCTTCTTGGCACCTTCGATGACCCACGCCAAAATGCTGCCGCCAGCGTTGACATAAAGGTACTCGCTATAATTCTTGATATCGCTGCTGCCAGTAATCTTGGCATTGAACGGGATGACGATGAGTCGTCTCCAGATGCCATCATCGGATGCAGAGACACGAGGCAGATGGTTAGTGTAAAGCACCAGCGTGTGGCAGGGCTTGAAGGAGAACGGGTCCTTGTATTTCTTTTCTGCGAAGACATCATCGGTGGAGCAGAGCTGCTTGACGGTGGAATCGTTCAGACGAGCACCTTCCTGCATCTCGGCAGCGATGAGGAGTCTTTTACCTTTGACCTCAGCCATTTCTGGTTTGATGTTCCTGCGGCATCCGACGGTGAGCGTATCTGCAGAAATGTTACCGGAGTAAAGACCGAGCACTCTGGAGATAGCATTCCAGAAGGTGGACTTACCATTGCGTCCATCACCGTAGGCAATGATGAGTGCTTCCACATAGACCTTGCCGATAGCAGCCAGACCACAAATCATCTGAACATAATCGATGAGTTCCTGATTACCCTGAAAGATGAGGTCAAGGCAGTCCAGCCAAATTTGCTGTCCCTTGTAGTTCGGAGACACTGATGTGATTTTGGTAATGAAATCTTCCGGCAGGTGTTCTCTGGCACCAGCCATTCCTTTACGCAGGTCATAGGTTGCTTCCGGCGTACACATAGCGAAGCAATCAGCATCAAGGTCACGAGGCGAGATTTCCAGCATCGGGCGAGACTCCTTAAGCGTAGAAGTAATGTTCTTGGAGTCCCTGCGCTTTACAGCAAACTGCTGATATGCCTTTGCAGCCAGAAATTCTTGATAGGCTTCCAGCTGGTCCTCGTTCATCAGCTGCTCCGCCTTGTTCTTCGTCATGGAATCAAGCAGAGACTGTGCGCCAGAGTTCTTCAGCTTATCGAGAGCTTCGAGCATATCATTGCCAGCTTCCTTCAGCTGCCTTCTGGTAAGTTCGTGGGCCACTGCCTGCGCACCCGGTTCAGATTCCTGCCAGTAATGGTCAGAGTATCGGATGAAGTGGGTGGCTGGAGAATAGCGGAGCTCGCCAGAGAAGTATTTTGCTAACACCTCAGCCTGTCCAACATCGGAGAAGTCTCCCGGTTTGTAACATGAAGGGTCGTTATATACTTCCGGTGCAATGTAGCCGTCTTGCTGGGAGAGTCTTGCATAAAAGCGCTGGGCACTGTGCCAGATGGTAGCAAGTTCGGATGCCTCCAGCGGAGGTACGCACTTTGCTGATTCTTCAATGAATGCCTGATATGCCTTGTCGCTGTCTCCGTATTTTTTGATGACACGACCGGCAAAACGGGACAAGGTGGCATTACGGCTTCCTTCAGGAATAGAAGCGCCGTCGTATTGACCGTCCGGTAAATCTTCATCAAACAGGTCCTCATCCAAGAACTCAGTCAGATTCATGCGGCCCGGATAAAGGGCAACATCTGCTGTAGTCGTTCCAAAGAAGAATCGTGCGGCATCCAGTGCCTGCGTATCGAAATACGGGAAGACGGAATTGACCAGCTTCTTCATATCGCTGTAAAGAGAGGCATCGGATACATATTCGATTGGGAATAGGACATGGAACTTCGGTCTTGCAGTCTTACCGTTTTTCTCACGATTGTTGTAGCGGCTATAGTGGATAGCAAAGCTGACACCCGGAAAGGCCTGCATGATATCATCGGGAGTTACCCAGTCATCCGGATTCTCAGAGTGGACGTTATCGCAATCCACAGGAAGGCAGTCGCTGCCGATAAAGTTATCGCCATTGCGGTAGCTGTTTTTATATTCGGCGCAGACATAGTCATGGCAGATGGCAGCTTTCAGACTGTCCTCATCTAAAATGACATGCTTATGTGGATAGGAGCAGTTACCGGGATTGCCGGTAACGTCCGCAGAATAAATGGTGAACATTAGTCATACACCTCCTTGGATTCCTCTTCCAGAACCTTGGTGATAAATTTCAAAGCTCGAATCATGGTTTCCAGCCCACAGTCACCACCGAGGCAAACCTCAAAACCGTTACTGCCGCAGCGAGTGGTATAGCTATGGATTTCCATGTCCGTGCAGGCTGCATCCTGAATACGGAAATAGGTGCGGCCACCATGACCGGTATCACCACCACGATATCCAGTGGTACCAGCTTCGACCTCTAAAATGTTGCAGCTGACGACGTCTCTGCTATAGGTCGTGATTTCGGTTCCGTCTTTTAATATTCTTGAATTTTCCTTTACTTCGTACATGTGTTAAACCTCCTCAAGATTCTCAGTGAAATAGCGCAGGCGGTAATTCTTCCACTTGGCTCGTTTGATTTCTGCTTCCATGCCGGAAGAGATATGGCTTCCAAAGACCCAGACCTCAGAACATTTGCTCATGATGGCATTTCCAAAGAAAAGACCGAGTTCACGTTCCTTCTGGTCGGTATCATTCAAAAACTGTGGAAACAGCAGGTGTGGTGCGATGGGGATATATCCTTGTTCCACTGCAAAGCGGCTGTAGGCTCTGGCGGCAGCTACGTTCTTTTCGATGTCTCCGGCAAATGGAGAGCAGATATATACGATTGGTCTGAAAGCACGCAGTGCACGGGTCTCGTTTTCGATAGAAGAAAGAGCACCGAAAGCAGTAGGGTCAGGATAGCCTTCGCTGTTGTATTTGCTGATTGACACGTCAGGTTCCTCCTTTCCGGATGGACATAAAAAAGGACGCCCATCTCTAATATCCACTGGAGATGAACGTCCCATTTTGACGAAAAACAGAAATGAAATTTTCTATCTCCACTACTAAATGGAGATGAGTTTGCCGTTTGGCCGAAAAAATCTAATCTTTTTTATAAAAAGGTGTTGCATAGCCATCGGCTCTTAAAAGTAGTCCCTTGGCCCAAGGTGGAGTACGACCCATTTGTTCACAGACTGCATCTAAGGACATGCGAGGGTCCGCTTCAATTACCACTTCATCGTGAATGTGCATGACAATGGAGCAGCAGCGGAGTGTCTGCATGGCATAACAGAGAATATCACGAGCAGTGGCCTGCACGATGTTCTCGACAAATTTCGGACCATAGGAATCGAGACGCTCCCACTTCTTGGTGCCACCGACACCTTCGTAGGTGATGCACTGACCACCGAACTTATTGGTCCCAATCTTCGGTTTCACATATGCGAGCTTTCTTCCCGATGGGAGAGTGATAAAGAGCATGCCACTCCTACAGGAAAAAGTCAGTCCATAATCGGAAGTGGTGTGCTTGAACTTTACGGCCTCCATGACAGCATGGTCCACATCCCACCAGAATTTGACGATGTTCGGGTTAGACTGCCTCCATGCATCGACCAGTGGAGGAAGCTCCTCTTCAGTAAGCCCCATATCCAGCGCTCCCATAGATTTTAAGGCCCCGACCGAGCCTCCGTAGCCGAGGGCGAGTTCAGCGATTTTGCCTTTTTGTCTGAGGTGGCCATTGATGCCATGTTTCTCAACAGGGACCTTGAACATCTGGCTGGCAGAGGCGCAGTAGATATCGCCGCCCTTGGCAAAGACATCTTGACGCCATTTTTCACCGGCAAACCATGCAATGACACGGGCTTCGATAGCAGAAAAGTCCGCTACCAGAAACTGAGTGCCTTCTCTGGGAATGAAAGCAGTACGGATAAGCTGGGAAAGTGTATCCGGCACATCTTCGTATAGAAGTTCGACAGCTTCAAAGTTACCGGAGCGCACCAGAGAACGAGCCTCTGCAAGGTCCGAAAGATGGTTTTGCGGTAGGTTCTGCAGCTGGATATTGCGACCGGAGAATCTGCCGGTTCGATTGGCACCATAAAACTGGAACATGCCACGGGCACGACCATCTGCGCACACGGTCTTTTCCATCGCCTGATATTTGCGGACAGATGACTTGGCCAGCTGCTGCCTTAAGGTGAGGACCTGTGAGAGCTTTGGAGGAGCAGACTTTAGGAGCTCTGCCACAGCCTTTTTGCCAAGAGTATCTGTTTCCAAACCATTGTCAGAAAGCCAAGCCTTCATCTGCTGGACGGAGTTAGGATTCTCCAGTTCAGTGATTCCCTTCATTGTTTCGGTCAGCTCCGTTCTGGAACGAGTATCCATTTCGATGGCAGCAGCAACAAGCTCCATGTCCAAACGTACACCACGGTCGTTGATTTCTTGGTCCATGTGGTATTCATCCCAGACCTGAGCTGGCACCGGGAACTTTGCAAGTCTCTGCTGGATGCCCATTTCGGTCTCTACATCACGGATATTATATTTTTTGAACATGGCCCATTTGTCCGGAGCATGGAAGGGACGATTTCTTGTACGCTGCCCATTGGTCTTTGTGGGAACACAAGGCTGGCAGAAGTATTTGATGAGGTCTTTTCCTTCTGAGAGCTTCTGCTTTTCCAGACCCAGAACAGCGCCGACACCTTCCAAGGAGAGTGGGAGTCCCATCGTGGCGGCCCATATCATGGAGCAACGCCAGCTATCTGGTTCCAGATATTCTCCGGTTGGATAACCTAAGAAGCGAGAGAGGCAGATACGTTCAAAGGAAGCGTTGAAGGCCCACTTGATGACAGCTTCATCCTCCAAGGCAAGAAGGACCTCTTTGGGAATCTGTTCGCCACAGGCGAGGTCGATAACCTGAACGGGCTGGCTGTCAACACTGTAGGCAAAGAGTAAGATTTCAAAATTGGGAGACTCTACATAACGATAGACACCGGTCTTCTGAAGAGGTACATCGCTGTAGGTCTCAATATCAATACTGAGTGTTTTCATGAGATTGTCCTTTCTACAAAACAGGCAGCAGAGAAATCCCTGCCGCCTGCCGTGTTACTGTTTATCTTTATTGGATTTGTATTTATTGATGTCACGGCGGATGTGGTATACCGCATAGCGGATAAGGTAGAGAATGACTTTCCCTACGTTGTAGATGATGAAACCATATACCGCTACCAAAAAGGTATAGGCGATGACATTGCCAATAAAGAGATTCAATGTTTCTACAAATTCATTCATAGATTGTCTCCTTTTGTCGAAAAATGTCGATAGCGGCAGTGGGGGGCCACCGCCATCGGGTTGATAGATTACTTAAAGTCCTTCATGCGCTTCTCGTGGTATTCGAGGTCACGCTTGTCCTTTTCCTGTTCACGCTTTTCACGCTTGTGGTCATTGATGATGCTCTGAATGATAGAGACCGCAGTAGCAAGTCCCACACAAGCGAAGCAGCCGATACAGATGTTTACAAGAATCGTACTAATCATGATTGTCTCCATAGTTTGTCACCTCCATTAATCAAGGAAATCATCATCGTCATCAGTTGCAAAGTCGGATTCAGCAGATGCCTTACCACCAAGAGGCTCGCCATCACGAATCTTCTGTAGATTGTTAAGGCCGCAGGCGATGCCCTTATTACCAGAGCTGTTGAAAGCATAGAAGCTGATGCTGGCACGACCGTAGACTCCGGAGTAAACCTCAGAACGAGTGAGGATAGGATTGCGGTCTGCATCCACAATGCCCGGAGCAGAAGTGGCGTTGGCATTTACAAAGTAGCTGCCAGCGTATGCAGGGTCATCCGGTCTCTCAAGGTCTCCGTCACGAAGAGGAGTCTTAAGTACGGAAAGTGCCGGTACGGACTTACCGTTGCCCTTGAGCTTGGATTCGCCTTCACGGTAGGCTGCTTCGATAGCCGCTTCAATCTTAGCGACAGTCTTGGTGTCAGACTTCGGGATAATCAGGCTGACACTGTACTTCGGAGTGCCGCCGTTGATGGATTTCGGTTCCCAGACGTTGGCGTAGCTCCAACGTGTGTTAGGACCAGTGATAACCTTCATGGGATTTGTCATTTTTACATTTTTACTCATTGTCGTATTCCTCCATAAAATCATTTTTTGCTGTGTTCATTGCCGGTCGCTTATCGCTCTCCGGCACAAGAGTAGGTTTGCCTTGTGGCTTTTCGATATAGGCTGCAAGGAGCTCTTCGAAGCGAGACTTACCGAGCAGCTTTTGCATGGCTGTGATACCAAGCAGTTTCTTTTCGTAAGGGTCAAAACCAGCAGCTTCGACAGCTTTCGACACGGCGTCTTCACTGGTGTATCTGCGGTTGGAGCGACCCTCGACCAGCTTCCAGCCGGTCCATTCTTTACCGCTGATTGCCTGCTGGAGCGCATACTCCTTGATGTCACCTGCCCAAGCGACCAGTTCGTCGACACGGGAGAGGATGACTTCGATTTCCGAATCCTCCAACAGTGGCGGCAGCTTGAAATCATGCTGTGCGAGTAGAAGATTGGCTTCAGCTCTAGCTCGGCATTCATGCTTTGCTTTACAGAATCCGCACCATTCACCACACAGGAAGTTTCCATCACCGGCAAAGGCAAGGTCTGCGGTAGGCTTCAGAACCTCATCAGCCCACTGATACAGGTCATCCTTGCTGACCTCGTAGGTAGAAACGTTCTGGCGTCTAGGCTGGTAGATGGTCATGCTGACCGTATCGATGTCGTAGATGTCATCGAAGAGTTCCAGTGCGCCAAGGGCGTAGCACTTCATCTGCGGATTGTTCTCAGCGGATACGAGGATTCCAAGACCGTGCTTGTAGTCAATCACGTGCATGGTACCGTCGCTGATGAGAATGGCATCTGAGGTACCGAAGCCTTGTTCCACCCAGCGAGAGAAATCTACTCGCTGTTCAATCAGAACAACAGGGTCGGAGCAGGTCTGCTTGGCCTCCTCCAAAAGCTCCATGATGAAGCTGGCATAGCCGGTAGCACAATCCTCCATCTCAGCGTTGTACCAGTCGAGATTCTCGGTAGGGTCTGTAGCTTCCATACCGAGTGCCTTGCGGAGCTTGTACTCACAAAGGGAGTGGGCATCGGTGCCTTCTGCAGCATAGTTGCTGCCTTTATCCTCATAGGTTTCGCAGAGCCTTGCTGACGGTGGGCAGTGGAGCCAGCGGTCAGAAGAGGATGCGGAGAGGATTGCGTGTCCTTTAGGTGGCATATTAGAGCACCTCCACTTCCCTAAGCAGGGCTTCATAATGTTTCGGGTCTACGAGTGACAACTTGCTTGCACCGTACTTTTTAAGAAGCTCTCGAATTTCAGCTGTATGCCCGGCACGAGATTTATCAGCCAGAACAGCTCGAACTTCCTCAAGGGTCAATGCAGTTTTCGCAGGAGCAGCAGGGGCTTCTGCTTTTTCAGCAGCTTCGGATGCTCCTCCAAACTGCTGTGCGAGCCAGTTTGCTACATCGTTAATAGCAGCGGCAGCATTTCTCAGCTCTTCGATGGTCATAGCCATATCGCTCATTTTTGACATTTTCTGTTCCTCCTTCCTCGGATTGTCTGTGTGCGGCGATGATTCTGAGATTCTTCGCCATTCTTGCGGATACCTGACTGATTGCAGTGAGAGTAGCAATCACTTCTGCGTCAGTGCCGCTTCGGTTGTGAAAAGTCTGATTCACGATGTTCACCTCGCTTTCTGTAGGTCGCTTTGTTTCGCCTTACACTACTCAATGGAGGTGAGATTGCCGTTTGGCCGAAAAAATATAAAAAAGTTTTTGAAAAGAAAAATCGTCCCCTGAAAAATCAGAGGACGACCATTCATATTAGATGTAGTCCTTAAGCTCGGAGCGGAGCTTCTGGAACAGCTTGTCCCTGCGATACACGAATGTATTACGAGAGAGGCCCATTTCCTTGCCGCAGTCACGTTCCGATTTTCCTTCCATAATAAGCTGGCAGATAAGACGGCCTTCCGGGTCCAGCCCGTTCAGCTTTGCGTAGAGGGCATTAAGAAGCTCTGCATCCTCTAATACTTCAGCGATAGCTGCAGATTCATCCGGTACATCGTCAAGCCAGCTCTTTTCGTTCCCGTCACCGTCGCTCAAGGTGTTATCGAGAGAAAGCTGGTCGCCAGCCTTGGCATAAGGACAGGTGAAGCAATCCATGTCGCATAAGTAGCGCTTGCTTGCAGGGCAGACACAACGACCATGTTCCTGCTGACGCTTACGGTAGGTGTTGATTTCACGGTAGTAGTGCGTGTAGAACTCTTTGTTAACGTCCACCCAGCTCTTGGATTCCTTAATGTAGATACGATACTCTTTACTCTGATTTACTTTGTTTGACATATAAAAACCTCCATCTTGTCAATCCGAGATGGAGGTTCCTTACTGCTACCGGCAAAAGGGTATAGTGGTACCACGGTCAGGAGAAATCTCCATCTCATGTGTGCCACCAGCCTTTCCAGTTGCCGGGAGCGTCATATTCAATTGAATGGTCACTTCAGCACTGGAAAGCTGTCTGCGCAAACTGCTGAAATGATATAGGTTAGGAAATGAGTGAATTTTGGTTATTGCATCGCTGAATAAAAATTTGCGATGGCAAACGCAAAATTGACAACCGGATAATTTTGTGATATACTTTTTAAGGTGTGTATCTATATCCAGATACGCTGTTCATTTCCTATGGCTTGAGTATATAGGAAATCGTGATTTTTACCGAACAACGCTGTACACGCTTATACATGGTTGTACACGCTTAATTCAAAATGGAGGTGTTTGGGATTGGCAAAAACTGAATTCGAAGTGTTTGCTCAAAAAATAGCAACGTATTTTCAAGGAGACCTGTCTCCGGAAGAATTTACGAGGACACTTTTTAAGAAAATTTATCTCAATCCCAATGGTGACACTCTGTTACATGACATGGAGCCTAGGACGCTGCGTGGTTATTTTTACGGAGAGCACAACATCACCACTTTGGCGAAGAAAATAAATAAGGACTTGGACTCTCAGTATTTTGAAAAATTTATTGATACAGAGACGGACGATACTATTAAAGGCTTGTGTGATGCATTTGCCGATGAGTGTCCCGGAATCGACAACGAAAACTTCAAAACGAAAATTGCAGAGAGATTTAAAGAGATTATTTGTAATGCAGCGACAACAAAGCGCAAGCGTAAGAAAACAACAGAACTTGTTCCTCAGTCTCAAGAAACAACAGTGGTTGCAACAATTTCGCCATCTATCAAAGAGAAATATGGAGCTCTGCTTGTGGCGGAAGAACGCAGTGTTTGTCCGAATGATGGCTGCAGCACACCGTTATTTGTGAATGTAGGAGGACAGCTCGGAGCAAATTATGAAGTGACATTTATTGACCCATCTGTACCAGAAACAAGAATGGAGAATTTAATTGCACTTTGTCCGGCTTGTCATAGCAAATACATCACAGGAAGAACAGATGAGCAGGTTCAGAGATTGTTACATATAAAAAAGAGCCTCGTAGATGACTACGAGGCGAAAGAGACTGTCTCTATGCAGAAGGTTGAAGATGGTATCCGCAAGGTGCTTGAGAAAATACCAAAAATGCAAGCACCAGCAAACATCGATTTGAACTATAATCCTGTGACATTAAGACAGAAGATTGCCACAGATAATTTGATGCTTTATCTCAAGGCAAAGACGAATGTGAATGTATATTACAGTGCAGTACAAGATGCATTCACTGAGTTGAATGCTGAAAGAATTCTTCGATATAAACCGTTTTGTCTTCAAGTCAGGATGACATATATGAACTTGAGTGATATGGGATTATCGCAGGATGAGATATTTGAAAAGATGGTTGATTGGTTACAAGATGCCACCCATGAGGATAGGAGCTCGTGTGAAGTGATAATTTCTTACTTCATACAGAAATGTGAGGTGTTCGATGCTATTGCCGAATAAGTTAATATCATACGACCAGAGCATCCTGCCTAAGTTCCCGGTTGTATTGAAAGAACTAAAAAACGGTCCTATGTCAGTGCATGACCTATACAAAAGAGTGATAAAGAAAATGTCTGGTGTTAGTGAGTTTATTGATACGCTAGATTGTTTGTATGCGCTTGGGAAAATAGAATTTGATGAAGAAGAGGAGGTGCTGCGCTATGTTGTATGAAATTGAATGCGAAAAATTCGCTAAAAAAGTCAATGGCCAGCTTGTTCCTCGTGGCCGTATCCAACTTCGTGAAGGTTTAAATACTGTGCTAGGTGATAAAGCTGCACAGAACTCAATTGGTAAGTCTACCTTCCTTCTTGTTGTTGACTTTTGCTTTGGTGGTGATGATTACATTAATCCTAAGATATGCAAAGCAAAAGAAAAGCTGCATTCGCATACCATTAACTTTGCTTTTAAGTTTGGAAATAGAATTGATTATTTTTGCAGAAGCACAAAAACGCCTTCTGAGATAGGTATCTGTGATTCTGATTATAAAGTGCAGAGAACACAAACTCTGAAAGAATTCAAGGATTACCTGTTGGAGGCATATGGTATAACAACTCCGTCAATTTCATTTAGAGAGATGGTAGGGCGCTTTTTACGTATATATGGTAGAGAAAATTATGCAGAAAGATACCCTCTGAAATATGGTGATGTCAAGCCGGAAGCATCGATAGAAACCTTGGAGAAAATGTTTAATGTCTTTGCTTTTATTGAAGAATATAAGAGTGTTTATGATGATAAGAGCAAGCGCACCAAGGTGCGAGATGATGCCACAAAACTTGGAGAGATGACAAATGTCGCAAGGACCAAGAAGGAATATAACGCTAACGAAAAAGAAATAGAGCGTCTCAAAGCAGAATTGCAAAAACTGATGGACAGAGAAGATGCTGAATTATCCCAAGAAGAAACGGACAATCTGGATAAAGCATCTGAGATTAGAGGCCAGCTGACAGTTCTGAAAAGAAGACGCAGTAGACTTGTATCACAACTAAATGCTGTAAAAGCAAATATGTCGGGAGGTCTTGTTCCAGTTGAGGAAGATTTATCGGAGCTATCCGAGTTCTTCCCTGACGTTGATGTTCAGAGATTATCTCAGATAGAACATTTCCATGATAAGATGCAGCGCATCCTTTCACAGGAAATGGGAGATGAAATAGCACAACTACAGATATTAATTGATGCTGTTTCTGCTGAAATGGCGAGACTTCAGGAAGCACAAAGAAAACTTGGTGTACCAGTTACAGTATCGAAGAAGTTTATGGACCAAGTTGTTGATATCCAGCGCAAAATCGATATATTGACCGCAAAGAATAAGGCCTATGATAAAACAGCAAAACTGAAAACAGAGAAAAAAGATGCGAAAATTCAGCTGGAAGATGTCCGTGAAACACAGCTTCAGGTAGTTGAGACAAGCATCAATCAAGAAATGACTCGTCTAAATGATTATATCTATGGTGGTGAACGCTATGCGCCTACCATAAAATTTGGAAATTCCAGAAGTGGAAAGCCTACTTATGATTTTTGGACGGAAGATGACACCGGAGCAGGTACGAACTTCAAGGGATTAATTATTTTTGACCTTGCACTCTTACGGCTCACGGAACTACCGGTTATAGCACATGACTCTAATATTTTCAAAAATATTGCAGACTTGCCTATAGATAAAATCATGGAGCTATACAATCAGAGTAAAAAGCAGATTTTTATTGCATTTGATAAAGAAGATACATTTTATGATGTGACACGTGACATTGTCCATTCGACTAAGATTATTGAACTTCATGAAAATGGAGGAGAATTATTTGGATGGTCGTGGGCAAAGAAAGCAGCAAGAGAAAAACAGATTGCTACAGAAACTGGTGTGATTGAAGAGTCATAATAAATGGAGGAACCGAATGCGTATCAGTTATAACCCGTTATGGAAAATGCTTATTGATAGGGGCATGAATAAAAAAGAACTGAGAGAACTTAGTGGAATCAGTACTGCATCAATGGCAAAGTTGGGTAAGGGAGACAATATTACCACAGATGTGCTTTTGAGAATATGTACGGCATTGAATTGTCAGATTAGTGATATTTTAGAGACTTTGCCAGATGAAGAAACTAAGAATAACGAAGAGTAAAATTCGTTAGGAGGATTTGGATGGAGCAAAATAACAAAGCAGCTCTACAGGCAGCGAGCCCATACAATGCTGCCATAACAAGAGAACAATTTTTATTTTATGAGGTACGAACTACTGCCAAGTTACTTCACGAAGGATGTAACCATGAAGAAGTAGTAGAACGTATCGTTTCAGATAATTTATTTCAATATCCGACAGAAAAGTCGGTGAGAAAGATGGCACTTGCCTGCCTGAGAAGACTGGATGCCCTTGAGGACAATTCTCTGGTGGAGGCAATCGCAACACAACCGTCCGATGTGGCAAAGCAGATATGTCTGTACGCCATGATGAAACAGTACCGATTGATTTGGGATTTTATGATTACAGTCATCGGTGAGAAGTACAGATTATCGGACACTACTTTCGGTAAGATAGATTTGAATAGCTATTTTCTGCGCTTGCAGGAACAGGATGATTGGGTGGCAACTTGGAGCGATTCCACAGTTACGAAGTTGAAACAGGTCATTGCAAAGATGCTGGTGGAGAATGAGTATATCGATAGCATTAGAGCGACAAAGCTCAATCCGGTATGGCTCCATCCAGTGCTTGAGAATGCAATCCGTGAAAACGGAGATGAGATTGCACTTCCTGCATTCAATTGCTTTTCGTAAGGAGGTAGGCCTAAATGAGTGAATTAAAAGAACGATTAGACAACCTCAGAGCCTTGATGCAGGAGCCAGAGTTTCTCGAAGGCAAAGGATTGAGCAACGAGGTGAATATAAGAATCTTCTGCTATGACCCATCCGATGAGATGATGGTCAGACACTTTATCGAGCAGATTATGACAGACCAGTCAATGAACTGTCACCTGATAGAACATAACTTATATGAAGTATTTCTTTCCATCTGTGAAGATAAGCGCATCGCAAAAACAATACCTGCGATGGAAGAGAAAAAAGGTAAAGAATTTATTCGAGACCAAATGAGCCGTATGGCCAATAATACGGCGTTTGTAAATAAGATGAAATACGAACCGCATGAAGCTGGTGACGTACTCGTCATCACAGGAGTGGGAGATGCATTTCCATTTATCAGAGTCCATGACCTGTTAAATGCGATGCAGCCAGAATTTCCAGATGTTCCGATTCTGGTGTTCTATCCGGGCAATTATGATGGACGTGATGTGCAGCTATTTAATCGCCTGAAGAAAAATCCTTACTACCGAGCTTTCAATGTGATTTAAGGAGGAACAGCAATGGTTATTGGACAATTATTCCAAGATGATATTAATCGTAAAATCAATGGCGTCGTTAAAGTAGACCAAGATGCCACAGATGTTCTTGTTCAGGAATTGGACGAGTATGTCATTACCAGAGATTTGAAGAAGCATTTCATTACCTTCTTTAATAATTATGGTGAGTCTTTTCGAGAAGGCACCGCAGATATCGGAGTCTGGATTTCTGGCTTCTTTGGAAGTGGTAAATCTCACTTTCTGAAAATGCTCTCATACCTGCTTGCTAATCAGGAGGTTCAGGGCGTTCGTACCGTAGAAAGATTCCGTAAAAAATTTGAGGATGACCCGGCAACATTCATGCTGATTGATTCTGTTACCAAGGGCCATACAGACACCATTCTTTTCAATATCGATATTGAAGGTTCCATCAACAAGGACAAGACTGCTGTTCTTCGTGTTTTTGCAAAGATGTTCTATAACTACCTTGGTTTCTATGGAGAGAATCTTAAGGTGGCAAAGCTGGAGCAGTTCATCGAAAAGCGTGGAAAGACAGCAGAGTTCCGTCGTGTATTTGAGGAGAAAAATGGTGGTCCTTGGCTTGAGTCCAGAGATGCCTTCGCTTTCTTTGAAGACGATGTTGTTGATACATTGAAAGAAGTTCTCGGCATGAGCGAGGATGCTGCACGAAACTGGTTCAATGGAACCGAGACCGTGGAGACCAGCATCGCACAGCTTGTTTCGGAGATGAAAGACTATGTGGATAATAAGCCGGATGACTTCCGTTTGCTATTTATGGTCGATGAGGTTGGCCAGTATGTAGGTGGCGACACAGACCTTCTTATCAACCTGCAGTCTCTTGTTGAAAAAATCGGCAGTGAGTGCGGCGGTAAGATTTGGGTTGTTTGTACCGGTCAGGAAGCTATCGATGAAATTATCAAGGCTCGTGAAAATGAATTCTCTCGTATTCAAGCCCGTTTCAAGACCAGACTTTCTTTGACTTCTTCTTCCGCAGACGAAGTTATCCAGAAACGTATTTTGAAGAAAAAGCCTGAAGTGGAACCGGCATTGGAGCAGGTATACAACCAGAACGATTCCGTTCTCCGTAACCTGTTCAGCTTTACCGACGCCATGCTGGACATTAAGGGATACACCGGTCCGCAGGACTTTACCAGAAACTTCCCGTTCGTACCTTACCAATTCATTATCATGCAGAAGGTATTTGCTGAAATTCGTAAGCATGGTAACTCCGGTAAGCACCTTTCTGGTGGCGAGCGTTCGATGCTTTCAGGATTCCAAGAAGCAGCACAGAAGATTCAGGATAAGGACGAGTATGCATTAGCGCCGTTTTATCTGTTCTACGATACCGTACATACATTCCTTGACAGCTCTATTCGTCGTGTTATTGAGCGTTGCCAGAAGGCAGCAGATAACGGAGATGGCATTGAGCAGCAAGATGTGGACGTATTAAAGCTCTTGTATCTTATTCGTTATGTCGATGATATTCCGGCAAACCTTGATAACATTGTAATCCTTATGGCGGATGATATTCGTTTGGATAAGATTACGATGCGTGAAAAGGTACGTGGCAGTCTGGACCGTCTGCTTAGCCAGAACTATATCGGAAGAACCGGTGACACTTATAATTTCCTGACTGATGAAGAGCAGGATATTCAAAGAGACATTTACAAGAATACTCAGGTTGATACCTCTGCAATCGTGGAGCGTATCGGTCAGATGATTTTTGCTGATATTTATACAACAAAGAAATACCGTCACGGAAAGTACGACTTCCCATTTGACCAGATGGTAGACACCACAAGCATTGGTGCCGTAACCGGTGGTATGAGACTTCGCATCATGACGGTAGCAACAGACACTGTCGAGAAGAGCGAACTTCGCCTTATGACTGAGTCTAAGAATCAGGCAATCGTTGTGCTTTCCGAAACTCCTTACTACGAGTCTCTGGAAAGAGCAATGAAGGTTCGTAAATATGTGAAGCAGCGTAATGTGGCGCAGCTTCCGAAGTCTGTGCAGGACATCATCCGTAATCATCAGGACGAGGCTACCAAGTATGAGTCTTCTGCAGAGGAAGATTTGAAGAAGGCTATCATCGGTGCTGAGTTTTATGTGGACGGAGAGCATATCGAGATTAAGGGCGGCGATGCCAAGAGCAAGCTGGACCAAGCACTGGAGTATTTGGTTACCCACGTTTATAGCGAACTCGGTCTCATTACCAAGAATGCCGATACGGATGCAGATGTCCTCGCAGTTCTGCAGGGTGAACACCTGAATGGTGTCATGGCTGGCCTTGAAGAAAATCATGATGCAGCTGTGAAAATGGAAGAGTATCTTGAGATGCAGGATGCAAAGAAACTTCCTACTTCGATGGCAGATGTACAGAGCCGCTATCAGGCAATCCCTTATGGATGGAAAGAAATCGATATTGCAGTTGTAGCTGCGATGCTGATTTATGACCAGAAGGTTACCATCAAATATGGTGGAGAAACGATCCAGCCGGGGAATCCAAAACTGCCGGATATGCTCCGTAAAAAGAGTGAGATTGGAAAGACCAGCATCTCTAAGCGTCAGGTTATTACAGCGACTAAGATGCGTGCGGTCAAAGACCTACTTCGTGAATACTTCGATGTAATGGATGTTCCAGATGATGAAGACGGACTCGTTAGATATATTGTTGAGAAGTTTGAAGAACAGAAGGCACACTATGAGGAGCTGAATAAGCGCTACGATGGTCATAAATATCCTGACCACCACCTTGTGACGAAAGCTCTCAGCCTAATGGAAAGCGTGCTTTCTCAGCGTAAGGATAATACAGCTCTGATTGACAGACTTCTGAAAGAGGAAGACAACCTCCTCGATAATAAGGATGACATGCAGAGCGTGGAAGGGTTCTTTAAGAATCAGGTGCAGGTGTTCGATGCTGCAGTCCGTATGGAAGCAGACCTTAGAAATGACCTCTCTTACCTACAGAAGGAAGAGGAGGCAAATCAGGCCCTGAATCAGATTCGTAAGATTACCGTAGTGGAAGCTGGACAGAGCAGCGTTTATAAGAGAATCCCTGAACTGAACGGATTGATGGATACAGTTCGTGAGGGCCACGGAAGACTTCTCGAAGCAAAGCGTGCGGAGATTCTTGAAATCATTCGCCAGTGCTTAGCTGAGATTCATACTCTTGCTGGTGATGTCTATGAAGCTAGAACACTTTCTGAGCGTGCCGATAAGTTCTTCGACCAGCAGAAAGCAAGAGTAGCAGAGCTCGAAAGTCTGCAGCTCCTCGATGGTCTGGTACCTCAGATGTGGGGATATAAGGATGACACAGTCGATAAAATCGATAGCATCGTTCATCCGAAAACTCCAGTTGCACCTCCGGTTAAACCTAAAGAAGGTGGAGTTGTGACTCCTCCTGCTCCGAAGAAAGTCATCAAGAATGTATACCGTCAGGCGGCATTCCCTTCTAAGACTTTGGAGAGTCAGGAAGATATCGATGCCTATGTTGAAAGAATGAGAGCATACCTCACAGCGATGATGAAGGATTGCGACGGAATCAAATTAAGCTAAGGAGACTAGCAATGAACAAAAATGCAATAAAAAAATATGCTGTTTGGGCAAGAACAGAGTTAATTGATAGAGTAAAGCAAAGAGCTGAAAGATTTGATGTATACCCTCAATCTGAATTGGACATTGACAGTGTTTCAGGTGTGGTTTTATCAGATGTTGAAAAGGACCAGAGAAGAGCAGCTATCCTTCTAATGCGAGACAAGGGATACGATTATGTTATTGAAGAAGTTGCATACACTTGGTTTAATCGTTTTGCTGCATTGAGATACATGGAGGTTAATAATTACCTGCCTTCGAGGGTCAGAGTTTTTACAGATGAGAATGGGGATTTTAATCCTCAAATTATGACAGAGGCCATCCATCTAGATATGGAAGGCTTAGACATGGAAAAAGTTTATACACTAAAAGATAAGGATGCAAAAGCTGAACTCTATAAATATTTAATTATTACACAATGTAATGCGTTAAGTACAATTTTACCCGGACTTTTTCAAAAGATATCTGATTATACAGAGTTACTCTTCCCGGATAACTTAATACGAGAAGGTAGCGTGGCGGAACAGATGGTAGCTATGGTGCCAGAAGAGTGCTGGACAGAAACCGTAGAGGTTATCGGATGGCTGTATCAGTATTATATTAACGAGCCTAAAGATGAACTTATTAATGCAAAAAAACAATATAAAAATGATGATGTTCCATTTGTTACACAGATTTTCACCTCTGACTGGATTGTAAAATACATGGTTCAAAACAGTTTAGGACGCTCTTGGATAGAGACCTCTGGAAAAGACTACAGAGAGTATAATTGGGAGTATTATTTGGCTGCTGATATTGCTTCACAATCTGAAAAAGTTAAAAGTCCAGAGGAAATCCGTGTTGTAGACCCATGTATGGGAAGTGGTCATATTATTGTTTATGTATTTGATGTACTTATGCAAATATATGAGGACTATGGCTATTCACAAAGGGATGCAGCAGAGCTGATACTCGAAAAGAATATCTATGGTATGGATATTTCTGAAAGAGCTTATCAATTGGCATATTTTTCTGTGATGATGAAAGCCAGAAAATACAGTCGAAACATCTTAAAGAAGGGAATAGCACCAAATTTATATGTGTTGGAGAACGTCCCTAAAATTGATAATGAAGTGATAGATTTTGTTGCAAATGGTAATGCACAAATTAAAAAAATCATTAATGCCGTTATCGACCAATTTAAGCAACTTGGAGATTTCGGAAGTTTAATTACGACCGAACAGCTGAATTATTCGATGCTTGTTAATAGGCTTGCAGAAATTAACTCCATGGTATTTGAAGATTTGATTAGTATTAGTAATCAACGAATTTGTCAAGATGTATTATACCCATATGTCAGAATTGCCGAGATTTTATCGATGCAGTTTGATGCTGTGATTACTAATCCACCGTATATTGGGAATAAGTTTCTTCCGGGTGATATGCGCACTTTTATTGAAAAAAATTACAAAAATTATAAGAGTGACATTTTCTCAGCGTTTATGGTCAGAATTTTAAAAATGTGTAAGCCACATGGACATATTGGAATGTTAACACCTTATGTATGGATGTTTATTAGTACATACGAGGAATTGAGAAAAAAAGTGTTATCAGAGACTTCGATTACTTCTTTGGTGCAACTGGAATATAATGCGTTTGAAGCAGCTTGTGTCCCTGTTTGTAGTTTTACTTTGGAAAAGGGAGCGAGAACTGTTGGTGGAGAATATGTTCGTCTTTCTGATTTCAGAGGTCCAGATGTTCAAGGACCAAAGGTGGTAGAGTCTGTATCAAATCCTAATTGTGGATATCGATATAGCATGCAACAGGAAGAGTATTCATTGATTCCCGGCAGTCCTATCGCATATTGGATTGATAAGAGAATTCTTGAGTGTTTTGAAAATGGTTCGAGAGTAGACTCGTTTGCATATCCTAAACAAGGATTAGCAACAGCAGATAATAATCGATTTTTACGCCTTTGGTTTGAAGTAGACATGCATAAAGTTGGCTTGTCCATCCCGTCTAGAGAAGATGCTCTTAAATCCGGACTGAAGTGGTTCCCTTATAATAAGGGCGGTGGGTTCAAAAAATGGTACGGAAATAATGAATATCTTGTTAATTGGGAAAATGACGGATTTGAAATTTGTAACTTTAGAGACGATAAGGGAAAACAGAAATCAAGACCACAGAATATGGAGTGGTTTTTTAAACAGGGATTATCATGGTGCAAAATCACAAGTAGTAGCTTTTCAATGAGATTTATTCCTCAAGGATTTTTGTTTGATGTCGCAGGATGCACGTTGTTTGTAGATGAAAAAGATATCTATTATGTTCTTGGATATATGAATTCTAAAGTGAATGACTACATTCTTGGACTTATTAGTCCTACCCTAAATTATGAAGTTGGACATGTTGGAAGTTTACCAATTGTATTTTCAGATATTTATCGAGATGAAGTTGAAGCACTTGTTCGAGAAAATATTCGTCTTTGCAAAGAGGATTGGGATTCGTATGAGAATAGTTGGGATTTCAAGAAAAATCCTTTAATTGCAAAGGGGAAATTATCTGAAATATATTCGGAATACTCTAGAAAAAAACAGGATGATTTCATCCAACTCAAAGCTAATGAGGAAAGATTAAATGAAATATTCGCTGATATATATGGAGCAGGTGATGTAATAAATCCGACAGTAGATAACGATAGTATTATTATTGGTGTTGCTGATTATACTCAGGATATGAAATCGCTTATAGCATATGCAGTCGGATGTATGTTTGGAAGATACTCGCTGGGGCGAGACGGTTTAGTATACGCTGGAGGAACATGGGATAGTTCCTTATATCCGATATTCGCTGCAGATGCTGACAATATTATTCCAATTTGTGATGATGATTATTTCGAGGATGATATTGTTCATAGGTTTGAAAAATTTGTATCAGTTGCTTTTGGAGAAGAAAACCTTGAAGAAAATCTTTCCTTTATTGCAGCAGCTTTAAGCTATGAGGGAACTTCAAGACAGGTTTTGAGACAATACTTTATTAACGAATTCTATGGAGACCACTGTGACTTGTACACCTCTAGAGGAGCAGGAAAGCGTCCGATTTACTGGATGTTTGATTCCGGTAAGAAAAATGGTTTCAAGTGCTTGATTTACATGCATCGTTATCAGCCGGATACCATTGCTCGTATTCGTACCGATTATGTGCATGAGCAGCAGGCTCGTTATCGCACAGCGATTGCTGACTTGGAGACACGTATTGCAAATGCAGCTACCAGTGAAAGAGTGAAACTCAATAAGCAGCTCAAGACACTGAATGACCAAGCCACGGAAATTCATGCGTATGAAGAAAAAATCCATCACTTGGCTGACCAGATGATTTCCATCGACCTTGATGATGGTGTGAAGAAGAATTACGAGATATTCAAGGATGTCTTGGCTAAGATTAAATAAGGAGGTGGCAGCATGGCCAGTATGGATTTAGATACAATAATCCGAGATTTGAATAAGCGATTTGCTGCACCGCTGCCGGAGTTTTATAAGCGTCGTATCATCTTCTGGTATGACGAGGATAGAGAGTTTGAGGACAAGCTGGATGATATTCAGGTGGATAATGCAAAGCTGCTGGTGCTTACTGGTACCAACAACTTTGCAGCCAAGAAGCTGTTGAATGTGGATGACACCGCCAGCAACTATCTGGTTTACAGTCCAATCTCTTATGAGTCACAGGAAGATAACTGGCTTCTGAATATTGAACTGTATAGTGAAGAGTTCAGAGCTGACTTGGTTTCTATCTGGATGAATGAGATTGACCTTCCGGCAACTCCGGACTTCCGTAGACTGGTAAAGGTCTATAAGAAGTTCTTCGGAGCACAGACCAGAAGAGTAGCATTCGCAAAGCTGAATAAAGGTATCAGCACTCCATCACAGATGCATCTTACTGTTATGGCTGCTATCTGTGGAACCGATGATGCTCAGCCTAACAGCATTGTAAAAGCTGTCATCGGTGGTGGAACCGAAATGGAGTCCAATGAGGTATTCCAGAGCCTTGTGAACTATGGGGCTGAGGCACCTTTCTGGGCACTTGTAAAACAGGCGACCGGATATTTTGAAGGAGAAGATTCCACCATCGAGAAGTTGGTGACACATATCCTCCTTACAGCAGGTACCAGAACACTTCGTATGGAGTATTTGGCAGGCCTCGATAGCTTCATTTCCACACCGCATCAGGCTTGGTGCTATGATTTCGTATCTGAGTGGATTGCAGGAGATGCTAAGCATGAGCTTGTCGAAATTCTGCGAAATGTGGAAGAAGAGCTCATTCTCAGAAAACGCTTTAAGCAGGTGCCGTTGGATGACTTGGTAGGTACCGAGGTGTTCCCTTGCGTTAACGAATGCATTCTAACGCAGCTCATGACTGAAATCAGTAATCACATTATCAATGTAGATGTGATTACGAATACGGTCGAAAAGCGTCGAACTTTGGCATGGTATGAGGATGTGGAATGCTACTACGAGGGTATTCTTCAGGTAGCAAAGATGCAGACATTCTTCTTGGAGCATTCCGCAGGCTTCCATACCGTAGAGGCAAGAAATGTCTGGAAAGAGTACACAGAAGATTATTACCACATGGATACCTATTATCGCCAGTATCACTTGGCATTTGGAAAGAGCCTGACAGTGGGCAACGACCATCTGGATGACCTTTTCAAGCAGGTAACCGATAAGGTGGAAGGCCTTTATACACACTGGTTCCTTGGTGAGCTGGGTAACAATTGGTCTGATGCCTGCGCAGATGAGTTGGCGAAATATGGACGCATCATGGAAATTCCTCAGCAGGAAGACTTCTATAACCAGAAGGTAAAGAGCGAGGACAACCGTGTATTCGTCATTATCTCTGATGCACTTCGCTATGAGGTGGCGGCATCTCTGGCAGAGCAGCTCCGCCGTGAGACGCAGAGTAAGGTTGCACTAGGTTCTTGCGAGGGTATTTTCCCAACCGTTACAAAGTTTGGTATGGCCGCATTGCTTCCACATAAGCAGTTGACCATCAACGAGCGCAGTAACGGTGGCCTGCAGATTCTGGCAGACGGAATGTCTACGGATGCAGGCAATCGAGATAAGGTCATCAAGGCTGCAAACAGCAATAGCGTAGCCCTGAAATATAAAGATATTGCACCGATGAAACGTGCAGAAAGAAGTGCGTTGGTTAAGGGTATGGATGTCGTTTACATCTATCACGATAAGGTGGATGAGGCAAGCCATACTTCTGACAGCATGGTATTCCCGGCATGTGATGATGCAATCGAAGAAATAAAAAATATTGTGAGAATTATCCGTAATGAGTTTAGTGGTACTCGTGTGTATATTACCGCCGACCACGGATTCCTTTACACATACAGTCCTCTGTCTGAGGATTCTAAGGTGGACAAGACGACACCGAGTGAGCAGGACGTGGAGATTGACCGTCGTTATTTGATTACCCGTAAGGGAGTAACTCCGGATTATTTGCTTCCGGTGAAGTTCATGGATGACGGTTACGATGCCTTCGCACCGAGAGAAAGTGTCCGTATTAAGAAAAAAGGTGGCGGACTCAATTTCGTGCATGGTGGCATCAGCCTTCAGGAGATGGTGGTTCCGGTTATTGAATATCATTACCTTCGTAACGATTCCAAGGCTTATCAGCGTAACAAGGCTAAGTACGATACGAAGCCAGTAGAAGTAGGACTTCTTTCTGCAAGCCGTAAAATCAGTAACATGATATTCTCGTTGAACTTCTATCAGAAGGATGCGGTTGGCGATAACCGCAGTGCAGCAAACTATTTGTTGTATTTTGTCGATTCCAATGGAAAGCAGATAAGTGATACAGCAAAGATTATCGCAGACAAGACCAGTGATAACGGACAGGAGCGCACATTCCGTTGCAGCTTCAATCTGAAATCACTGAAATATGATAATAGAGCAAGCTACTATTTAGTCATCGCAGATGAAACAGGTCTGCAGATGCCGCAAAAAGAAGAGTTCCAGATTGACATTGCATTTGCGGTAGATGAATTTGACTTCTTTAGTTGATGCCGCAAATGGGAGGATTGCAAATGGACAATGTATTTGAAACGGGCGAAAGCTCCCGTGAAATCATAAAAGACAAACTCCGCCAGCACTTTGATGGCAAGATTGTCCGTAAAGACCTGACCAAGAAAATCAAGGAAGGTGCCAATGTACCTGTTTATGTTCTTGAGTTTCTGTTGGGCCAATATTGCAGTTCCGACGATGAGGAGGTTATCGAGCAGGGTGTGCAGAATGTAAAGCGCATCCTTGCCGATAACTTTGTAAGACCAGATGAAGCGCAGAAGATTTTGTCAAGGCTTCGTAGTCGTGGCAGCCACACAGTCATTGATATGATAACGGTTAACCTCAATATGAGGGACAATATCTATCAGGCTGACTTCTCCAATCTGGGCATCAGAGGAATACCTATAGCTGACGAATACCCTGAAAAATATGACCGCCTGCTTTGTGGTGGCATTTGGTGTATTGTTCAGCTGAATTATGAGTACGTCGAAGAAGAAAAAAAGAATGGCACACCGATTCGGATTACAAAGCTGACTCCGATTCAGATGCCACATATAGATATAGAAGATTTGAAGCAGGGTCGTCAGGCTTTTACCAAGGAAGAGTGGCTGGATGTTATGCTGCGCTCGATTGGCATGGAGCCAGATGAATTATCCTATCGTGAGAAGTGGCTGCTTCTGACCCGTATGATTCCGCTGGTAGAGAACAATTTCAATCTCTGTGAACTTGGTCCTCGAAGCACTGGTAAGTCGCATCTTTACAAGGAGATTTCTCCGAATAGTATCCTTGTGTCTGGTGGACAAACGACGGTAGCAAACCTGTTTTACAACATGGGACGCAAGACGGTCGGCCTTGTTGGATTATGGGATTGTGTTGCCTTTGATGAAGTAGCAGGTATCAAATTCAAGGATAAAGATGGCGTGCAGATTATGAAGGACTACATGGCATCCGGGTCCTTCGCACGAGGTAAGGAAGAAAAAGCTGCATCTGCATCTATGGTATTCGTAGGTAATATCAATCAGAGCGTGGATGTTCTTCTGAAGACATCAAGTCTGTTTGACCCGTTCCCACCTGAAATGGGAACTGATACAGCATTCCTTGACCGTATTCATTGCTATCTGCCGGGGTGGGAGATTCCAAAGTTCCGTCCAGAGCATTTCACAAACGATTATGGATTTATTAGTGACTACCTTGCAGAGTTCATCCGTGAGCTTCGTAAGGAGCAGTATGGGGATGCCATAGACCATTATTTCCGTCTTGGTAAGAACCTTAATCAGCGTGATACCATTGCTGTACGTAGAATGGCAGATGGATATTTGAAGCTGATGTATCCAAATGGAAGTTTTACCAAGGAAGAGGTAGAAGAAGTTCTTCAGATTTCGCTGGAGATGCGCCGTCGAGTTAAAGAACAGCTCAAGAAGCTGGGCGGTATGGAATTCTACGATGTAAACTTCTCCTACATAGATAACGAGACCTTTGAGGAGCACTATGTTTCCGTACCTGAACAAGGTGGCGGAAAGCTCATCCCAGAAGGAATGTGTAATCCGGGACAAGTTTATACTGTATCTCAGGGCAAGAGTGGCATGCTTGGTGTATTCCGCTTGGAAAGCCAGATGCTTCCGGGTAACGGAAAGTTTGAGAAAACAGGTATCGGTAGCGACCGTGATGCAAAGGAATCCACAAATACAGCTTTCAATTTCTTGAAGGCAAATGGGAATCGCATCAGTGGAGCTATCAGTACCACAACAAAAGATTATATTATCAACTATCAGGATTTGCAGGGTATCGGCATGACTGGAAAGCTGGCCCTTCCTACATTGATTGCTATGTGCTCGATTGCACTTGGAAAGCCAACACTCAGCAGCCTTGCTGTACTTGGTGAAATCAGCATCAGTGGAACAATGATGAAGGTGGATGAGCTGGCAAATTCTCTGCAGGTATGTTTGGATAGTGGAGCAAAGAGAGTGCTCCTGCCTATCACATCAGCAGCAGAACTTGGTACCGTACCGGCAGACCTGATTGGAAGTTTTAATTTGATTTTCTATAGCAGCGCCGAGGACGCAGTGTTTAAGGCTCTAGGCGTAGAGTAAGGAGGTGAGCGTTAGTGATGTATTACGATACATTGAATTCAGAAGAACAGGTTTCGTATCTTATCAAGCCAATTCTTGAGGTCCTTCAGGCAGCTGGTGGACAGTTAGAACGTTCTGAGATTAGAGACAGAATCAGTGAATTGGATGAGCATATTGCGGAATTTGAACAGAAATTGTATACCTCCAACAAGACAGGAAATCAGTATAAGAAGTTTGATTTTAAGTTTAACTTTGCCATCAAAGAGCTAGGATATGTTGGCCTTATTTCTTATGTGAAATACAATCCACAGATTACGCTCACTCAAGAAGGAGCCAGTGTTGACCTGTCGAACTTTGATGTAAAAACCGAGGTTAGAGATAAAGCTCGTACATATTGGGAAGAACACTCTGCCAAGAATAAAGCAAAGAACAAACCGGCAGTAACTCCTGATGTGGAAGATGAGGATAACGAGTCTTCAGAGGACGAGTTGTTGGATGACTTCAAGGTAAAATTACAGAGTGCGATTGCGAATATGTCACCAGCAAAGTTTGAGCAGTTTTCGAGAGCACTTCTCACAAAGATGGGAGTGCAATTCACAAATAAGGGGGTCCAGATTTCTAACGATGGTGGTATTGATGGTTATGGATATCACATCGATGACGACGATTTCAGAACGACAAGAGTGGTCATCCAGTGTAAAAGGTTTAATGCAAATCCTGTAAGTGAGCCAGACATCAATCAGTTCCTTGGTGCAATGAATAAGTTCCAAGCTGACTATGGTGTGTTTATCACAAACAGTCGATTTACAAATAAGGCTCGTGAGGCAGCAAGGGAAGGTACACCGATTACGCTTATTGATGGAAATGACCTAATCAGGCTGGTTATTAAGTACGAACTGTTTATCACACCGGTTACCACATATGTGCTGGATGATTTCTATTCGGAAGATTAAACCTTTTAATTTTGCCATACTTTTTAATTATTGAGAAAAGAGGTGTCGCTTTGGTAGCAGCAACAACAGCATACCGAACACAAAATGCCAAAATGGGCTGCTATCAAAGTGGCCCTACATACAGGAAAGAACCCAGAAATAGCGCTATTTCACGCTGTTTCTGGGCTTTCAACTACATATACGCTTGTATCAAAGATTGCGTCTTGATAGACTAGGCAAACAGTACTGGTGGATTTATCGTGTGAATTTTTGACTATTAAGGTCGAGTGCATGGGAATTGTGGTTCCAGATGGACTGGAAAATAGTCGTTGACCTATCCCTTGTACTGCGAACAGGCAGGGTCGAGACAATGGGAAGTCTGCAACTATTGACTTTGGCATTATAATAGGAAATATAAAGGGAATTGCAGACCAGTTCCCGTATACTGGCGAGGTTTAGGTTGCGATATAGATAACGACAGAAGTGGAGATATTTCTACTACAGATATGAGTTGATATGTTTCCGTAGACAAACGGACTATTCCGAAATATTCCGATTATGTTGTTATCAATCAGGGCCTCTCGTGCCATATCGAGACCGTAGTCTTGATGTCAAGGAAATAATTAAGCAATATAAAATTTGGCTTGTTTGCTGACTTTTTAAGAAATTGAAATTGTATACCTGACTACGGAAAATGCTCGGCTGTATCTTACGGAAACATATCCAACGCAAAATTTTGTTCAGGTTGTAACCTCGGATTAGATAATGCAAATTGAGTGAGTGGATTAGATGCCAGGGTGTTTGGAGAGAATTTTATAGAACAAAAATCTGACGGTCAATCCTGCAATTCGACCGTTTTGAGGGGTTAATGAACAGTGAAATAGATGTTAATAGAAATTATATAAATCGGAATTTTCTAGATTGATGTTAGTAGATTATAATCTGTTAGAAAGATTGCATTAACAATGAAAGGCTTGAAAATATGAAGGGTATATGGAAAGCAATTGCTTATTTTGTTCTGTATTTTGGATTGACAATGATTTTACAAGTATTGTTATCTATAGTATTTTGTGCAATAGGTGCGGCGAACGGTCTCCATGATGAAACTTTGATAATGGAGTTTGCTAATAATAATATTTTAGGGATGACTGTAATTTCGGGCATACTGACTGTATTGATTCTGTATTTTGTTTTTAAACTTCGCAAAAAGCAAGTTAAGAAAGAATGGAAGCTTAACCATTTTAAAGTGAATAATGTTGTTTTGGCGTCGCTGATAACATTTTCGTTCTCGTTTCTGTTTGCATTATGTACGTACAACGTATCTATGGAAAACTCACTGATGATATTAAAGTCAGTTGGTTTCTATAACGAAGTAATTCCGTTGTTTGGTACTATAATGATGGTGGTTAAATTATTAGTGATAGCACCGATTTCGGAGGAGATTGCATTTAGAGGAATTGTTTATTCAAGAGTTGAAAAGACCACAAATGCAGTTACAGCTATTATAGTAAGTTCTATATTGTTTGGTCTGATGCATTTAATGGCAGGTGGAATTGTGCTGGTAGTTGGTGCGGCACTAATGGCGTTGGTTTTTGGATATATATTCTATAAGTTTAAGTCATTATGGGTATGCATTATAGCCCATGCCGTTGCGAATTTGCCAGATTTTATTCTTTACAATAAGCCAGATATTTCTGGAGGTATATTCTGGGGATTGGTGATTTTTTTTGTATGTGTGTTTATTATGGGGGTATGTGCTATTCAGAAAACAACTCAAAGAGATAATGTATAGTCACGCCCAAATTCCAGTTTGTAGGGATGACATGAAAAATGAAGTTTAAGGAACAGAGCTTTACCCTGTTTGCCTATACAAATTATAGGACAATTCAAAGTTGTCACAGGTTCGAACCACTAGATTTTAAGGGAAAAGGTGCGTTCCGCCATTCCCTTGTACAATAGGGGTTGAGTATGTTTTTCGTTGAACAACCGTGCCACATTGAGACGGTAGTCTTGATGTCAAGAAAATAAGCGAACGACTTAAAAAAACGGCTTGTTTGCAGACTTTTGCAGCAGTTTAAATTATACGCAAAACTGCTGCAAATGCTTGGCTGTATCTTGCGGAAACATATCCGCTAATGTTAGGTATCTAAACAGCACAAAACAATTCGAATTAGATGCAGTGGCTCTGTTTTTATCGGGTTACCCCCATTTATTGACATTGAGCCTGCTTAGTTAGCGTTATGTTAGACAAACAGATTTTCAGAGGGGTTTTATCTCTGCTGAACGCAAAAGAAAAACGCCCTAAACTTTAGCGTTTAAGGCGTTTTTTAAGCTTGGTGGGAGAAGATGGATTCGAACCATCGAAGCGAAACGCAACAGATTTACAGTCTGCCCCCTTTGGCCACTCGGGAATTCTCCCCTATCAAGTTTTTCAAAAATCAAAGCCTACTGCCTAAACAGTAGGCTTCAATGGAGCTGGTGGACGGACTTGAACCCCCGACCTGCTGATTACAAATCAGCTGCTCTACCAACTGAGCTACACCAGCGAATTTAGCTTTCACTCTTGCATTCACTCTTTAATTTCGAGTGCTTATATAATATATCACATTCTTCATCATTTGTCAACACTTTTTTCAAATTTTTTTAATTTTTTTGAAGCATTTTCATTTTTTGAAGATGTCCTCGAATGAGTCAGCTTGACCATTATATCATCCCCAACCCTATTCGTCAAGGGTTTTTGCAAAAAAATTTTTCATTGTATTTTTCAACAAAATATCCTATGAATTTTTTGTCGCTCCGTTGCTAAATTGCAAACCTTTCGGTTTACAGCTAAATTAAATTCACTTTTAGCTGTCCGTCAGGACAATTTAGCTATCTACAGGATAATTTAGCTTGCGTAGCAAATTTAGCTCACGCTTGCGTGAATTTAGCTGAAAAAAGCACGCTCGAGCGTGCTTTTTTCAATGGCCTGCCCGAAGTACTTTGTGCGGATTTAAACTTTCCGCCTCGCTTGTTGCGTCCTGTGCATAGCTATGCCTCCATAAACGCTCCTCCCTAAAAATGCCCCACAGGGGCATTTCCTTTACGGTCGGCTTCAAATCCCTTCGGATTCTAAACAGACCAAAAAAAGGACACCCCGTAGGGTGTCCTTTTTTGGCCTGCCCGAAGGGATTTGAACCCCCATTCTCCGGAATCGGAATCCGTTGCGTTATCCAATTGCGCCACGGGCAGATGTATGCGGCAGGGTATTTTGCCTGCCGTTTTTCATTTTTAATTCGCATAATCTTTTATCTGAAAATCAACTGCAAAAACTGCTGTGCAACAGTCTTTAGCTTATATTATGCGGTTATTATACAACAATTTTTTACTTTAAGCAAGGGAAATTTGTCGCTCCTCCCGACTGTAAGGCGATCATTCTGCCATACTTTCGAGTTCTTCCCAGATTTCGTACTGCTCCTCCTGCTGTTTTTGCAAATCCTCGAGCAGTTTTGAAAGCTCCATAAGTTTTTCGTAATCTGCGGCAACTTCCTCGCTTGAGAGAAGCTCCTGTGTTTTGGCGATTTCTTCGTCAAGTCGCTCAATTTCAGCCTCTGCCTTTTTAAGCTTAGTCTGTCTTTTGCGTTCTTCACTCTGCTTTTGCTTTTGCAAAAAGTAATCGTTCTGCGTTTTTTCTTTTTTATCTTTCTTATTCTCAGTCGGAACAGCACCCGATTTTTCGGCTGTTGTGCGTTCAAGATAATAATCGTAATTACCGAGATATTCCTTTACTCCGTTATTTGTAAGGAGTAAAATTCTGTCGGCAATTTTATTTATAAAATAACGGTCATGGCTGACAATCAGCATTGTACCGCTGTAGTCAAGCAAAGTTTTTTCAAGTTCTTCCCGTGATGATGCGTCAAGGTGGTTTGTCGGCTCATCGAGGAGCAAAAAGTTGCTGCCTTTTAGCATTAGTTTCAAGAGCGAAACTCTCGCCCTCTCGCCGCCGCTCATTTTTGAAAGCGGTTTAAACACTTCGTCACCTTTGAACAGGAATGACGCAAGCGCACTTCTGACTTCGGTCTGCGTCATATTCGGGAAGGTGTCCCACACCTCATCAAGTGCGGTTTTTGACAGATCAAGATTCTGCTGCATCTGATCAAAATAACCGATTTCAACATTTGCGCCATAGTCATATTCACCGCTGTTCATAGGAGTTTTGCCCGTTAAGATTCTGAACAGCGTTGTTTTACCGCAACCGTTGCCGCCAATGATGAACACTCTCTCGCCTTTTCTGATATGTATGTCAACATTTTTGAAAAGCTGTTTGTCGTCAAACGACTTTGCAAGGTTTTTACAGATTAAAACATCGTTGCCGCTTTCACATCTCGGCTCAAAATGCATACGCATTGTTTCAAGCTCGCTTTCGGGGGCAACAAGCTCGTCTTTGATTCTGTCAGCCTCTTTCTGCTTACTTGCGGCTGTGATAAAGTTGTGAGCCTGTCCCCAACGTTTTTGCTGTTCAACAATGCCCTCAATACGCTTTATCTCCTTTAAATCGTGTTCATATTTATTTTTAAGCGACTCGTTCACCGATTCTTTTTTCTTGACAAATTCCGAATATGAGCCCTTATAAACCATAGCACGGTTGTGTTCAAGTTCAATCGTCTTGTTGGTTACATTATCAAGAAAATAACGGTCATGGCTGATGATAATCATTGCACCCTTGAAATCTCTCAAAAAGCCTTCAAGCCATGCGATTGCGTCAATGTCAAGGTGGTTTGTCGGCTCATCAAGGAGGAGCATATTGCTCTGCGACAGCAACAGCTTTGCAAGGCAGAGCTTTGAACGCTGACCGCCGCTTAAATTGCCGACAGGCATTGTAAAGTCATTTTCGGAAAATCCGAGTCCTAAAAGTGCGGAACGGGTTCTGCTTTTATAGGTCAAACCGCCTGCTCTTTCAAACTGTTCAATAAGCATGGTCTGTCTTTCAACAAGCTCGTCAAGATTTCCCGACTTGCTGTCAATCTGGTGTGCAAGTGCGGAAATTTCGGTTTCCATATCCGAAAGATAATCGAACACGGAAAGCAGCTCGTGATACACATCTGCCCTCGGATTGTTGCAGGCATGCTGTTCCATATATCCCGGACGAACATTTTTTGAAAAGGTAACAGTTCCCGAAACAGGGCTGATTTCGCCGTTGAGTATCTTAAAGAGAGTTGTTTTACCGACTCCGTTAGCTCCGATAAAGCCCACCTTATCTCTTTCTTCAACATCAAACGAAACATCGGTAAAAAGGTTTCTTTCGATAAAAGTCATTGTAAGATTTCTTACTGATAATGCCGGCAAAACATACACTCCCTTTCAAATTCGTTACCCACTATTGTACATTAAAATCGACAAAAGAGCAATACAAAATTGAAAATATGCCATAGGTTTACAAGGGCATAAGACACAATTCCGACCGTTAAAAGCATTTCAGCCGTTTTGCTCCTGCCGATTTCGGCAAGCTTATAAATCAATGCACAACCAAGAATAAGCACAAGCGGCAAAATTCCCTTGATTAACAATGTCAGCCAAAAGTTTTCAAGCACAGGCTGCATAACGGGATTTGCCTCAACAAAATGTCCGCTGCCGATGAGCGCCTCTGTACAAATCCAGTCAACAATATTGAGAAAATAGAGTAATCCGAGTTTGTAATAAAACGAACGGCTCTCATGACCTTTTTCATTGACGATATTATTGACATCAGATTCATTTGCCGATTTCAGGTCAAACACAACAGTTTTTTCAAGTCCGGTTTTTTCTGTCATACACAACACCTCAACGGTATTTTTTCCCGCAGAGAATGTTATATTCACACAAAAGAAAAGAGCCTCCCCTCGGAAGCTCAATTTGAAACGAATTATTCAAAGTTAATGTCGCCCTCATATTTCTTTTTGAAAAGCTCAAATACCTTGTTAAGAGTATCTTCATCGTCAATGCTGACATATTCCTCTGTTTCTTCGTCAATCTGATTAATCTGAAGAATAACAACCTCGTCTGCATCTTCGTCATTTTCGATGAGAACAATGTACTCTGTACCCTCAAACTCGATTACATCAAGAAATTCAAATTCAACTTCCTGACCGTTTTCGTCCTCAAGAGTGATGAGCATACCCTGATCTTCTTCGTTCATAAGCTCGTTTTTTGTATCTGCCATAGCGTATTCCTTTCCGAATGCGTTTAACGCCTCATAAAATAAATTAAGTTTAGTATAACCCAAAACATCGGCAAAATCAACACTTTATTGATATTTTACATTTAAAAGGTAAAAGCCAAAAACAGCTGCGATTGCTCGCAGCTGTCCTTGGGTTTAGAAGTTTTGAAATTAACGTGAAAACCGTAGATATTTAAGTCAGTGTTTTCAGAATTAACCTATTTTGGCATTACCTATGTCGCCGAACATATTAAGTCTGAAAAGCTTGCACTCGTCATTTTTGTTTTCGCAAATAATACTTGCTTCTGCAATCTTGCCGCCTTCGATAAGTCTTGTAAGACCGACAAGCTGGCAAAGCTTGCTGCGAAGATTGAGTCTGTCGCCTTCGCTTGTAACGAGATATACATTGCCCTCGCAGGTATCGAGCACGGCGAGGAATTCGGTTACATCAACATTGTGTAAGCTAAGAATTGGTGTCATAAAATTTCCTCCATTCAATTCTTTAAAAATATAAAGTTTTGTTTTCGTGCGCCATTTACCATTTGGCAAAATCATGATCAATTTATCGACTATGTGATAATTCAATTTTACTCGAGTAAGGCTAATTGGAAATCAGCCGATAGTCAAGCGGACTATTTACTTGACAATTATTATTATAGTCAAACATTCAGAAAAGTCAACAATTTTAGCGATTAATTTTTGTTCACAAATACTTTTAGGTGTCAGTTATGCACAATTAGTTATCGTATTTTTTGTACAATATGCTTTGTATTTGCTTTTATAGAAATATAGTTTTAACACAAGCATAACATTTGATTGTGTAAATTCAACAACTTATTTCTTTTTCAGCATTATATAACTGCTGTTTTTTACAAACTTAATTTAACAGGCATATTGAGATTTTGCTCATTTTAAGTTATAATCTATGTTATGAAGGCTGATATCAAAAAGGATTCAGGATTGCTCCGAATTAAATTTTCAATAAAAGCAATCATACAAATAAGAAAGGAATCATGAAATGCTTAACGATTTTTACAAACAGTTCAAAAGCGGAACAGACATACGAGGAGTTGCAAGCGAGGGTGTTGAGGGACAAAGTGTAAACCTTACCGACGATGTTGTTGCCGATATGGCAGACGGCTTTGTGCTTTGGCTTTCTAAAAAAGTTTCAAAAAAGCCGAGCGAGCTCAAAATCTCTGTCGGTCGTGACAGCCGTATTTCGGGACCGCATATAATGAAAATCACAACCGAGCGTTTTAAGCGTTGCGGTGCAGAAGTTCTCTGCTGTCAGCTTGCGTCAACTCCGTCAATGTTTATGACAACCGTTGACCTCGGATGTGACGGTGCTCTTCAGATTACCGCAAGTCACCACCCGTTCAACAGAAACGGTCTTAAATTTTTCACCCGTGAGGGCGGTCTTGAGGGCAGTGACATTGAGGAAATTCTTCTCTACGCACAAAACGGTGAACATCCCGAAGAAAGCAACGGCGGAAATATTACGGATGTTGACTATATGAGCGACTACGCAAAGGGACTTTGCGAGAAGATTAAAAAGGAAGTTAATGCAGAAGATTACGAGCATCCGCTCAAGGGCTTTAAGATTGTTGTTGACGCAGGCAACGGTGCAGGCGGATTTTATGCCGACAAGGTGCTTTCTGTTCTCGGAGCAGACACAACAGGTAGCCGTTATCTTGAACCTGACGGAATGTTCCCGAACCATGTGCCGAATCCCGAGGCTAAAGAGGCAATGGATTCAATCTGTGAGGCTGTCAGAGAATCGGGCGCAGACCTCGGCGTAATCTTTGATACGGATGTTGACCGTGGCGGTGCTGTTGACAGCAAGGGCAATGAAATCAACCGAAACAGACTTGTAGCTGTTGCGGCGGCAATTGCTCTTGAGGGCAATGACGGCGGTATGATTGTTACAGACTCAATCACATCAAGCGGTCTTAAACAATTTATTGAAAATGACCTCGGCGGAAAGCATTACCGCTATCGCAGAGGCTATAAGAATGTTATCGACAAGGCTCTTGAACTCAACGCTCAGGGCATAAACTGTCCTCTTGCAATCGAAACATCGGGTCATGCCGCAATGCGTGAAAACTACTTTCTTGATGACGGTGCATATCTCTGCACAAAAATTATTATCAAGGCCGCTCAGATGAGAAAAGAGGGCAAGGAGCTTGATGAGCTTACCGCCTCACTCAAAGAACCGCTTGAAAGCACAGAAATCAGATACAAAATTCTTGAAAAAGATTTCAGAGCCTGCGGTGAAAAAATTATTGCCGACCTTACAAAGTATGCCGAGGAGCAGGACGGCTGGTGTGTTGCCGATGATAACCGTGAGGGCGTCAGAGTTTCGTTTGACAGGGATAACGGTGACGGCTGGTTCTTGCTCAGACTTTCGGTACACGATCCGATTATGCCTCTCAATGTTGAAAGTGACAGCGAGGGCGGTGTAAAAACCATCTGCGACAAGCTTGGTGAATTTTTAAAGACTACAACAGGTCTTGACCTCTGATATTGGAATATTTTGCGTTTTTATTGATTTTTATTGTCGCAACTACGGGTTGCAACCGAGAGTTGCGACAATGGAACCCGAAATGTATTGTTTTTTTGGGCAGGCAACCGATATAATTTTCTCACAAGGTAAAACCCTAAAGCAATATTTGAGGAGGAAATTTTATGAACATTGAAACTGCCAACAGACTTTTGCAGTACAGAAAAAAGATGAATCTAAGCCAGGAGGAGCTTGCCTCAAAAATAGGTGTAAGCCGTCAGGCTGTGTCAAAATGGGAGCGTGCAGAGGCATCGCCCGACACAGATAATCTTATTCTTCTTGCCGATATCTACGGTGTTTCGCTTGATGAATTGCTTAAAGGCGAAAAAGAAACCGAAAGCGAAACACAGTCGGAAGACCCCGAAAATAATCCCGACAGCGACACAACATACAAAAAATCAGACAAGGTTTCGTTCAAACACGGAATCCATGTTGACTCAAAGGACGGTGATTCTGTTCACCTTAATTTCAGGGACGGAATCCATGTTAAAGATAAAGACGGTACAAAGGTTGATGTCGGCTGGAACGGAATTCATGTTGAAGAAAACGGCAAAACAAAAGTCTATACAGACGAAAACGGAAATGTTATGTATGATGAAAGCATTGAAGAGCATAAACATTCAAAGTCGCACCGCTTTTGGAAGCACTTTCCGTTTTGGTTGATTGCCGTTATCGGATTCCTCGTTTGGGGATTCAGCGGAGTGTTACTCGGTTGGGTACTCAGCTGGGTATGCTTTCTGACAATTCCTCTCTATTACACACTTGTTGACGCAATCTACAAACGCAAGCCGAGTCATTTTGCTTATCCCCTGCTTGTCGTTATTGTGTATATGTTTTTCGGATTTCTCGACATCTGCGGCGGTTGGTCATTTGGTTGGATTGCATTTTTAACAATTCCGATTTATTATGAAATCTGCAAGCTTTTCAAAAGCGAAAGAAAAAGTTCTGACGATTAAAACTGAATTAAAGACATACAAAAACACGGCAGTTTTTTATCAACTGCCGTGTTTGATTTTGCTGTAAACTATGTCCTTGTATAAAGTGTAAACCATGTTGTTGACATAGTATTCGCCCATAGATTGTGCAAACAGATAATCGTACAAATAAAAAATTTTACGGAATCATAACTGTGTCTGTTGTGTCGAGCTGTGAAGTTCTCATTGCGGGCTTGCAGAGTTCAATCTGCCTGCCGTCTTTGATAAAGAGCGGAACTTCATTGAGGGCAACCTCAATATAATGAGTACCCTTGCTCATTTTTTCTGTCGTAATGCTTGTACCGCTGAGTTTTACAAAAGTCATGTTCTCGGGGAGATAAACATATCTTCCGCCTACATTCTGCTCATATACAGGGCAAATCATGCACTCGTCACCGAGCATAAGCTGTGTTTCACATTCACGGGCAATTTTATCATCTGGATAATCAAACGAGAGCGGTCTGAAAATCATATCGTTTTCTTCGCTTGCCTTTTTGAATGTTCTGTAAAGGTACGGAATAAGTCTGTAACGAACCTCAACAATATCCTTGAAATCATCGCTGTTTTCAAAGCTGTAGCACTCCTGATTTCTTGTGCCGAGAGCGGCATGGTTACGCATAAGCGGAGTAAACACACCGAGTGCAAGGAAACGAAGAACAAGGTCACGGGTTGCGTTTTCGTTAAAGCCTCCGAGATCTGCACCGCAGTACAGAAAGCCGCACATATTTGCCGACGGGAGCATTTTGAGGTCAAGAAGAATGTGTGACCACCAAGAGTGGTTATCACCGAACCAGATACCGCTTGAACGGTGAGCGCCTACATATGACGCACGGGAGAACATAAGAATTTTTTCTTTACCGAACTCCTCCGCAAAATATTCGCCGGCGGCCTTTGTCATATTAGCACCGTAAATGTTGTGAACCTGATCATGGCAAACCTGTTTGCCGTCAACTGTATGGTAAATGCTTGAATAATCCTCGGGACTGTTTGAAAGACCTGCGAATGTGTCCTTGAGCTCAAAGAATTTTGAAAGGTCAAGGTTCTGCCCTTTAAGAGAAGCCGCCTTATCAAGTGCTTTGTTAAGTCCTTTTACCGAATAGAAAATTGCAGGCTCGTTCATATCGTTCCAGAAACCGTCAATTCCCATATCTGTGAGAATTTTATATTTTGAGCCGAACCACTTTCTTACATCCGGACGGAGAAAATCGGGAAAGCCAACGATACCGGGCCATACACCGCCCTCAAAATCCGTGCCATCCTCGTTTTTGCAGAAGTATCCGTTCTTTCTGCCCTCTTCATAGATATCGTAGCCGTTCTCTTTTTTTACGCCTGCATCAATAATCGGAATGAGGTGGATTCCTTCTTCCCTTTTCTTTGAAACATAGTCCTTGAAATTCGGAAATTTTTCATCATCAACAGTAAAGTCCTTGTAACGCTCCATATAGTCGATGTCGAGATATACGCAGTCAAGCGGAATCCCTGCCTTGTTGTAACCGTCAACAACAGCGTCAACAGCTTCGGCATTGTAATAGCTCCAACGGCTCTGCTGATAGCCGAATGCCCAGAACGGCGGAACATAGCTTGTGCCGATTGATTTTCTGAACTCTTTTACGATTTCAAGCGGCTTTGTGCCGTCAATGTAATAGATATCAAAATCCGTGCCGTCAATTGTGATAACGGTTTTGTTTGCGGTTGTGTAGCCGATGTCCCAACGGATTTTTGACGGGAAGTCGATAAAAATACCAAAAGTTTTTGAACCGCTGAGCATAAGGAAATTGTGAGCGGCATAGAGGGATGACTTTGTTTCGGTGTGGAACGGGTCATCACTGCAAAAGCTGTTATACACCCAACCACGCTTGTTGATTCCTCTCGGAGCTTCGCCGAGACCGTAGACGATGTCGCTGTCTGCCATATCAAATTCAAAGACAAAATTTCCGTTCTCAAACTTGCCGCCGAGCGGAAATTCCGCAATAGGCAAAGCGTTAAATTTTTCAACAACAGCCTGCGTATCAATCGGGTTGCCCGATGAAAACTTTTTAATCATTAAAGCACTTCCTTCTTTATTAAAATTTTCCGATTTTTTCAAAGCGTTCTGCAAAATCTTGCCGACACGCACTTACGATTTTAGTATAACATTAATTTTTATTATTGCAATGGTAAAATTTATTTTTGTATTATTTTATTTTTGCACATTAAAAAAGCACCTTTACGAGCCTGTAAAGGTGCAAATTTTATTCTTTTATGCTTTATCAGTCAAAAATATCATTCTTGCTTTCAGACTTTCCGTCTTGGTAAATCTTGAGGTTTCCCGTATCATCACACACACCGAGAAAAACATCTTTGAGCCGTTTGCGGTTGTTATCAAGCTGTTTTTTGAGCCATTCAAGATTAAAGCCCGATTCGGCAAGATTTTTCTCGAGAATTTTTCCGTCCGTAATAACCACGGACTCGGGTCTGGTTTGGTGAACAATGATTTTTAAATCATCCGGAGTTGCAGGGCGCTTTTTGTCCTTTGGCAGAACCGACAAATCGCCGTTCTGTTCAAGAAAAACCGTTTCGACATCATCAAGACTGAAATATCCCTTTTCACGCATTCGTGTAAGAAATTCGTTTATATCAATTTTTGCAACCGAAAAATTCTTTTTGTACAACTTTCCTCTGTCGAAAATCACAATAGACTTGCCTGTTAAAAATCTTCGTAACATTGTTGATTTTTGCGAAAGCCACGAACAAAGCATAACAATTATTACATAAACAATGAGTGCCGCAAGACATGCCCAAAAGTCTGACATTTCGGCTGTTGCCATCTCCGCTGCGATTGAACCGATTGTGATTCCGTTGATGTAGTCAAAAAGATTAAGGCTTGACATCTGCTTGTTGCCGATGAACTTTGACAGCAGGAACAATACTGTAATTGAAACGGGCGCCGTTATTAATGCACGCAAAAAGTCCATAATATCCCCTCCGATAGGGTTATTATGGACTTTAAATTATTTTTTATTCCGCAAAATTACCAAGGCTTAACTGTGCCTGTGATTTCCGAAACGCTCTTGATTCCGTTTTTGTCGAGCCATTCGTTCATACCGTTGGCAATCTTAATAGGCGCATACGGATCCGTAAAAAGGACAGTACCGATTTGAAGTGCGGTTGCGCCTGCCATCATCATCTCGATTGCATCCTGCCAGCTTGAGATACCGCCCATACCGATAATCGGAATTTTAACTGCGTTTGCAACCTGCCAAACCATTCTTACTGCAACAGGGAAAATTGCAGGGCCGCTCATTCCGCCTGTGTTGTTGCGGATAATCGGTCTGCGTGAGTTGATGTCGATACGCATACCTGTGAGCGTGTTAATCATTGAAATTGCGTCTGCACCGTTTGCCTCTGCCGACTGTGCGATTGATGCAATGTCGGTAACATTTGGGCTGAGCTTTACTATAAGCGGTTTTTTGCAATACTTTTTGACAGCCGCAGTAATTGCACCTACGGATTCACAGCTTGTGCCGAACTGCACTCCGCCGCTCTTGACATTAGGGCATGAGATGTTGAGCTCAATCATATCGACATCGGTTTCGCCGAGTTTTTCAGCCATTGCACAATAATCTTCGGGAGTGTTGCCGGCAATGTTTGCAATGATAACCGTATTTTGCTTTTTGAGCCACGGCAAATCCTCATTGATAAAAACATCAACACCGGGGTTTTGAAGTCCTACTGCATTCAAAATGCCGGAAGGAGTTTCGGCTACTCTCGGAACAGGGTTGCCGTCACGGCGGGTAAGTGTGATACCCTTGCATGAAATACCGCCGAGCTTTTCAAGGGGATAAAGCTCTGAATATTCCATACCGAAACCAAATGTTCCCGATGCGGCAATGAGAGGATTGTTAAATTCCACTCCGCAAACTTTTACAGATAAATCAGCCATTGAAAACTACCTCCTCAGCATTAAATACGGGGCCGTTTTTGCAGACATGCTGCATAATTTCTTCACCGTTTTTTCTTACCTTTACTGCACACACAAGGCATGCACCCATTCCGCATGCCATTCTCTCCTCAAGAGAAATCTGACACGGCTTTCCTGCCTCTTTGCAAACATCGGCAATAGCCTTGAGCATCGGGGTAGGACCGCATGCACAAACCTCGTCAACCTCTGAGATTTTTTCTTTGAGAACATCTGTTACAAAGCCGTGGATTCCCGCACTTCCGTCATCTGTTGTCAGCACAAGCTCTGCACCGGCTTTCTTGAAATCATCCTGAAGAATAATAAGGTCTTTGTTTCTGAAGCCTGTGATAACAAGCGGATTTTCACACTGCTTTGCTGTGTAGAGCATCGGAGGAACGCCTATACCGCCGCCGATAAGGCAATAACGCTTGCCCTTTTCAATCTTAAAGCCGTTGCCGAGAGGAGCGAGAATATCAACGCTTTCGCCCTTTTTCATCTCGGACATAATTTTTGTTCCCTCACCCTTTACCTGATAAACAAGGCGGAGAACACCGTTTTCGCTGTCACAAACCGAAATAGGTCTGCGCAGAGTTTTTGAAGGAACATAAACATGGGCAAACTGTCCGCATTTTGCAAGCGGAGCAAGCTCGTCATTTTTTACCCTCATATCAAAAATGCCGTCTGCAATCTGTTCGTTTGACAAAAGTTCAAACTTTTGAACATCATACTTTTTCATAATATCATTCCTTTGGTTAGCTTTATTTATATAAAATCAATTCATAACAAATCAATTTCCAATCGGAGTGTCCCTGCATTGCGGACAAAAGTGAACATCTCATCACATCGCCGTTAATCAACATATTCAAGTTCAACAGTCAGCACACCTAACTCATCCTTGCGATAAACATAACAGCTTTCCGCAAGCCTTGGTGAATAACCGTTAATCTCATTAGCCTCTGAAACCCAGTTATAAAGATAGCCGTCATTCATCATCCTGTCATACATATAATTGAAATCGGTGTTCTTATCAACAACAATGCTGAAATATTCATCCCCGTTTTTTGCAGCATTTGCAACAGCTTGGCTCACATCATCGGCATTATCAGGATCTGAAACAGTCGGGTACTTATAGTTAAAATAGTTGTACTTTTCAGCCGTACACTTTGGAACATAAAAATTACACCATGTAGCAACGCTCAAATAAGTTTGTGAATTAAGCTCGGAATACTTATATGACAGCTTATGATCCTTGAACATAAGGTCATCGGTTAGGTTAAAATAATCGTTTTCCGCATAATTATTTTCGCCGTCGGTATCATTCCATGTAACATCAATTTGGTACCAATCGCCGCCGATTTTTACACCGTTCCATGCGTGATTGTCTGAATCGGCTGTTCCCGAAAGTAATACGCAGTCAATATTCGCCTTGTTGCACAAAAGCTGAAAGGCTCTTGCGTAACCCTCACACACGGCTTTACCGTCAACCAACGCACCGTAGGCATCGTTTTCATTGCCCTGAACATCATTGTTTTCAGCCGCTTCTTCATCATACCTGCAATTGTCAATTATATAGTTGTTAATGTATTCTTCTCTTTCAAAATCATTGCCCGAGGGCAAATTCTTCAAAACAGAAGCAACGGCAATATTGAATTTTTTCTTGGCGGCTATAAGCTTATCATTTTGAACAGTATAATCAAGCTTTACGCTTGTTGTGTCACCATACGGAACAAAAAGACTTGACCCCTTGAGCCAAAAAGTTTCGGGGTGGTCGTTTTTGTATGCCTCAACAGCCTGTGTAATCTGATAATCGGAAAGCGAGCCTGTTGTTGTAATGTTTGGTGCATACACGGTGTCAACGCTCTTTGCAATTCTCATATACAGTTCTTTTACATAATCATCGGTAAGCGTCTCGTAGGCATAATCGGTTTTTACATCTGCATAATCCTTGTCGTTTTCAACATCTTGTGCACTCGGAGTTGTAACGGATTTTTCTATGATAGAGCTTCTCTTTGGTTCACTGCTTTCGGAATCATCCGTCAACGAACACGAACAGCCAAAAAATGCAACCGCACAGGTTATTAAACAAACTAAGGCAGTTTTATATATTTTCAAAGAATCATCTCAATTTTATTTTAAATTATTTATTTCATATACAGAATACGGCAGCAGCCAAAGTTGACTGTCGCCGTATGGATTTGTCATGTTCTATTTTACTTTATTTTCGCCTTGCAGTCAATGTTATAATCAATCATGCAGCATTTAATTAATATATTCAAGTTGAAATGTTATCAAATTAGACTTTTCATCATAAAGCATATTGCAAGTATCATTCAACTTTGGTGAATCAGAGTTAATTTGGTTAGCCTTTGTAAGCCAATCATACATATATCCATTCCGCACCTCATCATACACATCATCGTAATTTACATTTTCATCTACTATAACTACGAAATACTCTTCTCCGTTCTTTGCCGCTTTTGCAATTGCTGTGCTGACATTATCGGAATCATCAAGATTAGATACTGTAGGATATTTATAATTATAACAATAGTTGTGATAATTGTATTTCTCAGCAGTACATTTCGGAACATAGAAGTTACACCAAGATTCCAAATTCAAAAAAGATTCTGCATCAATCTCCGAGTATTTTGGAGACAGCGTGTGCTCCTCATACATAAGACTGTCGGTAAGATTAAAGTACTCATGTGAATCATAAATAAAATCATCAACATCGTCCCAAGTAACATCAATCTGATACCAATCTCCGCCGATTTTTACACCGTTCCATGCGTGATTGTCTGAATCGGCTATTCCCGAAAGTAATACGCTGTCAATATTCGCCTTGTTGCACAAAAGCTGAAAGGCTCTTGCGTAACCCTCACACACGGCTTTGCCGTCAACCAACGCACCGTAGGCATCGTTTTCATTGTCCTGAACATCATCGTTTTCAGCCGCTTCCTCATCATAATCACAATTATTAATTATATAATTATGTATATATTCTTCTCTTTCACATTCAGTGCCATAAGGAACACTTTGGGAAATAGTATCAACTGCAGTATTAAACTCTTTTTTTGCAGTAACAAGTTTATCACCGCTCATAGTATATGTAAGCCAAATTCCTGTTTCATAATCATAATTTTCGTATTCATAGTAACTTTTAAGCCAGAACACTTCAGGGTGGTCATTTTTATACGCTTCCACAGCCTGTGTCATTTGATATTCACTAAGATTCCCTTCAGCGTAAAATGACGGTTCATATTCGGAATCAATATTATCACTTATTTGATTGTACAGCTTTTTCACATAATCATCAGTAAGTGTGCTATAGGCATAATCTGTTTTTGGTTCATTATACACACACGGCTCTGTCGGTTTAGGTTTAGATGTTGTTTTTACACTTGTACTGCTTTTTTCGGAAGTAGTTACAGGTACACTCGATTCGTTGTTATCATCCTCAAGCAATGAACACGAACAGCCAAAAAATGCAACCGCACAAGTCATTAAACAAACTAAGGCAGTTTTATATATTTTCAAAAAATCATCTCAATTTTTGTTTTGGGTTATTTATTTCATATACAGAATACGGCAGCAGCCAAAGTTGACTGTCGCCGTATGGATTTGTCATGTTCTATTTTACTTTATTTTCGCCTTGCAGTCAATGCAAATTTGAGCATTAAACTACTTTCCCGTAACATGGGTATCACCGAAAGCCTCGGCATAAACATTGTTGTCGAGAATCATTCTTGAAACGGTAAAGAGGTTGTTGCATCTGTTATTGAGTTCGTCAATATCATCCTTGCCCTTTGCGCCCTTGAAAGCGGTGTATTCGCCTGTTGACACATTGTATTTTCCGTTCTGGGAAATCCAGCTTCTGTCGGCAAACACAACGAACGGTTCTTTGTTTCCGAAAACATCCGTACCTGCCAACATTCTGCTGTCATATTCAAGACCGAGCATATTTGAAAGCGTGGGCAGAATATCAAGGCTTGAACAGTATGTGTCAACCTTGACGGGCTTTTTCATTGAACCGCTCCACAACAGCCATGCATTTTTGTACTGTTCAAAGGTTGTGTCAACCTTGTGCCCCGCAAGTTCGGACACACCGTCAAATTCATCAAGCGAATACGGATAATGGTCGTCCGTAAGGCAAATAAGGGTGTTGTCAAGCTTGCCTGCTTTTTCAAGTCTTGCAAGAAGATATTCCATTGCCTTGTCAAGCTCAATGTTTGCGGCAAGATAGCCCTTGACCTCATCGCTGTATTTCAGGTCTTTTACAAGGTCTGCGTTGCGTTCGCTCATGGTGTTGTATGAATATCCGCCGTGACCGCTGACCGTCATATAATAAACACTAAAGCTGTCTGAATTTATGTAATCGTCAACCGTTTTCTGCATCATCTTGAGGTCGGAATTCGGCCATACATTTTCACCGAGGTCAAGACCTTTTCCGATTGCAGAGTAGTCATAGCCGATATTTGTAAGGTACTTGTCCCTGTCATAGTAATCATAGGTGTGATTGTGGTAAGCGTTAACTGTTTTGTAACCGAGTTTTCTGCTCTGCTCACCGAGAGTGAACGGGAAGCTGACATTATTTTCAGCTGACTTTGAAAAGCTCCACACACCGGATTTCGGAATCAAGCCTGTAAGATTTGCATATTCACCGTCAGTTGTGCTTACACCCCACGCAGGCGAATAGTAATTTTTAAATTGAAATCCCTCGTTATACATTTTGCAGAGTGTCGGAGTCAGATCCTTGTCAATTGCATACTGCGAAAAGCTTTCGGCTGTAATGAAAATTATGTTGTAGCCCTTGAACATACCCGTGTATTCGTTGGTATTGCTCGGTTCTTCGCTGTCAAAATATTCATAAAGCGACTTTAACTCATCATTATTTGTATTCTTTGCAAGCTTTGAAAAATCAGCACTCATAATCTGAGCTTTCTGCTCTGTTTTTGTAATTTCATCGGCAGTCGATTCTTTATTTTTCGGCTTGCTGTTTGTGCGTATATTCGCTTTGTAACCGAACATAAGGCGGCTGATGTCAAGCCTTTGCATTGTGTAAAGTCCGTAGCGTTCACACACGGCAACCTGTTGCAATTCACCGTAATAAAGATTGTAGTTGCTCTTTGTGTCGGAAGAATCACGGTCAATGCCTACCGCAAGGACAGTTCCGATCTGAAAAGCCACCGCAATCAAAAGCACAATCAGCTTACCCTTTAACTTTACTTTTGAAAAGTCAAACAGCTTTCCGCCGAAAATTATAAAGAAAGCAAGCGGAACAAAAAGTAAAACAACAAACACAATTCTGCTTGTTATCGCAGTCATGATCATATCAATTGAATTGAATGCCTGCCCTGCACCGCCGTTTGTAACGCTGCTTACAACAACCATTGTGCCGAAAACATTATAGTATATCATCTGCACACCGTACCATATCGTCAGCACAGCCGTGAGTACGGTTGCAATTCCTCTGTTTACCCCTCTGCGTTTTGAAAAAGAACACAACAAAACAAGTACCGCCGAAAGCACGATTGTGAACAGGAATGTGAAAGCAAAACCGCCGAGCACATCAAACCCCGACGCAATTTTAAGGTCGGTTTCAAGCCATAGAATCAAAAGCGGAAAGTACGCAAAAAATGCGACTCTCTTTGCAAAGCCATGACTTTTTTCAGGCTTTCTGTAGTAGTTAAAATTTGAACTTCCAACTTTTACAGCAGGCTGTCCCACATAGTGATTTCTTCTTGAAAATCCGCTGTTTGTACCGTCTGAATATGTCATTTAATTCTCCTTTCTTTTTCAATGCAGTTATTAAGTAGATTATAAAACGAAAACGCCGCCATTGCAATGACAAATTTAACCAAAATTCGCCCTATATGACACATTCGGACTTTTTATATATTGAAACAGTTGACCTTTTGTAGTATAATTATAGTTTAATGAGAGGCTTGTGTGAAAAGCTATGCAAATTGCGGTTTTGAACAAGGCTTCTTAATTTATGTATTATTATGAAAAGGAAGATTTTTATGGCAAAGAAACAGTTTAAATCAGAGTCAAAAAGACTTCTCGACCTTATGATTAACTCAATTTATACTCACAAAGAAATTTTTCTTCGTGAGATTATTTCAAATGCAAGCGACGCTATCGACAAGCTTTGCTTCATTTCTCTTACCGATGACAAGGTCGGTCTTGACAGGGGCGATTTCAAAATCGTTTTAAAGCCCGACAAAGAAAGCCGTACTCTTACAATCACGGATAACGGTATCGGCATGAACAAGGATGACCTTGAAAACAACCTCGGCACAATCGCATCCTCAGGCTCACTCAAATTCAAGCAGAGCATGGAAGAAAAGCAGGACGACATTGACATTATCGGTCAGTTCGGCGTTGGTTTCTACTCGGCATTTATGGTTGCAAAGAAGATTACCGTAAACACAAAGAAGTACGGCGAGGATACGGCATATTGCTGGCAGTCAAGCGGTGCAGACGGCTACACAATCAGCGAGATTGAAAAGGAAAATGCCGGCACAGAGATTATTCTTGAAATCAAGGATAACACAGACGATGAAAACTATGACGAATTCCTTGAGCAGTACAGAATACAAGGACTTGTCAAGAAGTATTCCGACTACATCCGCTACCCGATTGTTATGGATATGACAAAGAGCAGAGTTAAGGAAGAAACCAAGGACAGCGACAAGCCCGAATATGAGGATTACACGGAAACCGTAACACTCAACAGTATGATTCCTCTTTGGCAGAGAAGAAAGAAAGATGTTACTCAGGAAGAATACGACAAGTTCTACAGCGAAAAATTTATGGCTATGGACAAGCCACTTAAAACTATCGTAACTTCTGTTGAAGGCGTTGTAACCTACAAGGCATTGCTCTTTATTCCGTCTGTTGCTCCTTATGACTACTACACAAAGGAATACAAAAAGGGACTTCAGCTTTATTCAAGCGGTGTGCTTATTATGGATAACTGCGAAGAGCTTTTGCCCGAGCACTTCCGTTTTGTAAAGGGTATTGTTGACAGCGCAGACCTTTCGCTCAACATTTCAAGAGAAATGCTCCAGCATGACCGTCACCTCATTACAATTGCTCAGAACATTGAAAAGAAGATTAAAAACGAGCTTACTTCAATGCTTCAGAATGACCGTGAGAATTACGAAAAGTTCTTCACCGCATTCGGCAGACAGCTTAAATACGGTGTTGTTTCGGACTACGGTATGCACAAGGAAGAGCTTCAGGACCTTATTATGTTCTATTCTTCAAGCGAGAAAAAGCTTGTTACGCTTTCGGAATATGTTGACAGAATGAAAGAAGATCAGAAGTTCATCTACTTTGCAACAGGCGAAAATGCCGCTGCAATCGACACACTTCCGCAGACAGAGCTTATCCGCTCAAAGGGTTACGAAATTCTTTACTGCACGGAGGAGATTGACGAGTTTACTCTACAGTCACTCATGACATATAAGGAAAAGAAATTCTGCTCAGCAATGAACGATGACCTCGGCATTGAAACCGAGGAAAATAAAGAGGATGAAGAAAACAAGGACGCACTTCTTACATTTGTTAAGGAAACACTCGGTGACAAGGTTGCAGAGGTTACCGCATCAAAGAAACTTGTTTCACATCCTGTTTGCCTTACGGCAAAGGGCGGCATTTCATTTGAAATGGAAAAGTATTTCAACTCAGTTCAGCCTGACGCAAATATGAAGGCTCAGCGTGTGCTTGAGCTTAACCTTTCACATCCTGCCGTTAAGAAGATGGAAGAATTTATCAAGAGCGATGTTGACAGAGCAAAGAAGTATGCCGAGGTTCTCTACAGTCAGGCGCTTCTAATCGCAGGACTTCCGCTTGAAAATCCGTCCGAATACACAGACCTTGTCTGCTCAATTATGTAAATTTACCGATTTCCGCAATTCAGTAAGGGCGCTCATTGGGCGCCCGCAGGAGCATTGTACGCTCCTTTACATAAATCACACATACATTCTCACATTTCATGCCCGATTTCCGACCAAAACGGAAATCGGGTGTTTTGTTTTTGCAGAAAATTCCGCAAAATCTTTTGCAATAATATTGATATAATTTTTGCGTTGTGATACACTGATTTCAGTAAAAGTTTTTTCGGAGGCGGACTTGATGAAACATTACGATGAAAAGCAAATGCAGGAAAATATTCTCTATCTTGAGGCACTTTCGGAGCAGTATCCGAACATTCAGTCGGCGGCGGCAGAGATGATTAATCTTCACGCAATCCTTGATTTGCCGAAAGGTACCGAACATTTTCTTTCCGATATTCACGGTGAGCACGAGGCATTCAGACATATTCTCAACAACGCATCGGGTTCAATCAGAGAAAAGATTGACGACCTTTTTTCAAATACTCTCACCTCCGAACAGCGTGCCGAGCTTGCAACGCTGATTTATTATCCAAAAGAAAAACTCAGTGTTTACAAAAGCGAAATAACCGACATTGAAGAATGGTACAGATTAACACTCATAAGATTGCTTGCAATCTGCCGACACATTTCTTCAAAATACACACGAAGCAAGGTTCGTAAAACTCTGCCAAAGCATTATGCCTATATCATTGAGGAGCTTATGTTCGGTGATTCAGGCAAAAAAGACCGTGAAACCTACCACGAAAATATTCTGCACACAATTATTGAGGCAGGACAAGCCGATGTTTTCATACTATCGCTTTGTGACACGATAAAAAGACTTATTGTTGACAAGCTCCACATTGTCGGCGACATTTTCGACAGAGGTGCAAGACCTGACATTGTGCTTGACGACCTTATGATGCACCACGGTGTTGACATTCAGTGGGGCAATCACGATATTCTTTGGATGGGTGCGGCATCGGGAAGTATGGCTTGCATTGCCGCTGCACTTAACAACGCATTTTCATACGGCAATCTTGACACAATCGAGGTCGGCTACGGAATAAGTCTGCGTGACCTCTCGCTTTTTGCAAAGGATGTTTACGGCGGCGGAAATGTTGAACGCTTTATGCCGAAAGGTCCTTTTGCGGATTCGCCCTACACCTCAAACGATCCGTTGCTGGTTGCCGATATGCACAAGGCGATTGCCGTTATTCTCTTTAAGCTTGAAGGTCAGCTTGTCAGCCGCAATCCTAACTTTAATATGAGCGACAGGAGATTGCTTGACAAGATTGATTTTGAAAATGCGACCGTAACTGTCGGCGAAAAGAAGTATCCGATTTCCGACACCTTCTTCCCCACAGTTGACCATGACTATCCATATGAACTGACAAAGACGGAAAAACGAGTTATGGAACAGCTTAAAAATGCCTTTATGGCAAGTGAAAAGCTGAAAAGGCACATTGATTTTCTGTTTGCCAAGGGCGGAATGTACAAGTGTTGCAACAACAATCTTTTGCTCCACGGCTGTATTCCGATGAACAAGGACGGCAGTTTTATGGAATTTGACACGGGCAGCTGTGTGCTTTCGGGAAAAGCATTGCTTGATGAGCTTGAAAAGATTGTTCGTCAGGGACACTCTGCCCCCGAAAATTCTCCCGAAAGGCAAAAGGGCAACGACTATATGTGGTATCTCTGGTGCGGAAAACATTCACCGCTTTTCGGCAGAGAAAAAATGTGTTCGTTTGAGCGTTTCTTTATTGACGATTCCGAAACCCACACGGAAACACGCAACCATTACTACACGCTCTATCACGATGAAAACGCCTGCGTAAGGATTTTGAAAGAATTCGGTCTTTCGGAAAATCACGGTCACATAATCAACGGTCATGTTCCCGTTATCCGCAAAAAGGGCGAAAGTCCGATAAAGGCTAACGGCAAGCTGATTGTGATTGACGGTGGATTTTGCAGAGCATATCAGGACAAAACAGGCACGGCGGGCTACACGCTTGTCTATAATTCCTACGGTATGCGAATTGTCACCCACGAACCCTTTGCGGGAATTGACAACGCAATCAAATCAAACAAGGACATTCTCTCAACAACAAAAGTTTTTGACACCTCGGAAAACCGAATCCGTGTTGCACAAACCGATGACGGTCAGACAATCCGTAACCGCATTGAAGGACTTTCAATGCTCCTCTGCGCCTACCGCAACGGTGTTCTGAAAGAACAGTAATTTAAATATTTTGATATGAAACACGGCTTGTTCGGAAAATGAACAAGCCGTATTTTTCTGTATCAATTCTGTAAGGGCGTTCATTGGACGCCCGCCTTGATGAAATTTTATGTTTTACAAAAATGTTTTGATATTATGGAAATTATGTATTCATTTGTAGCGGCGAACCGTGTTCGCCAATCGTCACAAGCGTAAGCTTGGGGCAAAATGATTATTTAACAACAAATTCAATACAGATATTTATTGTTTTATGTTTACACACAAAACAAATGGCGAACAAGGTTCGCAGCTAATGTATGACAATAGCTTTGTGGCTTTTATATAATTTGATTTATTATAAAATTCCACTCGAAAATTTTTACCTCCCCCCTTGACTATGCTTTAAAAATGTATTATTCTATATACATAGACAATCTATGTATATAGAACTGCGAGGTATTATAGAAATGGGAGGGATAATATGAAGAATAAATTTCTTGAAAAAGTAGCCGAGCAAATTGAAGATGAACGCTCTCGGGAGATAATCACAGCCGAGCTTGAATCGCATTTGCTTGATAAAATCGACTATTATGTTGACATTGGCTATTCAAAAGAAGAAGCCGAAAAGCGTGCCACCGAAGAAATGGGCAATCCTGAAGACACGGCTGTTCCGTTAAATGCTCTGCACAACAATAACTTTCGTGACCTGCTGTCATTTATCTGTTGCGGTGTTATAATACTGATGTTCTTCTGCACAATATGGTTTCGGGACGCTTTTATATACAGCTACGATAACCAATCATACAGACACAGCATACTATGCGATTTTGTTTCGCTTGCTTTTCTGATTGCATATGTTGTAATGTTAATAATATCCCGAAAAAAGAATATAAAGATTATTCCGCTGTTTGTCGCAATTTCTTTTATCCTGCAATTTTTCTCCGTTATTATTTACGATTACAACGAGGCTGCACTCACATCAACAGCACCGCCGAATATGTTTTATTTTTACCAGCCTGCAATGTACGCACTTGTAAAAATAGTCACAGAGGGTTTTAGTGCATATTCAGAATGTATTTTCATTGAAGTTCCTGCCGAAACCGATTCTTTCTGTTTTAATGTTTTGCCCTATATTTTAGGGTTATTATTTATAATATGGTCAATCATACTTTTCATTAAAATATCGAAATCAGAAAGAGTTGACAATCGTAAAAAATACAACATACCTATCCGCCTTATAGAAATATGTGCAAGCGTATTTTTGTCCGTAAATCTTATTATAACGGTCACCGCCACAGCATACAGAACTGTCAATGATTTTGCAACAGGAAACAGCTATTCTTCAAGCCGTGAAAAAATGTCGGAATATGTACTTAATGCAGATTTAACACAGAATAAGTCTGAAATTATAAGTGACCTGACGCTTGAGGGATACTATGCGGATACAGAAATCCCTGCCGAATTTTACGGCAAAGGCGGCACCATATCAGTTGGAACTGGTATGGATAACAACGGAAGATACACAACCCTTTCATACAATTTGGGTGATGGATTTATTACATACGATGAAAGCGTAGGAGCTTTCATTAATGAGAGGGATATATACGATAAAACTCCCGAAATTTTGTCCGATGTAGATGCAATCAAAAAGATTGACAAGGGAGATGACTTTGAAAGCATAAAAGAATCGGGACTTTTAAAATGGGCTAATGGAATATGCAAAACATATTATCGAGATAAGAAGAAAACAGTATATGAAATAAACTTTACAATTTATTTTAAAGGATACGATGATACTTCTGATGACGGCTCAAACTTTTTCTTTAAGAGTCTGACTATAGAGGACGGTAAAGTTACTGATTATTGTGATTAAACGAAAACTCTGAAAGGAGGGAAAGTATGGCTAACAATTTTATCGACAAAGTATCGGAGCTAATCGGAAAGGAGCAAATAAAATGAAAATCAGTAAAGAACTTATCAAAGGCAGTACAGCAATGCTTGTTATGAGCGTTTTAAAGAAAAGCGATATGTACGGATACAAAATTATTAAAGAGCTTGAATTACAGAGCGAGAGCGTGTTTGAGCTTAAAGAGGGTACTCTCTACCCCATTCTTCACGCACTTGAAGAAGAAAATCTGCTTGAAAGCTACTGGGAAGAATTTGACGGCAGAAAGCGTAAATACTACCACCTCACCCGCAAAGGCACAAAACGCCTTAAAGAAAAGCAGGAGGAATGGAAAGTATATTCAAAATCAGTCGAAAAAGTTCTCAGCTTTTCAGGTGTGTAAAACATATCACAGACAGACCGTTTTCCGTTAATCTTGAATTTATAGCCCTGTAATGGTAAAATTATCCTATAAACTCAGAAACGGAGATATTATGATGCACAAATTAAAAGTCAGAGCAAATCATACGGTATATATCATATTTGCTGTTTTGTCATTGTTTTCCCTGACACTTATATTTAATGACAATATATGGTTTGACGAGGCGTACACGCTGTCGCTGATTCAGCACAATTATTCAGACATAATCAATATTCTGAAATCCGATATGCACCCACCGCTGTATTTTTTGTCGCTGAAAACATTTTGTAGCATCTTTGGATACTCAATAACAACAACAAAAATATTTTCGGCAATCGGTTACATTGCAACGCTGTTTTTGGGATGCACAATCATAAAAAAGCACTACGGCAGTAAAACATCAATAATTTATATGCTGACTGTCGGAGCTGTGCCAATGATGCTCTATTTCAGCGTTCAGCAAAGGTCATACTCATGGAGCATATTTTTTGTTACATTATGCTTTATTGAGTCCCTGCTTTTTATAGCAAACAAAAAGTTTCATCACTGCATTTTATTTGCTATAGCGGGACTTGGGGCTGCATACAATCACATCTATGCACTTCTTGCAGTTGCAATTATCTTTGCTTTTGCAAATATATATCTGCTCATTAAAGACAGAAATTTGTTCAAGCGTGTTATTATTGCAGACCTTATTATGGTGGCAGGATATTCATTTTGGATAATTCCTCTTTTAAATCAAACAAAATCAGCCTCAAGTAATTTTTGGCTCAGCGGAGTTGAACCGTTGTCTGTAATTGTATTCATATCGGGCATAGCAGTGTCTGCACTTGTTCTTATGAAAAAGAGCAACCGAAAATTGTGTATAATTTTCGCAGATGTCTGCGTTATGGGGATTCAAATAATCGGGTTGTTCGTAACCGTTTTTATACGCCCGTTTTACATTGCAAGATACAGCGTTGTAATTCTCGGTATCTTTGCAATTCTCGTTGCTTTCGGCGTAAAAGATATAAAACCAAAGCCGAGCAAAGTAATATGCACCCTGCTTTGCGTTGTAAATATCGGCTGTCTTGTTGCAACAGGATTGTTTGAATATAATCCGTCAATGACAAATTTTCGTGAAAGATTCAGTTCTCAACAGTCAGAATCAGACACTTTTGTTTACTGCGACAGTGCATTCGGAATTATGTCGTATTATTATCCGAACAACACCCACCTTTGCACCTACAAAGAAAACTGGTTTGAGGCATTTGAAAATGTTGAATGTATAAACAAAAATGAAATTGCAGACAAAGTTGACCCAAATCATAAAATTTGGTTTGTAAAAAATGAACTCACAAAAATGCCAAAATGCATTAAAAGTAATTTCAAGTATAAAAAGATTGATTCTTTCCAATGTGACTTCAATAAATTTGACCTATATTTACTTATTCTAAAGTAAATATAGGTCTTTTGTTTATGGTATAAATGCAGAAATTAAAACTAATTTGCCTCTTATTTTCTGCTTTCGTAGTCCTTGTCTATCTCATCGCTCCAAGACGATGAAAGCGGTCTGCTTTTTCTGAAATTGCACACGGTTTTCGATACTGCGTCAAAAACAACAGCCGTACCCTGACCGTCAGCGTGATAATTAACGGAGCGGTCGGAATTGATTCCAAAATGCTTTGCGGTTTCAACGGAATCAATGTTAGCTCCGATAAAAAGAAATTCCCAGCCGTAGCGATTTTTCTGACGCTCAATCATTTTCTTGACCTTATTGCTTGAATAGATACGGCTTGCGTTCTCCATTCCGTCGGTCATAATCACAAACAAGGTGTGTTCGGGAACATCTTCTTTTCTTGCGTACTTATGAATGTTGCCAATGTGATGAATTGCACCGCCGATAGCGTCAATGAGTGCAGTTGAGCCACGAACCGTATAATCGTTTTCAGTCATTTTTGAAATTTCAGACAATTCAACCCTGTCGTGAAGAACCTCGGTTTCGTGATCAAACAATACGGTTGAAACATAGCACTTGCCATTCTGTCTGCGTTGCTTTTCAATGAGCGAATTAAATCCGCCGATTGTGTCCTGTTCAAGTCCTGACATTGAACCGCTTCTGTCAAGAATGAATACCAATTCTGTAATGTTGTTTTTCATAGTTGTTACCTCCAAAAGTAATTAAGTTTTTTATCTTGACTTAATCATATAACTTTCGGGATAACATATGGTCGCCTGAAATGCGACATTTACTGACCCAACAAAACCTGGTCAAATTCAAATAAAGCCTCGTTTACAGTAAAAATATCATACTCGCCCTTTTGAATAAAATATTCAATGATAACATCAAACTTGTTCGAGTGCGAAAGTGCATAGCCGGCCTTTTGGAGCATTTCTTTAGTTTCATCAAGCGACAGTTCAAGTGCAACGGCAAAGGCAATTGCGGTAGTTTTCTTAGGTTTATAGTTGACATTGTTTCTTATTTTAGAAAACAGCTTGCGGTCAACATTCGCCTTTTTATAACACTGAGAATCCGTAAGACCTTTTTCGTCAATTTTACGCAAAAGCATCTGAGAAAAGCTTTCATCAAGCTGATTTACAACATCAGCTAAATTCAAAGATGCGGTTTGCATTGGATAAGTCTCCGGCTGTCTTAAAAGACGGGATAATCCACGACTGCGGTTTTCGGAATAGTGCGTTTCAACATAGTGTTCGTCAATGTATTCGGCAATATCACGAACAAGCTTTTTGCTGACACGGAATCCGTCTTTGTCAAACACAACAATATAAACAAGCATATCGTTGTCTGCAAGAAATTTACAGATTTCGTTGATTGCCACCTGTAATGCCTGTTCTTTCGGATAGCCGTAAACCCCCGATGAAATCAAAGGAAAGGCAACCGATTCGCATTCATAAGCCTTTGCAAGCTGCAACGAGTTACGATAACATGACGAAAGCAGTTCTTCCTCATGATAATTTCCGCCTTGCCACACAGGGCCGACCGTGTGAATAACATACTTGCAGGGCAGTTTGTACGCACCCGTAATTTTCGCCTCACCCGTTCTGCAACCACCAAGTTTTCTGCATTCATTAAGCAATTCGTTCCCCGCCGCACGGTGAATCGCACCGTCAACACCGCCTCCGCCAAGCAACGAACTGTTCGCCGCATTAACAATTGCGTCACATTTCATCTTAGTTATATCATTCCGAACAATCTGCAACGGCATAATAATCACCCTTTAAATTCAGAATTTTAATGTTATATTACTCTGATATTAATTATATAGCACCTCCCAATTAAATTCAATGCAAAATTAAATAGTATGGTTTGTATTTTAACAGTCAAACAAGCGACAGCAAAATTCCTGTCGCTTGTGATTATCATATATTCTATTTTTCGTGTTGTCAGAACTATTGAAATTAATCCTAATATTATTGCAGTACTACCATTACACGCTATGATTATCGCTATTTATTTTATAACTTTTCCTATTCACTCATTTTCTTGATATCGTCATAGGAATATGTTTTCTCTGTTGTTTCGGAACTGTCAGTAATCAACTGAACAAATTTATTGTCGCCATCAGCATATAACTGACCTGTATAAGAAACTCTTTCATATGCACCGTTCGGCAACGGACTATTCTTAGGAGTTTGAACTAAACACAGTATCAAATCATCCGACTTTTGAACCGTTTTTTCACCGTCAATTGTTTCTTTAAGAAAAGTCGTTTTAATTTCCTCTGCACTTAAATTTTTAAATCGAAACGCATCATTATGTCCTTCAATATGTTCCCTAAGCGGAATATATCCACCCAAATTAAATACAGATATTACATCTCCGACTTTTAAATCTCCTTTTAATGTATCAGTTATCAGGACATCTAATTTTGTCCAAGCAACGCCTTCATAGCTTGTATAAGCTACGTTTTGAACTGTTACACGGATCACATCATCCGATATTGATATTAATTTCTTAAGGTCATTTTGATAAAGTTCATCAGGTGTTGAAGCAAGTTCAATTACATTGCTGTCAGAATCGGGAACGCTATAGTTCTTTTCCAAATTCACAGATAAATCTCTTAGCACTCCAACATTTGCATTACTCGAATTATTGGTGTTATTTGAAGAGTCTTTACAGCCGATGATAATAAAACAAGCTATTATTAACATAAGGAATAATAAAAATGCTTTTTTCATAATTAATTACCTCCTTTATCTATAAAATGTATTTTTGTGCTTTGTGTAATTTTCACATTTTCATAGTAACGCATAAAGTTAATTTTGTTAACTAATGTTTTTACACCTTAATATGATTAAAAAACAAGCGACAGCTTAATTCCTGTCGCTTGTAATTATCATATATTCTATTTTTTCGGGTTGCCCCAACTATTGACATAGAGCCTAAAAAAGAAAACAGAGTAGTCAAAAGACTACTCTGTTGTGGCTCCCCCAACTGGGCTCGAACCAGTGACATCATGATTAACAGTCATGCGCTCTGGCAAGTGTAGGAAAATAGTATTACAAAAATGAATAACAATCTCATTTTCAAAGTTCACTTGTATTAGTTTTATGTATTATTGTTTTACCACCATTAAATATTTTTTCAACAGATTTTCTCCATAATTCAGGTATACTGCTCCAGTCAGTCCAGTTATCTTGTATATGTTTATATGCAACAAATGGTTTATCGGATTTTGGAGCACTATATCCTAAAACATCCTCAATACAATTTTTTAGCACAACTAATTTATCATCATCACTTAAAGCATTTTTTATAGGTTCATTGAAACGCTCTGCACCATCCACTCCAAAGTCACCATCATGTATAACATATACATCTATTGTCATTGCTTTTAAATATTTTACTAAAGGAATGATTGCAGCTTTGCCACGAGCTCTTACAATATGCCAGTCAGATAATATTTGATTCTTTAGATCATATGGCATTCTGTTTATTGTTTCAGTCAAGACCACTTGTTCAGTGTCACCTTCTACGACTAAAACCTTTTTAACAAAAAAACATCTGGCAATTGACTCATCAATTTTTAAAATCATTTTTATATAATCTTTTGAATCTTCTTGAAGTTTTATAAATTCATCTGTAACATTAAACGGCATAGATTCAACTACTTCAGCTTTTCCATCTTCCAACATATCATCGTTTATAGTGGTCCATAAACTATTGAGTACTTGAGATGGCTTTTTGCTAATGTCAATCATATATGGCGAATGTGTTGTACAAACGATTTGATTATTAGTATTTTCAGCCAAATTATATATAGTGTCTCTCATTTTATTTATAGCATTTGGATGCAAATAAATTTCGGGTTCCTCAAATCCAATAATCAAAGGTCTTGTTTCAGAGTTATTTTTTCGATTATCTCTTAAACTTTTATACCTTAATAATGCAAATACTGTAGATCTGATAAGTCCTGTTCCTTGTAAATTGGCAGGTGTTGATATATTACTATTCATTTCTATCTGGAAGGTTGGCTTTATTACACTATCTGCATCGCTCAAATTGGCTGATGTTGTAATTCCTGTACCGGGAAAAATTTCTGACACGATATCATTAAGTTCCACAATCATTTTAGAAATTTCGGTACTATCATCATCGGGATCCAATTCTTGGCTAAGTTTATCCAGATATTTTTGAGCCTCTTTATAATTTTCTGAAGATTCTCTTATTTCAGAGAATAATTCATTTAAGGTCTTTTGAAGTGTACCTGATGATCCTGTTATCTCATCCTCCTTATCTTGTGCCGGTATAAGCAAATACTTTGGCAATTTACTTAGTACATTCTGAGGAATACCACCAGGGTTTTCTACCCATACTTCTTCCGATTCATCAAATTCGTATATTTCATCTACAGAATTGAATAACTTTTTTTCTTTAGCTGTCAATTTTTTATTCTTATCTACTTGCTTTATTTCATCTGTTAAACTATCTTCATTTAAACCATTATCTAAATAATCTTGTACAGTTTTACATTCTTGAAAATTAGTTTTAATCTCCTTTTTAAATTCTTTAGTTTCAATTTTCACTGCAGATGATCCCATTTTTAAAGTTTTTCTATATATAAAACTCAAACCTGTTTGACCATCAACATTCTCAGTAGATGGTATTACTCTACCCTTAAATCCCCTCCATGACTTTGCTTCAGTAGGTAAATCACAGAATTCTGCCGTCAAAATAATCTCGTCAACAATTCGTTTATTTTCTCCCTCAGCTGTGGTACATGAAAAATACTCATTTGGATTTACTTTTTGTTTATTATTTAACAAATAGTCTAAAGCATACAAAATACTACTTTTTCCCACATTATTTTCACCAATTAAAAATGTAGAATCAGAAAAAACAATTGTAGTATCGTAATGTTTTCTAAAGCCTTGAATTCTCAGTGAATGTAAATACATTTAGCAATCCCTCTTCAGTAATTTTTTAAAAATCTGTAAAATATGTATTATTATTAACTTCTGCAGCGAATCAATTAACAAGTACAAAATAAACTATTTATATTTTTCTTTTATATGTTCTGTCACATCTGAAATTTCAGGAAACAGTTGACCTCTGTTAATTGAAAACTTGTCCAGCTGTTTTAAAATTCCCTTTTTAGCTTTTTTATCTATTATATAAATTTGAATTTTAGTATGTTCTTTGTATCTGTATTTATTGACTACATTATCAGTTACATCAAGCAACCCACAGATTATAAAAGCACCATCTTGCTTAACAATTCTATCATTCTTTTTTTCAGCAAGAACAAAAAAGCAATTTAAAATATCATCTTTTAATATCTCATCTCTAAATGCAGGCTTTTCCAACTTTACTTCATGAAGCAGTCTACATGCTTTACGATTGAAATCATTTATGCCAATAGTTTTATCCTGTGCCCACATGAGCAATTTCTTCTTCATATCAGAATTAAATAGCGGTAAACTAGCTAATATCGAAACCGTATCGCTTTTTGGGTATTTAATTTCATCTTTTTTTACATTAAATATAATCAATTCGCCTTGACTATTAAAATTATCACAACATGCAAAATAGAGTGCTACCAAAGGATTTTTTGTAATATCTAAAAGTCTTGTGGGTAATCCATAGTGCTGCATTTCTACTAAATAATCAAGATGGGTAACGCAATTTGCAAACGAATCCGGACACTCTATTACGGTTTCATTGTATAGATCACATTCATGCTCATACCAACTATTTAAACGCATTACCGAAGGAAGTAAAACATAATTCACATCAGAGTGACCTCTATAATATATACTGCTTCCAGATTTTCCAATTGCTTGTATTATTTTATTTGCTTTATCAAATGAAGTTATTAGATTAATCTCTACTTTGGATTTTATGTATATAATAGTCTGAGCAAATGACAATTTATCTAATTCAAAAGAACGGCTAAGTTCTCTTAACATTTCTTTTGTAGCCGCTATTCGTTCTTCAGCCTTACTATAAATTCTATAAATCCAATAAACTATTGCTTTTGCTTCAATAGCATTTAATTCTATTTTATTATTATAATAATCTGAATTGTTTTCTAAAAAAGAACTCCAGTATTTGTTTGCAACATCTAATTTCGGAAAGGAATTCTTATAAAGATAGGTAAAAGGTGATTCCATCGCAGACAAAGAAGTGTAAATCTCATTTTTATTTATTCTTGCAAATATATACTCAGACATATCACAATAGTAATCCTTTTTGAGTTTATTAATACATACAATTTCAAATGCTTTTTTAATAATTGGGCTTTCTGCAAAATTGTTAGAAAAGAAAAACGCCATAAACAATCTCCTTTAAAAAATAAAAAACATATTTATAACGAATCTCATATCACACTTTATATGATTATGAGATTTTTGTTAATCTTCACCATAATCGCTATGATTGTGTTTTTTTATTTAATACAATAATTTTTCCTCTCTCGCTACACATCTCCGACAAATGAAGGATAACTATTAATTATACTAAAAAGTGCAAGCCATGAGGTGAAAAAATGAATATTTTATCTGTAAGTGTAATTATAATTAGTCATAATAGTGAGGGTCTTTTTAAATGTTTATTATCGGTAAAAAAACAAACAGATGAAAACGATGAAATAATTGTAGTAGATGATCATTCGAGTATTGAATTCAGGGAAAGATTAACTTATTTTTGTAGAACAAATGATATAAATGAAGTTCTTAGTCCTACAATCGAAGGTAACAGAGCTTTTAACAGAAATTTGGGTGCAAAAAAGGCAAAAAATCCAATTCTTATATTTTTGGATGCAGATATAGTTCTATGTGATAATTCTATTAATAGCATAAAAAGGGCACACAGTTTTAGAGATGAAATAGCTTTTATCGGAACAAGATATTGTGTAAGATATGATCCATACAGAATGTTTTTAGTGTCCGGAATAGAAAATTTGCCAAATATAATCTTAGAATCAAATAATAACGAATTCCTTTGTGATTTACCTGTTTTTAAAGATAAAAGATACACGGAAGATCTTTATATCCCTGGTAAAAATGAGCAAAACTATTATTGGATTTATTATTTTTCTTGTTGTTTTTCTGTTCTAAAAAATTATTTTTGGAACAGTGGAGGATTTGATTCTTCTTTTAAAGATTGGGGAATAGAAGATATCGACTTGGGATATCGCCTTTCTTTGCTGGGAAAATTGGCTTTTATTGAAAATTTTAAAGGGATTCATGTTCCTCATAACAGGAATTTTCTTCGTTTAGAGCAGGAAAATGTAAGAAATTTAAGGTGCATGCTAATGAAATACCAAAGATTTGATATTGAACTAACTTCTATATATAGAACTACTCCTGTATTTTTACTTGAATTCAAGATATTGTTACAGCGAATGAGTATGTTGCATGTTCCAGAGCTATCAATAATCGATGCAGAAGATAACTGTCTATATATCAATACAATATCATTTAATAATCCCAGAGGATCGGTTGTTTTTAAAAGGAAAAATGCAGAAGAAAAATATGAATTAATAGGTTTATCAACTTGGTTCCCTGATAAAAGCATCAAAAAAGTAATAATTTCGAGTAGTGTTTTTTTGTATCCAATAAGCGTACTTTGTGGGATATTACAAGAAGGAATAAGAGTTGGAAAAAAAGTTTTTATTCAGGGAAATATACCTAAACATCGATTAGATTGGTCAGGATTTCCAAATTTGACTTCATTACAACCACAAAAAAGAAATGAATACAGAGCTTACGACCTCATGGAATTTAATTTTGAGAATATGGACAAATATATTCATGTTACTTCAGATATAATTGAAATGAACGCAAAAACACATATTCCTCAAATTATATCAATTGATAATATAAAGAAGATCCAGCAAGAAAGGAATTTATTAAAAAAATACTGTGTGTTGGATTTCACAAATAATTCAGGAAGAAGAACAATATTGACTGAATTAAAAAAAGGTTTAAATATTGATTTTATCGGAATATACAGTGTTGATTTTTCCATGAATGAGGACTACAAAATTACGATTCCAAACTATTTATTCAATCTATTCTCAATTAAAACTCCTTTAGTGATTATTGTTGAAAAAATAAAAGATTTCGATTCATACAACAAATTTTGGCAAAATCGAGTTCATTATAATGATATTATTATAGATTATGAGGGTAATATAGTAGTAACCTAAATTTTGGGAAATGAAAGAGAATGGCTTTTATCGGTAATTGCAGTTAAAGGAATATAATTATTGCAATATTTATTAAATGTGTTTTCATCCATTTCTAAAATCATTTTCAACTTATTTCTTAGATTATAGTCCTTAATTCTTGATAGATTGATCATATTTTTTTTAGATACTCTGCATAATATTGCAAAATCAATCCAAAAAAAGCTCCATCTATAATAATCATCACAATCATTCAGGTACTTATAAAGATAATCCGCTGTTATACAGTAGTTATCCAATGCGTGTATAGAATCATTATTTTTCAAATAAGCTATACCTTTTAAATAGAAACCGTTAATGGTTGTCAATTTCCTTCCATAGATATTTGAAATATCTATGGATTGGTTAATTATACTAATTATTTGGTTGAACTTTTGTGGATATTGGTTTGTATCGCTCCGCTTCCAGATATAATATATACCAAGCAATAACCTAATTTGCATTTCATAATAGGGCATATGCATTTTATCAAGTGCGTTTGATAAGTAGTTTGCTTTTATTATAGCATTACACTCCCTTTCGGCGATAATATCTGCAGCTAAGCCTTTGCTATATGCAGCAATTTTGGATTGATTTGAAAATTCGCTATTAGCATCTATACCAAAAGTATTGGTATAACTTACGAAAGAATCATCCCAACTTGCTACAATTTTTTCCCTGTTTTTATAAGCTTCAGTCGAGAAGAAATATGAATTACCGATAGACCTTTTAGCATAATAGATGTATTTTTCGCGTAAAGATTCATTAAAATTTGGTTCTTCTAAAATATTGATATTGGTTTTACTTAGTGATATTGCATCATTCAATTGATTTGTCCTGTTATATATCATTATTTTGCATTGATTACTAAACAGTTCAAGTATTTTGCCACTTTTTTCGCAAACATCTTCAGTAGAATTCAATGAATCAATTATTTTGATGCAATGCTCATAATCTTCAAGATTAATAAGACTAATCAAATAACTTCTTATAAACTCGCAAACTTCTTCAATGGAGTCTTTAAAATCATAAGGATTATTAATATAATTATTTAAAACTTTCTCATAATAATAGTTTGCTGAATCTATACCTGTTATTTTCTCAAGAATTTGACAGATTTTTTCATATACAAGTATATAGGTATGGGTGTCAAATAAGCATCTGTTATTTTCCAAGCATAAAGATATAGGTTTAAAACAAAAGTTGTATTGTCTATAGTCAGTGTTCCAACTTTTCAATTTCATTATAACACGCTTGAGATCATCGTGGTTTTCTCTGTTTAAATGTGTTTTTGCCCAAAATAAGGAAAAAGCAAAATCATCCTGTAAATTAAGATCTTCCACAGAAGTGATAAACTGATTATCTAAGTTTTCAGAAATACTCTCGAGATTATATTGCTTATTAAAATAAATCGTAAAATAATTATGATACGGTACAATAGCATCGTCAGCAGTTATAGTTATAAATCCTAAATCCTGTAGATGTAGTAATAAATCCCTATCTTTTATTGTTTTATAGTACATAGAAACCGGTAAAACTTTTGTTAAATTTAATAAGTATATAAGATTTTTGTATTTTTCTTTGAGACTTTCATCACATTTTTGAAGAAATAGTGACTCTCTTTCTTCTACAAGTTGTTTGATGCTTTTGGGTATTTCATTTAAGCAATTATTATAATTTTCAATATCGTAAAAATAAAATATGGTATTATCACTTCTCCTTATGACATCTATTTGTTCTAAATATAAAAGGAACTGTTGAATATAAAAAGGATTGTTCTCACAACGGTTTGAGATGTCTGTAATAGTTCTATCATATTGTGATTCTTCGTGTTTATATTCTTTGTAAGAAAAAGATAAACATTCTCTAATATAAAGTTCTGACTCATCGTGAGTAAATCCGTTTACAAAACAATCGTAATATATATTTCTTTCTCTGTCAGCATCTGACTTTATTTTTCTGAAAAAGTTGTCAAAATTTGAGTTAGGATAAATAAAATCAGTATTTATTACTAAAATTATAGTTGAACTTGAAGAACTATGCTTGAGTAAATAAATTACTGTTTCTAATATTTTTAAAGTAATTTCATCAAAATGTTGTATATTATCTAGTGATAAAATATATTTGCTTTTAGAAAGCATGTAAACTATGAAATTTGCAATTTTTTCCCACTCTTTACTGATATCAAAATTCTCATCATACATTATTCTTGCAGCATAAGCTAATGTTTTTTCGTTGCCCTCATAATTGTATGATTTAATCATATTATCGAAAAAAGGCAAATCCGTAAGTTCTGAGCATAACACATTCAAGAACATACGACAACTCATTTCTTTCTTTTCTGTATCAATATTGATGTTTTTGGCACCACAAATATAGCTTATTGTTTCCGCTTCTTTAATTAATCTGCTTTTTCCTGTACCACTTTCACCGTAAATATATGCTATTTTGAAAGAATCAGTGTTTATAATATCGTGTAGTACTTTTTGAAAATTCAGGTATTTTGCTCCTAATAATTGTGTTTCAGCGAGCCAGCGATATTTTAACTCCTTGTCCAACATTAATTTTATTATTTTTCCATCAAATTCAACAATGAATGTTGGTAGATTGGTCTTGTTAATATTTTTATTTAGTCTAATATATGTACTTATAGATAATATAGAGTTTGGTAATATTTCAATTTCTGACTTTTCATTATTATTTTCTAAAAATATAAAATTCTTATATATACTGTTCTTTAAAACATTTATGCTCATTTTGATTTTTTTATCAGAATGATTGTTAATTATAAAATTCAGTTCACAGATAGTATTTAAGTTTACTGTAACTTCCTTGTTTGTGATTTGCTTGTTATTGATAAAAAGATTATACTTACATTCTAAATCCTTGATATTTGTTTTTTTGACTGGATTGGGCCAATTATCAAAAAATTTAGTTTCTAAAGAATCAAGTGACTCTCTGTGCTTAAGAATAAGCCTTTCCAGTTCTTCATCTGCATATATAATAACATTTTTTTCAGTTCTTCTTATATAATGCTCCATTTTATCTTTAAAATCATCTGTAACTTTTGAGTAAGAAAAAATTAATATTTGGTTGGTGTTTTCTAAATATGCCATAAGTAACGTATAAGATATGTCATCAAATGACAATGATTTTTTATGAAATTTACATTGTGCCCAAATGCTAGTTTTGTAATCATCTAAAAGTTTTATTTCTTTTTCTATATCCTTGCCTCCGTCGCCCTTACCGCCGACTATAAAGAAATTCTTAGAATTATATTCTAACTCTATTAAACGTTTTGAAAGTTGTTCAAACATTTTACCATCACTTTTAAATTTTCTCCAATACTCAACAGTTAAATCTTTCACAGAAAAACCTCCAATAAAGATAATTAATAGTTATCCTCTATTCATTATCTTTAGCCAAAGTCAAAATACATTTCTGCCAATGAGAAAGAACTACACATCTTACATTCAACTGGTGTATGTCTATGTAGTGCTTAATCTCATTATAAGAAAAAAGTATTAAGCCTTAACTAAATCTATATTTCGGGTACATAATATAAAAATATTTATAATCACCCTTTATGGTGTCAATTATAACATAATTTGACAAATATTTAAATAACTTTTAAGCAAATCAGTTATAAAATTTCACACGGTATTTTTATGCATTTTGTCTAATACAATTTTGTTTATTGCTTAACAAATAAAATTTTTAGACAAAATAAATATGAATATTTGAATAGACTTTCTTTGTTTTCTATTGCATAATAATTTTATTAAATATAAGGAGCTATATGCGATGGAAATAAAAAATGTACAAGCAAATAATCTAACAACTGATTATCTAAACTTTTGCCTTTCAAGAAAAAATCTTGATCAGAAAACGATAAAATCATACACTATTGATTTAAGACAGTATTTTGAATTCACTATGGAATCTGCTATTGAATGGGCAGATAAAAAATCTATTGAGCAATACATTGATTTACTGCATTTTAAGTACAAGCCCAAGAGTGTGAAGCGTAAAATTGCTTCGCTAAAAGCGTTTTTTCACTATCTTGAAATTGAGGAACTTATTGATATTAATCCTTTTCATAAGATACAAATCAAGTATAAAGAACCGTTTATTCTCCCTAAAACTATTCCTATAAATAATATTGAGCAAATTATTAGGTTTGCTTATCTACAACTTACTAAAGTGAAAACTGAGTATGCTAAAAAAGTTGCTCTGCGGAATGCACTCATACTTGAGTTACTATTTGCCACCGGAATGAGGATTTCAGAATTATGCACACTCACGACTGAACAAATTGATTTTAATGATTACATAATCAAAATTTACGGAAAGGGCTCAAAAGAACGCCTGATTCAAATTTGCAATCAAAATGTTCAGGAGTTGCTCAAAAAGTATAATCAATCATTTAAATTTGAAATAGCAAACAACAAATTATTCTTTATAAATAGACTCGGCAACCGTCTATCTGAACAATCTGTTCGTAATATGATTACCAACTATGCAATCGGTGCAGAAGTGCCGCTGCACATTACTCCGCATATGTTTCGTCACTCTTTTGCAACTCTACTGCTTGAAGAAGATGTTGACATACGCTATATTCAACAAATGCTGGGTCACAGCTCCATTACCACAACGCAGATTTACACTCATACGAGTATCAACAAACAGAAGAATATTCTGTCTTCCAAACATCCGAGGAATAAACTTGAAATTGGGATATAATAAAAGCCTTGCGGGATTTTTTAACTCACAAGGCAATCAGAATACTTTATTCACTTTTATCAAAATCATTTTCTATTACATTGGAAATGAGATTTGAAAAATCGACGGCATTTTTTGAAGTAATCACAGGTTTTCCTGTTCTTTCCTCGATATCTTTTCGTGCATTTCCGGCGACTTCTCCGCCCTCTTTTGCAACACTTCTGTTTTCAGAAAAAGATTGAGGATTTTTCTCTTTGGAAATCTCAGTTGTGGTAGCTTCTGCCAACATATTCAGTACCAACTCAAGCGTACTCATATTATCTCTCAGGTTTTCCTTTTTCAATCCTTTGAGATTTTTATACTGGCGGGTTGTCATTCCTGACCACGCTTTTGTAATTTCATCAGTCAGAATTGCATATTCTACACCCTGCTTTACACCACGAGAATCCCATTCATCAGTAAGCTCTTTTCTCACCTGTATAGCCTGAAGTCTTTGATTTATCCACTCTCTGCTATATCCTTTTTTCAGGTATGTTTCAAGAGCTCTCTCTATGGTAAGTTCGGGATCAATAGTTTCATCTATTCTTTCTCTGCCAACTTCTGCAAGCCACATTTTAAATGGTTCTGCTTTTGGTGACGGAATAGATTGAATTATTCTCAAAAGTTGCTCTGTATTTGCAACATCCGTCTTGTAATTTTTACCATCCTTAGGAGATTGCATTTTCAGTTGTACGATATTTTCGTACAACTGGTTTGCTCCTTCAGCTTTAAGCTTTCGCTTAAGATCGCTCCAGTAACGACGAGGTTCGTTACTGTCAGTCAGAACTGAAATTACATCAACTATGGAAAAATACCATTCTTCTTCCGACTCATTCCACGCAGTACGAATCTTTTTATCTTCAAAAATTTGTATCTTATTTTCTTCGCTCATATATATTCACCCACTTCTAACCTAAAATTATTATAGCAGACTGAGTTTACAAATTCAATCTATTAAGCTTTATAGAGATAGGAATTGTTCATAATTAAGGTCGAAGACAATCTCTAATTCGTATCCCCGTGATACTTTCACTTCTCTTATGAGCTGACAAGCTATCATTTTCTTCTGTTCCATTGTGGAGTTATCAAACTCATCAGCCCAAGTTCTGAATTGTGAGTAATAAAAATCAAGCTTACCCATCGCATTTTGCTGATTGGCAAGCTTGAACTTTATATCACTTAATTCAAATTCTTTTTTATGGAGTAAATCGTTTGTATTGTCAATAGAAGCTGACAGTATGTCTGGAGTAAAGCGGCTCTCACCAAGTAAAGAGCGTCCTACTTCGGCAGATAATTCAACTACCTGTCTTTTTAGCTTTTCAATTTCTTTTTCAAGCTTTGTCTGTTTTCTCCTATACTCCGATATTTCGGATTTGTAGCGTTTTTCCAACGCTATATCTTTTGGTGTTGATTTGATTTTAGCGAGATAATCCCTCAGCGTTGCAATCACGGCACCGTCAATTCTGTGCGCTACATAAGCCGACTGCCCGTCACATGCACCTCTTTTCATCGCTTTATTGGTACATATATACCTCTGTCTGCGAACTCTGTACTGACTTCCGTCTGCCCTGTCGTATCTGTCGATATAGCTTGTTGATACCATCTTCTGACCGCAGTGGGCACAGTATATATTTCCCGACAGCAATGTACTGCCTTTGGTAGTCCTTGCTATCTGTTGCTTTTCCTCATTCTTTGATGAGCGTTGTTTCAGTATAAATTGAGCTTGGTCGAAGATATTTTCATCAATGATATGAAGTCTTTCAATATACGGTGATTCAACACCGCCTGACACAAGATAACCGCAGTACAGCCTGTTCTTTAGAATACGATTAACTGTATTACATTGGAATTTACTGTTATTATGAGTTCGTATACCATGACTGTTCAAAAAGTCAGCCATTCGATATGAACCATAACCCTCTTTAACTGTCATCTCAAATATCTTCTTGACTATCGGAGCCTCATCATCGTCAATAACTATGTCCATAAGCTCTTTTCCCTTTTTATTGATTTCACCGCTTTTGATAAGTTTGTAGCCGAATGGTGCAACACCTCCGGTAAATTTGCCGTCTAACGTCATCTGGTTAAGGCGAGTTTTAACACGAGCGGACGTTTTCTGGCTTTCACCGTTGGCTTGCCAAAATCGTATGTAATTCATAAGCTTATCCACATGATTATCCATACGCTGTTCGCCCTCGTTAACGCTCCACACCTCTATGCCGTGCTTGATAAACCATTCGACGACAAACGGGGTTTCATCATCAATTCTGCCTATTCTGTCGAACATAAAGACAAGTAGGACATCGAATTCTTTCTTTTCTGCGGCGGCTTTCAAATCCTGAATAGCATCTCGGTCGCTTGCCGAAACCTTAAATCCAGACACGCCCTTTTCCTGAAATTCTTTCAGAATTGTCCAGCCATTGCGCTCTGCGAATTCTCTGCACGAGGTTTTCTGCATTGGAATATCATCTTTATCAACCTGACCTTTGGTTGATACTCTGTACAAGCAATATACTCTTTTCATTTTATCACCCATTCATACGATTTTTGCAAACCAACAATACTACATAATTCCTATAATATCCAGCAAATCTGAAAATGAACTTAAAGAAATTCAGCATCCAATCTGAGATTTCATTCTGTTCTCAAATGTATCCAAAAGATTTTCGAGAATATTCCTTTCAACATGGTTATTTCTGTTTTTAGAAAAGTAGATTGTGACCTTACAGTCATTTATAACAGATTCTATTTTGTGTTCAGAATCAATTTTATTTTCATTTATATAGTTTTCGTTCAAATTACCACCTGTTCCTTATTTTTTGCTTTTGTCGTTTATATGATCTTCCATCTGCTCATCAGCTTTTGCCGCTGCATTGCACAGGCACATAATGCATACGCCAATAAATACTCCTATAAAAAGTCCTATAATAAATCCCAATTAAAACACCTCTTTCATAAAGTTTACTTTTCACCGCCCGACAGCAGAAGATTTTTAATTTTCTGCTGTCGGGATAACATCAATCGTTTTGGATAGTTCTAAATTTCACACTATCCGATTGTCGCTATTTATCCTCAATGCCCTGCGACAAGGAACACATCAAACGGCTATTGCATTTAGCTCCATTGGAATTTCACCACCGTGAGGATCTCCCACGGCCGCCATCTTTGGTTGCGACGGTTCTATCACGCTCGACTTTTGACTTGACGGAAGTATCATTATCCCCTCTGCCTGTCATCGCCGTCATTGAATTTGCCTTTCAATGTCTGAGTCCTGAAGATATATAAAATATGTTCGCTCATGTAGCTCGTCCGTTCCGAACAGCAGAAGGAAAGTATCTGATGTGCTGATATTTTATTTTCAAAGAACAATGCCTGCTCTATTTTTGGCGAGTATAGAAAACAGGCAAAAGAGAAATAATCCCTTTCACCTGTTTCCTCACTTAAAAGCTAAAACACACCCCTAATTTATAATTTTTCTAAAATATTTTTTATTTTTGCCACTGCACGATATACAGACCTTTGAACGCATTGATATGTACATCCTTCTTCATGAGATATTTCTTCAAAGGTTTTCTTCTCAAAATAGTACTTTTTCAATCTGCGCTTTTGCACATCGGGCAATTTGCTTATTGCCATATGCAAATTTTCTGTAACCAAAACATTCTCAAAATTTTCCTCTAATGATTGACTGACAGCAACATTATTTTTATTAAGTGTCTTTTCATACACTTCAGAATGCTCCAAATGTCTGTCATACTCATTCATTTGTGAAATATCTTCAAGTTCAAACTTATTAAAACTATCAAATATTTTCTTAGACACCTCTACTTTCTGAATATGGTTATTAACATCAATAAACAAAACATAGTTCTTTTCGTTTTCCGTATGTAATGTGTAAGGATTGTACTTATCTTTTCTTCTTTTCGGACGTTTATCCATTTAATTTTCCTCCAATCAATCTGAATTTTTTAATTCAGGTCGATTGGGGGACTTCTGTTTCTACAAATCATAATTGCCCTTTCTGCTTTCAACGCAAAAGGGCAAAAAATAATGCCGACAGTTAATAGCATTAACAGCTATAACTTGTCGGCATTTAAATTCTAAAATTTGACTTTATTTAATCTCCGTAAATATAATCAGTCAACTATGTTATTCAATTCTTCAAAAGGTATATTGTGTTCGTTTGCATATTGTTCTGCATATGAGCCTTTTATTCCATAAATTGTGAGCTTATCGCAACCTTCAAAAGCGTTATCTGCAATATATTCTACCTTATCGTAAATGATAATTTTCTCCAACAAGGTGCAATTTTCAAAAGCACCCCATTCAATGCTCTTAATATTTTTAGACAAAACTAACTGTTTTAAGGATATGCAATTACTAAATGCATATCGTTGTATTGCAGTAATATTATCGGGAATATTTATACTTTTTAGTGATGTGCAACCGGAAAAAGCACCGTATGCTATACCACGATCAGCAATATTATCCGGAATTACAAGCGTTTCTAATGAAGAACAGCCTGAAAATGATAAACTTTCAATTTCTTTTACATCACCATTAAAATTAACATTTTTCAGACTTTCACAATTCGTAAAAGAGAATTGTTTTATAGTACTTGGGAGTTGTATGCTTTCTAATGAAATACAATGGTCAAAACATCTGTTAAATATATACTCTATCCCTTCAGAAACAACAATCTCTTTTACTATATCGTTATCCTCAAACATTCCTTTCCTTTCTGCTCCCCACAAATTGTATCCTGTAACATATCCGCCTAAAGCATTTACTTTATGGAAAAATATTGTTGAAGGAATTACAACTTTCTCTGACGGGTAGTTTATCTTTACAATTGTTGCCGATTTATTTGTATATCCATCGGTTTCATATGTGTACCCAAACCACCAATGTTCACTTGAACAGCTTTGCAGCAATATAAATATCACTAACACTACGCACAATATCCCAATAGGTAATTTATATTTTTTTATTTTCTCCATCATATTAAAATTCTCTCGTAAAAAATATAGTTTTAATTATCAACAAACCGATAATTATTAATTTACAGACTGAATTGTTGTATCCAATTTTTCAAATGGTATGTTATGTTTTTTTGCATACTGTTCTGCATAACTACCCTTCATTCCGCAGATTGTAAGTTTATCACATCCATCAAAAGCGTTGTCCGCAATGTAATCACATTCATCATAGACATTAATTCTCTCTAAAGAAACGCAGTCCCGAAAAGCTCCGTCACCTATTTTTATTAAGTTCTCAGGCAAATTCACTATTTCAAGAGATTTGCAACCATCAAATGTCCAGCTCTCAATAATCCTGACCTTTGACGGAACATCAATAGTTTGCAGAGAAGTACAACATTGAAAAGCGTTTGAACCTATTTCTGATAGCTTGTCGGGTAAATCAATATTTGTAAGTGAAGTACATCCTTGGAAAGCCACACTCTCTATACAATAAACATTTTTTGAAAACTTCACATTTTTTAATGAATAGCAACGAGCAAAAGCATTAGTGCTGATTTTGTTAATTTGCTTCGGTAAGTATATTTCTTCAAGCCCGGAACAATCGCTGAAACTAAAGGATTCGGTAATAGTATCTCCGTCAACAATGTTCACTTCCTTTAAATTATCACACCGCACTACGTCAAATGTCGTCATTGTGCCTGGTATAGTAATTTTTTCAAGATTATAGCAATTAGCTATAGCCGGGCCATAAGTTTCCACTACTCCTTCAGGTATTATAATTTCTTTTACAACATTATTCCCCTCAAATACACCTGTAAGAGACACCCCAACTAATGCAGCTTCTTCTACACAACTTAGCTTTTTGACTTTATATGAAGAAATTTCCGAAGGAATTTCAATGATTTCAGCCAATATATCGGTTTTTATCAATGTAGCGTTTTGATTTTCATCAATTTCAAATGTATATCCTTCAGCAGTTTTTGTTATAGGGTATAGCTCTTTACAACTTGAAAACATTAAAATAAAAACTGTACAAAAAGATATTGCAAATACTATATTTACTCGTATTAATCTAGTTGTTTTCATATATAAAACCTTTCAAAAATTTGTAGCACTAATTTCAAAGATGAAGGAGCAAACATAATTGCTCATTCATCTTTAGAAATTTATAATGAATCAGTTAATCTGGTTCATATGTTGTCCAAGTATTATCCTTAAACCACACATCTTGTGTAACCAAATGCCCAGGTTGCAATACACTAGGTATCTGTTTATTCTTCGAATCATTGAACATTACTTTCGGATTTTCCATTCCAATTAATGTTGCAGTGCCATTGAAAAAGTCGCCCTCAAATGTATATCCCTCTCTGTTGTGTTTTCCGTTAATACTAAAATATGCAATAGTAAATACAACAACGCATAGACCTAAAACTAAAGCTATAATGCTCGAAACTATTTTCGATTTTGGCATTATCTCACTTCCTATTCTTTAGATGAAATAAAATTATATCAACAAACAGTTACTCACTAGTTTAGAAACTCAATTGTTGCATCTAATTCTTCAAAAGGTATATTGTGTTCGTTTGCATATTGCTCGGCATATGAGCCCTTTATTCCGCAGATTGTAAGTTTGTCACATCTGTCAAAGGCATCATTAGCTATATATTTAACTTCATCATGAATATTTACTTTTTCTAAAAAGTCGCAGCTATAAAACGTCCCACTATTAATAGATGTTACTTTTGGTGGTATAGTAACAAATGTTAGAGAATCACACTCCCTAAATGCATAAGATTCAATTGTATTTATGTTTTCAGGTAAATCTATTTTTTGTAACGCACATTCTGCAAATGCATCACCTTCTATCTTTTCTACACTACTTGGCAATTCGATAAAACGCAGGTTTTTACAATTACTAAACATTGATTCACTTATTGTTTTTATTCCTGTTTCAAATTCCACAGACCTTAAATATTTACAAAAAGCAAACGCCCTTGTCCCGACTACTCTAACGCTGGAAGGTATATTCACTTCACAGAGACCTGAAGAATAAAATGCATCATTACATATTTCCGTTACACCTTCAGGGATACTCACTTCTGACACATTACTGTCTTCGAATATTCCCCTTTTAGCTGCTCCTGAAAGATTAAGCACCTCATACTCACCTAACTTTGTAACTGGAACTCCATAAACACTTGACGGAATCTTAACATGATACTCTTCACCCGTATATTTAATCAAAGTTGCTTGACCATTATCCACCTCAAACCAATAGTTATATTTTTTTGACATATAATACTCCGTACCATCTGATTTGTTACTCTTCCAAGGATGAAGCAAAAGTATTATTAATGCTATAAATGCTACAATTAATACAATTATCAATATAATTTTAGTTTTTTTATTCATACACTATCACTCTTTTTGTTATAGTATATTGTAATCGGATGACATAGCAAAAGACTCTGTCATCCGATTGCTTATCAAAGTATATTACGGTTTATATGTTGACCATATACCATCTTTATACCACACATCCCGTGTTACTAAGTGACCTTCTTGTAATACTCCTGGTATCTGCTTATTTTGAGAATCATTAAATATTACTTTAGGATTGTCTATACCATATATCGTATAGGTTAACCAATTATCGTACATTTGACTATTCATCAGCGTACCAGGCCATTCCATCAGAATATTATTATCTTCATAGAAGTAAATCCTTGTGTTCCAATACTCCCAATCAGCCGGACGATAAAAATGAACTGTAATTCCTTGTGGCTTTTGACTATATGCAGTTTCATTTACTATCCACATTTCATCTTCTATTATTTCTATTCCTGGTTGATTAATACCGGGACGCTGTTGTCTTGTGTCAGGATCGGTAGTGTTGTTATTAAAAATAACCCTTGGATTCTCCAAACCATATATTGTGTAGGTATACCAATTATTACCACCATCAGGGGACATTTTCTCTCCTGGGAATAAAAGTTCATGGTCATCATCATTATAATAATAGATATGAGGATCATTCCAGTTATTCACACAATAATAATGTACTTTTATACCTTCGGGCTGTTCAGCTGTTACATTACCTTTTAATATCCATTTTTCTCCTGTTATTGAATAAGACTCATCTGTTGAGATATTCTCCTCTGAATCATTATCATAGAAAAGTGCGTTAATTTGGTCAGTATCTTTTACAGTATATACATACCATCCATCTCCTGATGATAGCATAGGCTTGATTTGCCAATCGTAAGATAAATTATCTGTATAGTAAATATATGGCGTATCCCAACCTTTAGAATTGTGATAATGGATAACAACCTTACCAGGCTCATTTACAATTATGGTAGCTTGGCTACTGCAAGACCCATCATCAGCAGTTGCAATTAATTTTGTTTCACCATATCCAACAGCTTTAATAATACACTTATTATCCTTAATACTTTCAATAATAGCAACATCACTATTTTCTATGCTCCAAGATAAATTCTGATTTATTGCATCATCATTTTCTACAGTTGCCGTAAAAGTGACCTCATCATCTACGGTTATAGTTTTACTTGAAGGGCTAAGAATTATTCCACTTACAGTTTTATCAAGCTTATCCACTACATTAATTACACATTTAGCCTTTTTGCCATTATCAGTTGTAGCTGTAATCGTTGCTGTACCCTCGGATTCAGCCTTTAAAACTCCAAGTTCATTATCGACAGAAATGACTGAGTTATCACTGGAAGCAAATGTTAAATCTGTGTTTGTAGCATATATAGGAGTAAATGTCGGTGTTATCTCATATTTACCACCTGTTACAAACTTATATTTATCCGTAAAGGAAATAGATGTAGCGTTGCATGGAACACAGATATAACAATTTTCTGTTATATTACCATCTGATGTTGTAGCTGAAATCACAGCATAACCATAATTAACAGCTGTTACAACCCCATTTGAATTTACTGTTGCAACTGATTCATCAGACGAACTCCAATTAACAGTTGTATTTGCAGGAGAAACTCTGTATGTGAGCTGTACCGTTGTACCTATGGAAATATTTTTATTTTGATCTACAGTAAGCGACTGAGCATAATCAGTTTTTACATCAGTTTTAGAAATAGTTGTATTACCGCACAATAATGTAAGATTATTAATATTATCTTTTGTTATTCCTGATACAGCATTTAGCGTGATTATTTCATCTTTTGATAAAGTTGAAATATCATCAAAATCAATAGCAGCTAATGTTTTGCTTTCATCGTCAAGGATTTTTATTAAAATTGAAACTTCTGTTTCTTCTCTTGCCTTTAGTCCAACCTTATAACCATTACTTGGAATATATAGATTGCCTTTTTCTTCATTGATAAAAGTATAAGTAAACAAATCATCATTAAAGTCAGAGTATGAATCGCCATTTGTTATTGAAGAAACTTGAGCTCCAGAAGAATCATATATATATATATCTGCTTTTCCTTCGATATATATTCCTAATCTATTTTTAGCTTCTATAGCTGACCGAAGTAAATATTTGGCAGTATCATCATATTTTTTTACAGTACCATCTTTTAAGAAATCCTTAATAGATTTAAAAACATTATTTTCTGAACCATTAAAATTTCTATTGATTAACTGTCCATGATCTTCATTATATATTAAACAATTTTTCGGATGTATTTCTGTGCCGTTCTTATCTATATAAGTCATAGTTGCGCTGTCTAATGATACTGTTCCATCGCCATCTCTATTTATTAGATACTCTCGTAGTTTTACAGGTGAAAAACCTATCGAAAGATTACCTTCGGTCTCTTCATAAATAGCACAAAATTTAGTTTCAACATTGTTTCCGGCAATATGCAAAGCATTAACATGATTGAAAACATCAAATATTTCCATTCCATATAAATATTCTTCTCTAAAATTCTTATGACTTGAAACAAGGCCGTCGGTCATTTGATGATTTAATGTTTGCTCATTTGTAAAACTTCTGTTTAATACATCATAAAATTTATCGATAGTGTCAATAGTGGTTATACTTGGAAATAGCCTATTAGCATTCGATACAACATATGATTGATTTGTAATAAAAAATTCTTTACTTGGCAACAGTTGATAAGAACAAGGAGTGTTCCTTATTGCTTTTTTCGCCCAATCATTAATATACGGAATTTCAAATCCCATTATTTTTAAAGCATCATTTTTTCCTAATTCTAAAGCCTCATGCGAAGTAAATGTACCAAATAGGGGTGATCCCAAAGTAATTACTTTATCTATTTCATTTTGTTCATTTCTATTTATACTTTCAGCTATATAAGAAGCCGCTAAAAGTCCACCAGTACTATGACAAACAAAACTTACATTTTTGTATCCCTTTCTTTGTATATCTTCTCTTAATTCTTGCTCAGAAAGTTTTAAATCCTTTCTCCAATCATATGCAAAAAACTCTACTGTATAATAATCAGGAGCAAATTCCTTTAAACAACTCATTATAGGCTCGGCTGTATCAACTCCATCAAAAACAGTACCATATGTTCCTCTTTGTGAATCTAATTCTCTGCTAACTTTCAGCTTATCGCCATTACCATTCATATCAAGCCCAACTAACGGTTCCCAATTTTCTAACCCGTGTGAAGCAACATCTGATATTAATGGTGATGTTAAACCTAAATCAACCCAAACTAATTCATCACTATCACTTTTATACAATTGCGTTGCTAAATAGCCAGGTAAAAAATATATAGCACTATTTTTTCTGCTTTCAAATTCTATAGAATACTCTGTGAGCAAAGCTCTATCCTTTGGCAACACTCCAATTTCAAAGCCTAAATCTATGTATCCATATGAATTATTTGAATCAATCTTAACCCAAGCACTACTATTAGGCAATAGCTTTTCTGATACCTGTATTCTGTTGGCATAAATCCCATCAGTAACAGCATTTTTAAGGAGACGAATCTTTGTGCCAACAGGAAGTGTAGCTATATATTCTCCATTTTTTCCATATGATTTCAGCGTATTTTTTAGAATGAATTCGTAATTATAGTCACTATCCCCATCGCAACCATAATAAACTTGTCCATCCGTCCCATAATCATTACCACGATATACCGCACAATTTTGGAATTCATCAAGTCCGTAGTATTCATACAGCAACTCCGTACTTATATATCCTGCGTTGAGGTTGCCGCCTTTATCTCTAAAATACACATACTGTATTTTGTCATCAGTAAAAATACCATTTTTTGAATTATGCTCTTTCATAACAATAATAGAATTTCCGGATATCGAATCATACATAGAATATTCTAAACTTGGCATATATGAAATTAAGCTCTGCACTTTTGCCCAATATACTGGAATAGGAATAGCGTTATCATCTTTAGGCTTTAAAACATAAGCAGAACATGGTTCAGAAATCAAATCCCACTCATTATCCTTATCTTTTTCAAAGTGATTAAAACCATTATATCTACCTGAAACAACATCCTTATCAATGGCAAAAGAACCATCTGAACTGTAAAAGTTATCGGTCTCTTGAATCTGATCAAAAGCCCAATCATCGGGAAGTGGATATCCTTTGTTACCGCTGTAACCTGTGGACATATCACTAACAAAACTACTTTCAGAATATCCTGCATCAGAAACTATCTTGCAAGTATTTCGTGCACTATAAATACCAATTCTATACTCATTACCATGACTATCTGCATAATTTTTAATACCTTCAAAGTATGGAAGTATTTTTTCATTTACTTCGTATTTTACAAAATCGTAATCAACTGTAAAATAAATTATCTCCCCTCTAGGAACTCCTAGAGTTTTTGCAACAGAAAAGGCTTTTTCCGCATCTGAATATCCTCTGCCACCTGTAAAATACACCTTACATAAATCTTCATATGTTCCTGTGTCAGGATGTTGAGCAAACCCTTCTCTCGCATCCTGAAAAATAACAAAAAGATTTAACCCTGTGTCAAATATTGTCTGCATTTCTCCGCGAAGAAGGTTTTTAGCAACACGCTTTCCACCCATCACCAAGTCACCTGTTAAGTAACGGCCCACAGTTGTATATCCCGCATTTTTTAATGCGGCAGCTTTTTTAGCTGTAAGTCTTGTTGAACAGTCAATTGCAGTACCGGGACGCTCAGGATTACCAGTGCTAACCAATAGTGCCATCCATTCATTTATTCCTACATCACCTGTCTGTGACAGCGCAACATCTTTCTGAAATTTTTTCAATGAACTTACTGTAGATGAACTTAGAGTCCCATCAAACGAGCCGGGATCATACTCGTTTGGTTTCAAACAGCATAGACTATATTGCAGTAATTTTGTGAACTTTGTTATTTCATCTGAACTATAGCTTGTCCCACCATATTTTTTCTCATTTCCATTGTAAGGGATGGAAGGACAGCATCTTTTTGTAGTATTTCCAAAATAACCGTTAGCATATACATCATCATCTGAATAAACATCTTCTCTTCTTGGAAGCCCTTCACAAGCCTGCAATGCTGTAATAAGAGAATCAACCGTATTTGGTCCAAATATACCATCACATGGCTGAATTCCTATATAATCTAAATAGTCCCTATTTAGTTCACGCTGAACCTCCTGGACTCTTGTATCCCCCCCTTCTGCTAAAACATAAATCTCTGTCGACAATGCAGCTTGTAATACAAGAGGTGTAGCCTTTTTACTTATTTGTGAGTCAGACAACCCTGCATCTTGTTGCAATTTAACAATTTGACTTTGCGTAGCAGTATCAAAAACACCTGTAATATTTGTATCATAATAACCTTTACAGCGTAATCCGTATTGCAAGATTCTCACCATATTATTATTGTTTGTCTTATTAATTTCAAATGTCGGACTTGCTGCCTTTGTCTGCGAACCAAAAGTTCCGGTAATTTTAGACTCTGGAAATCCTAGTTCAATCTGAAACGCTTTTACTAATGTAATAAAAGTTGTTGAATATGACACTCCATCAATATCAATGGGTGTATATCCTGCTCTGCCCGAATATGTATTATTTAGCCATGTCTGTGCATCAATAACATTTTGATTTCCAGCACCGACCCCTGATTCTTCAACAACAGCCGCATTAGTTGTTATCGGAAAACTAAAAAATATACTAGTAAATATTAATATGGATAATGTGAAACTTAAAACTTTTTTCGATTTTTTTAACATAATTATTCCACCCCTCCTGCAAATTCATTATATTAAGTAGTATTATAAATAAATTAGGCTCTCACTACAAAATATTATTAAAACTTTAAGACAACTAAATACTTCATTAGCCTTGAATGAAGCAAACACAATCAAGCCAAATTTGAATTATTACAAATTAGATAAATCATCAAAAACAGATTGATCAATAGATTCATCAACAACAAATTCATAGGTTGTTAATTGAACTGATATCTCATTATTTTCATCATATCCTTTTAATGTTAACAACGCACCAATTTCTTTATCTACCCACATTTCAAATGTTTTTGTATCCATTTTTTCAGAATAAAATCCACTTATTTCTCCCTTAATAACAAAACATTCTCTTCCAAAGTAATTTTCCGTTCTATCAACTGTCCAGTTATTAAAGTCCGATAAAAAACCAAATGCGAAATCTTGTGGAAAATACTGTTTATTTGATTTTGGCAACATAGGTATATTATCTCTATAACAGAAGGTATTATTTCCTATTTCAGATGAATACTGAATTCTACTCTTTGAGGCTACCTTGGATACATAATCTAATTCTTTATTAGATTTTACATCTATATAGTCTTTAGAAATAACACTTTCCTCAACTAATTCTTCCACAGATATACTTCTTCTATCATTAATTAAGGCCTTAGACATCTCTTTTTTTGATGCAGATTTCTTAACATTTGAAAAAGAAGTCACATCCTTAATTCTGCTATCCTCTAATAAATCAAGTTTTGCGTAATAGGTTCCATCAAAAGTATTTTCTGTTAATAATTCTCCTACATTATCATAAATTAATTCTTTAGATTTGGGACTATCCCCTAATTCAATGCAATACGTTGAATAGTAGGCAGGTTTATTTGCAGACTTAAAACAAAACGTTGCTTGTAGAGTACTAAAATAATCAATAGAATTTAGCATTTTATCAAAAATATATTCTTTTGTACTTTTAGGATCTTCTGCTTTCAGAACAATCTGTTCTCTTTTATCTTTTTGAGAAAAACCATTTGAAACAAATAACTCTTCAGCAATTTTTTCATCAATCATATCCTCTTTCACTTTAACAGAAATAATTGTATCTGACGTAGCAATATCAATTGGTACCGACGTTATTTCTCCACTTTTAGAACTAGCATTTGCTACGACAAAACAACTAATAAAAACTATCACCAATAAAATAGAAATAAATAATTTTTTCATAATGCACCTCACAGTATTTATTTCGAAGATATATATTTTGTATGTTCAATCACAACTTTATCTGCACCCATATAGTCTCCATTTTTATAACCATTTAGTGATGCGTCAACCGCAACAATATAAGGTCCTTTTCTAGGATTATTTAACCTTCTCGCTGGGAATTTCACTGAAAGAGGAGCAGTGTCTTGATCAATTGTACCCAAATGCAAAGCAGCATAATCAAGGTTGTTTTCATCATATTGATGATATGCAACCTCCCCTGCTGTAAAACGTTTATCACAAAAACTAACAGTTACAGTAATAATACTACCAGGCACCGTGTTATCCTTACCCGTCCATTTCCAAACATACGCCGTTCGTCCTGATACACTTCCATTCACATAGGTTGACTTTTTACAATATCCCCCTCTTGCATCATTATTATAATATGAAGAACCAGTAAGATAATCATTCATTCCATATCCATACTTTGGATAGTATGTCCATTTTTCATTTGTCGAGGTTGGATTACTGTAATTTGCTCCAGAGGGAGCATCATTATCCATTGTTAGTGTTTCTTTAAAGGTTTTCGCATTAAATGAAGAAGAACCGAACACAGTTAACGAAATAAATGAAAAAACTCCTGCTATAATTCTTTTTTTTATACTCATTTTTTAACCTCCTTGTATTTTGAATTAAAATTTGTAACTATATCATTGCAAAAATCTCCTCTCTATAAATCCATATTTTCTTCATTAATGAATTTTTCAATTATATTATAATCAATTTTACCGCTTGAAAGTCTTGGAATATTTGATATCATATCAGTTACAAAATACTTTTTATTGATACCGGTCACTTCTGAAATATATTTTTTCATACTATCGCCGGCAATTATAGCATTTGTAATAATATGAAATCTCCCATTTTTATATAAACATATAGTTTCTATAAAATATTTTCTGTTTAGCAAAGTTTCCAAATCATCTAAATTAATTCTATTGCCTAGAAATTTAACATATCTATTTTTTCTTCCACATATAAATATAAAGTTATCCGAATCATAATACGCTAAATCTCCAGTATGGAGTATACCTTGATTTTCATCGCCTTTTTCTAAATCACTTCTGTTTATAGCATATCCCAATGATACATTTTTACCCTTATAGATAATTTCTCCGACTATACTAGCTTCTCTGATTTTATCGTTGTTCTCATCTACTAACTCAATAGACCCACCCTTTACAGGTACTCCAATACTTCCTTGTTTTCGGTGCATATATTCAAATGGAAGATAACTTATTCTTGCCGTAGCTTCTGTTTGACCGTACATAATATAAAATGTTTTATTTGTATTTATCGCATAATTATAAAAATAGGTACTTGTATCATTTGACATTTTTCCTCCTGCTTGTGTCATTGTTCTTAAACTAGGCACCTTTAAAGCTTTAAAATTCATTTTTCTTAATAGATCATATGTGTACGGAACCCCTGAAAAAGATGTTCCCTTAAATTCATTAAAAAATAGCCAAAATTCCTTATCAAATATTTTTTTATCAGTAAGCATAATGCAGGCCCCGATGTACAAATGCGTATTAATAACTGATAATCCATAAGTATAACTCATGGGCAACACGGTAATTGCTTTTTCGCTTTCAGTAATGTTCAAATATGAAATGATAGAATTTGTATTACTTTTTAAGTTATCGTAAGATATTCTAACAAACTTTGGACTTCCTGTTGAACCAGAAGTTGTTAATAAAAGTGCCAGTTGATCAAACAGTATAATATCATTTAGATTATTATACTCAATCAATTTATATCCACACAAAACACACTTTACTTTATATTCGTTAAAATAATCATTTTCTTCCGGAATCCATAAATAGTCAGGGTGATACTCATCAAACAGATTTTTTAATAACTCTGTATTTAGATTTTTATCAAGCATCATTGGTACAATTTGATTATTTATAAAACAGATATATCCTAATAATGCTCCAATTTTATTTTCACATAAAACAGCTATCAGTTTTCTGCCTCCAATATGCTGAAACAGTTCAGCTTGCATATTATGTAAATCACTGTATGTAAAAACATCTTTTGAATCAGTTATAACTGCAATATTATTTTGATACCGATTAAGATCAAACATCTCTTTTTCACCAACAGATACATTTATATTATTTTTTTATTTTACTAATAAAATAGCGTAATTTACCCGTTATTTCACTTGGAAAAAGTGTTTCATAGAATTCAAAATAAAAATTTGCTCCTACTAAAGTATTCTGTAAAAAATTCTCCATAAATAATCTGCAAATTAGGTTTTTATCCGCTTCAATTGTTTGATAATTACTTTCTATCACTAATTTAATAATAAATTTATCATAATCTTCTTGTACAACCTGAAATTGTCTTATAATATTGTCCATTAAATCATTAATAGCTTCAATTACTTGAACGAAAATATATGAATGAACCTTAGAACCATCTTTATTTAAAACCCAATCATTACTCCTTCCTTTAGTCAATTTAAGAATAGGACTTTTACAACCACATTTACACTTATGAGAAGGCAGTAGAAACCCTCTGTCTCCTGTTTCGTATCTTATAAAAGGCATTGTAAAATTCGTTAAAGATGTAACGTATATATCTCCCTCTTCGCCATACGGAACAGTTGCATTATCTTTTAAAATTTCTACATAGTTGCATTCTTCTAAGACATGCATATTACCACATCGGCATTCAAATGCAATCGAATTCACTTCATTTGTTCCATATTGGTTAGCAATCTCGCAATCAAATGTTTTTTGAATTATGTTCCTTGCACTGGAATATATCATTTCACCAGATAGTTCTATATATTTTAGCGTTTTTGGAAAAGTCAAATTATTCTCTTGAATACACTTACAAAGTAAAAGAGCAATACTAGGTTGTAGTATCATCCATTTTGGTTCAAAATTAATTATTTGTACAACTATTGTTTTTATTCGATACTTATCCCAATTGCTTTTATTGATAAGCATTTGATTGCCGTTTAAAATTATATCTTCACAATGAATAATTCTGTTTTCAAAATATTGATTAGTAAAGAAAAAACATGGATTATCTTTAGGTGTTATTCCATAACGTGTTTTACGCAACATCCATAATGGTAACAATGATTTTTTATAATCCACTTCGTCCCAAAACACATTTAAACATTTACCTGTAGAACCTGATGTTGGTATTGATATTAGCTCATTGTTATAATATTTACTAATTGATTCTTTTGATATAGTTGAATAATCACTCTCAAGAAAAGATTGTTTTTTTACAATCGGTATTTTTTTTATATCTTCAATTTGATTGTCCGAAACACTAATATCAACTTTGTTTTTACTATATAATTCTCTGTAAAATGGGACATTTTCGCTTGCATGCTTAATAATTTTTGATAATATATTATTCATTTAATAACACTCTCTATGTAATTCTGCAAACTATATATTGTATTCATTATTTCAATCAGATTATCATTAATAGAAAATTCAAAATTAAACTCTTCTTCAAGTGCAACAATTAAATCCATTATCGTACTTGAATCAAATCCCAAGTCATCAATAAGCTTAGTTGAATCCGTAATTACTATATTTTTACAACTGTCTCCTAAAGATTTAAAAATTAACTTGATCAATTTTTGTCTAATCTGATAATCCATTTATCCACCTACTCAGTTTAATGTTATATAATAATCGTAAAATCTTATATTGACTTTCCCAAAACTTTCCCAAGTCTTACAAGCTAAACCAACATCTATATCCTCTCCATCATCTAAATACCACTTTATTTCTGATTTTTCTGAATCAAGATTTGAAATTTTTGCAAGTATAATGTTATTATTTTTTTCAACTGAAATATTAAATTCATTTGAAAAGTCAAAATATTCAGATTGATTGAGTTTTCCAATTTCGTCAAGAACAAATATTCCGTTTGAATCCATAGCAGCAAATAACGAGATTTTATTTGAGCGTAAGAAAATGCCTGCTTGAAAATTTTTCTGTGTATATCCTTTGTCTACCTTAATCTTTGTACTTAATTTAAAATTTTGATTTGAATTAATTTTTGAAGCTAATACAATTTTAGGTGCGTTATCTTCAAACCACCAATTGTATGTTTTTCCACTAATAAATTCAAAAAGTATTTCTCTATCATATAAATCAATTATTTTATTTTCATCATTTTCAATATATAAATCTCTTTCGCATCTTTCATATATATCATCTTTTTTTTCTAGATTTTTTATGTTTGTTAAGGATAGAAAGTTTACAAAACTTCGCAGTAAAAAACTTATTTTTTTCTCCAACCCTATAATTTCATCTGGAATTTTAATATCAATCTCTTTATATGTAATAATTTTTAGAATATTAGAAGTTACAAAGGAATTCCACAATTTTTCCAAATTGATATTATATTCGTGGAGAAAACCTATCAAACCATTATTAAATTCCAAGTAATTCATATATTTTTCAATTTCTTGAATAAACACTGACCTGCATTTATTCATATTTAATATTTTCTTTTTTACCTCTTCAAATAGTGCTTTATTTGTAATATTATTACACTGAGCAAGTTTTGAAAGTTCACTAAGCAATAGCAACTGTGGATAGGCAGTACTATCACTAATATCAAATTCAAAATATAACATTAATATTTTTCTTAACGCCTCAGATAAAAATAGTTCGTACTGCACATCTAAAACGAAGCAACTCCATTTGATACCATATTTTGAAATATATTTTCTATAAATAGATTTTAACATTTTACTTGTTAAACAAACATCGCCATAGACTTTATCTTCATGTGCATATTGAATATCATCTATAACATAATAAAGTTTTTTATCTGTATCATATCCGGTAATTATAAACCAATGTGGCCAATCCTTTTCCATGTACTGTTCGGAATAAAACAATGATATTAGATTTCCGCCCAAAACAGTCACATAACCCTTGTTAATGTAATTCTGAATATTTTTCGAAAAGTTATTTTTATGAATATGCTTAATTTCTAAGTTTAATAGTCTTTTGCTTAGTTCAATTATTTTTTCACGAGAATCCACACCGATTTGTAAGAAGTAGAACTGGTATATTTTTGACAAAATAATAAATAAATCACCATAATATCCATTTTTATGATTTAGTTGATTAGCAACAGCCATTTCAAAACAAGATACTTTATCTAACGAATATTTAATTGTGCTATCTAAGGAAATTCTTTTTTTCATACAGCTGCCCTCAAAACTTATTACAATTAATTATTAATCTTCTATGGCAATTAATATTTCGCAACATTGAACATAATTCACTTTTGGTATAATATTTTCTGTCTCAAATGTTAGCCAGAAAACTCTCAAATAACACTAATATTTTTGAATTTTAGTTATTATGGTTTATAAACTACAAATATAACCACCTTTGCACCCAACAAAAAACAAATCCAATTATCGTTCTATTCTATAAAAAATATATCATATATTGTTTCTTATTACTAGATGACATTTGTCATTATTTTTTCACACTTAATATAAAAAAGGCTCATTTTCAAAAATGAAAATGAGCCTAGGTTTATTGATTTACTTTATATTAAACTATATATAATCATTTTTCACTGCATAAACTGCAAGCTGAGTTCTGTCTCTTAGTTTTAATTTAAGAAGCAATGCAGAAATATTATTTCTTACCGTGCCTTCTGATAAAAACATTTTTTCTGAAATTTCTCTATTACTTAAACCCTCAGCTACATTAACTAAAAGCTCTTTTTCTCTTTTAGTCAAATTAATCGGTTCATTAACAGCACCATTTGCAAATTTACTCCTCACATTTTCAAATACTGTTTTACCAAACACATTTATATCCATAAGCGTGCTTTTAATTGCGCTTGAAAGCTTGCTTTCATCCACACCTTTAAGTACATATCCATCCGCACCGCTTGACAGAGCTTTATTCACAGTTGCCTTGTCATCAAATGTTGTTAAAACGAGTACCTTAATCTCAGGAAAATCACGTTTTATTTTCAATGTTGCGTTTCCACCATCACAGCAAGGCATTTGCATATCCATGAGAACAAGATCAGGCTTTTTGCCTTCACACAAAGAATATGCCATATTGCCGTCACTTGCCACGCCACATACTTGTATATCTTTATCTTGTTCAATAATTAACTTAAGTCCATTTCTGAAAATGTCATCGTCATCAGCAATTACAATTTTTATCAAACTAAATCAGCCTCCACAGGAATAAATGCTCTAACAGAAAATCCATTATTAATCAAAGATGAAAACTCAATATTCCCACCTATTGCTTTTATTTTTTCTCTCATTCCATTAAGTCCGTAGCCTTCAGTTATTTTGTCACATCCAACACCGTTATCAATAATATATATTCCTATGCTCTTATTTGAAAACTTCAGAATAACATCAATTTTATCAGCGTTTCCGTGCCTGATCGAGTTTGTAATTGCTTCTCTTATAATACTGAAAACTTCATCGGATGCAAAAATATGGTAAGTTTCTTCTTCTCCAAAAACTGAAAATTCTAAGCAGGTACTTGTTGTTTTTACATCATCAATAAGGGATTTTACCCTTTGAGTAATACTGAGTCCCAAATCTTTCCGTATTCCTGACACACAGTCACGAACATCACTAAGTAATTTTGTCGATATATCAAGTGCTTCATCCACATACTTTTGAGAAGAATCTTTATTTATCTTAGACAGTTTTAACAGGGTCATTACTGAAACAAGACTGTGTCCTAAAGAATCGTGCAATTCCTGAGCTATTCTTATGCGTTCCCTTTCAACGGCAAGATTCTTTTCAATTACATTCATTCTTACAAGCTTTTCATTAGACCTTAAAAGCTCACAGTTTTTTGCTGATAGTTCATCTGTAAATTCATAGTAAGATGTCATATCTGAAAATACATATACATTTGATATTCTTTTATCTCCGCTTAAAACCGCTGTTTTTTCCACTTCAAAATACTTATTTCCCAATAAGTTAACAGTAATTAATCCACTTTTATCATCAACAAAAAGCTGTCGTAACTCGGAATTATCACAAGCTAATTTATTTGAAATATGTTCCATAACACTCCCGCTGTCTTTTTGTAAACAGCTATCATCTAAGTCAAACACATTTTTCATTGTATCATTTACATATGTAACTTTGTTATGCTTATTAGTAATAAGCACCGCTTCGTTAATTGCACTCATTAAATGTTTTACGGTATAAGGACTTATTGAAACAAATTCAAATTTATAAATAGCAAAAAATATCAGCATTGAGGTAATAGAAAAGGAAATTGGTGTAAAATCATATTCCAAAGTAAATATGTCCGTAATTGATAAAAAATTAATTACGAGCGGTATAACAGCTGATAAAGAAATCAATATCATCTGCGGTGTTTTTTTTTAAATGACTTTCTGTTTTTTATTAACATCAAGCATATGCTAATAATCAGTAAAATATAGTTATATACTGCCGTAACATAAAAGCCGATACCACCTAAAGTTTCTCCAAAAAAGAATTTTTTAAAAAACAAATGAAATATTGGGTCGGTTATTTCAATAAAATACAAGACTGCCGATGGAATAAATATTATTATTTTAAATAACTTGCTTTGAGCAATATCCGATTTTATATAGTAGAGCGAAAACAACAGAAATACTGCACCAATTGAACACACTGAAATATAGCCTATATTACTGAATAATATTTTCGCAGTCATATTTAAAGAAAAAATATCGATAATATGGCATACTATCCAATTAATTATTAAAATCTGACAAGCTGAAAAATACTGTGTCATTTTCTTTCTATATGAATACTGCATAAAAACAACAGTACATACAGTCATTAATATTAAAGAAAATATGTTTAAAATAAGTGCAAGCAAAGTATTCATATGTGTATATTAATTCCTTTTTTTGATTTTAATGCATTTCCGCAGACAACATAAAGGCAGCTTTCAAAAATACTGTTTCATGTATTCTGAACTATAAAAATTCAATATTTTGTAGCTATATGAGTTTATTATATCACGGGATTTTTTCTAAATCAATGTATTAATAATTTAAAATGCAAACTGCTCTTACCACCCTTTTCACGAAATCTTTGTTGTGTTTCAAGCAACCCTGATTTCTTTAAATCTTTAATAGCTCTGCGGACCGTAGCAGGCGACAGCTTTATGTCGCCTGCTATTTTGTTTACTGAGGGCCAGCATTCACCGTTTTTGTTTGCTCGGTCGTGGAGGTAGGTATATACGGCAACGGCTCGGTGAGGCAAGTCCATTTGATACAGAAAAGTTAATCTACTCATTGCTGTTATCCCCCTGTGGTGGTCGCTCGGTTCTGATGACTACTTTTCTTTGCTTGTCTGCGTTCTGTTCAACCATTGAATTTCCGGGTTCTTCTGTTGGCTCATATTTCTGTTCAGAATCGATAGTATTTCCACTGTCGGCTTGTTCCGCATTTGGTGAGGTCTTAAGATTTTCATTTTTCTTCTTTTTCGCACTGCTTGCTTCATCAAAATCCGAATCATTTACTGGCTGTTCAAGATATTGAGGAGAGTATGTTTGGATTATGTTGTTGAACAACTCCGAGCGGTTGGCATAGTGAACCTCACGGTTGCCGTTTTCCATGACCTCATACTTTTCTTCAAACTGAATGCCCCATTTGAAGAACAATTTAAGCTTGACTTTCATCGGATAAAAGCCTGTTTTCATAACAACAAATGTGCCTTTCGGAAGTGACTTCAACTCATCGGGAGTCATCAAAGGTCTTTCTATCATCTGCAAGGATTGCGACGGATCGTTTTTGCTCCTGCTTACAGAACCACTCATAACAGTTCTTGAACCAAGTGCTTTTGATAGGACTTCCGCACTTGTGCTGTTGGGTGCAAATCCACCGAAGATTGTAAGCTGTGTGTTGTCGATAATTACATCAGCCCCCTCTTTGCCGTAATTTTTCTCAAGCTGTGCGAATGATTGAATTATTGGCACTATCTGTAACCGCCTTGAACGGGAGGCAGAGAACATCATCTCGGCTGAATCAATCTTTGGCAAGGTTCCAAATTCATCGCAGAAGAACACACAGCGGTTTTTCAGTACACCGCCGTTTTCATCTGCAACCGACAGTATCTCACGGTAGAGCTGTTGGATAATGAGTGATACCATAAAGAAAGTGTTGGGGTTCTCTTCCGGCATCACAATGAAGATTGCACACTTTTCATTACAGAATTTTTCAGCGTCTATTTCTGTATCAAAACACAAAAGCTGTTCAAGCTCGGAGTCGAGAAAAGCATTCAACCTTGAAAGTGCCGTACTCATAACGCTTGACATACTCTGTTCGGCTGTGTTCAGAGCCGCCCCTGCGAACCACTTTGCTTTGTGGTCGTCGGGAAGATAGTCCATTAAAAGCTGAAACTGATTTTTGCCTTTCTTATTGGTCGGAGCAAGTAACTCCTGAATGATTTTGAATACCGAAACAATATGCCTTTCTTCGGGTACGCAGAATTCTGAAACAAGTAGAATGGTTGCTGTTAAAAGTCCCTCTGCGGCATCATAAAAGTAAGCGTTCTGTCCGAATGAAGCCGAGTCCATACCGGAAAGAATAATCGTTTTTGAAATGATTTTTGCGTATTTTTCTGCTCTCGCCTTGTAAACAAGCTGTTCGGGTTCAGCTTTGTATAAGTCCATATACTTGTTTACGAGGTGCAGAAGATTATTGCCGTGTGAGCGTGTGGAATTACGCAAATCTATGACTGAAATTTTGTAGCCGTAATACTTTTCTGCGATTGTTCCATAGTTGCGAACAATATCGCCCTTAGTGTCGGTTGATAAAAATGACATACCCGTTGCACAGGCATATTCAATACAAGGATAAAGCCAATATGCGGTCTTGCCGACACCTGCCGCACCAATCATCAGAGCATGCACATCTCCTGTATCAACCAATGCGGTTGTTCCTTTTCTGCTGTTCCTACAGCCAACAACTATTCCTTGTTCAGTTGGTCTGCTTTCAGGATTATTTCTCCACTCGTTAGGCTGAAAATCAATTTGCTGGTAAGTTCTCTTGATTTCCTTTTTGGTCGCCCAACGAGCAGTTCCGTGCTGACCTTGTCCGACAGTTTTGTTTTTTATTTGGTTAAGAGAATAGTTATTACCAACTGTTGTAATAATCACAAACAAAGCCAACATTGAACCTGTTACAATTATCAAAGTTACAATACCTGATGGCATATTCGTTCATCTCCTTTTTCTGATAAAGTTAAATCCTCATTCCAGTCTTTATGAGTTGGAATGAGGATTTTGTTTTGGATATTCATTTCGTTTAGTTTGCCGGCTATCCGTTTGTTTGCTGTCTGTCCTGCCTCGTCATTGTCAAAGCAGAGAAACACATTTTTGATGTTTGGATTGTCTTTAAGACATTGAAAAAGCACCCTATCCGAAACGGAGCAGGATGCCGCATAGGTATGATTTTTCCAATTTTCCTTATGCATACTTATGAACGATAACATATCAATAGGAGCTTCAAATAAGAATATCTTGTCGCTTGTGCCGTGCCAATGAAAGCTAAATTCAGGCTGACTACCTGCAACATTTCCCTTGTACGAATTACTTGTCACCGTTCCTCTCTTGTGAGCGTGGCGAGGTTTACCGCTTGAATCATAGCCGACAAAGACAGCGTTGTGAAAGTCTGACGATTCATATATCATTTTCTTCCGCACAAACTCATACAAAACATCTTTATCAATACCACGAGTCAACAGCAGATAAGAAAAAACTCTGCTCATTCTGTCATTCCTCGGCGGAAGTTCAAAGGGTTTGTGGCTTTTTTCTATGGGTGGTGAGGTTATTATTTGACCGCCGCAGTTATTCAAAAGCATTTCTACCGCTTCGGCATAATTCTTGTTATAAAATCTGCGGACAAAATCAACTGCGTCACCACCTTTCAGTTTGTACTGATGATACCATAGGTGACCTCTGATTGTAACCTTTTGCGAGCCGTCAAGCCATTCATATTCCGAACCTGATTTCTTAACATTCTCACCTTGACGGATTAAAAAATTAGCAAGGTCGGTTCTCCTTGCCTGCTCTCGCTGTTCTTTTGTAAAATGAATGTAGGTTGATATTTTAATCACTTCCTTGTATATATTTTTCTTTTCTGCTGTAATATCTTATAGTGGGTAGTTCTTCTCTTATCACTGTGACAGGTGGCACCTGTCAGCGTTTGGGTATAATTTCCCCTTGGTGTCAATAATTTTCTTTAATTTTTAATCAAAGCGTGATATAATGAGTTTGAAACATAATTGGAGTGAGAAGTTTAATGAGTAAATTAATTGCAAAGGAATACAAGTGTTTTGAAGAAATCAAAAATATTCGTTCTGACGGTTCTGAATATTGGAGTGCAAGGGATTTAGCAAAAGTTCTTGATTACTCAAAATGGGAAAATTTTTCCAAAGTTATAAACCGAGCAATGCTTGCCTGTAAAAACAGTGGGCGAAGTGTTGAAGACGATTTTCCTGAGGTCAGGAAAATCGTAAAAGCCGGAGTCACCAGCAAGACAATAGTTGATTATGAATTAACAAGATATGCCTGTTATCTGATAGTTCAGAACGGTGATCCGAGGAAAGAAGTTATCGCCCTCGGTCAAACTTATTTTGCAATTCAGACCTACCGACAGGAGGTTGCGGATAATTTCAATCAATTAGACGAAGACAGTCGCCGACTTGTTGTCAGAGGCGATATAAAGCAATGGAATCAGTTGCTTGCTGAAACCGCAAGAAAAGCGGGAGTCATAACAAACGAAGAATTTGCTATCTTTCAAAATGCAGGATATATGGGTTTGTATGGCGGTATGACTGTTGATGAAATTCACCAAAAGAAGGGTTTGGCTGTCGGTCAAAAAATACTTGATTATATGGGTAGCACTGAGCTGGCAGCTAACCTTTTTAGAATTTCGCAAACTGATGAAAAATTGCGAAAAGATAAGGTGTCTGACGCCAATACAGCTACAGCTGTTCATCACGCCGTAGGAAAAGAAGTAAGAGAAGCTATCGAAAAAATCGGTGGCACAATGCCTGAAGATTTGCCGACCCCGGCAAAGAGTATTGCACAAATTGAGAAAGAGCAGTTAGAAATACTTAAAAGCAAAGCCAAAAGCGGTCAACTTCTTTTGGATGAATAGTATCATTGTTTCAAACCCAATCCCTGCTTTTTATCATTAATCTTCTGTTGCAACTTTTTATCCGTCCTTTGCACTTTCTGTTTTTCTTCAAATCTTAATTGACTTTGAATCATATTGCATAGGTAACGCAGGAGATAAAGAGAAGAAACTGCAACGCTGTTCCGGTTGGTTTTAATTGAATAACGAGGATACAGAACGCCTCTGCCTGAATCAAAGACTGATTCAGCAGAGGTGTTTTCTTCATATTCAAAGGGATTTGAAACAGATTCTTCGTCTGTGTTCTCGCTTTCTTCTGCTTCATCTTCGGTGACATTTAATTTCAACGCTTCCTTGATTATTGCATTCTTGATTGACTTAAATTCCTTGTTTTGGGCAAGAGGAATCCTGTCAGGCACTTCATCCGTGTAGGTGCGGATTGTATTTTCCTTTTGCTCATACCAAAGGTCATATAGTTTCTTAATTCTGATGTCATTGGCAAGCTCTTCAAGAATAGAATTCACCAGTGCTTTCACATCGGGTTTTAGATAGCCGTAAACCTTTTTGCCGCTTATTTTTAAAAGCCTATCAGCAAGTTCCAACAGCTTATGCTGAATTGATGCGCTGACATAGATTTCACAGTTGATTTTTGAAACCAAGTCATCAACAATGTCACGAGCCTCTGCACGGAGCCTGTCACGGTGTTGGGTTTGCTTTTCATAGATGCACAATAAATCTTGCTGAAAAATATCTTTTGCAAATGATGAACGCAGATTTTCAACTCCCTTTTGCGTGAGATAGCCTTCGTTCTCAACCGTTGAATACGCAATCAAATGCACATGAGGGTGGTATGATTCATTATGAAACGCCGCATACCAACGAAGATTTTGGATTGGAATTTTAAGATTCTTAGCGAGTGCTTCGGTCTGTGTGCGGAGCATATCCCGCCAGCGTGAGCCTGTGTTAAAGCCAAGCCTTTCTGCATCTTCTCTGCGTATTGATATTATTGCAGTCCAGATATTTCCCTTATGACGGTCGAGTTCTTCGGTAACCTTACTCAACTGTACCTGAACACCGTCATCGGTAAACAAGCCCGTGAGAACCGAATCTCTCGGCACGAGGTCGGGTAGCGATGTAATCGGCATATGCTTTTCTTCCCGAGATTTCATAAGCGTAATCTTCCATAACTCTTGAAATGAAATCAGATGCCGAACCTTGATTTTGCTTTTCAAGGTAATCGACATACTCAAACATATCCTTACTGTCGGGAAAATCTTTAAGGATTTTTTCAATAAGATTCTTCTGTTTTGTTGTTGCAGGGGCAAATTTTTTAGTATCATCAATCTTTTCCACTCCCTCACGAGTTGCAATATATTTTGCATAACCGCCTGCGCTTACTTTACGATTCGGCTTTAGGTATTTGAATTTTGTAACTAATCTTGCCACGAATAACTACCCTTTCTGCCAATCGTATGCGTCATCAAAGGAAAACGAACCGTTAAGCCGTTTGACTTCCTTGACGCACTCGCCACGAAGCTTTGTAAGTGTCAGTTTGTCTATATCCTGTGACGAGGCAATAATATTCATTGTCATAGCAAGTTCAACCGCCAATTTAAAAATCAGTCTGCTCATTCGGTTGTCGCTCTCGGCAACAATAGACTTCAATGTAGAGGTAACCACATTGGGAAGATACTGACTGTTGTCGTTTGAGGACAGGTAACCCACATAGAAAATTATTGCCTTTTCAATAAATTCACTTCGACTGGAGCAATTATCTTCCTTGTAAATACCCTCAACCATATCAATTGTTGACTGCTTTATCCACAGTGCAAATTTCCGCTTAACTTCTTTTCTGTTATCCGTTTCATTCAAGTGCAAAACCTCCTGTTTTGTCACAACCCACAGTTGCAACTCCTTTATTTTTGGCATTTTATTCGGCTAATCGGGCAGTTAAACCCACAAGTACAACCCCAAGGCTGAAAATTAACCCCTATGGATTTTTGAGGCTGAAAAGTGCGAAAAACCGCATGGCAGTCGGCGTTGCCGTCTGCCGTAAACCGACACGAGGGAGCGACTGCAACCCCGTGTCTTTCTCCTGCTTAAAATTCCACCCTTTAAAAACTGCCCGAATTGCCGTAACTCCGATTTTTCACACCTTGCCATAAACCGCCCGATTTTGGCTTTTATGCGATTTCAGATACTTTCCCGACTTCTTCTTTAAAAGCCGACGCAGGGCGAATGTGGCGAGAATACTGCCGTTATTCTGCTTTTGTTGATTTACCGTTTATCACTTCAAAATTGCACTGGGTATATGACAGTCCGTACTTCTTGACTTCACGGTTCAGAATATCAAACATTGACTGCTCAATACTGCGATGGGATAACTTGACTTCATCACTCAAAGTATCATAGCAGATCCATTCCTCGCTGTCGGGTGTGTCCTTTACAAGAATGTCAAAGCCGAGGAGCATTTTATCGGGTGTAGGAAATACAACAGCGTTGATTTTCACACAGCCGACTGTAAGTGAAGCAAAGAGAGTGTCGTGCTTGTCCTTTGGATTTTCTGAAAGTAATTTCTTGACATCGTTCACCGACAAATACATTTTGGAAATATATTTATTACCGAGTTGCTTTTTCAGTTTCTTCTTCTCGTTCATAAACTCATACCGCCCATTCCCATATTCTCATCTTCATTGGGTGAATCAAACAGATTATTCTGTTCAAGGTTTTCGTAGAACTTTTCTGCACTGTCATTTACGGCTTCGTTTAAAACTTTCATATCAAAACCGCAGTCCTTGTAACCCTGTGACACTGTATCGTAGTAGCTTGCACTGGGCAATCCGAAATTCTGATTAAGATTCATAATGTAAACCATTGCAGTTATCTCTGAACCGTTATTCAGTTTCACAGGTAATTCCTGTTTGAAGTAGTGTGACGGATAACCCTCGTAGCGGTCAAGCAATCTTTCATCTCTCGGCTGAAGTTCCCATAAAGCAACGGGAACTGACTTGCCAATGCAAGGTGCGATTGTTGCGTATGAACAGTGAGGCATACCCTTGAACTGCAATTCGTAATTTTCAATTGTACCTTTGCCAACAAGTTTTGCAGTTGGGCAACGATATTTCATCTGTTTAAGATTAAGGTTACTGCCGTAGGCAATGTATAATTTTTTACTCATAATAGATTTCTCTCCTTACATACTCATAACAAAACCCGAAGCTTCTTCCTGCTCATCATTTGGAACAGGATTGACTTCGGGTTCGTTGATATTTATATTTTCGTTTGTGTTATTAAGTTCTGCGGCTCGTTTTTGAGCAAGTCTTTCCTTTTGTCTTTCAGCCTGTGCAGGATCTTTCCAAGCAATATTGCCATCAAGATTTTTCAGCAGATGATGACGAGCTGTCTTGAACTCGTCACCTATCAAACCTAATCTCAAAAGCCAGGTTCTGAAAGTGTACTTTTCATTATCCGATACAGTTTTATCGTGTCTTGCAGACTTCTGAATCAACGCCTGATGACTGATTGCAAGGCAAAGCTGAATAGCACTTTTGACCTCGCCTGCGTGTAAGGTTGAATTAAAAAGACGAAATTCAATCGTACCCTTGTAGAACACGCTGTGAAGATTCAGTGCGTGATAGCGTGAGTCATCATAATGTCTGTAACTGTAATCCTCACCGTCATACCACATTGATTTTATCTGCTCCATTGACATAGGCGGACGGTTATTGATTTCATCAAGGAAGCGTGTGTCCATCTTTTGACAGTAATGTTCTCTTGATACATTCACTTTTAATGCCTTGTAGAGCAAATCCTCTTTCGCCGCCATAATGTTTACGATATTGCGAAGTGTTTTCGGGGTATGCGGAGCCGCATTAATATGGCAATGCAAACCACAGCTTGAGTTGACTCTCGCTCCTGCGCCACGAAGCTTTCTGACAAGCTCCTGTATAGTTTCTATATCATCATAGTTACAAATGGGAGTGACAAATTCAACCGAGTACAGAGAGCTTGCATTCTGTCCCGAACGGTTTTCACATCTAACGCTTGCGTCACGCATAATCTTCCACATCCTGCCGTCATTATCACGGACAGAATAAGCGTCATAACAACCGCCGACATGAGTTGCGTCTGTATGAAAATAACCGGCAATCACTTTCGCCGCAGTACTGCGAGTGATGCCGGTCATTTCAATTTCTATTCCAAAGTTTTGATTTTTCAAGTTGCCACCTCGGTGTTCTCTTCTTTTTGCTTTTTAGGCTTTGACGGTTTTGTCAGAACAGATTTCATATCAATAAACTCTCTGACATTTGAAGGAACATATTTTGCATACAGAGAATCAACCGATTTTTCAAGTTCTTCCTTGAAATCTAAATCACGCTGTTCCATATACATTTTTACTGCATTCAGTTTTTCATCTTCGTACATAATACTTACGCTTGTTTTCTTCATAAAAAAATCACCTCGTCAGTTCTTGTTGCTTTGATTTACATATTTAATATTCGGTATTTTCAACCACTTTGTCCAACCTCGCCCTGAGAGCTGAGTTTTGACAACTCCGTAGGCTGTGCCTTGTGCCTCGATGACTTCTCCGTTGCCGATATACACTCCGATATGTCCGTCCATCCAGACGGCAAGTCCGGGAGTTTCCGGCATACTTGAAATCGGACCGCTTTCTGTAACATTGTTCCAAATAGAATTCGCACCGCAATCCGTAAACCCGTTTGAACCTGCTACAATTTCTCCGCTGTCAGAGTTGTACCAAGCATATGATTTTATCAAACCTATGCAATCACAAACTCTCTTGCCGAGCCATTTTTCACCGACCTTTCTCATCTCACCACCTGCCTCGTTATTTCCGGGAAACAACGACGCCTGTTGGTCAAGATATTGCTTGGTGCAGATCTGACCGTAACCGCCGTACACATATCCCCAGCCGTTTTTGTATGCGTTCTCACACCACTTGACAAGGTCGAGATTGTTCTTCGTGGTCTTGTCAGTAAAGCCTGCGGTACTGATTTCCGCACCCTTGATTGACTGCATCATCTTTTGGAACTCGTCATACTTTATCTCCGTTCCGAATTTCTGATTGACGGTTTTTATCAAATCCTCATCAGACTGATTCTTCTTGAAACAGGATACAAAGTTTTTTACAAAGTCCTCATCCTCTGATTTATCGGACAGAGAAAACAGATAGATAACCTCTGCCTGTGTGTTATAGTCGGACAACTTTTTATTTTTCAGTTGATTTTCAACCTCTGTCATTGTGTCGTTAATAAGCTGTAGATTTTCCATCTGCTCGGCTGAAATGTTTTCTTGTATAGACTGATTGAGTTTGTCGGTATCAATATCCATACTACCGTTAAAAACTGACGCAACAGCAATAATCGGCATAACCACAATTATGATTATGCCGATAACTATACCGCCTATTGTTTTTATGACCTTTTTGTCTGTTAGCAGAGAAACTGCTATTTTCTTCAGCGCCGCACCTATGGTTGCGCTCACAAACTCACCTCCGTAACGCAAAAATCCGATTGAAATTCATTTAAGAAAATCAATCGGATTTTATTCTTTGATTATGTGGTAAAACAGAAAGACAAACCGATTTTTAACATTCTCCATTCCATTCTGCCATAAATTCACTTAAATAAGATTTCATATAACGATCTCTATGTTCAGCGATTGTTTTTGCAGTTTGAGTGTTCATCATATCTTTCAATAAAAAAAGTTTTTCATAAAAATGGTTAACTGTTGTTGATATATGCTTAGAATACTCTTCTTTATTCATATCTTTTTTTGGTTCTATATCTGGAAGATAAATTTCTCTATTATGACTACCACCATAAGCAAATGCTCGTGCAATGCCGATTGCACCAATAGCATCTAATTGATCAGCATCCTGAACACATTTTCCTTCTATCGAAGAAGGAACAATTGTATCTTTACCTGCAAACGATACTTCATCAATAATTGTACAAATTCTATTTATTATAATCTCATCAACTTTATGGGATTCTAAAAATTTAATAGTTTTATCTTTATGTTCATAAGTTAAAGGAGATAGTTTTTTATCGTCAACATCATGTAGTAAAGAAGCTAATTGCACAATTAATATATCTGCCTTTTCTTTACAGGCAATATTGGTTGCCGTTTTATAAACTCTCAAAGTATGAAAGATATCATGTCCGCTATAATCATTTTCAAATATCTTTTTAACGTAATCAATAGCATCATCAATAATTGACATAATAATCACCGTTATTTTGAATTTATTAATATGTTGTTTTACAGTTATCATATCACCATTAACGAGCTTTGTCTATAAACAATTTTATCTTCCGCCTGCACTGCCAAAAATTTCGGCTTTGTATTCGGGAGCCTGAACAAGTAAAAGATAGCGTTCATTACCGCACCTATACAGACAAGTGCCACGCTCACCGAATTTGATTAAGGCATACTCGTTTGGCTCTACTATTAGGGCATCTTCAAAGTCTTTTGGATTGATATTGCCGGGGAAAAATAAGAAGTGATGAGTGGGAATTGAGAACAGAGGTTTTGTATATTCCTTAACGCTTGAATCCAGTCCGAACTGCTGTGCAATTCTAGGAACTTCGTTTGATGCAAGCATTATTCCAAGTCCTAAAAGCATATTGCCGGGGAAGGTTAGCAACCCGAGGAACAGCAGAGTTGTCTGCATAAATGCCGTAAGGCACAGTGCCGCTATCTGTTTCATCCACTGATTAAAGCCGTCCTGATATCCTCTCGGAACGCTGAACATATACAACGCACCTACCGCCATTTGTATGAGCAGAATTCCTCCACGCTTGATGTTCGCAAAAAATATTTTTATTACGCAGTAGGCAAAAGCAATCATACATAACAGATTCAGCAAACCAAAATTCACTTGAGCAGAAACTGCAAAACTACCCTCTAAAACGCTTGTGCTTTGTCCGGCTAAATCAAGGCTTTGCTGTCCTGCCATTATGGACGACAAATCCTTTGAAAATGTGTTTTGCAGGCTGATGCAGAACTTATACAACTCCACAGGTACTACGCCAAACAGCGAACAGGCAAAGAACCCTTTTAATACATTTATAGCGGTTGTTTTGATATTTGCTCTGCCGTTCTGATACTCTATTGCAACATCGAATACGGCAACGACCGTGCCTGCGACGAACAATGCCCAGCCAAAAAGAGTAAACAGATTTATTGTCGCCTGCACCCATTCAAGGTCAAACACATCTGCACCTATATTACCCATCATCGTGAAGAAGTCTGCAACAGCGTTGTAAATCGTTTCATAGAACCACTGTAACATCGTGTTCCATATAGCGTTTGAGATTTGCTCACCGAGGTAATCAAACACACCGCCTATGGCACTTCCGATTCCGCCGATGAAATCTCCTAACCAGTCAAAAATATAAATCACCCCTTTGAAAATGGAAATTTGAAAGTTGAAAATTGAAAATTAAGGTGTGCGGCTTTACCGCAATTTTAAATACTGTCGGGCAATAAAACTTTCCGTTATCGCAAGCTATCTTGCCGACCAAAATTTTCCATTTTACATTTTCAATTCTCAATTTTAAAGTATTGTCCAGATGTACAGTGGTGCTGTCAGCGAGAACACAAGACAACCGAAAAGTATTGCCGGCGCCGTGAACTCAAACTGTCCGTGCTTGCGGTAATCGAGATAAGCAGTAGCAAGTTTAACAAAGAAAAGTATGGCAAGAATCATATCTACCGCAGGAAAGACAACATTGTTTACAACATTTTTAATCTGTGTTTGAGCCGATGTCCATGTGCTTTCGATTGCTGATGATACATCTCCTGCGGCAAAGACTGTTACTGCCGATATTCCGAGCATTAACAGTATTACTGATATGCCTGATAACCATTTAATTAACTTAGTTCTTCTTGATTTTATCATTTTTTACCTCCGATTTTCTTAAATCATTCTCCGATATATATCTGACTTCGATGTTCAGTTTTTCTGCAAAGCGAATTTCTGTTTTCATACTCTCAGTTATTTCATCTCCGAAAACCCAAACCGCATCACAAACCCAAAGCATAGAAAGTCCTGCGTTCATACCGAGATTCCTTTCTTTATCATTTCTGTCATCTAAAATCAGCACATAAAAATACGGTATGAACGGAGCCATACCGCACTCTAACGCATATCGGGCATATCGTTTTGCGTTTTCAATGTTTACAGATACATTACCGCCCAAAGGCGAACAGATATACACCCTGTGCATTATTCATCGTCCTCATCTTTCCTTTTAAATTTTATGATAAGAAATGCAATCAAACCGCCGACAGCAACAGAACCTAAGCCAATATAAAAGCCAAGATTTGAATCGTCGCCTGTCTGCGGTTTTTCAGGTTCAGGCTGCGGATGAATTGTTACAGTCTGATTCTCATCTTCAATGTCAGCGTGTACGGTGATTTCAACGCCATCATAATAAAGACTTTCAAACACAACGGCATCAGTATCTTTTGTAATTATCGAGCCGTCAAAGGTAAAGGAGACTGTCACTTCGCTGTTTGCTTTTTCTGCTGTAAAGGTTACTTCTGAGGTGATTTCCTTACCGTCTACAAGAAATGGTTTGCCTGTTGCTTTATCCATCAAAATACCTTTAACCGTGTATTCTTTGCCGGGTACAAGGTGCTTGTATGACACGACATCATCAATAGTTACATCGCCGTTTACCGTAAATTCCTTTTTGCCGTCAATGGCTGCTGTAGTTTTCAGTTCAGGAATTTTATCGTTCAGTACGTTAATTTCAACAACTTCCTTGTTCTCTGAAATTGTCACGGGATAGCTTTCACCATTTGGAAGATATCCCGTGGCAGGCTTTAATTCACAGACAATGTATTCGCCGTATGGAACATTTTCAAAAGTGAAGATTCCTTCCTCATTTGATTCGGCTGTAAGGATTGCTGTTTCTTCTGTGAATTTGATTTCATAAATACTAAACAATCCAAATAATGCGCCTGCGATATTTTCGCCTGTTTCACGGTCAATCTTCAAGCCTTTGATTGTGCCATAGATGATTTCATTTTCAATCGGCCCACCGTCATTTACAGTAATATGAACAGTCGCTGAATTCTGTCCTGCGGATTCAAACGCAACAGGATATTTTTTATCGGAGAGGATATAGTGGTTATCTGTGCTGATTTCCTTAACATAGTAACTTCCAATCGGAAGGTCGGTTGTAAAGGTTGCCTTACCTTTTTCATTACAGGTGATGATTTCAAGAAGTCCGTTCTCCGGAATGACTGTGCCGTTTGAAGCCTTTAAATCTTCATCAGCGTAAAGCCCGAATGAAACATTGAGGATTTCGTCATTACTGCCGATGTTGAATTTTTCGTTTTGTTCAAGAATTTTTGTAAGGTCAATTATGACTTTCTGCCTGTCATTTGTAAATGAGGTTGATGTGCTTGTCACCTTTTCGTTCTGTCCTGAGTAGGTGAGTTCTATATGATTTACAGTCTTGTTCAGAACAAATCCGTAAGGAGCTGTTTTTTCTACAACACGGTATTTACCGAGGTAAAACTCATTGCTTGTGGCTTTTCCATTCGTCCCTGTGATGACGGTATCTACAAGCGTATCTTCCTTTACTCTGACCGTTCCGTCAGGAGTTGTAATATCTTCATCTGCATAGATTTCAAACACAGCACCCGACAAACTGTTTAAAGAATATTCAGGCTGATAGACTATTTCTTTTTCTCCCGAAGAAGTTACATTTGAGAAAATTTCGCCTGTTTTTTCTACGGTAATTGTACCTTTCTGCGGAGTGTTTTTCTTCTCGGTTTTTACGATTGTAACGCCGTTTTCTTCACTTGTGTTTTCTGCCGTAATATCAAAATATACAGGTGTGCTGTCGAGGATATATCCGTAAGGAGCCTGCACTTCAACGACTGAATAGCCTTTGCCGTAGGGCAGTGATTCGGGTGTGATAAGATAACCATCTTCATTTGTATAGAATGTGTCTATCTCTGTAACATTCGGATAGGTGTAGGTCATAGTCACGAGCTTGTCGTTAGGATCATAAATCTGAAAGCCTGCGCCTGCATACGGAATCTGTTTGCCTGTTTCTCTGTCAACCTTTACTATCTTTACATAGCTTTCAAGGCTTGCATTATTGATGAGGTATTTGTAAGTCTTATTATTTTCAGAAATAAACACATCAAAATCAGCAATGAATTCTGTTCCATTCCAGCCTTTGGTCTGATGAACAGTGTATATGCCGTAAGGCAAATCCTTTGTTTCCGCAAAGCCGTACTCGTCACATATAAGATTATCTCTTTCGGATTCTTTTGCTTTTGCATAGCTTCCCGATGATTTCAGATACACCTGAAATTCAGCACCTTTTTCGGGAGTTTCAATTTTTGTACTGCCGTCATCGGTGTGCTTTATGATTGCAATTTTTCCTTTCAGTATATCTTCGGTTACTCCAATTGAAACGCTGTTGTTTTCAAGTGTATATTTTTTCGCCTCTGCACCGATATGATATTCGGTTTCGTCAAGCAGATAACCTTCGCTTGGTTCAATTTCTTTCAAAGTCCAGTTATCTCCGCACACATAGTATGAAGTTGTAAAACTGCCGTTTTTATCGGTGGTGTACTTGTCAACCAACTTGCCGTTATTGTAGATTCCGTAAACTGCTCCTGCAAGTGTTGCATCACCCTGTGCAGACTTTGTTTCAGCGTCTGTTTTTGTAACAGTAAGATTCCACTTTTTAAGGACATTACTGAAAGATACAGTTGCCGTTTTTCCACTTTCAACATTTACGGTCTTTGATTTTTGTTCGGCATACTCTGTCGGAGTATGCTCGGTAACCGTGTATTTTCCGGGGACAAGGTCGGTTAATTCAAATTCACCTTTTGAGTTTGTTTTTACAGTTTTGCTGTAATCGTCGCCTTTGACGGTAAACTCAATATTTGCAACATTGCCATCCTCGGAAGTTTTGACAAGCTTTAGGTTGCCCGAGCTTGTCTTGACCTTGAAATATGCCCTTATCGGGTCAGCGTCATTTTCAACTCCTGTGATTACATCCTGAAGGCTTGCGTCACCGTAGGGAACAAGAGTAGTACCGCTAACGCTCGGCATTGACTTTGCAAAGTTAAATGTTACTGCATCGTTCACGGGATTTGAGAAGGTGAGCGTCAGCTTGTTGCCTGATACCGTTGCACTCACACCGCCTGTTGTCTTGAAGCTGAAATCCGAAAGAATACTATTGCTGTCAGTAAGAGTTAAAGTGTACTTTCCGTCTGAGTATTTCATTTCATAGGTTTCAGCCTTTGAAGCGATTGCACTTGCAAAACTCGGAACGGTTGAATAATTTGCAAGGCTTTTAGAAATTGCATTGTAAACCGACTTAACGCCGGGGTTTGCTCCGCCTGCACAGATACCGTCAATAAACTTTGTATTTGTGCATTTATAGCCTTCGCTTGTAGAACGACAACCTGAAACAAACTCCCATACAATCAGCTGTGTTGCTACCCATTTCTGATCCTCTGTTCCGCTTAAGCATTTCCCTGAACCGGGTTTGCCGTAAAGCAGAGCAAGGTTGATTGCTTTTTGCTTTGCAGAGCCCAATTTTTTCCAAACGGTTGAACCGTCCTCGGTCAGCGTATTGCCCGAATGGAGAGTATGACCGGGTTCAATGCAATAGGCTTCTTTGCCGTCTGCAAAAATCTTGCAAAGCTCTTCGCCGGGAGTACCCACAGTGTAGCCGTCACTGACGGTTGTCTGCTGAAATTTGATTATATTGCCTGTGCTGTCATAACAATAATCGAAAGTGATTGTAACCTTATCACCGCTTGCCGCACTTACGGGGAGTGCAAACATTGTTCCGAATATTACGGCAACCGCAAGGAAAAGTGCTGTTATTCTTGTGAATTTCTTATTTCTGATTAACTTAGTCATTTTAAAAATCCTTTCATAAAAAATATGGGGCAAGATTTTACCCTTGCCCCGATTGACGTCTTATTCTATTTAAATACAATCATAATTTCATCGCCTGCCCTTCATTGAAATCTTCATCTATATCATCGGACTGCTCACTGCCATCCGTAATATTTACATATTCGCCGATAATGTTCAGCGCTTCGCAGTAACTGCCAGAACTCGTAACACGACTGCACATTTCTTTTGCCTCGTCAGCCATACCGTTTTGTTTGAGAGTGTGACTTGCAATTCCTAACAGATTGAATATATTGCCATCCTGACCTATCAACGCACAGTCAGGTTTGACCTTTTCCGCTTTGTTTTGCTCAGGTTCAAAACCGCCGAGCCTGTTATCCACATAATCGGACAGCCACATTCCTGCAAAGGCTGTATATGACTGCAACCGCCACATTGCAAGCTTGCCGATGTCGAGGTGGACATCTTCAAAGGGATAGAGAATACAGGTAACGCCGTCACTCATGAACACCGAAACATTCTCAAACTTTGTATTGTCAAGAAGTATTCCCTTGTCCGTGAGCATTTTATTGATGCCGTCCACCCATTCCTGTGTTTCACCGCCGCATCCCTGCAAGATGAGTCCTTCCTTGCCGTTCATACGGCGGAGGTCTGTTAGAGTTATTTGGTTTATTTTCATTGAGATCATTCCTTTCAAAAAAATAACAGCACCCGATTAAGAGTGCTGTCTATACTTTATTTAGCAGTAAACTACATATATTTTGTTGTTTTCTGCAATTACATTGAATGATAAGTCGCTTGGAGCAATGCCACTGCTTTGGTAGTAGTAGGCTGCATACTCAACATCACTTTTAAGGTTTGAAGTCAGTTCTGAAGTGCTGTCATAGTATGATGTGTTTGTGGGCGAGAACCAGCTTGCGTTGCCTGTGTTCAGTGAGGAATCGTATTTCATTCCAAGCTGCTGACCGTAGGCTATGCAGGCACTCACCGCATACTGAACATCAACCGTTTTTGCTTTGGTAGGCGGTTGTGTTGGTTTTTGAGTCGGCTTTTCAGTGGGAATTTCTGTTTCTTTTTCAGCATTTGATTTTGATTTAGAGTGATTACTATTTACTGTATTCCTGCTGTTGTTCTTAACTTCGGATTGTGTTTTCTGAATTGGATTCGTTGCCGAAACAACCGCCGAATTTTGCCAACTGTCGGCTTTTTCTTCGGTTTTGGTATTCTGTCCCGAAGGCTCTGTTTCTTTTGAAACTGTGGCTTTTTCGGGGATTGTTATTTCAGTTGTTGCCGTTGCAGAAGTTTCCGTAGATTCAGAAACATCCGCAGCCTTTGAAACTACGGATGTCTGAATATCGTTATTTAATTTTTCTTCTGCTGCACAAGCTGTGAATGTTCCTGCCGCTAAAATCAATGTCAGCATTATTGCGATTTTCTTTTTCATACTATCGCCGTCCTTTCAAGCAACAAGTATATCCAAAGAATTTGAAATGTCCAGAGATTTTTAAAAAAGAACTACGATATATACTTCCTTATAATTCGATAATCATTCCATAAGCGTGTATCTTGCATTATATTGTAATTATCATACATTCTGATATCTTCAAGTTGTTTATAAAATGAGTTTTCCTTTCCAACATATACTCCTTCATCACATTTTGAAAGGAATTTAAATTGATCGGCAGTGATGTCAATAATCATCTGTTCATTCATTACAAGCCAAGCGTGATTTGTGGTGTTATAGGGATTTTTATCTCTATACACACCATTCACTTGTTTTGTGTGAATATAATATGTTTCATATAAATAATACGCTAAAAGATCGCATGAATCATCACAACAACCATTAGGAAATTTAATCATCCTGTCTTGAAAGCTAAACTTCCTATTAGCTTTTGCCTCAATTATTGCTTTACGAAAATTCACCGCAATATTATAAACATCTTGATTTTTCATATTTATCTCAAACTCCTGTTTTTAGTACAGATATTATACACTACTCAAAAGCTACGGTCAACCGATTTTACATACTCTGCGAAAAGCTTTGCGTTTCATCTTCCGACATCTTTTCGACTTCATCCTCACTCTGCTGTTCATCAAGTGCCTGATGATATGCTTCCATAACCTTGCTGTTTAGCATATCTCTTGACTCCTTTGAAATCGGGTGAGCAATCTCGCTGAACTTTGTTTCGCCGTTTTCGTCAACATAGTTACTTACAGGCATTGCAACAAATAAGCCTTTTCTAGAATTCATCACTCTGATTCCGTGAATAGCCACCGCACCGCTGACAGTAACGCTTGCAAATGCCTTTGTGTTGCAGTCATCTACATCAACGAGCTTATCAATTCTTACCTTGATATACGGTAGTTTCCTTTTCTGATTGTTGTATTTATTTACTTTGAAATTAGTATTTTGTGCCATTATAAAATTACCTCCGATTTAGCGTTTCTGTTTTTCTGCCCACAGCAGAGAAAGATGCAAAAGTGCATCTCTCTGTTCTTCCTCGGATAGGCTGTCGAGGAAATCTTCAAGGGTGAAATTTTCCTCGAATTCTTCAGCAAATTCATTACAGTTATCGCAAATTTTTTCTCGTTTTACCAATACCGAGCCGTCATCCTGCTGTGTGAAAGACAAAATGTCATTGTATTTGAATCCGATTCGCTTGCGGATTTCGTAGGGAATTGTAATCCGTCCTCTCCCACCGAGAACTCTGTACATTTTTAGCATTGATCGCCCTCGTTTTCTGCTTTGCATTCATCACAAATGCAGTCACCGCAATTACACTCATCATCGCACCTCTCAATAACGATAACGCCGTTGGTTGCCGTGACCTGCACCGTTGAGTCTGATGTTATGCCCGACACGATAACCGTATCAAGCGGTATGCCTATAAATACTAAATTGTTCATTGCTTCATTTTCCATGATATTATACTCTCCTTAAGAATTTTATCTAAAATTTTATCTAAATTTTTATCGTAATCCGTCTGCATATCAAGCAGACTTAATTGCCTTGGCTTTGCACGTTCTCGCTCGTATAAATCGTAGTTTGCAATCAATAGTTCAGGGAATTCTCTGCCTGCCTCATACTTCTGAACCATACTGTGGATTCGCTTGAAATCAAAGAAAGCGTAACCATCATATAAATTGCGAATTTCCGTACAATCATTGTATGACACAAGCCATTTGCCCTTTGCATTTGCAAGTGCGTTTTTCAGCCTTATATGGTCATTCCAAGTGAATCCGCACTGATACACATACTCGCTTGAAAAGTACGGAGGATCACAGTAGAAAAATGCGTTTTCTCTGTCATAATGCTTGATTAATACCTCGAAATCCTGATTTTCAATGACAACATTTTCAAACCGTTTGCCTACTTGCTCTATCAGTTTGAAAAGACTCACAACCGAAAACGGCTGACAGGCAAATGATTTTCCGCCACTTGAATAACTGTATCGTAAAAGTTTAAGAAACATTACGGCTCTGCGCAAATCGTAATCCTTTTTCATCTTGACATACAGATTTATAACTTCTTCTGCTTTTAATTCAGACAGGATAATTTTCGTCAACTGCAACTCCTCATCAAGGTATTTATCGTCAAACTTTTCCTGCTTGAAAAAATCCCTGATTGCATTGAAATCATCCCTTGAATTAAGCGGATAGAATCCCAACTCTTTTATGAAAGCCAAAGGTCTGTCACGCATACAGCGAAAGAGGTTTACAAGATTGTGGTTGTAATCGTTATACACTTCAAATTTATCAGGTTTTTTCTTGCCTAAAAGCACCGCACCCGAACCTCCGAAAGGTTCAATATACCTTTCGTAATTCAGAGGAAACAGGGCGTACAAAATATGAAGGACGGAAGTTTTGTTTCCCATCCAACTCACAGGGGTTTTAATAAATCCCACCTCCAAATCAAGCCTTTATGAATTTATCAATCGCCCCTGAAACGACAAAAAGCCGTTGATTAAGTATTTAACTCAACCAACGGCTTATATATATTGAAACCAATATCAGTCGTTCGGAACGATTGATATTAGTCGTTGTTATTTAAATTTTACTGTCTGCCTTTTTAATAATCTTACCGATTTCAGAGATTACATTTACTGTCACAGCGTTTCCTGCCATCTTGTAGAGCCTGCTGTCGGATAGTCCTGTCGCTTTTGCCTTGTCGAATTGATCGTCTGTGAAGCCTTGTAATTTCCAGCACTCCCTCGGAGTAAGTTTTCTTATTCTGCCGATATGAACTTCTCCGTTTGGCTCAACAAAAGCAACTGCGAATTTTTCATCATCTGCAATATTCGTGCTTTCTACGAAAACACCAGAATGTTCAGCCTGTCGGTTACTGATTCCCGAATCGTGTCTTGCAGTTATACACCTTGCATTTTCTGTCAGCTTAGGGTCGGGGTTCAGGTCGATGAAATGGACACGAGTATCCATTTCATTAGATTCATTTCGCCCGACCAGTTTGACACTTTGTGTCAACGGTCGATGGCTAATTCTATCATTTTCCCTTTCAGGTAAAAGATAGAATACAGCCTGCGTTGCAGAAGTTGTCAGAGTATGCGCTATCTGACTTCCTACTCGACCTCGTCTTGAGTTCTGTCCCGAAAATGCTGTGTCAATGCTGTCGCCGGGATATGCGATCTGATAACCGTCTTTGGTCTTAGATTTTATCAGCAAACCGAATTTTTCAGTATCTTCAATAAGATAAAGTCCGGAATGGCCGCCGAAACCGCCCGAACCACTTGTCAGCGTACAGCTTAGTCCTTTTGATGAGTAGATTCGCTCACCTTGCGTTGGCTTTTCTTTGTATAAGAGCTTTTCCGCTTGCTTGCGTGAAAGATAATACTTCTCCGGCACATTGTCCTCTAAGATAGCCGATAATGAACACTCGATTTCGTGACTGGGGAACTGCATAATTTTTGCTGTTAAGTACCTGCCAGCATACATCATACCCCTCGTCGGCACAAGCTCTGCTTACTCGTTTCGACCGCAAGCGGTCAAAAGCTCGTCCGCTATGCTGTGCCTCCTCTCCCCAAAAAGCTTACAGCTTTTCGGGGACCCCGTACGGAGGATTGTTTCAAATGTTTTGCCTGAGTCATGGTTAAGCAGACCGGGAACATTTTCGAGGAAGAGATACTTAGGTTTTTTAACGGCAGAAATTCGAGCAATCTCGAAAAACAGCGTTCCTCTTGTATCGTCAAATCCTTTTCTTGCTCCGGCGATTGAGAAGGACTGACAGGGAAACCCTCCAACAAGAAGGTCGAAATCGGGTAACTGTTCGGGTATAATTTTTCTTGCGTCATCAAAGTAAAGCTTACCTCCTGTGTCATACATTGCTTCATATGCCTGCTTTGCATATTTATCGATTTCGCAGTATCCGACGCACTCAAAACCGCCTATGGCTTCAAGGCCTGAACGGAAACCGCCGATGCCTGCAAACATATCAAAGAATTTGATGGACATAAATCTTCAGCTCGCCGAAGATTTAAAGATTAAGCCACACCTCACATTCCTATTTTAATTCCGTTGTTCTCATCAGGAACTTCATCTTCTACTTCTGATTCGGATTGATTTTCTGCTTCGATTTCTTCCTGCGTAAGCTTTCTGAATGAGTCCTCTCCGGGAACTACACCAAGTGTTCTTCCATTGTCCCACTCGGGAAATATCGTACCCAACGAATCAACAAATTTAACCGTTCCTCTTGTGCCTGATGAAACAGGTGCGTAGGAGTCGCTCATACTTAAAAGTTCGATTCTTGTACCCGGCGGATACAATTTCTTTGTGCTTTCAGATATTCTGCGCTGTCTTTCGTATTCGTTCAAGTTATACATCTCCTATTTTTTAGTTTTGATTCAAGCAATATCCATTAGTAGGACTCCTGATTTTTATAGTCATAAAATCAACCCCTGTCTTTCTTGTTTCTGTTTGTGTTAAGTTTTTTGTTGTCAGAGAAATGTGCAATCTCGCTTTCATTGTTATCATCATTTCGCCTGTCAAAATTAGGTTTCTGACGCATCTCTCTTTCAAACTTCCTGAGTTCGGGTGTGTCGGTAAAATACATTTAAAATCATTCCTTTCAATTTTTTGTAAATAAAAAAAGGCAACCGTTCTAATCAAAAAAATTAAAACGATTGCCAAATAAAAAAAGAGCCAATTACTATATCTCTAAAATAAGAAATATAATGATTGACTCATATATTTGATAATATTAAATTAAGCAGATTAGCGAAAGTAATCAGTTTTCTTTACCTTTAACTAAATTTTGTAGCTTTTCAACAGCTTCATCTTTAGTTTCAGAATCCTTTACTATTTGGATAATTGAGTTCATAAGAACATCAAATTGTTTGTCTGTCATATTTTCGAACTCCATATCTTTTCCTTTCCGATAAAACAATTATCACTTCTACCGGAAATAAATTTTGTATATAAGTAATTGAGGCTCATAGAAAAACTATGAGCCTCTCGTTGGCTCCCCCAACTGGGCTCGAACCAGTGACATCATGATTAACAGTCATGCGCTCTACCGACTGAGCTATGGAGGAATATACAATTTTCTTTGGGTTTTACCAAAGATTTTTGTAAAGACTACACAAAAGGCAATCTTATTTGTTACTTAAGTCCCCGGTAGTGGACTTAAACAACATATTTAGTTGTTCCTCAAACTAAGTGATAGTGTCGGGTATATTTGTGTACACTCGCTCTACCGACTGAGCTATGGAGGAATATATAGCAAAACACCCGTTTGGGTGTATGCTTTGTGTTGGCATCTCCCTATCTTCCCGGGCCGTCACCAGCCAAGTATTTTCGGCACCACTGAGCTTAACTTCTGTGTTCGGTATGGGAACAGGTGGACCCTCAGCGTCATCAACACCAACTATTCTTTTGTATTTATAAGCCTTTCAGCTTTTTTACCTTTTGGTGACTCGTGCGGGAATCGAACCCGCGTTGCCGGCGTGAGAGGCCGGAGTCTTAACCGCTTGACCAACGAGCCTTGTCTTTCGTCACAAAGGCTAATGGTCTTTGCTCTCATTAGCCCCTGCAACTTCTCTTGGTGCACCATCAGGGGCTCGAACCCGGGACACCCTGATTAAGAGTCAGGTGCTCTACCAACTGAGCTAATGGTGCATCTCTGTGTTCTTTCAAACACCCTGAAAACTGAATAAAGGAAAGAAGATTAAGAAGAAAGATTAGTTAAATTCATATTGGAATGACCAATCGGGTTAAAGTATATACTACACAGCTGACCAAAGAAATCTTGTGGTCAAGCCCTCGACCTATTAGTACTGCCAAGCTGAATGCCTCACGGCACTTACACACGCAGCCTATCAACCTCGTAGTCTTCAAGGGGTCTTACTCGTTATACGATGGGATATCTAATCTTGGAGTCGGCTTCACGCTTAGATGCTTTCAGCGTTTATCCGTTCCGTACATAGCTGCCCAGCCGTGCCATTGGCATGACAACTGGTGCACCAGAGGTACGTCCATCCCGGTCCTCTCGTACTAAGGACAGAGCTCCTCAAATATCCTGCGCCCACGACAGATAGGGACCGAACTGTCTCACGACGTTCTGA
>OFRY01000007.1_pt1 | contig 201118 bp, 160 predicted proteins | sample 1543171 | NCBI WGS metagenome assembly OFRY01 (sample SAMN04209240, study PRJEB22552) | human gut metagenome | biome: gut; material: feces | host: Homo sapiens | place: USA: Oklahoma | reverse complement strand
TATGGACTAAATAAGGATAATACAGGGAGAGTAGTTATGTGTATAAAAAAATATTATAAGTAGAGGTAAAAAATGGATATTTCAATTATTATTCCGTGTTATTGTTCTGGAAAGAACATAGTCAACGTTGTAGAGGAAATTAAAACAATTTTGATGGAAGAGAAAAAAAGTTATGAAATAATACTGGTAAACGATGGTTCTCCAGACAATACATATGAAATTATTAGTGATATTGCAAATCAAAATAATAATACTTATGCTGTTGATTTGGCAAAAAATTGTGGACAACATGCGGCTATAATGGCGGGATTTAAGTATGCAAAGGGAGAACTTATAATGACCTGTGAAGATGATGGTCAGACACAGCTGTCAATATTGCCACATTTAATTGATAAAATAAATGAAGGTTATGATGTGGCAGCACCCAAGTATCAGGATAGAGGAAAAAGGTCACTGTTTAGAAAATTAGGCACAAAATGTGCGATATTAATGGGAAACTGGATGATTCCAAGACCAAAAGGAATGCTGGTGCCAATTTATTTTGTTGCAAAGAAATTTGTAATAAAAGAAATATTAAAATATAATCAGCCGTTTCCCTATATAGAAGGATTAATTTTAAGAAGTACTTTTAATATAGCATTAGTCGACGCAAAACAGAATGAAAGGTTATCTGGGAGAAGTGGATATACCTTAAAAAAAATGATCAAATTGTGGCTTAATGGCTTCACATCATTTTCAATAAAACCCTTACGAGCCTCGGTGTTTTTGGGAATATTATCTTCTGTTGTCGGAATCCTAGTGGGAATATATATTGTGATTCAGAGATTATTTAATGAAAATATTGTTTCTGGTTGGAGTTCTATTATAGCCGTTATGCTATTTATGTTTGGAATTGTATTGTTGGTGTTGGGAATGATTGGAGAGTATGTAGGTAGAATATATTTATGTATAAATATGTCACCGCAGTATGTTGTGAGACAGGTTGTTTGCAAAAATGGAGTTAAAGAAGAAGGAAAAGAAAATGGTGAAGAAAATAAATAAAAAAATCGCTGTTATAGGAGCAGGGATAGCGGCAGTACCAATTTTAAAAAAGGCGAAAGAATTAAAAGTAACAACGTACTGCTTTGCCACGGTGGAAGGTTCTGTTGCGGTGAAGTATTGTGATTATTTTATTCCTATATCCATATTTGATATTGAAAAATTATATGAGAAAATCAAAGGATTAGATGTGGATGGAATAATTGCTACATCAGAAATTACCACAGAAACAGTAGCAATTCTAGCTGATAAATTAAAGCTTCCTGGTAATGATATTAAAAATGGTTTTTGTGCAAGAAATAAATATATAATGAGAAATAGAATCCAAAACATAAAAGATGTGTACCAACCAAATTATGCTTTAGCAACAGATAAAGCAAAATTTGAATATCCAGTAGTTGTAAAATCACCAGATTCATTTGGAAAAAAAGGAATTAGCATTGCAAATAATGATGAAGAATATTTTGATGCGGTTAAATATGCGAGAAAATATTCTGGAAACGGAGAGGTTTTAATTGAAGAGTATATAAAAGGGGGAAGAGAATTTTCGGTTGAATGCGTAAGTGATAGCAAAAATACATATATTGTACAAATAACGGAAAAAGTGTCTTCAGGTCCACCACATTTTGTGGAATTGGAGCATCACCAGCCAGCATGTATCAATAATGAAGAAAAGAAAAAAATAATAGAAGCCTCAAAGAAAATTATAAAGAGATTAGGAATATATAGTAGTTTGGCGCATTTGGAGTTGAAACTTGTAAAAGAAAAAATATACTTTATAGAGGTAGGAGCTAGAGCAGGAGGAGATCATATAGGGGATATATTAGTAGGATTAAGTACTGAATTTGATTTGTATAAGGCTGCTATTGAAGTGTCAATGGGAACATATTTACATACAAGTGCAAAAAACGTAGGATATAGTGGAATATATTTTTTCAGTAAACTGAATGAGGAAAAATTACCACTTTTGACAAATGCATATAAAAACAAATGGTGTTATCATGCCGAAATATATGATAAACAATTAAAAGATGTTAAAGGAAACGGTGATGAATCTCTTTCTGGATATTTTATTTATAAATCAGATCATAAAATCAATATAAAAGATTTAGATGGTGAGGCAGTGTTAATAAATGATTATTTAGATGCAAAAAATATGTTAATCGAGTTCTATAAAAAAGCTAAGGTTTATAAAGCAGAAAAAAAAATAATAGATACAGTTTCAAAATTTCTGAAACTTGGAAATATCTATGGAATAGTGAATGACGGAAAAGTTAGTTGCATGTTAAATCTTTATTGCAATAATTTAGACACAAGGGAAGCATATATATGTGATGTTTTTGTGTTAAAGGAATATAGGGGGAATGGCTTATCAAAATTGATTTTAAAAGAAGCTATAGATAAATGTATTGAGAATAAGTTTGAATTAATAAGATTACATGTAGCTAAAAATAATAATATAGCAATAAATTTGTATAAACAGTATGGTTTTGTTGAAAGTGGTTATGAAGAGAATGATGTAATAGAAATGACAAAACTTATTAGCGTAAAGGAGAACCAATAATGATAAAATTAGCAATTATAGGAGCTTCTTACTTACAAAATCCTTTAATTGAAAAAGCAAAAACTATGGGCATAGAGACACATGTTTTTGCTTGGAAATGCGGAGATATAGGAGAAATAACAGCAGATTATTTTTATCCAATTAGTATTGTAGAGAAAGAGCAGATATTAGATAAATGCAAGGAAATAGGTATCGACGGGATATGTACCATAGCATCGGATTTAGCAACTATCGCAGTGAATTATGTAGCTAGTAAAATGAGTCTGGTTGGCAATAGTATGGAGTGTGTCGGGTTATCAACTAATAAACACATGATGCGTTTAGCATTTGAAAAAAATAATGATCCTTCTCCAAAGAGCATGATGGTAGGTGAATACAGTGAAGAATTAAATAGCATATTTGATTTTCCTGTTATTGTAAAACCAACAGATAGATCGGGAAGTAGAGGAATAACAAAATTACAAACCTGTGAAGGATTAGAAGAGGCAATAGAGAAAGCAAAAAAAGAAAGTTTTGAGAAGAAAGCTTTAATTGAGGAGTTCGCAGAGGGGCAGGAATACAGTGTGGAATTTGTTTCTTACAAAGGACAACATTATTTTCTTGCATTAACTCAAAAATATACAACAGGTTCGCCACACTTTATTGAAAGAGCACATATTGAACCAGCACCTATATCACAAGAAACATTAGAACAGATAAAGAAAGTTGTAAGTCATGCATTAACAAGTCTCAAGATTGAAAATAGTGCATCCCACTCAGAACTGAAAATAGATAAAAATGGGAATATAAAAATTATAGAAATCGGTGCTAGAATGGGTGGTGATTTCATAGGAAGTCATTTAGTTTATTATTCAACAGGAATTGATTTTGTTAAAAATGTAATTTTAATTGCATTGGGAAAAATACCTGAGTGGGAAAGTAATGAATTAAAAACACCAGTGGCTGTAAGATTTATATTTGACAAGGAAGATATTAATGTGCTTGAAAAGATAAAGAAAGAACATCCTGAATATATAATAATGGAAGAGTGTAAAGAATTTGAGCAAAGAGAAGTTGTTGACAGTTCAACTAGATTTGGAGCGTTTATTATTAAGGCACCAACAGTCAAAGAACTACAAAAATATATGCCGGGAGAAAAGGAATGAATAGGATAAAAACATTATTTTTGCTTCATATAATGCTTATGATTTATTCTATGAGTGGTATTTGTAGCAAACTTGCAGCAGGACAAAAATTCTTAAGTTTTAAGTTTTGTTTGTATTATGGATTGATAATTGTGCTACTCGGTTTCTATGCAATTGGATGGCAACAAATAATTAAGAGAATGCCATTAACTGTGGCTTTTGCCAATAAGGCAGTAACAGTGGCATGGGGAATTGTTTGGGGATTTATATTCTTCAATGAAGCAATAACACCCGGAAAAGTTGTTGGGGCTGTTCTTGTTATAGTTGGAATTCTAGTTTATGCAATTGCAGATAAGGAGGAGAACAATGAGTAGTACAGTTATAGCATATTCATGCGTATTGTTACTGGGAGTATTCATCAGTGCCATATCTCAGGTAATGCTAAAAAAGGCAGCAATGAAGAAATATGATTCAGTAATAAAGGAATATTTGAATCCCTTGGTAATATTTGCCTATGTGCTTTTTGTTGGGACAACTTTTTTGTCAATAATAGCGTATAGAGGTATTCCATTATCAATGGGACCAATATTAGAAGCAACAAGCTACATATATGTTACTATTTTTGGAGTGATAATTTTTAAAGAGAAAATGAATTTACAGAAGATTATTGCATTAGGATTGATTATTGGTGGAATAGTCGTGTATGCGGTATTGGGATAAAAATACTTTAGGAAGGGTACTTTGATATAAAATCGAGTAAATTTGCAAAATGGATAAGGTAAGTATAATTGTTCCTGTGTATAATGCAGAAGAATATTTGAATAGATGTGTAGGAAGTTTACTAATACAATCATACAAAAACATAGAAATTATATTAGTAGATGATTATTCTACAGATTCCAGTTTGGATTTGTGCAAAAATTTTGAAAAAAATGATAATAGAATAAGAGTTTTTAAATCAGAGAGATTTGGAGTAAGTGCTGCTCGAAATACGGGTATAAAAATGGCTAGTGGAAAATATATTTGCTTTTTAGATAGCGACGACGAATACGAAAAAGAGTTTGTTAAAACAATGGTATCAACAATAGAAAAAAAAAATGTCGATATGGTTGTATGTGGTTACAAGCAGATATGTGAAACTAATATAGTAGAAAAAAAATATCAGTTTAATTCAGTAGATTCTATTGATTATTTAAATGCGTATTGTTGTGAAGATTCTTTTGAACATGTAGCAAATTATCCTTGGAATAAGCTGTATGTAACATCCAAAATAAAAGAAAATAAAGTGATGTTTGACGAGAGTGTTTCAGTGGCTGAAGATGCTATTTTCAATATGGAATATTTGAAATATGTTAATAAAGTTAAAGTGATCTCTGATACTTTGGTTAAACACTATATTGTAGCAAATTCTCTAGTCACACAAAAAGTAGATGAGAAAAAACAGGAATATACAATTCTGAAAATAAATGATTTATTCTTTGAAAATTATAGAATTAGAAATAAAATAGAGGAATTTTCTAATGTCGTAGGAAGATTTTTGTTGTACAGTTATTTACGTTTAGGAAATATATACAGTGGAAAGCAGTTGAAAGATTTTATAAAAAGAAATCAAAACAAGCAGAATAGACGGATAATAAGAAAAGCATCCTGCTTAAATGTAAATTATAAAATATTCAAAATATTATTTACAATGAAAATGAACGAGATATTGTTCTTATATTGTGAGGCTAAGCAGAGGAGAAATAGATGAAAATAGCAATGATTACTCCTGGATACTTACCTGTTCCGGCTGTAAAAGGTGGAGCTGTTGAGGTCTTAATAGAAGAATTATTAAAGGGAAATGAAACAGAAAATAAATGCACAATAGATTGCTACACAATTGATGATGAAAATATCAAAAAAAGATGTTATAGAAATACAAATATTAAAGTAGTAAATATAAAAACATTTACAAGGATAAGGAATAAAATAGTTAATAGTCTATATGCTTTATTTAAAATAAAAAAATGGAGAACCTCTTTTTCTAGAGAACTTATTAAGTTACTAAAAAAGGAAAGCTATGATTATATAGTAATACATAATAATACTATGGCATATAGGGACATCTATGAAAAAACAGCCAATAAAAATAATTTGATTTACGTTTTACACAATAACATTGGTGATGACCCAAATCATATAATCATCGCAAAATTAATTGGGAAATCAGCAAGAAAAGTATTAGCGGTTAGTAATTATACAAAGAACGACTTTATTAAAATAACTGGGGCAAAAAACGTAGATGTATTATATAATTGCATAGATTTTAAAAGATATTTGGTTAAGATATCCCATAAGGAAAAACAATATATGAGAGCGGAATATGGAATTAGTAGCAAGGACTTTGTCTTTATATATAGTGGAAGAATAGATATTTATAAAGGAGTCTTGGAATTAGTAAAAGCTTTTAAGAAAATAAATAGAGAAGATACAAAACTGTTAGTTGTTGGCAAATCATGGTTTGGCGATAAAAATGTTAAGGATGAATATACTTGCAAAGTACAGAAAGAAGCAGAAAAGGTTAGAGACAAAATTATATTTACTGGTTTTGTTAATCCAGAGCAAATGCCTTTAATGTATCAAATTGCAGATTGTTTAGTGGTGCCTTCTATTTGGGAAGAACCATTTGGAGTGGTGGCTTTGGAAGGAATGGCATCAGGACTTCCTTTAATTGTTACTAATTCTGGAGGCTTGCCCGAAATTGTTAATGATAAATGTGCAGTTATTGTTAATAAAGAAAAAGATATTGTCAATAACTTAACAGACGAGATGAACAAAATGATAATAAATGAGGAAAAAACTAAAAAAATGGGGGAATATGCAAGAGAAACTGTACAAAGTGTACCAGCATATGATTCGAAAAATTATTTTAGATTTTTTCTGGAAAAGATAATTAACGAGTGGGATTAAGTACTAATTATAAAGAGTAAATAAAAAATATAAGGAAAAGAATATTATGAAAATTGCTATTGTAACATCAGGAGGTTTGCCAGTGCCAAACGTAAAAGGTGGTGGTGCACAGACCTTGATAACAGCTATATTAGATCAAAATGAAATAAAGGGTGAAAATGAATTTGTTGTCTTCTCTAGTTATGACAATAAAGCAAAAGAGCAGTCAGAAAAATATAAGAAGTCAAGATTTTATTTTTTGCCACAAAAAGAAAGAACTCTTAAAGATAAAATCAAGGGTAAGATAATGAAGGAATATCCCTTAGAGTCACCTATTTCATTTACGAGTATTGCAAAAATAATAAAAAAAGAAAAATGTGATAAAGTTATAGTTGAGCATACACCATGGCAATTTCCTTTTTTTGTAAAGAAATTTGGAACAAAAGCATATTGTCATTTGCATAATGATTGGTTGAATTCAGATAGTGACAGAAAATATATTAATCAAATGAGAAAAGCAATAAATCAATCAGGTGGAATGATTACTGTAAGCGATTATATTAAGACGAGAGTTTTATCTATTGGAGGGTTGAATCAGGAAAAAGTAAAAACTTTATACAATGCAACAGATATAGATATGTTTTCGAAAAAAATATCAAATAGTGAACAAATTTTTCTAAAAAATCAATTAGGAATCGCAGAAAATAGTATTGTTATTTTATATAGTGGACGGATGTGTGATGAAAAAGGAGTACTTGAATTAATCAAAGCATTTGTAGAGGTAATAGAAAAAAATAATGATGCAGTCCTTCTGTTGGTAGGTTCTGTGTCTTATGGTGAGACAACAAGTGATGAATATACTAAAACCATAGCGGCGCATATGGCAAAGTATCCACAAAAAATCATTGAAACGGGATTTGTAGATTATAGAGATATGTATAAGTATTATAGCATTGCAGATATACAGGTAATTCCTTCAAAGTGGGATGAACCATTTGGACTTGTTGCTATTGAAGGAATGGCGCAAGGTTTACCGATAATATCTACAAATTCTGGAGGACTAGTTGAAATTTTAAACAAGGAATATGCTATGGTAATTAATAGAGAGAATGAAATATGTGAGTTGAAAAGGGCAATGCTTTGGCTTGTGGAAAACAGAGAAAAAAGATTGGAGTTAGGACAGAACGCTAAAGATGAGTTAAAGAAACACAATGAATTTTCGTATAAGGAATATTATAATAGATTTCTTGAAATAATTGATTAGGAGCATAAAATGAAAAGAAAAAAGATAGCTGTCTATTGTGATTCCATGAATAATGGAGGAACTGAGAAGGCAACCTTAGACTTAGTTAACAATTTACCAAAAGAAAAATATGACATAACTGTAATTCAGTTAGGACCGGGAGGAAAATATCAGAAAGAATTGGCTCCACATATAAAAAATAAGGAAATTTTACCCTTCAATTCAACAAAGCAATGGAGACTATATTGGTGGAGCAGAAGATTCTATGAAAAGTTGCCAATTTCTCTTGTACATAGATTGGTGTTAGGCAATAAATACGATGTAGAAATAGGATGTGGATATGGATATCCTACGAGGCTTGTGGCTAAAGCTAAAAAAGCGAAAAGTATTTCATGGATTCATATGGATGTTTCAATGGATAAAAATTATGTTCCATCACTTTCAAAGGAGGAAGGCAAGGAATATTTTAAAGGTATTGATGAATTTGTATGCGTGTCAAAGGATTGTGCTAAAAAGTTTAATGAAAAATTTGGATTCAATGATAAAACAACAGTTTGTTATAATATAATTGATGCCAAAAAAATAAGGAAAAAATCTTTAGAAGTTACTGAAATACAAATGGATAAAAAATTTTGTAATTTCGTATCTATTGGAAGGCTTACATGGCAAAAAGGATTTGATATTTTAATTGAGGCAATTGCCCCTTTAATTAAAAAGAACAATAATATAAGATTATATATTTTAGGTGATGGAGAAGAAAAGGGAAAATTACAGGGAGCAATTAGTAAGAATGGATTAGATGATAACATTTTTCTGTTAGGACATATAGCAAATCCATATCCTGTAATGAAACAGGCAGATGCGTATATATGCTCATCAAGACACGAATCTTTTAGTTTAACGGTTGCAGAAAGTATAATTTTAGAATTACCGATTGTGTCTACAAAATGCACAGGACCTGTAGAACTTTTGGATAATGGAAAATATGGAATTATGTGTGAATGTACAGAAGAAGAAATAAAAAAGGCTATTGAACTTATGCTTTCAGAAAAAACGAGAAACAAATATAAAGAAGAAGTAAGAAGAAGAAAAGAATTTTTTGATATTAGCAAGTCAATAGAGGCATGGGAAAGGGAATTAGATTAACATTATGATAAAGATGACAGAAAAAGAGCAAAGAAGAGTATTGCTAGATATTCTAAGTTATGTAGATAAAGTTTGTAGTGAAAATAATCTTAAATATTGGATTTCATATGGAACATTATTAGGTGCAATTCGTCATAATGGATTTATACCATGGGATGATGATATAGATGTTGATATGCCAAGGGAAGATTATAACAAATTTATAGAGATTACACGAAATGAAAAAATATACAAGACTTTAACAGTTTTAAACACAAAGGGTTATAATTATCCATTTGTAAAAGTGGTAGATTCGCGTACATATGTAGTTGAAAATGAGAATACATGTATTGATGATATGGGAGTGTATGTTGATATTTTCCCGATAGATAATTTAGGAAATACTATTGAAGAGGCAAAGGAAAAATGTATAAAGTTAAATAAATTGGCATGGAGAGTATGGGGATATTATGGAATAAGTTGGAAAAATAATGGAATAAAAGGTTTACTATTGAAAGGAATAGGAATTAAGAGACTTTATAGAAAACTGTTGGAAGAAACAAACAGAAACAGCTTGTCCAATTCAACTTATGTAGGATTAAATTTTTGCAGAGATGAGGAAATGTATATATACAAGAACGAGTGGTTTGAAAAATTAATTAAACATACCTTTGAAGGCAGAATATTTAATATCCCAGAAAGATATGATGAATTTCTAACTTGTTTATATGGGGATTATATGAAATTGCCACCAAAAGAGCAGAGAGTTACATTACACAATATGGAGTGTTATTTTAGATAATAGATTGAAATTTGAAAAAAGGATTGCAGGTTATAAAATAATGAAGAAAATTGGGATAATTACGTCAATAAGCAAAGGAAATTATGGAAATAAATTACAAAATTACGCATTGTTAAAAACACTGAAAGATTTAGGTTATGAGGTTGAAACTGTAAACAGAAAAAAGGAAGACAAAGTTAAATTAATATTTTATAAGTTAAAAACATTAATTAGGGACATATTAAAAATAAATTATAGATCAGGAATTTGTAGAAGAGAAAATATTTTTAGAAAATTTGACAAGAAATATTTAAATATAAGTAGGTATTGGACACATGAAAATCATTATAAAAGTGGGATCAATGAGGAATTCGATTATTTTGTATGCGGAAGTGATCAGATATGGAATCCGATGTATGATACATGTTTAGCTGATATGGAAGGAGCAACAGCATATTTTGCACCATCTGAAAAAAGAATTGCTTACGCTGCTAGTTTTGGGGTTGGCGAATTACCAAAGAAATATATGAACATGTTTAAAGAACTTTTAAAAGATATGAAAAAAATATCTGTAAGAGAAGAATCTGGGGCAAGAATTATAAGGGACATACTTAATGTTAATGTTTCGGTAGTGCTAGATCCAACATTGCTTTTAAGTAAAGAAGAGTGGTGCAATTTTCAAAATAAACCTAATGTTGAATTACCAGAGAAATATATTGCAACTTATTTTATAGGAAATAAGAGTGAGGAAGTTAAAAGTTATATAGATAGTTTATCAAAAAGATATAATTATACAATTGTAGATATATATAGTGAATGGTTGTGGGATAAGGATATTGATAATTTAAAATATTTTTCGTTTGATCCAACAGAATTTGTATATGTAATATCTCATTGTCAAATCTTTTTTACAGATTCATTCCACGGAAGTGTATTTGCAACAATTTTTGACAAACCTTTTAGAGTTTTTGAAAGAAATGATAATGTTCCAGATATGTGGTCGAGATTGGAAAACTTAATTAAGATTATTGGAAATAATAGCGTTATCGGACAGATTGATGAAAATTTAGACAATATAATAGGGGAAAAAGTAAAATATAATAAAGAAAATATAGATATGTTAAAGGATAAATCAATTAAATATTTAAAGCAATCTTTAAATTTTGAGACAGAGTTATAAATTTGAGGAAAGAAAATGAAAATCGAAAGAACAAAAAACGCAACAAGAAACATAATATACGGAGTGTTCCTAAAAATTTATCAATTATTAGGACCGTTCATTCTAAGAACTATATTTATATACACATTAGGCATGGAGTATTTAGGTTTGAACAGCTTATTTACCTCCATTTTAAGTGTGCTTAATTTAGCAGAACTAGGAGTTGGCTCAGCTCTGGTATTTAGCATGTACAAACCAATTGCTGAAGATGATACAGAGAAGATTTGTGCGTTAATGAATCTGTACAAGTTATATTATCGAATTATCGGTGCCGTAATCTTAGTAATAGGACTTATATTAGTGCCATTCATTCCTAATTTGATTTCGGGAAGTGTACCTGAAGATATAAATATTTATGTTTTATATTTAATGAATTTAGGCGCGACAGTTTTATCATATTGGTTGTTTGCCTATAAAACATGTTTATTCGGAGCACATCAAAGAAACGATATGATTGCTAAAGTTACGATTGTTTCATCGACATTACAATACATAATTCAGGCAATTTTTTTAATAAGCATATCGAATTACTATTTATATTTAACAATTACACTTACAACTGGGATATTTAATAATTTATATGCAGCATATAAATGTAATAAAATGTATCCTAAATATAAAGCAAGAGGAAATCTTGAAAGAACAGAGGTAAAAGAAATCCATAGAAAGGTAAGAGATTTGTTTACATCAAAAATAGGTGGTGCAGTAGTTGATTCAGCAGATACAATTGTCATATCAACCTTTTTAGGATTAACAACTCTTGCAATATATAATAATTATTTTTATATAATGTCATCCATATATGGGTTTATAATGATTATTTTCAATGCCTGTATGGCGGGTGTAGGAAATAGTCTTATAGTTGAAAGTGAAGATAAGAACTACAATGATTTAAAGAAATTTTTATACATAGTTTGTTGGATAGCATCGGTTTGCACATGTTGCCTGCTTGGATTGTATCAACCATTTATGAAAATGTGGGTGGGCGAGAAGTCTATGCTAAGCTTCAATTTGGTTATTTGCATTTGCATATATTTCTTTGTGAGAAATATAAATACGCTTATTAATATGTACAAGGATGCAGCAGGAATGTGGCATGAGGATAAGTGGCGTCCATTGGTAGTTTCTTTGGCTAACCTTGGCTTAAACCTAATATTAGTTCATTATATAGGCTTGTTTGGAATTTTGCTTTCCACAATTTTAACAATGGCATTTATTGGTATGCCTTGGTTAATATATAACCTGTTTACTGTTATTTTTAAAAGAAATGCAATTGAATTTATTTTTAAGATGCTTTTCTACACAGGGCTGGTGTGCATTATGTGCGTAATTACTTACGCTGTTTGCGTACATATATCATTGTCAGGTGTAGTAGGATTTGTAGTTAAAGGAATAGTTATATTTGGCATTGCAAATGTAATATTCTTAGGAGCAACTTTCTTGATGCCTGAGTTTGGTCAAACAAAGGAATTAATTTTGAAAATTATAAAGAGAAATTTCTAGAGTTAAAAATCATCACTCAATGCAAAAGAAGTAATAGATGTAAGGAAAAAACATGATTAACAAAAGTACAATTAAAGCCTATGCCTGTATTAATAAAAACACATCAATAAGACAGAAGAGTTCCTCCGGTGGATGTTATTTCGCTCTTGCAAAAGATTTTATTGAACAAGGTGGAATAGTGTACAGTGCAAGGTTCAATGATGGGTTTAGCGTGGAGCATGCAAAATGCTCCAGTGTAAATGAGCTTGAACAGTTTATGGGAAGTAAATATGCACCAAGCAGATTAGGAAATACTTTTAAAGAGATTAAGGAAGTTCTTGAAAAAGGAAAAAGGGTAATGTTTGTTGGCACTCCTTGCCAAAATGCAGGCTTAAGTTCCTTCTTAAAGAAGGATTATCTAACCCTTTTAAAGGTTGATTTTATATGCCATGGAATGCCTGATGAAAAAGTGTGGGACAGGTATTCGGATTACTTAAAAGAAAAAGGTGAAATAAAAAATATTTATTTTAGAAATAAAGATAAAGGTTGGTATGATTATAATTTTAAGGTAGAATATGTAGATGGAACCGTTTTTGAGGAAAATCATAGCGACAATATTTACATGCGTGGCTTTTTAGCAGATTTGTTTTTGAAAAAAGCCTGCTATGAATGTAAGAATCGTGGCTTTAATAGAGTAAGCGATATTACCTTAGCTGATTATTGGGGAATAGATGATGCCATACCTGAAATGTTTGATAACCAGGGAACTTCGGCAGTTTTTGTGAATACCTTAAAAGGCGAGAAAATATTTAATAAAATTAGTGAACAGTTTAGTATTAGACAGGTTAATCTAGAAGAAATAACAAAATATAATCCTTCATATTTTTATAATGCTAACATGCATAAAAATCATAATCAATTTATGGAAAAGTTGGATAATTGTAAGGATGTAATAAAGCTAATTGAAAACTGTTTAAAAGATAAATTTATTGTAAGGGCATTAAGAAAAGTTAAGAGAACAATCAAAAATCTCTTCCATATTTCATAGCCCCCCACCCAAAGGAGAAATCATGAAGTACATTAAATATATAATAATTGTTATTTTTTTAGCAGCAACAATTACATATGTAATCAACTGGGCGTATACCAAATCTCACACCAATGAGAGCGCACCGGTTATATCTGTAGATAATGCAGGTCAGGTTAAAAAAGTATCGGTCAAGGACAAGGATGCTTTATTAAAAGGTGTTGTTGCAAAGGATAGCAAAGATGGTGATATTACATCAAGACTTGTTGTGGAGTCGATATCCAAATTTGTGGATAAGAAAAATCATATTTGTAATATTACATATGCAGTTGCCAATTCAAGAGGTGTAGTAACCAAGGCAACGAGAAAAATTCAGTTTACAGATTATAAGAAACCAAGATTCGTTTTGTCGCAGTCCTTGTGCTTTGACACAGGTACAGATGTTGATGTTAAGTCGGTTATTGGAGCAACTGATGTGTTCGACGGCGACATTAGCAGAAAAGTAAAGATTTTGTCAAAGGATATTTCGACAAATATTTCAGGTGATAATACTATTACGGCTCAGGTAACTAACAGTTTGGGCGATACAGTGAAATTAAAAGCGGTTGTAGTTATTAAGCAGGATAATAATTTAAGCCCTGTAATTAAGTTGTCGCAAAACATTGTTTACACAAAGGTTGGAGAGTCTTTTAATCCAAAGAAATATATTCAAAGCGTAGAGGATAATAGAGGAAAAGCAATTTCCAAAAACAATGTGCGTGTAACAAGTTCGTCTGTAAAAACAAAAAAAGCAGGTTGCTATTTAGTTGAGTATTCTGTAAAAGATTTAAGTGGAAATGAAGGAACAGCCTATTTGACAGTTATGGTTGAAGAGTAGCGAGGTTTACCAATGAAGAATAAAATTATTAATTTACGAAATATAGATTTGTTTAGCTTAGCCAAAGATGTTATTAGCAGTTGGTGGATAATCGTTATGGTGGCAGCAGCAGGAGTCATGTTTACCCATGCTTATATTAGCACTACTTATGTTCCTGAATATACAAGTACAGGTATTTATGTAGTTACACCAAAGCAAAGCACAGGCTATGTTTATACAAATAAAATTTTTGCACAAAACGTTGTGGGAATTTTTCAGAATTTAATGAATTCTGATATTATGAATAATAAAATCAAAGAGGACTTGCATGTATCGTCTTTAGATGCAACTATGAATGTTTCACTTATTGAAGAAACTAATTTAATGAAAATTTCAGTTACATCAAAAGATCCTATTTTGTCATTTAAGACAGTAGGAGCAATTATGGATAATTATGCAGATCTGTCAGAGTATTTAACATCTGATGCAGTATTTGATCCTCTTGAGGCACCTATTGTGCCTACTTTTGCAGACAATTCACTTATGCCTAGAAAGAAATCTCTTCAGGTAGGTGGCATATGTGGGGTAATTACGTTTTTTGGATTATGTTTGGTTAGTATTTTAAGAAGGACAATTAAGACCGAGGCAGCAGTTGAAGAACAGTTAGACACAGACTTGTTTGGTACAATTTACCATGAAAATAAAAACAGAACTGTGAAATCAAAAATTGTTCAAAGTGTAAAAGCTCTGCTTATTACAAGTCCCATTATTACAACTAAGTTTATAGAATCTTTTAATAACATAAGAATAAAACTTGAATACGAACACGACCGCAAGCCATCTAAGAATGTTTATTTGGTGTCAAGTGTTTGTGAGAACGAAGGAAAATCTACGGTGGCGCTTAATATTGCCTTGTCTCTTGTAAAAGAAGGCAAGAAAGTTATTGTTATTGATGCAGATATGCGTAAGCCTGCCATTTGCAAGATGCTTGATATTCCAAAAGAGCAGGTAACTGATATGGTAAGACTTTTACAGGGGGAATGTGGTTTAGATCAAACCATGTATCGTGATAGGCAGGGGCTTAATCTTGTTATGTCCACAAAGGGCCATAGTAGCACTTATGAATTTGTAAAATCAGGTGCCATGAAGGACTTAATTAAAAAGTGTAGAAAGTTTGCTGATTTTGTAATTATAGATACACCACCAATGTCATTACTTTCAGATACGGAAGCGTTGCTTGATGATGTTGATTTTTCATTGCTTGTAATCAGACAGGATTTTTCTTATGAAAAAGATATTGAAAACTGCATTAATATTATGAATGATGCAGATAGCAGATTCTTAGGCTGTATTTTAAATGATTATAAGAAGTTCAAAATAAGAGAAACTGCAAGTGTATTTAAGAATTTTGAAGATGGGGAGGAGGTTGCTCATGAATAGTTATAATACTAGGAAAACTGTTGATAAGGAGCCTATGGACCTGTCTCAGATTATTTCCAATTTTTTTAAGGCATTAAAAAAACTCTGGATAATAATGGTAGTTGCCATTGTAGTTTGTGGATTTATTGGTCATCATAATTATTCGGCGGGCTATTCACCTAATTATGAGACAAAGGCAACTTTCTCAATTACAGCAGCACAGTATGATGGTCGAGAGGACCGTTCATACACCAACAATACCCAGTTGGCATCTATTTTAAGTGTAAGTTTTAATTACTTAATTAACAACGAAGTTTTTTATGAGGTAATTAAAAAAGACCTGAACATTGACTATATGCCATCAACTATTACAATTTCGGCTGTACCTGATACAAATATTTTAAGTATAGTTACAGCAGGTCCTAATCCACAAATGAATTATAAGGTGGCACAGTCTGTAATGAAAAATTATGGCAGTGTGGCAGAATTTGTAATTGGTGACACAAAGCTTGATGTGTTAGAAGAACCGGTTGTTGCTGAAGAACCAACGAATCCATATTCACCATGGAAGCAGACTATTATATATGCTTTCATTGGTTTATTAATTGGAATTGTACCAAGTATTATTTACGGATTTTTCGTTAGAACTATTAGAAACAGGGAAGATGTTGAGAAATATCTGAATGTAAATTTTCTCGGCATTTTGCCGGGAGTTTCTCTTAATCAGAGAAAAAACAAATTGAAGAACTGCTCTATTTTAAATAAAGCTGTTGGTTTTAGATATTTAGAGGCTATGCGTTCTGTGAACTCAAGGTGCGAGAGAGAATTTGCAAAACATAATGCGAAAGTTATATTGGTTACAAGTACAGTAAAGGGCGAGGGGAAAAGTACAGTGGCTCTCAATCTTGCGTACTCATTGTCAAAAAGCCAACATACGGTAATGCTTATTGACGGCAATCTGCGTACACCGACTTTACATAAAATGGTAGACATGGAGACTTATGACTTTCAGATGGACAGCTTCCTTAAAGGTGAACTTAAAAGTAGTGGCGCCATTTTGAATTTAAAAGGTACCAGAGTGTTAATGCTTGCTCCCACAGTGCCATCAAAGGATCCCATTAAACAGTTGAATTCTGAAGCCATGGGGAATTTCATTAACAACGCAAAAGCAAAAGTTGACTATGTAATCATAGATGCACCGCCATGTAGTGAATTGTCTGATGCGGCAGTTCTTGCAAAACACAGTGATGGTGTAATTTATGTGGTAAAAGAAGACTACGCAAAAGTAAATAAAATCATTGACACAATTCAGGAATTTTCATATACGAGAATACCGATTTTAGGTTGTATTTTAAACGGCTCTGCCGGAAAGCTTAATATTACATACGGCTATAACTATGGAAAACATTATGGTTATGGCTATCGAAAAGGATATGGTAGCAAGTATTACGGAAAGTATGGCTATAATTATTATGGTGGCTATGGTACATACGGCGATTACGATGATGAAGAAAATCCTGTTCCTGGAGGTTACGGAAAAGTTTCAGAAAAAGAATTCGGAGCCAAAGAGCAAAGTGTTTCAAATAAAATTTATGTAAGAACCACCGACCGCCAAAAAGAGAAAATGGCAAAAAAAGAAGGCGAGAAATTTGAAAAGTATGCCGAGAAAATGAATGATAAAGACAAAGCATAAACGTGGACGATATTGGGAAATACAAATGTAGGTCTGTATTTTAGATAGACTACATTAGTGATATCGATTGTGTTATTTGTTTTCTTGGAAAAAATAAATAAAAAGGCTCCTTAGGATAAAATCTATCATAAGGGGCCTTGAATTATAGCAGTCCGCAGATTGTAAAAACTTCTTTTGTATTTTTGATGTCCTCATCACTTAAGGATTTGATTATTTTTAGTTTTGCTTTGCTTTTTTTATCAAAACGAAGCAATCGTTCTATATTAAGTCTTACCCAATACAGTGGCAGAAGCCATTTATGATTTTTCAGGAATGAGCCGTAAAAATTAATCATTGTATTAATTGGTGGGAAGAGTTTGGCTATTAAGGAAGTCTTCTTCTTTCCACTTTTGGCTAATGAACCTGCTTCCTGATTCTGTGAATTACCAAATGCTCCACCAAGGAAAATATATTTGGTTAAAAGTTCAACATCTTTATGGTTATCAAAATTATTCACACCATCAAACCAGTATAGGCAAAGGTTTTCTATTGTATTTTTGAACTGTAGAACACCTAAAGCTTCAAGACAGGAATCCACCTTAGCACTTTCAATATATTTGTTTTTATTCATAATATATAAATCCAGAAAATGCTTAATTCCGATGCCACCATTTAGAAAATGTTTTGCCATATGTATAACATGATAAATGTAAAAATCTTCTTTAGTCATTAAATATTGATTTGGTTTGTCAGGCAATAAACTGCAATGTTCCCAGATTTTTTCGAGATAGTTGTACCAAAGAGTGTAGCCTTCATCAATCAAGTGAGTTTGCATTTCAACTAGCAGGTGGTTATTTTTATTTATGCAACAAATATCTTTGGCACTACTGTGGGCAATGCCGTAACCCATAGCTTCAAATAATTTTGTGACCTCTTTTAAATCTGCCCCCCTAAAAAGTATATCAATGTCGTTCATTGGTCGCATTGAAGAATCAATGTAAAACTTTTTTGAAACACTTCCCTTTAAAAATATATAATCAATATTATTTTCGGCTAAAGTTTTTTCGATTCTCTCTAATTCGTAAGCTCTGTTGACATCTAAAACAATATTCTTTTTATAATCAAGAGAATATTCTTCAAGGTGAGTAATTGAACTCTTATAATCGTCAGGTAGTTTTGAAATACTAAAGTATAACGTTGAAGTCACCTTATGAAGTTTGGCGAATTTGTAAACAACTTCCCAATTAATTTCTTTTTCGGCAGGTTTCGGAACTATGTCCGCAACTGCACATTTTAACAAATATAAAAAATAGTTTATTTCTAATTGATATTTCATAATGATAATCCGTTTCTTAATAATAGTTGTAAATGATAATTTTTATCATAAAACATGGTTCAAATTTATTAGACTAAAAGTATAACTATGGTAAAAGTATAACCATGATGCCACAATATAAAAACATAGAATTTTGTTCTCAAGTTATTAACGTATTTATATGGTATCATTTTAAAGGCGAAAAAAAAAGGATGAGAACAAGTCTCATCCTAAAAAAGTTTCATTTCCTAATCATCTGACATTGGAATTCCACGATGTTCAACGGAAGTTGAGAAAACTATCTGAGTCTTAGTACTTCCAAAAGTTTGTAACTCACCGATGAAATGGTCTAATTCCTCTGTGCTCTTGAACATTACTTCAACAAGCATTGCATAATCTCCTGTAACACAGTTACATTCAACAACGTTGTTGCAACTCTTAATATATGGATAGAAATCCTTTTTCTGATCAGGATTGACTTCCAAATTAATAAAAGCCTTAATGTGATATCCAAGCTCTGCCGGGTTAACCTTTGCAGTGTAGCCTGTAATAATTCCTGCATGTTCTAGTCGCTCAATTCTTGCTGAAACAGCAGGAGAAGATAAAAAAACCTGGCTCGCAATAGTTTTAAGGGGGGTGCGGGCGTTTTCGTGAAGAAGTTTAATTATCTGCTCGTCGATGTGATCTAATTCATGTCTCATATGCGTACTCCTTTCATATTTTTCAGTTATATTTAATTTTGTAAAGTAAAAACTTCACAAACCAAATAAAGTATAACATAAAAGTTAAGAAAAATAAAATACCAAATTGAAAAACAGAATATCTCAAGAAACAAAATATAATAATGTTAAATATTAATAGAAATAGACTGGAAGTTTATTGACATAAATATGCATTTAAGTTATATTTGACTTGAGGAGGAAATAACTTAATGTATAAAATTAGTTTTTATAAGGATAAAAAAGGAAATGAACCTGTAAAAGAGTATATTATTTCCTTGAAAGCAAAAAATACTAAAGATAGCCTGATAAAACTAAACAAAATCCAAGATTATTTGAATATTTTAAGACAAAATGGAACTAGGGCAGGAATGCCATTTATGCGTCACCTACAAGGTGACATATGGGAATTAAGACCGTTGAAAGACAGAATTCTGTTCTTTGCATATGATGGAGATAATATAATTTTATTATCACATTTTAAGAAGACAACACAGAAAACACCACAAAGGGAAATAAAAAAAGCTAATAAATTAATGAAGGATTATATTGAAAGGAGTAGGGATTATGAGTAAGGCAAAAATAAATCCAAGAGGTTCATCTTGGGATGAATTGGAAAAACAATTATTTACGCCAGAGGAAATTGCCGAAAGTAAAGTACGTGTTGACATTATAAGTGAAATGATAAATGCAAGAGAAGAGAACGGTATTACACAAAAGCAACTGGAAGCAATGAGTGGAATAAAGCAACCTGTAATTTCAAGAATGGAAAAAGGAGTTACGGATCCACAGTTATCAACTGTTTTGAAGATATTAAATTCTTTGGGAAAAACTCTTCAGGTTGTACCAATGAAAAGAAAGTAAGTAAAAGTAGCATCTGGAAGGAAGAAAAGTTAGAGTCTACCAGATGCTATTTTCATATAATAAGAAATTAGCTATTGTGCTAAAATATGTTTTTGCAGAAGATACATTATCACGAAGAGAAAATAATAACGGAAACAATATTCTTTGCCCAAACTTAATAAATTGTAGAAAAAGCACATTAAAACTTAATAAAATTAACTTTTATTAGTTGGAACATTACATAATTAATCACTACTAAAAACCTTTATAGACAAAAGGTACAAAATACTTTCACTTTATATGGTGAAAAATCGGAAATTTGAAATAAGAAAAAATTATTGAAATAATCAACCTTTGATGATAAAGTATTGAAATATCTCGAAAGTTTGTTATAATTTTAACAATACCGTGTTCAAAAAAGATAGAGTGAGCATGGAAAAAGACAATGGAGAAAAAATCACTTCATTAATATTGAAAGGAGAAAACATGGAGAATTTAATTTATTTAGCTCCAATCGCTGGTATCATAGCTGTTATTTTTGCAGGCATTAAGGCAGCAATGATTAACAAAAGCGATGCAGGAAATGAAAAGATGAAAGAAATTTCCGGCGCTATTGCAGAAGGTGCAAAGGCATTTTTATTCTCAGAATACAAGATTTTAATTGTATTCGTTGCCGTACTTTTCGTAGTGTTAGGATTTGGTATTGATTGGCTTACAGCAGTTTGCTTTATTGTAGGTGCTGTACTTTCAACATTAGCAGGATACGTTGGAATGAACGTTGCTACAAAGGCAAATGTTCGTACAGCAAATGCTGCAAAGGAAAGTGGTATGAACAAGGCACTTTCAATTGCATTCTCAGGTGGTGCAGTAATGGGACTTTGCGTTGTAGGTTTTGGTATTTTAGGACTTAGCGTAATTCTTATTATCATTATGAACACAACAGGATTTACAGAAGAAGCAGTTAGCGTTCTTACAGGATTCAGTTTAGGTGCTTCATCAATCGCTCTTTTCGCAAGAGTTGGTGGTGGTATTTACACAAAGGCTGCTGACGTAGGAGCTGACCTTGTAGGTAAGGTTGAAGCAGGAATCCCAGAAGATGATCCTCGTAACCCAGCCGTTATCGCTGATAACGTAGGTGACAACGTAGGTGACGTTGCAGGTATGGGAGCTGACCTTTTTGAAAGTTATGTTGGTGCTTTAGTATCAGTTGTAACTTTAGCAGTTGCTTCATTAGTAGCAGGTGGAGATGATTTCGGAATGGAAAAAATCATGTTCCCAATCGCAATGGCAGCAATCGGTGTGTTAGCATCAGTTATTGCTACATTCTTTGTTAGAGGAAAAGAAGGTTCTGATCCTCAGAAGGCTCTTAACTTAGGAGAGTACACAGCTACAGCAATTCAGATTATTGCTACAGCTATTTTAAGTTATACATTATTTGGTGAATTCAAGGCATTCTTTGCAGTACTTGCAGGTTTAGTTGTTGGTACAGCAATTGGTAAGATTACAGAAATGTACACATCAGAAAAATATAAGAGTGTAAAAGAAATCGCTGAAAGCTCAGAAACAGGAGCAGCAACAAATATTATCAGTGGTTTATCAGTTGGTATGAAGTCAACAGCTATTCCAATTTTATTTATCGTACTTGGTGTACTTGTTTCATTTGAATTACTTGGTATGTATGGTATCGCACTTGCAGCTGTAGGTATGTTATCAACAACAGGTATGACAATCGCAGTTGATGCTTATGGTCCAATCGCTGACAATGCCGGTGGTATTGCAGAAATGTCAGGACTTGACAGCAGTGTAAGAGATATTACAGATAAGCTTGATGCAGTTGGTAACACAACAGCAGCTATTGGTAAGGGATTTGCTATTGGTTCAGCAGCTCTTACAGCTTTATCATTATTCGTATCATACGCAGAAGTTGCAAAAATTAAGAACATTAACATTTTAGATTCAACAGTAGTTATCGGTCTTTTAATTGGTGGTATGCTTCCATTTATTTTCTCAGCTCTTACAATGAGCTCAGTTGGTAAAGCTGCTAACAAGATGATCGAAGAAGTTCGTCGTCAGTTTAGAGAAGATGACGGTATTTTAAAGGGAACATCAAAGCCTGATTACAAGTCATGTGTAGGTATTTCAACACAGGCTGCTCTCCATGAAATGATTATTCCTGGAGTTTTAGCAGTAGTTACACCTCTTGTTGTAGGATATTTACTTGGTGCAGCAGCACTTGGTGGTATGCTTGCAGGAGCATTAGTTTGTGGTGTTATGATGGCTATCTTCATGTCAAACGCAGGTGGTGCTTGGGATAACGCTAAGAAGTACATCGAAGGTGGTTTCGGTGGCGGAAAAGGTAGCGAAGCTCATAAGGCAGCAGTTGTTGGTGATACAGTAGGTGATCCATTCAAGGATACATCAGGACCATCAATTAACATCTTAATCAAGTTAATGACAATCGTTTCACTTGTATTTGCTATGACTTTCCCAGCACAGGGTTACTTATATCAGTTACTTGACAAGTTATTCTAGTTGGAAATTAATTTGATAATTAAATAGTTTGTTTGCCATGTGGAATTACCACATGATATATACAAGGCGCGGAGTACTCTGCGCCTTGTTTTGGGATTAATTGGATTTAATACAGCACCTTTTTATATATATTTGTGGGTTGTGTCAGTTTTGTTTTTTTCCTATAATAATGGGAAACGTTGTTAACAATAATTTGTTTTACCTGGAGGGGTTATGATTTTCTCAGTTTATGAAATAATGCTTTTGTTTTTTATATACAGTTTTCTAGGCTGGTGTGTGGAAGTTGCCTTTGTGGCAGTTACCACCGGGAAAGTAGTCAACAGAGGCTTTTTAAATGGACCGGTGTGTCCTATATATGGTTGTGGAATGGTGGGTGTTCTAATAATATTACTGCCTGTAAAAAATAATGTATGGTTATTATTTTTAGGAGGAATGATTATATGTTCAACTGTTGAATTATTTGGTGGTTGGATTCTTGACAAAATCTTCCACATGAGATGGTGGGATTATTCGGAGAAACCATTTAACATAGGCGGCTACATTTGCCTTCCTTTTAGTATTATGTGGGGATTTGCTGTTGTATTTGCGGTGAAATTCGTACACACACCAATTATGTTTTTAGTAAAAAAGATGCCAGACATGGGCAAACTTGTTTTAATTATTTTCTTCGTGATTATTTTTACAGTGGATATGATTGTCACATTGAAAAATCTTATTGGAATCAAGAAGAGTCTTGGACAGCTCGATTTAATTGCAGAGGAGTTAAACAACATTGGAAATCAGATAAAAGATGTTGTGGGAAATTCAGCAATTGATATGGCTGACAAAGCAGAGCAGGCAAAAGATGAGTTAGGCAAGAGTGGCAACGAGTACATTGAGAAGCTGATTGAAAAGAAAGATGAGTTAGGCAAGAGCGGCAACGGGTATATTGAGAAGCTGATTGAAAAGAAAGACGAGTTAGGCAAGAGCGGCAACGGGTATATTGAGAAACTGAAGGCAAGAAAAGCTGAACTTGAAAAGAGCAGTTCAGGTTACGTCAATAATATTAATAAATATAGGAAACATATATTTAATACTCTTCCAACATTGAATAAATCAGGAAAGAGTATTAAAATACTAGAGTACATTAAAGATATTATAGAATCTAAGGAAGATAAAAAGGAAAATAAATCTGATTCTTAAAATAATACAATGGAGGTCATTATGAATTTTACAGGAAGACATTTTTTAAAGTTACTTGATTTTACACCAGAGGAAATTGGAGCATTAATTGATTTAGCAGCGGATTTAAAGGCAAAGAAGAAGGCAGGAAAATTAGTTGATGTTTTAAGAGGAAAGAACATAGCAGTAATTTTTGAAAAAACAAGTACACGTACAAGATGCTCATTTGAAGTGGCAGCTCATGATTTGGGAATGGGTGTTACATACTTAGATCCAACAGGTTCACAGATTGGCAAGAAGGAAAGTATTGCCGATACAGCCAGAGTTTTAGGTAGAATGTTTGACGGTATTGAATATAGAGGTTTTGGACAGGATTTAGTAGAAGAGTTAGCACAGTACGCAGGAGTTCCTGTATGGAATGGTCTTACAAATGAATTTCACCCAACACAGATTCTAGCAGATTTTCTTACATTAAAAGAAAAATTCGGCAAGTTAGAAGGCTTGAAATTTGTATACATGGGTGATGCAAGATACAACATGGGTAATTCACTTATGGTTGGATGTGCAAAAATGGGTATGCACTTCGTAGGTTGTGCACCAAAGAAATACCAGCCAAACCCTGAATTAGTAGCTGAGTGTCAGAAGATTGCAAAAGAAACAGGTGCAATTATTGAATTTGAAGAAGACCCAATGGTTGCCACAAAAGATGCTGATGCTATTTACACTGATGTTTGGGTTTCAATGGGTGAGCTTGATGAAGTATGGGAAGAAAGAATTAACGACTTGCTTCCATATAGAGTAACAATGGATTTGATTAACAATGCAAAGGGCAGCATGGTATTTATGCATTGTTTACCAGCATTCCATGACTTAAAGACAAAGATTGGAAAACAGATTAACGAGAAATTCGGTCTTACAGAGATGGAAGTTACAGACGAAGTATTTGAGTCAGAACATTCAGTTGTATTTGATGAAGCAGAAAACAGAATGCATACAATTAAAGCTGTAATGGCAGCAACTTTAGGAGCTGACCTATAATCGATGAATATAAAGTACAGTCTGTGCTTATGGCGAGTGATGTTTATGACAAAGGGGCGCCATTAGCAGAGGCTGTTTTTTACTTAATAAGAAATTCTTTCAGAATTTCTTATTAAGTAAAAAATGTTCCACTAGGGATGCACACTCGCACGAAAGGAAAAATGTTGCTAAAGCAACAGGCGCTCGGTGCGTAGAATGTCGCAAGGGACATTCTTTTTATTAGTTAAAAATCTTTATTGTTGCAAATATATGCATTTTTAAGTATAATTGTGTATAGTTTTGTAATAAAATCAATATACTTAGGAGGATAAAAAATAATGAAAAAATTACTAGCATTATTAATGACAGTAGTTCTTGCTGCAACAATGTTTACAGCTTGCGGAAGCAGTAAGAGTGGAGATGATGGAGATAAGACATTAATTATGGGAACTAACGCAGAATTTCCACCATATGAGTATCGTGAAAACAATGAAGTAATCGGTATTGATGCCGAGATTGGTAAAGCGATTGCAGACAAATTAGGAATGGACTTCAAGATTGAAGATATGGCTTTTGATTCAATTATTCCTGCTGTTCAGTCAGGAAAAGTTAGCATGGGTCTTGCAGGTATGACAGTTAGCGATGAAAGAAAGGAAAGTGTAGACTTTACAGATTCATATGCAACAGGTGTACAGGCAATTATCGTAAAAGAAGGCTCAAAGATAAAGACTAACGAAGATTTATTAAAAAAGGGTGCCAATGTTAAGGTTGGTGTTCAGCTTGGTACAACAGGTGATATTTATTGTACAGATGATTTAAAGGAAGCAGGCTCAGGAACAGTTGAAGAATATAACAAGGGCGCTGATGCAGTTCAGGCACTTGTAACAGGAAAGATTGACTGTGTTGTAATCGACAACGAACCAGCTAAGGCTTTTGTTAAGGCTAACAAAGGACTTAAATTACTTAAAACAGCATACGCAGAAGAAGATTATGCTATCGCTGTTTCAAAGGATAAACCTGAATTAAGAAAGAAAATTAACAAAGCATTAAAAGAATTAATTGATGATGGTTCAGTTCAGAAGATTATTAACAAGTATATTAAGGCAGAATAATTAAAGAACAAAAATACAAATTAGGAGGTGCCGCAATATAAAGTTAAGATATTACATTGTGAATATCCGATTTATATTGAACACCTCTTAATTTTTAGGAAAAAGAGGTAAAAATGGAGAGTTTATTAAACGTTTTAACAACAAAAGTTAATATAATTTCCGCAATATCTTTAAAACGTCAATTTGAAATAAGTTTTATAGATAAAGACAGATGGCAATTATATTTAGAGGGTCTGGGAAATACATTAATTGTAACTTTCTTTGCTTTAATTTTAGGTATTGTAATAGGTGCTGTTGTGGCTATAGTAAGAGCATCTTATGACAAGAATTATAGCGAAATGAAAGGTGGACTTGGAAAAATCCTTCTAGCTATTTTTAATATAATATCAAAAATTTATCTTACAGTTGTAAGAGGAACACCTGTAGTAATTCAGATTATGATTATGTATTACATTATATTTGCTACATCAAACAATAAGATTTTTGTGGCAATTCTTTCATTTGGTATTAACTCAGGTGCTTACGTTGCAGAAATCTTTCGTGGTGGAATTATGTCAATTGACGAGGGACAGTTTGAAGCAGGAAGAAGTCTTGGATTTAACTATGTTCAAACAATGGTTTATGTAATTATTCCACAGGCGTTTAAGACTGTACTTCCAACGCTTGGAAACGAATTTATTGTTTTATTAAAGGAAACAGCAGTTTCAGGTTACGTTGCATTAATTGATTTAACAAGAGCAGGAGATATTGTAAGAGGAGCTACGTATCAGGCATTTATGCCATTGTTTGGTGTAGCAGCAGTTTATTTGATTATGGTAATGTTTTTCTCTTGGTTACTTGGTAAATTAGAAAGGAGACTACGAAATGATGAACGATAATAGCTCTCTTATAGTTGTAGATGATGTGAAAAAATATTATAACGATGGGGAAATTAAAGCGTTAGACGGTGTTTCCACAGATATTAGAAAAGGTGAAGTTGTGGTTATTATTGGACCATCAGGAAGTGGTAAGTCAACTCTTCTTAGAACTTTAAACCTTTTAGAACATCCTACAGATGGAAAAATTATTTTTGACGGTGTAAACTTAATGGACAAAAATGTAAATATTAACTTACACAGACAGAAAATGGGGATGGTTTTCCAGCATTTTAATTTATTCCCACATATGACAGTTTTAAAGAATATGACAATAGCGCCAATGAAGTTATTAAAGAAGTCAAAAGAAGAAGCTGAGAAGAAGGCTATGGAACTTCTTAATGTAGTTAATCTGGCTGACAGAGCAGAGGCATATCCTGCACAGCTTTCAGGTGGACAGAAGCAGAGAGTTGCCATTGCACGTTCACTTTGCATGGATCCTGAAGTTATGCTTTTTGATGAGCCTACATCTGCCCTTGATCCGGAAATGGTAGGCGAAGTTCTAGCAGTAATGAAGGATCTGGCAAATCAGGGCATGACAATGGCTGTCGTAACACATGAAATGGCATTTGCAAGAGAAGTTGCCTCAAGAGTAATTTTTATGGCAGACGGAAAGATTGTTGAAGAAGGAACACCAAGTGAAATTTTTGATAATCCAAAAAATGAACGTTTAAAACAGTTCCTTTCAAAAGTAATCTAAGAAGTGGCTAAAACTAATCAGGTCTAAAAACTTAATTAGAAGAAAGAGGTCGTAGCATGAAATTAAATGAAAAATCTAAACAGATTATATTTGAAATTGTGCCTATAATATTATTTGCGTTAGCATTAGTAATACGCTTTGCTGTTGATATTGAAAGACTACAGTGGGGCTTGATGGAAGTGGCAGCAATTTTATGGCTTGTAGATAATTTAGAAAAATACAAAAAAGAACATACAAAATTAAACTTACTGGATGTAATTGTATGTATTCTGCTAGTGATTGCTGGAATGCTTTTATTTATTGTTGGTTAGAGTAAAAAAGATATTGGTTGCGAGACCGATATCTTTTTTGTGTTATGGGAACAGATAAGTTTTTAGAAAAGACGTTACGGCAAAATGTTTTAATGAAAGAAAGTAAATACTTAAATGATAAGCTACCGTTAGTTATTCAAGGAAGATATACATTTTTAAAAATTAAAACAAATCTTTGTTATCAGATATTTTGCTAAATGATGATTACTATAAAATTTTATTGGAGGGTAAGACTGTTGCAAACGGGCTTTCTATTCTACGACCAGAGTATTTGATTAAATATATAAAAAATAATTTATCAATACATAATCTATGAAATGCACATAAAGAAAAGAATAATTTTCTGTGTCTTCCACATACTAACTCCAAAACTAATATATAGCAAAAGAGTGAAAATCGCTTTTGCTTGAATAGGAAATTGGAGGAAGTAATAATGAAAGCAACAGGTATTGTTCGTAGAATTGATGATTTAGGGCGTGTAGTAGTGCCAAAAGAAATTAGACGGACACTTCGAATTAGAGAAGGTGATCCAATGGAAATTTTTACTAACAGGGATGGAGAAGTAATCTTAAAAAAATATTCGCCAATCGGAGAAATAGATGCTTTTGCAAAACAGTATGCGGAGAGCCTGGCAGCAGTATCCGGTTGTTATGTTGTTATTAGCGACAGAGATCAGGTTATTGCAGTATCAGGCGGTGTGAAAAAAGAATATATTGGCAGAAGAATAAGCCATGAATTAGAGGAAATTATGGAACAAAGAAGAACTGTTAATACAGACACTGATAATGTAAAAACAATAACAATAATTGATGGACAGGATGTTTCTGATATGGGACAAATAATTTTTCCAATAATATGTGAAGGTGATGTTATTGGGAGCGTGGTTTTGATGTCAAAAACAGAAAAACAGCAGGTTAGTGACACGGAAAAAAAGCTTGTATCGGTGGCTGCAGATTTCCTTGGAAGACAAATGGAATCTTAATTTGACTCAAAGTGAAAATGAAAACTCTCATAATTCGTCAAAAAGCCCTTGAATAAAGGGGTTAAGACCATAAAAAACGGGTTTTATCTTGACAAAAACTGTATAATAGAGTATATAACTTATAGATACGCGCGTATGTGTCGCGTAGATGTATCGCAGAATTTATCAAGGAGGAAATACGATGAACAAGACAGAATTCGTAGAAGCTATTGCAAACGAAGCTGGATTATCAAAGACAGATGCAGCTAAGGCAGTTAAGGCTTTCACAGATGTTGTAGTTAAAGCTATGAAAGAAGGAGATAAAGTACAGTTAGTTGGATTTGGAACTTTTGAGGTATCAAAGAGACCTGAACGTCAGGGAATCAATCCTGCAACAAAGGAAAAAATCACAATTGCAGCAGCTAATGTTCCTAAGTTCAAAGCCGGAGCAGCTTTAAAGAAAGAACTTAACTAATCGATAAATATTGTTAAGTAATATAGAAAAGATCACTAAATAGGTAGTGGTCTTTTTTTGCGGCTCTTTGTGAAGCATGGGGGTAACCCAAGTTTATAATGTTCTTTGTCAGGTATGGGACTATTCTTTATTTATACATTTTTAGAAAATGTATAAATAACATACTATTATCAGAAAAAAGGTATCTTTTTTTGAAAAATTAAAAAAAAACAATTTTTCTAAAATTTAAAGACTTGATACCGATAACATTACGACATAGAATATTAATAACGTAATAGGCGAAAATTTTTTGATAGTATTAATAAGGAGGTACTTATGAAAATAGTTAGAAAATTGGTTAGTATGTTATTGGTATTTGCAATGACATTTAGCATGGCTATTTCAGGAAAAATTACAGGCATTACTCAGGTTAGTGCCAGAGAGGCTCTTGGAAGTAATGACTTTTTGAAGGTTAACGGAACACAGATAAGAAAACAAAAAGGAACAGGAGATGTTGTTTATTTAAGAGGAACCAATGCAGGAGGATGGCTTGTTCAGGAAAACTGGATGAATCCAACCAATGCGTCTGACCAGAAGACGATGATGACAACATTGGCAAATAGATTTGGAACATCAAAGAGAGATGAGTTGGTCTCAACATACGAAAATAATTATTGGACAACACAGGATTTTGATAATTGTGCAGAAATGGGAATGAGCGTTATAAGATTACCATTTACATACATGAATCTTTGTGATGACAATGGAAATCTTAAATCTAATGCTTTTGACAGATTAGACTGGTTTGTACAAAACTGTAGCCAGAGAGGTATGTATGTTATTTTAGATATGCACGGAGCATTTGGTTCTCAAAATGGTATGGATCATTCAGGAGAGATTAATGATGGAAAACAGTTATATTACAATCAGAGCAATAAAGATAAAACTTTAAATTTATGGAAAAAGATTGCAGAACATTTCAAAGGCAATCCGGCAGTTGCAGCTTACGATATCTTAAATGAACCGGGAATTAAGGCAGCTGCAACATATAGTTTACATTGGGATTTTTATAATGAAATTTACAATACAATCCGTTCAAAGGATAGCAATCATATTATTATAATGGAATCATGTTGGGATGCAGACAATTTGCCAAGACCTTCACAGTATGGCTGGACAAATGTAGCATATGAATACCATTACTATCCATGGAGTGCACAAAATAGCAGTGATGCACAGAAGTCATACTTTTCAAGTAAAGTTTCAGACATTGCAAATCACAATTATGGAGTGCCAACATTTGTAGGCGAGTTTACATGCTTCGAACAGTCAGAAGGCTGGAAGGCAGCAATGTCAACTTTCAACAGTCAGGGATGGCATTGGACAACATGGTCATACAAAGTTACAGGAAACAGCTCATGGGGTATTTATAATCATAACCCTGAAAAAGTTGATATTTATAACGACTCAGCAGACACAATTAAAAATAAATGGTCAGCTGTAGGTACAGCAAACGGATGGAAAAATGACAAGATTTACAATTTGGTAAAGCCATATCTTTCGGGAACAGTAGCATCTACAGGTGGAAGCACAACAGATGATAGTGATAACAACAGCACATCAGGTGTGGCAACATTTTATGAACATTCAAATTATGGTGGATGGACAGTTTCATTGGAAGAAGGTTCATATGACTACAAAGATATTTTAGCAAAAGGAATTGCTAATGATCAGATTTCATCACTTAGAGTAAGTGACGGATACAAAGTTACAATATATGATGACGAAGGATTTAAAGGAACATCAAAAGAATTTACCAGTGATGCGTCATATGTTGGAAATGAAATGAATGACAAAACTTCATCAATTAAAATTGAAAAGATTAACAATCAGACATCAACTACAACATCATATAACACAGTCAAATTGCCAAATGGAAAATACAGCATCAAAGCTGTTGCAAATGAAAAATATGTTGCAGCAGAAAATGGTGGAAATGATCCAATAGTAGCAAACAGAGACAGCTATAGCGGTTCATGGGAGACATTCTATATTGTTAATAATGATGATGGAACAGTAAGTATAAAAGCAGATGCAAATAACAAATATGTGTGTGCAGTTTTAGATGAAGAAAATCAACTGACACCTAGAAGCAACAGCATTAGTACATGGGAAAAATTTAAGATTTACAAAATAAATGACAGTGAATACGGCATTAGAAGTGCGGAAAACAGAAAATATGTAAAGGCAGACTTGGATAACGGAGGCAAATTAATAGCCGGAAGTGATTCTATAGCAGGAGCCTGGGAAGCATTTAACATTGAAAAAGTCGGTGATACAACAAATAATAATGTGGCAACATTCTATGAAAATTCAAACTATGGTGGATGGTCAGTTTCATTACCGGAAGGTACATATGATTATAGTGATATCATTGCAAAAGGTATTAAAAATGATGCTATATCATCATTGAAAGTAAATTCAGGTTACAAAGTTACATTATATAATAATGCAGGATTTAAAGGAACATCAAAGGCATTTACAGGTGATGCATCATATGTTGGTGATGAAATGAATGACAAAACTTCATCAATTAAAATTGAAAAGTGGGATGGCTCATCAAGTGTTACATATAATACTGTTAAATTGTCAAATGGAAAATACAGTATCAAATCTGTTGCAAATGAAAAATATGTTGTAGCAGAAAATGGTGGAAGTGAAACAATAGTAGCAAACAGAGACAGTTACGGCGGTTCATGGGAAACATTTTATCTGATAAATAATGATGACGGAACAGTAAGCATAAAAGCAGATGCAAATAACAAATATGTATGTGCAGTATTAGATGAAGAAAATCAACTTGTTCCAAGAAGTGATAACGTTGGTACATGGGAGAAATTCCAAATTTATAAAATAAGTGATACAGAATACGGTCTTAGAAGTGCAGAAAACGGAAAATATGTAAAGGCGGACTTGGATAACGGAGGCAAGTTAATAGCCGGAAGTGATTCCATAGCAGGAGCATGGGAAGCATTTAATATTGAAAAATTGGGAGATGAGACATCTTCTGCAAAAGCAACATTTTATGAAAATTCAAATTACAGTGGTTGGTCTGTAGCATTAAGTGAAGGAAGATATGATTATGGCACAATGATTTCTAAGGGAATTAAAAATGATCAGATTTCTTCAATTAAGGTAGCAGATGGCTACAAAGTTACATTATATAACGATGCAGGATTTGCAGGAAGTAAAAAAACATTATTAACAGATGCATCAGGTCTTGGAGATTTTAATGATAAAACTTCGGCGATCGTAATTGAAAAAGTAGAAAAGGCAGATTTTAATAATTCAAATACATATATTAGATCCATAGCAAACGGACAGGTAGTTTGTGCAGAAAATGGTGGAAGTGAAACAATAGTGGCAAATCGTTCATCATGTGGAGGTGCATGGGAAACATTCCAGATTGTAAATAACAATGACGGAACAGTATCTCTGAGATCCGTATCCAATGGAAAATATGTATGTGCAGTAATAGATGAGAAAAATCAGTTATTACCTAGAAGTGGAAGTATAGGTACATGGGAGAAATTCATTATTGAAAAGATTTCAAATGGAGAGTATGCACTTTACTCATTGGCAAATGGAAAATATGTGCAGGCAAACTTAAACGACGGTGGTAAACTTTTTGCTACAAGTGAGTCTGTTGCCGGAGCATGGGAAGTATTTGACATTAACAGAAATTAAGGTTAAAATTCATAATAATTAAACAATTCAAAGGCTGTTTGCGTGGACTATATATGCAAACAGCCTAATTTTGGTATATATGTTAGTAAAAAAATAAAAAATAAACAGAGGAAAAAACTTTGGGAGGAGAGAAAATTGAAAGGATTGAAAGGTTTATTTTGGAAAAAAGCTGTAGCCGTGATTTTGTCGGTTGCCATGGTTTTAACAGGAGTGACTATTACGCCACAAAATGTTAAGGCAGATGCGGCCATTACGGCAACCAATAATGTAACAGCAGTTATTACTGATGACTCTAAAACAGGGTATAGCTCTGAAAAAGATGGAGATTTGTATAACTATGTAAGATATGGTGCATCAGCAGTGGCAGATGATAAGACAGGTGACTACGTGGCAACTAATGCAATTGATGGCAGTGCTGATACAAGATGGGCAAATGAAGCTAAAACAAAAGGTCATTACATTACAATTGATTTAAAACAGTCATATGAAATTTCAAAAATAAATATAAGCTGGGAAGTTGCAAGCTCAATTGACTATAAAATTGAGGTATCTAACGATGGAGTTTTATTTAAGTCTGTTACAGCAGTAAGTTTAAATAATTATACTAATGCAAAAAACAGAATAGATACATTATCACTGAGAAATACCGTTATTGGGAGATATGTAAGAATTACAGATGTAGGAGAAAAATACATAACAGATTCTTCAAACAACAGACAATATGGAATATCCATTTGGGATGTGGGCATTTTGGGAAAAGATGTAAAAGCAACTAGAGAATCAGCGGTGGAAGCCAAAGGTTCTTTCAAAAAAACAACTGAAGGTGAAACTTTTCAGGATATTATAGATAGCAAATATTACAACTACACACGTTATAATGGTGTGTCAGCAACTGCAAGTGGTCAGGCAGAAGCAAGTGACCGTACACCAAAAGCAGCAATTGACAATGATAAAAGTACAAGATGGTCTGCAACAAATGGTGATTCTGCATATTACGTTGTTGATTTAGGAGAGACCTATAATGTTGAAAAATTATATTTAAGCTGGGAAGCTGCAAATGCAACAGTTTATAACATATATAAATCGGTTAACGGCACAGATTATAGTTTGGTTACAACTGTAAATGCCATAGGAATATACGAAAACAATGCAACCAATGGAAATAGAGTAGACAATATAGAATTTGGAAGTGTAAGTGCCAGATACATTAAGGTACAAGCAGTACAGCGTTGCTATAAAGGGGCAAATTATGGTGGCGGACAATATGGTGGAATGTCTTTATATGAAGTAGGTGTGTACGGCACAGACATGGAAAAATCATACAGCAAAAAGGCATTTAACCAGTTTAGGGTAGGAAATAAAGAAACTATTGGAAATATAATAGAAGCAGAAAATGCTGATGAAATAGACAGCAATATAAAAGTAGAGACTAATGAAAATGCCAGTGGACAGAACTTAGGTGGCCTTACAAACAACACATGGGCAGAATATAATATTAATTTTGACAGAAAAACTTCAAGAATTTATTTAAGATACAGTGCAAACAGTAATGCCGGTGGAAATATACAGATGTACGTTGATGACAGTACAATGTCTACAACTCCTGTAGCATCAATTGACGTAAATTCAACAGGTGGATGGTCCAACTATACTGATATTTCACAGGAAGTAGTTGTGCCATCAGGTAATCATAAAATATATTTAAAATTTGTAACTGATAAAGGAAATGTGTGCAATTTGGATTATTTTAAATTTGAATTCGCACCTGAAAGTATAAGCAACACAGCTGATTTACACGAAGCAGAGAATGCACATGCCTTTGTAAGAGGTTCAGCAGCACAGAGTAGCTCTGTGGAAAGCTCTAATAATTATTCAGGTGGAAAGGCTGTGGGCAAAATGAACACTTGGATTGAACATGACCGTTCTTATTTGACTACATATGTTAAAGCAGAAAATGCAGGATACTATCAGTTTGAAGTTCAGTATGCCGGAACAATGACTACACTGCTTCAGTACAGAATCAACAGCAGTGATAACGACAAATGGAAATCAAAAATCATCAGCAGTGTGGATTCTAACTGGGAAAATACCAACAGGGTAACTATGCAGATAGAATTACGAAAAGGATTAAACAAGATTGATATATCAGGTGCTGTTTGGAAATGGGTAGAGGGTACTGAACATGGTAGAACAGATGGCAAAAACGTAAATGATGAATGGTTAAATATAGATAGTTTTTCATTAACATATAAAGGTGAAAATAAAAAAGCATTTAACAGTGTTTTAGATACAGATTTAAAAGGAAATAAAATTCAGGCTGAAGATTTTAATGAAAGTTCAGGGGATATAAAAGTTGAAGGAGAAAGCGACAGCTTTGTAGACGGAAAAAATCTTGGTGGTCTTACAGATGGAAAATGGACAGAATACAATATTAACTTTGACAGAAAAGTTTCAAAAATTTATTTGAGAAACAGTGTAAGAGATGGAAATGGTGGAAAAGTAGAAGTATATGTTGATGACAGTACTATGTCCGGGACTCCGGCTGCCACAGTTACTACATCTTCAACAGGCAGTGACTGGAGTAAATATACTGACACAGCAGAGGCCATCAGCATACCATCAGGTAATCACGAAATTTATTTGAAATTTGTGGCAGATGACTCAAAAGCAGTGTGTAATCTTGACTGGTTCCAGTTTGAATATGAACCTGAAACAGTAAAAGATTCAGGAGACATACACGAAGCAGAAAATGCACATGGATTTGTTCAGGGAGATGCAGAAACAGAACATACTCTTCAGGTAGATGGAAAGTTCTCAAACAATCTGGCTGTAGGTGGAATGAATGCATGGCCTGACAATGGAAGAGCATATCTTACATCTTATGTAGATGTGAAACATCCCGGTACGTATAAGCTGACAGTGGCATATGCATCAGGAAGCAATAAGGATACAAATATAGATTGTAGAGTAAATAGTGTAAACGACGGTGATTGGAAAAGTATATCAGCACCTACAACCGGCGGATGGACTACAGTAAAGAAAATAACTACCGAAGTGACGCTGAACAGAGGTGTAAATGTAATAGACATAACTGGGGCTACAAATATTCCTTATGCAGAAAGTAATGCATGGCAACAGGTAAATGTGGATTACTTTACATTGGAAAGAGTGCCTGAAGATGGTGATTTAGCATATGGAAAAAATGTTGAAGTATCAGGTTCTCAGAGTGGTTATGATGGTTCCAATGCAGTGGATGAAGACGAAGATACAAGATGGGCAAGTGAAAAAGAAGGTGACCAGGCTTATCTGATTGTAGACTTGGAAAAATTGTATGAAATTGAAAAAGTAAATATTATGTTTGAAAAGGCATATCCAAATGATTTCCAGATTCTTGTATCAAAAGATAAAACCAATTGGACTGTTGCAAGAACAGTAAGAGGCTTTAAAACAACTGAGGTTGATAAAAAGGTATATGAATCAGATGGAGTTTGTCTTGGAAAAGCAAGATATGTAAAAGTACGATGTCTTAACATGGCATTTAACAAGGCAATGTCTATAAGAGATATAAGGATATATGGAACAAAAATAAAAGGACAATTGTCTGATCTTGCTATAAATGCAGAAGTAAAGGTAAGCAGTTCGGATAGTAGTGCTGAAACTTCAAATCCTGCTAATGCAGTAGATGGATTGGATAATACAAGATGGGGAGCACCTAAGACAGATAGCAATCCATGGTATGAAATTAATTTAGGACAACAATGCAGAATAGATTCTGTTGATTTAAAATTTGAAAGGGCATATCCCAAGAGTTTTAGGATACAGATTTCTGATGATGGAAAAACATGGAAAGATTATAAAACCATAAAGGATTGGACTGAACCGGGAGATTCAACAGAAATTCAGAAATCGAATTATTATGCCAATCTGGAATTTGGAAACAGTATCCATATGGATGATGTGAAAACACAGTATATAAGATTGTATGCTGATGCAAAAATCAGAGACAACAACTGGGGAGTTTCAATTTATGAATTTGAAGTATGGGGAACTGAAGTAGCAAAGAAAGATTATTGGAGCAATCAGGCAAAGAAAACGTATGGAATATATCCTGTTTCAAAATTGCAAAATACAGAAAATAACGGATTGATTGACAGTAGCCTTGTACAGGGTGATGTTATTGGCAGTGGTGATACATATGAAGTGGTATATGAACCCGGTCAGAGTATGTATTTCTATGCAAATCCAAGAGATTTGTATTTTGATTTATCACAACACACGATATGCTGGTCGTCATCTAACTCAGGAAAGAACCTGTGGGGTGCTACAAGTCATGATGAAAATATTGCAAAATATAAAGGACAGGCGCAGGCTACGGTGCAGTATATAATGCCTGATAACATTGATTTTGGAGATAAAGATTATGTAGAGACAGAAATAGGATGTCAGATTTACAATCAATCAGATTTAAAAAATGAAAATCCTAGTCCAAAGTTTAGCCTTACATATAAAGTAAGAATATGGAAATCATCATTAATTATACAGGATAAACTAAGTGAAAGCGGAAGTCTTAGTGTAAAGAATCCTGAAAATGGAGCTACATATCAGTGGCAAAAGAGTGTCGATGGAAATACATGGAGTGATGTTTCTGAAAAGAGATATGATTTGCAAATTCTTAGTGGAAGTGGAAATGGTATTAAAAATGATGTGGTAAATGTTGCTCATGACTTAGGCGGTGGACAGTATTATCGTGTACGAAAAGAAGGAACAACCCAGTGGTCACATCCATATAAAGTTCAATATTACAACGACATTCAAAATGGAGATTTTGAGTATCCGGCAATGTTTTCGTCAGATGAAGACAACAGGGTATTTCCATTTAATATAAACGAAGATGAACAGCAGTATCCTAACGGATATGAAGGTTTAATGTGGAAAACAACAGCACCGGGATGGACTAACGGGCCAAATAGTAACCGTGTAGGACATGATATTGAAATTGTAAATGGAAGAAAGTTAAAAACCTCAGGAGAAAAAGAACAGGTATCCCAGTTCTCCGTAACACAGGATGAAATGTATAAAAACAATGCTCATGGAGACCAGTTTGCAGAGCTTAACTGTGAAAATGTAGGTGCATTATATCAGGATATTTTAACAACACCAAATTCACAGTGTTATTGGGACTTAGATTATGCAGGACGTTGGTGCCAGAATAGTATGTATGTTGTTGCAATGTCAGCTAATGGTGCACAAAATTATACAACATCCAAACAGATTGAGGCATTAATCGAACGTAGTGATGTAAAGGCTATTACAACTAATCAGGAAGGCACAAAAGGTACAACAATTAAATTGCCTGATGGAGTTACTGCTACGTTGTGGAAAGTTACAAGTAAGGAAACAGCAGGGCAGTGGAATGATCATAACGGTATATATAATGTTCCTTCCGGAGAAAATAATTATCTTACAAGATTTTTCTTCGTATCAGCAGGTGGTGCAAAGAGAAATGACGGTGATACACCGAATATGACTGTGGGAAGTTTACTTGATAATGTAAAATTCCAGCAGAAAAAGGATTATGTTATAGAGTATTATGTAAATGGAGAAATAAAGTCTGATTTGACTGTTAAAGGCACAGTAAACCCTTATGACAGAGTAAGCATACCGGCACCAGAGGCGGTAAGCAATTATACTTTATCCGATGCAAAAATCAGTGGAGAAAATAATGATGGAAGTAAGGCATTTTATGTGGATGATAAAGACAGAAACATGACAGTAGCTTATAACCATAATGTATTAAAACTCTACTATAAGAGTGGTGTAGTTGTTGCCAATGTAAAAATACAGGGACTTGAAGAATTACCTAAAGATTATAGCGTAGTTGTAAATTTGAAAAACACTTCTGGAACGGTTTTACAGACACATACCATGAGTCAAAATGAGTTTACTAAAATTGAAAAAACAGCTGGTGGAGGAGTTGAAGGATATTTTGATACAGTGACTTTTGATGGCACAGCTTTGAAAGACGGAGAAACATATACTGTTGAAGAAATTATCGTAAAAAATAACTATTTACCACACTATTTGGAAACAGTTGATAAAAATGGAACAAAGGAAGATGTTGGAATAGATAAAATAAACAAAGAAAGCCTGTCATATACAGCAACGTTTACGTATTCATCGGGAAGAGACAATTCAGTTGATTTTACTAATATTTATAACCCTATTCGAAAAATTACCATTAGCAAAAATGTTTCCGGAAATATGGCACAGCAGGATAAAGTAAGTAAGTCATTCAACTTTAGTATTAAGATAGAAAAAGACGGAAATGTCATAGATGCAGCTGAAATAATAAGTGAAAAGCTTACAAAGACAGGAACAGGACAGTATACATTTGCTCTTAAACATTCAGAAAAGGTAGAACTCTATGTATACAACAATTGTAAGGTAACTGTTTCAGAAGACGATTACAGTAAGAAGAGAGATGTGAATACAACGATTTTCAGCGATGATTATTATGTAACTTCATGGGAGAAAGACTCTAAGGTTACAGATGGAAGAATCATAAGCATTGACAGTGTTAATTCAGATCAGGAACTTGTTTGCAACAATGTTTACAATGATTTAGGAGATGTTGAGGTACAGGGCTTCCAGATGAATGGTAATAAGGATTCAGGTGGTGTGTCAGAGTTTAGTCCATCATTCAGAGTAGTATGTCGTGTAAGTAGAAATACAATTAAAACAAAAAAAGTCAGCAAGTTTGGTGTGATTTATGCAATAGCAAACGCTACCGATGGAAAAACAAGAGCTGAACTTGAAGAAATGATGACAATAGATAAGGCTGATAATAAGACAATAAAGGTACATGAAGAGACAGAAAACGGAATATATCCTGACTGGAGTACAAAGAGTGATTCACAGTATTCCACAAAGTATTGGAAATATTATGGACTGACCTTTAAATGTCTTGATTATATGTTCTACACATTACAGGAAAATATTACTGTAAGAGCATATGCATTAATGGCAGATGGAAGCATTGAATATGGAGATAACATTTATACTGTAAATATGTATGAGATAGCAGATTCTCTGTATAAAAACCAGAAAATGAGTACATTGAAGGGACATAATTTCTTATACAATAATGTGTTAAATCTTGTGACAATTAACAACAACAGACTTGATATATTAAAATCAATGATGAAGGCCTTAAATGTAACAAGTACATCAAATCCATACTATGCTACATTAAATAAATTGTACAAGGACATGAACAATTATGTATATTGTCAGCAGGAGTACAAAGGAAAATATCAGGAAAGGGAAGAATTTGTTCCGGCAACACTTACAAGTCAGGAGCAGAAAGATTTGTTAAGTGCCTTAAATAACAAAACAGGAACTTCTTATTCAGATATAAATGATTGGATATACAATCAGACAGAAAAACAGGGCAAATATAATGGCTATTATAAAAAAGTTCAATATGCATGGGACAATGGAATTTATGTTAAGTAGTAAAGAATGAGGTGAAGGAAATGAAAAAAACAAAAGTTTATGAGACACCGGAATTGATAGTGACAAAGTTTGAGGTGTCTGAAAAAATTATGGACTCTGGATCATTTTTTGAAACTACCAATCCAAACGAAAAACCGGGAGATATAGTTACAAGAGAATGGAAATCCACTCCTGATGTTCCAGGTGGGACCCTTCCAATTGAATTTTAAGAAAATTTGTTTAGAAATTAGGAGAAATTTATGAAAAGATTAAAGAAAATAATTGGAATAATACTTGCCGTCTCTTTTGTAATAACAGGAATACCACAGCTGGGTAGTGTAAGAGTAAAAGCAGTTTCTACCACAAAGGAAAGCTATCCCGGATTTATAAAAGCAGATGGTAAGCAGTTAAGAAATGACAATGGTGATATCGTGCATTTGCGTGGAGTAAATGCAGGTGGTTATATGTTGCAGGAAATCTGGCTGTGTGCAACATATGGTGGAACTGATGACAACTCAAGTGGAAATATCAGATGCCAGAAAAACATTCTGGATACTTTAAATTCCAGATTTGGCAGTGAAAAGGCAAAAAATCTTGTTAGTGCATATGAAGACAATTATTGGACAACCGGTGATTTCGAAAATTGTGCAAAACTTGGCATTAATTGTATCAGACTTCCAATTTGGTACAGAAATCTTGTTGATGAAAATGGCAACTGGTATGACAATGCCTTTGATAAAATTGACTGGTTTGTGGAAACAGCAGGACGATATGGCATATATGTAATTATTGATATGCATGGTGCATATGGTTCACAAAATGGTAGTCACAACTCAGGTATTTACGGTGGAAGCACAAATCAGCAAAAAAAGGACAATTCAAATTTGTTCTTTGGAACAGATGCAAGTACAAATCAGGCAAAATATTTGGATATGTGGTTAAAAATTGCACAGCATTACAAAGATAATCCTGTTGTTGCAGGTTATGATTTGCTTAATGAACCAATGGCAGATTATATGAATGCGACAGATGTAACCGGAACAAAGGCCGAAAGACTTAGTACATTGTGGAATGTATATGATAAGGCTTACAAAAAGATAAGAACAGTTGACAGCAATCACGTTATTATTATGGAAGCCGTGTGGGATGCAGACACTCTTCCCGATCCTTCTGATAAAGATTGGACAAACGTAATGTACGAATATCATCAGTATTTATACAGTGATTACAGTGACAAAGACAAACAGGTTGCTGCAATGCAGAGCAAAATAAACAATATAAAAGGTGCAAAATATAATGTGCCAAGTTATATTGGAGAATTTAATATGATGTCAAACAGTGATTCATGGAGTGAAGGTGTTAAATTATTAAATGACAATAATTTAAGTTGGACAGTTTGGAACTACAAATGTACAAAACAATATGGAAACTGGGGATTATTTAATACTCCGGGAAACGGTAACGGCAACGATGCTGATACTAAAAAGTATTGGGCAGATGTAGAAAATGATTCTTATGAAACCATATTATCAAAATGGTCAAATCAGGGAAGCGTTGAAAGAAATACAAATGTAACGGACAAAATAAAAAGTTATTTTCCGGGTACAGTGTACAATCTTGCAGAGTCTAAAATTAAAAGTGTAAGTCTTGTGAATGCTGATGGAATGTTAAACCAAATAGATGTAAACTGGTATCCAAAGGCAGATATGGATGCACATACACAGTACAACATTTATATTGATGACAGTACAACCAGTGTGGCAACTATATCCCAGTCTGATATAAAATCAGACAGTACAGTTATAAAGGCAACAGATTATACAAATCAAGGTGGTGTAGTAAAAGATACCATCAATGGAAATCCGGTAAATATAGGTGGAACCCATAATGGTGACTGGGTAGAATACAAAGACATTTCAGTATCAAAGCCTATAACCTCTGTCACTTTTAACTATTCATGTGATAAAAATGCAAACGGTACAATTTATGTATATGATAAAAGTATGGATAGTGTTCCTATTGGATCTATTAAAATTACACCACCAACTGCAAATGCAGGATGGGGAGACTATGTTACAAAAACAATTGACTTGTATGAGCCTTTAAAAGAGGGGAAACATACTATTTACTTAAAATTTGTAAATGATATTTCAGGCAATGTTGTGAATTTAAAAGATTTTACATTAATAAGTTCATATGGAAATGTGAAGCTTGAAAATGTGGCTGCAGGAAAGCATACAGTTACTGTACAGGCAACTGTAAATGAGCAGGTATCAAAAGGAACAACATCAAATGAAGTTGAAGTTGTGTCAGTAAATACAATGTTAAAGTCTGACAGCATTACAGTTGAGGGATTTCAGATTAAAACAAATGGAAATAGGTATTACAACACAAAGGGCGAAGTTTTATTTGATGAAGAAGGAAGTGAGAAAAAAGTAGCCTTTAGAACAGTTTGTAAAGCACCTGATATTGGACAGACCATTACAGTTTCAGGAAAGGATTACACCGTAAAAAATACAGGGGTAATATACACAATCGACCCTAACAGTTCAGGAAATTCGGCTGATGATGTATTGGATAACACATATTCAATACTAAATACTCAGGCTATTAGTGGTAATGAATATACCTATAGAGGAGCAAGGCAATACAACAACATGGATTATACATTTGGCTATGTGACAACAGACAATGGAATATTAAGCAAAGAAGATGGCACAATGAAGTATGTCAGAACAATGAGTAACAACTCATATTATGGTAGCGATGGCACACTAAATGTTATGACAAATTCATTCCATGTAAGAGGTTTTGTTGTGGCAGAAGATGGTACTTTGATTTACGGCACGGATACAGTAACAATGTCCATACCTGAAGTTGCAAATTACCTTTACAAAAATGTGTTGTCATTAAACTACAATGGTCACGCATATCTTTATGATACAATTTTAAGTAGAATAGATTCTAAAAATCCTTACTATTGTGATCATAAAGTGGATTACGGTTGGAATGAAAACCTATATGATCCTGGTAAAAAATAAATATAGTCTTTATAGAAAATCAAACATATATTATAATAATGCCGGAGAGAAAAAATCTCCGGTATTATTTTTATATGTAAATAGGAAATTATTTTTTAAAATGTAAATTTAATAATATGGAAAATTGTATTATAAAAATTAACCTAATAGTAGAAAAATATATATTCTAAGCACATAAATTTAAAAATATTAATTAGAACAAAAGGAGATATCATGAGAATAGATAAATTTTTAAAGGTTTCAAGAATAATAAAAAGAAGAACAGTGGCAAATGAGGCATGTGATGCAGGAAGAGTTTTGGTAAACGGACAGCCGGCTAAGGCTTCAAGAGATGTAAAAGAGGGAGACAAAATAGAAATTCAGTTTGGTCAAAGAACTGTAAAGGTGGAAGTTTTAAGCACAAAAGAAACAGTTAAAAAAGAAGAAGCAGTAGACATGTACAAAGAGATTGATTAAAATGCAACTGCAAGACATATTTCTCACATAACCTAATATATTATTATATAGAAAACTTTTCGAGGTTAATATGGAAGCAGGCAGTACACCAAGAACCCACAAACTTTCAATGGACAATAGAAAGCAGATGAATTTGACAGGGATTAAAGACGTAGTGGCTTTCGACTTGAATCAGGTTTTACTTGAATCAAATTTAGGTATGGTACATATAAAGGGCAGCGACCTAAAGGTAACTAAGCTTACAATTGAAAAAGGCGAGGTAAATATTTCAGGAAAAATTGACAGTATTGTTTATTCAGACGTAAAGGATTATGGAGAAAAAAGTAAGTCTATTTTGAAGAGGATGTTTGAATAATGAGTCCGCAGATTTCTCAGGAAGCATTGCTTATTGTAATGAGCCTGTATGGTGGACTTGTTTTAGTTGTCTGCTATGATATGGTTCGGGTTTGCAGAAGAATTTTCAAAGTGGGAATTGTTTCCATGATTATTCAGGATGTTATTTATTGGACGATTTCTGCAATATTTATGTTTAATATATACTTGAAATACAATTACGGCAGACCTAGATTCTTTTCAATAATCTTTACATTAGGCATAATGGCTTTGTATGAATGGTTAGTTGGAAGAAAAATTGTTGACAGGGTTGCAAAGTTTCTGTGCAAAGTAAAAACCAAACTTTCTAAAATGTTAAAAAAATTAAACACTTGCGTGTTTGGTAAAGTAAAGAGAATTGTGACAAAAATGTTAAAACCATTGCAAAAGTTATACAAATTAGATAAACTAAAAAGAGTTAAAAAAGAAAAAAGGAAGAGAAAATGGCAACAGAAAACAGAAAAGTATCAACAAGAAGATTAAGCAACGCAAGAAGAAAGCGTATTCAAAATAGAAGAATGATGATAGCTATATCAGCAGTAGTTGTGGCATTTTGCATTGTCATTGGTGGACAGATGATAAGCAAATACAGCACATTGGCTGATTTAAGAGAGCAGGAAAGAAAATTAAAGAATCAATATAAGAAAGAACTACAGTTATCTGAAGAATTAAAGGATCAGGAAGAATATGTTAAAACAGATGATTATGTAGAACAGATGGCTAGAAATTTAGGTTTATTATATCCTAACGAAGTAATTTTCAAGCCGGAAGATTAATAAATCAGTAGAATGAAGAATCAATATTAGCGAATCTGATATGAATTTAATAATTTAAACAATAGGATAGTTAAATTTTATTACGAGGTTAAAGAGATGAAACAGGTGTACGAAACAAACGATGAAGTAGAATTACAAATGCTTATAGGGCTTTTAGAAAGCAACGGTATATATACACAAATATACACAGACGGGGCTGGAGATTATCTTAGAATAAAAGGTTCTGATTTTATGATACCTAAAGGCGTGCTTGTAAAAGACAAAGACTGGAAAGAAGCATTAGAGATAATCAATGCAAACGGCTTTGGAAAAAAGAAAAAAGTAAAAAGAGGCAGAACGCAAATTTGGGCAGCAAGAATAGCTTTAGTATTATTTTTAGCTGCTATATTAGGAAACATAATTTATAGTTTAATTGAAAACTTATAGCAATATTGAAATTGAATAGAAATTAACAATACAAGTGAAGATTAAATGATTTTATTAAAGAATTAAATAACGATTAATTATAAATGCCATATTAAAACCCAGTGGAATACCAAAAGTTTTGATATGGTTTTTTTTATAAGAAATTTTTTGAGAATGTTCTGTAAAAAAAATACGTTCCACTAGGGATGTATTTTAACAATCTAATGTCGAAATATCTAACGATTATCATACCTTGCTTTGACAAAAAAACATAAACAGAGCTTGTATACTATTTCTTGTGAAAAAAACAAGGAGGGATGGTATGCAAAAAATATTAAAACCAATATTGATAATAGCCATGAGTGTATTAACCTGTTTAATGCCAATGCTTGGTTACTATACAATAGGAGAAAGCTGGTATGGGGCATTGTGTCAAATGAAAGGCGTGCCTTTAGTTATATTGCCACTTATGATGTACACAATATTTATAAACGGTGGTTTTATGGTTGCAGTGAAATACGGCACGATTATGGCAACCACCGGTATATGCATAACCCAGTATAAAAAAATCAGCAATCAGTATAACCCATACGTGGTGGCGGTAATTGCCACAGTTATTACTGTGCTGGTGGAGGCGGTTGACTGGTCAATAGACGGAATGATGAAAATTGACTTATACGGTTTAGTGCCAAGTGTAATGCTTACCTGGTCAATGACAGTAATTTTTACATACTTTATAAAATATGTAAGTGATTATGTTCCAAACCATAAGTCGTTGCAGGAGGCAATAAGCAAACAGGAAGATATAAGAAACGAAAGTATTTTACGGACCTCAAAGGCATTTAAAAATCTTGCATCAGAGCTTAAAAGAATGAGTGGTATTGACAGGGATTACGACGTATCCATGGAAGGTTGTGTGGAACAGGAGATTGCAAACAGTTCCTGTAGAGGTTGTGCCAACGGTCAGATTCAATATCTGGAGCGGGCAAAAATAAATTACTTATGGTACAACAAACTGCTGGAAACAAGAGAAGCAATGGCTGTGCAGTTTAATGAAATGGCAAAAGTAATGGAAAATTACACTAAACCAATTTACAGCGAAAAGAAAACAATTCTAGGAATGGACGATTATATAAAACATAAGTTACGGGAAAACAAAGTTATAGCAAGAAGAATTTATATAAATGAAAATAGTAAAGGCATGTTAGAGGTGAGACTTTTTGCCAAAAAAAAGAAAAAAACTGATGTTAAATCAGATGTAATTAAAAAGGTAGTAAGTCAGGCTTTAGGCAAAAAGGTACGCCTTTCCATGGACAGCATTGTTAATATTACGGAAGATTACAATGAGTATGTTTTATTAGAAGAAGTAAATTTTATGACAATAAGTGGAACTGCCAGACAGACAAAAAATAACGAGAACGTTTCAGGAGACAATTTCGCTGTCATGAATTTAAACAGTGGGCAGACTTTTATGAGTATATGTGACGGTATGGGTTCCGGAAAAAGAGCAGGGGGCTATAGTGAACTTATAATTGATTTGCTGGAAAAAATGATAGACAGTGGCTTTGAAGAGGGAACGACTTTGAAACTTGCCAACTCGATAATGCTAACAGGAAATCAGTGGCAGGAGCCGGCAGCAGTGGACATGGCTTTAATTGACCAATACTCAGGAACGTGTCAGTTTTTAAAATTAGGTGCAGCCTGTACTTATATTAAACGTGGAAACTGGGTAGAATGTATTAAGTCCACATCTCTTCCAATGGGAGTATTCCAGGAAGTGGATATGGAAACTATAACGAAAAAACTGTACGATGGCGATTTTGTAATCATGGTTTCAGATGGAATTGTAGATGCCCTTGATGAGCCTGACAAGGAGGAGGCTATGGGTAGAATTATCATGGACATTAAAACATCCAATTCAAAACAAATGGCAATGGAGATTTTAACCAGAGCATTAGCCAGGTCAAAGGGGGTGCCGGAAGATGACATGACAGTTATTTGTACGGGAATCTGGGAGAAAATCTAATAAATTAGTCATAAAAATAGTTTTACTTCTTTGAAAGTTTGACATCGAAACACCCATAAAGTATCATAGAATTATGTTGAAAAAAGTGATAAGTTACATTGAAAAAAATAAAATATTACAAGATGGAGACAGCGTCTTACTTGGAGTTTCCGGGGGCGCTGATTCTGTCTGTATGCTACATGTGTTGTACAGCTTAAGAGAAAAGTATCACTTGAAGCTATACGTTGTTCACGTAAATCACGGAATCAGAGGTAGCGAGGCAAAACGCGATGCAGATTTTGTAGAACAAATGGCTGAAAATTTGCAAATACCTTTTAGAGTTGTGACGGCAAATATACCTGAAATGGCAAAAGAACAGAAATTATCAGAGGAGGAAGCAGGAAGAATATTCAGATATAACACTTTTGAACAGGTGGCAAATGAAGTTGGAGCAAACAAAATAGCAGTGGCTCACAACTTAAATGATAACAGCGAGACGGTTCTTTTTAATTTGTTTAGAGGTAGCAGACTGAAAGGTTTAACGGGAATTTCTCCAATGAGAGGGCAGATTATCAGACCCCTACTTTGCTGTAGCAGAAATGAAATAGAGCAGTATCTACAGGAAAACAATTTGAGTTACTGTACTGACAGCACCAATAAAGAGACAGATTACAGCAGAAACAGGATTCGTCTTAAGCTAATGCCCTATATAAAAGAAAATATTAATCAAAAAGCGGAATATAATATAGTAAATGCGGCTGAAAATTTATCTCAGGTGTATGAATATATTTACGGTGAGGCACAGAAGGCATATAAGATTCATGTGAAAGATAATGTTTTACTTAATTCGGCAGAAGATCTTAATGTTGTAATTTTACAGGAGGTCGTTAGAATGTGGATTTTGGAAAACACCGGTAGACTAAAAGACATAAAGGCTAATCACGTTAATATTGTAATTGGGTTATTGTCAAATCAGGTCTCAAAGAAATCGGAACTACCATACGGCTTAAAGTTAATCAAAACCTACGAAGGTGTGAAAGTTTTACCTGAAAATAACGAAGGAAAAGACAGCAACCGGCAGACGATTATTGAAGACGGTAAGATTTTTAACACAGAAAAGATTACAGTTACAGTGGAAAATGAAAGTTTTGACAAATCAAATATCCCTGATTTGTTATATACTAAATGGCTTGATTATGATAAAATAAAGGGATTGACACTGAGAAAAAGACTTCCGGGAGATTATATTGAAATTAGCGGAAGTGAATCGGGAAGAAGTGTAAAAAAGAAACTGAAAAAATATTTTATAGACAATAAAATTCCACAGGAAGAAAGAAACAATATATGGTTGCTGGCAGACGGGAATCATGTTGTGTGGATTGTTGGATATAGAATAAGTGAGATGTGCAAGGTAACAGATAGTACAAAAAGAATTATTAAAATCATATACAATAAGGAGTAAGGATTATGATACACAAGATTTCAGAGTACATTAGTGAAGAAAAATTAGATAAGAGAATTAGAGAGATTGCAGCAGAAATCAGCAAAGATTATGCAAAGAAAGAAATCAGACTTGTTTGTATTTTAAAAGGAAGTATTTTCTATACATGTGAGTTGGCAAAAAGATTAACTGTTCCTGTTACACTTGATTTTATGAGTGTTTCAAGCTATGGCTCAGGAACAGAAAGCTCAGGCGATATCAAAATCAAAAAAGATTTAGATGAAAGCATTGAAGGCTTAGATGTTATTGTAGTAGAGGATATCATTGACTCAGGCAATACATTAAGCAAATTAATTCCAATGCTAAAGGATAGAAATCCTGCAAGCATTAAGGTAACAACATTACTTGATAAGCCTGACAGAAGAGAAGTTGACATGAATGTTGACTATGTAGGTTTTGAAATTGAAGACAAGTTCGTAGTAGGTTATGGTTTAGATTATGACCAGAGCTACAGAGATTTACCATATATTGGTATCGTAGAACTTTAATATAAATTGACACAAATTATGAAATGCGAGGAGGAAGATTTGAACAGTATAGGCAGAAATAGATTTTCTAAGTTTTATTTTTTTGGGATTGTAGTTTTGGTTTGCTTAATCATCTACAGTTTTAGCCAGAGCTTTGTAAACAATGATTATGCTTACAGTGATTTCTTAACAGACTTAAGGGCTAACAACATTAAGCAGTTGACAATTAAGCAAAACAAGGAAGTTCCTACAGGTAAGCTGGTAATTAAGTTAAGCAATTCAAATGAATCAAAGATTGTTTATGTAACAGATGTTAATAAAGTTATTAGCGATATTGACAAAGCAAAAGCAGACAACAATAAGATTAAATTAAAACCATATATACCTGATGTAAGTAGAGACAGCGTATTCTTAACAAGCGTGTTACCTATGATTTTGTTAGGTATTGTTGTGGTTGTTGTACTTATGATGATGAATGCCAATGCCGGAGGTGGCGGTGGCAAGATGGCAAACTTTGGAAAGAGCAGAGCCAAGATGGTTGTTGAAATTAAAAACATGGATTTCACAAAGGTTGCTGGACTAGAAGAAGAAAAAGAAGAGTTAGAAGAAATAGTTGATTTCTTAAAAGATCCTAAGAAATATATTAGCTTGGGAGCACGTATTCCAAAAGGTGTTTTATTAGAAGGTCCTCCGGGAACAGGTAAAACATTACTTGCAAAGGCTACAGCAGGAGAAGCCGGCGTACCTTTCTTTACAATTTCAGGTTCTGATTTTGTGGAAATGTTTGTTGGTGTAGGTGCTTCAAGAGTTAGAGATTTATTTGAACAGGCTAAGAAAAATGCACCATGTATAGTTTTCATTGACGAAATTGATGCAGTGGCAAGAAGAAGAGGAACAGGTATGGGTGGTGGCCACGATGAACGTGAACAGACACTTAACCAGATGCTTGTTGAAATGGATGGTTTTGGAGTAAATGAAGGCATCATAGTAATGGCAGCTACAAACCGAGTTGATATTCTTGATCCGGCTATTTTAAGACCGGGACGATTTGACAGAAAGGTTTTAGTTGGTAGACCTGATGTTAGAGGCAGAGAGCAGATATTGGAAGTTCATGCTAAGAACAAGCCAATTGGTGACGATGTTAATTTAGAAAATATAGCTAGAATTACTGCAGGATTTACAGGTGCAGACCTTGAGAATCTTTTAAATGAAGCAGCAATTTTGGCAGCAAAGGGTGACAAACCATATATTACACAGGCGAATATTGACCAGGCAATGATTAAAGTTGGAATTGGAAAAGAAAAGAAGAGCAAGATTATTTCTGAAAAAGAAAAGAAGATTACAGCTTATCATGAATCAGGTCATGCAATTTTATTCCATGTTTTACCTGATGTAGGACCTGTACACACAGTTTCAATTATTCCTACAGGCGCAGGTGCAGCAGGATACACAATGCCACTTCCTGAAAAAGACGAAATGTTCCTTACAAAGGGCAAGATGTTACAGGAAATTATGGTAAGCCTTGGTGGTCGTATTGCCGAAGAACTGATTTTAGATGACATAACAACAGGGGCATCGCAGGATATAAAACAGGCAACATCAACAGCAAAGGCTATGGTTACAAAGTATGGATTTTCAGATAAACTAGGTTTAATAAACTATGATGACGATTCCAATGATGTGTTTATTGGAAGAGACTTGGCACACTCTAAAGGCTATGGAGAAGCAACTGCTTCAGCAATTGATCAGGAAGTTAGAGATATTGTTGAGAGTTGTTATGTACAGGCGAAAGCCATTATTGAAGAACACATGGAACAGCTTCATGCTTCAGCTAAATTATTGTTAGAAAAAGAAAAGATTAATCAGGAAGAATTTGAAGCGTTGTTCTAATAAGGAATAGAAGGTAAAAATATGTTTGTTAATCAAGATATATTATTTCATGACGGAACAAAGCAGTTCTGTAAATATAATGAACAGCAAAAAACATATAGCATCATTCTTAGAGCAAATAAAGGCACTGTTAGTAGTGTCTTTGTGTGCGTTAATGGAAATGAATTGCAGATGACAAAAATAAAAACTACAGAGGACTTTGAATATTTCGAAGCTCTGCTGGATGCCGGTGAAAAGATGTATCAGTATTATTTTAAATGCGATATAAATGAAGGCTGTATTTTTTATAATATGTTTGGAATAATGAAACAGGCTGTAAATGATGGTTATTTCGAATTGACACCTGGTTTTGAAACTCCCGATTGGGCAAAGGGAGCGGTTATGTACCAGATAATGGTTGACCGTTTTTACAATGGGGACAAAACAAACGACGTAGTTGACAATGAATATGTTTATATTGGAAAAGCAGTTACAGCAGTGAAGGATTGGAACGAAAATCCTGCAGTTGATGGAACAAGACAGTTCTACGGTGGGGATTTGCAGGGGGTCATTGACAAGCTGGACTATTTAGAAAAATTAGGTATTGATGTAATTTATTTTAATCCTATTTTTGTTTCACCATCAAACCATAAGTATGACACACAGGATTATGACCATGTTGATCCGCATTTAGGAAAAATTGTTGTGGATGGTGGAGAAACTGTACCTGATTACGCAACTGATAATAAAAAAGCAAGCAAGTACAAAACAAGAACTACTAACTTGGGAAACCTTGAGGCAAGTAATCAGTTATTTATAGAATTAGTTGAAAAAGCTCATGAGCATGGAATTAAAATAATTATCGATGGAGTTCTTAATCATTGTGGTTCTTTTAACAAGTGGTTAGACAGAGAGGAACTTTATAAAGGAAACAGTGATTATGAAACAGGGGCATATCAGTCAAAGGAAAGCCCATATAATTCTTATTTTAAATTTAGCACAGATAGCTGGCCTGATAATTACAGTTATGAAGGTTGGTGGGGATTTGATACTCTTCCAAAATTAAACTATGAGGGTAGTGAAAAGTTGTGTAATTACATTTTGCATATAGCTGAAAAATGGGTGTCACCTCCATTTAATGTTGATGGTTGGAGACTTGATGTGGCAGCTGACTTAGGACACAGCCCTGAATTTAACCATAAATTCTGGAAGCGTTTTAGAGACAGAGTTAAACAGGCCAATCCTAATGCAATTATTTTGGCAGAGCACTATGGTGATGCACACTCATGGCTTATGGGTGACCAGTGGGATACGGTAATGAACTATGACGCATTTATGGACCCTGTCACATGGTTTTTAACAGGTGTTGATAAACATTCTGACAATGCAAACCCATACATGAGAGGTAACGGAGAAGTGTTCCATAACACAATGCAGTATCAGCTTTCACGTATGCAGAACCAGTCAATTCTTGTGGCAATGAATGAATTATCAAATCATGATCATTCAAGATTTATGACGAGAACAAATAAGATGGTTGGTCGAATCGGTACAGTAGGAGCTGCAGCAGCAGCAGAAAATATAGATAAAGCAATATTTAAGCAGGGCGTTATTATGCAGATGACATTGCCTGGTGCACCTACTTTATACTACGGTGATGAAGCAGGTGTATGTGGTTGGACAGATCCGGATAACAGAAGAACTTATCCTTGGGGTAAGGAAGATTTAGAATTGCTTGAATTCTATAGAGAGGCAATATGTGTTCACAAACAGAATCAGCCATTAAAAGACGGGTCTTACATGTTGCTAATTGCTGACACCGATTTGGTGTGTTATGGTCGCTTTAATGAAAATGATTCAGTATTAACAGTAATCAACACATCTGACATAGACAAAGAGATTTCCGTTCCCGTTTGGAAGTTGGGACGAAGTGTTTCACAGTGGGAAAGATTGTTGGAATCAAGTAGAGAATTCTATAACTGTGGAAGAATAATCTATGAAGTAGAAGATGGCAGTTTGAACTTAACAGTCAAAGGAAATAGTGGTTCAATCTACCGCAACAAATAAATAACAATTCACAATCTGGTGAAAAAGCAGATAAATAAAAAGGAATTCAGACAAGTCATATTTCTATTGTCTGAATTCCTTTTTATTTTCTCGCTTTTTCTATTGAGTTATGAATTGCTTTCATTTGCCACTAATGGCTATCTGTTATTTATTATTTAGTTCTTATTTGTTAATTCTTTTCTGGAAACTACAATTGCACCTGCGGCTACTAACAAGCCGGCAATTGGGATTATAATATTTGAGCCTGTTTTTGGAGAAATGTCTGAAGGATTTCTCTTTCCTGTTTTACCTGAGCCGGTTGTTGTTTCGTCTTTCTTAGTAGTTTTTTGCTTTTTTTGTTTTTTCTTAGTTGTTTCGTTGCTCTTAGTAGGCTTTACTGTTGTTGGTGCTTTAGTAGTTGGGTTAACTGTAGTAGTTGGAATAACTGTAGCAGTAGGACTACTTTTGGCAAAACATGTTGTAGCAAAAGCCAATGTAAATATTAAAGTCGCTAGAAGAACTATAATATTTTTTTTCGCAGTTTTATTCATAGTTTTTACCTCCGTAATTACACATTATACAAAATGTGAAGCTTTTCTTATTCTATTATACATATATACGCTTAAAAATCAAAGTCATACTTTTAATCAATCTGTTTATAGTAAAAATCCAAAACAGTTTCAAAAAGTTTTTTCTTGGAAATTTTATATTCTGCAGAACTGTCTTTTGGGGAGTCCACATATTTCCCGGATGTACTTTGTATATTTAACCCGGTATAGTTTGTAGTCAGTGACCAACCTAAATATGTAAGTATCGGTGCAGAAATATTTGTAACTGTATTTGTTGTTGTATCTTGGTATAAATCCAAAGACACGTGGAAATCTTTTCTTATTGCAGGCACAATGGAACTGGCAAAAGCTGTAAGATATTGTTTCTGGCAATCCATTCTTCTAAGGTTGTCATCTAATAAGCTGGTGTCTCTATGACGAACAAATGCCTCTGCCATATCGCCTTTTAAGGTAACAGTCTGCCCCTTTGTGAAACTTTCAAATGTATAGTCAGGTGTAACAGTAACCCCACCAACATCATCATTTAAAATTTTTATGGCATCCAAATCAATTGCATAGTAAGCGTTAATTGGAATGTTGTATAAAAGACGTTCCGTAGCAGTTACCTGATTTTCAGCGCTTGTTTGTTTGCCGTCGCCATAGGCATATGCCAAACAAAGCTGGGCAGTTGCAGTGTCCACGTAGTTACCGCCCTCATCATATCGGCTAATGTCAGTCATGATATCACGATTAAGGCTGAGCACTTTTATATGACCGCTCTTTGTATCGTAAGTAAAAAGATACAAAGCATCAGCTTGGCCGCCTGTTCCAGAGACTGCATTATCTTTTAGTTTGCGATTATCAATACCCATAAAAAGTATGCTTGCAATATTGTCATTAAATTCATAAGTATGTCCATTGTAATATACAATTCGCCCGTCATCTTCATATTGTATTCCTGATGGAACATTAACATGGAGATTTCTGTAATTAAGTAACTTCTTCCTGCCAATATAATTTAAAACTCCCAAAACAATTGCAATAATTATAAGTAGTGAAAGTAAAATAATCAAAAAAATCTTTAGCTTTTTATGTTTCTTTTTAAGATTTTGATTATCATCTTTTGCCTTCTTATGCTTGTGGTTATTAGTTTGATTATCATCTTTTACATTCTTATGTTTGTGTGTATTAGTTTGATCATCTTTTTTTAACTTATTATGTTTTTGCTTGTTAGTTGAAGCATTGGCGTCAAAATTCTCAGACTTATCTACGTTAGTAGAGCTATTATTGTTAAAGTCTGTAGGCTTATCTGAGTTCGACGAATTGTGATGTCTATGGTGTCTGTGATGATGAGAGTCGTATTTATAATTTTTCTCAACAGTTTCCCAGTCAACATCAAATTCCAGATTATTCCTAGTGTCTTTAATGACGTTAGGATTAGCAATGTTTGAATTGTCGCTTATATTATTATCATTAGTTTGTTTGCTCACGTTTAATTAAAACCCCCTGTACTAGATATCTTGTGTTTTCGGCACCGTTTGTGCAGGTACTTAAAGTTAAAATTTTACTGTCCTTATTTAATGTAACTTTTCTTGTATTTTTATTCATTGAGTCAGGATTAAGAGTGTATTTCTGATATTTTTCCAAAACACTTTTGTTACTAAAATCAAAGGAATTTAAAATATGTCTGTCGTCATATACATACGCTGCATAGATTTTAAATGTCAATTTTTGACTTGGCATGTAAATATAAATGTATTTATTTTTCTTAAAAAAATCAGGTTTCTCAAAACTATGCAAAGTCTTAAACATTGAACCGTTGTTCATATTGTGCCCGTATAAAACTGTTACAGGATCAGAGTAATCGGTTGCATTTTGCATTTCGCTGTAAATTGCACCGGCAAATTCTGATTTCTTCTGTATATTGTGATTTAGGTAAAAGTCATCATTGTCTGTTGTTGGCTGAACAACAGGATAATCAACCTTGGTATTTGGAATATAAATCCAACTATATATGTCAGAGTTATCTTTTTTTAATTTTTTCCAGTTAATGTTGTGGCTGTCAGCATATTCTTTTGAATTCTTGACATGCCTAGAGGTAGTTTCGGTCAAATATTTTTTTGTATTTCCACCGTTGCTGCTTCCCTGTGAAAGTAGCAGGTAGCAACAAATAATAAAAATAGCAGTAGCTATAACCAAAACAGTTCCCCATATAATTTTCTTACTCTTCATATAAATTTTAGAATCCCTTTCAGTAACGATTGTTTGTAACTATAAGTATAGTGGTTGGAAGAATGTATGTCAAAGAGAGAAATTTCGAGAAAATTTCTATTATATAAAAAAATAATTGCACTTTTATAGTATTTATGGTATAAATGTATATTGTTGGGAAGAGCAGTTCGCAAACGTTGTTTGCTCACTGTCATTTACTTCGTAAATGACTTTTTCTTTTTCAATAAACTTATACATGCGAGCATGTAAAGTTCATTAAAAAAAGAAAAGCGCTTTCTAAGTTATTATGGGCAGATTCCCGAGTGGCCAAAGGGGGCAGACTGTAAATCTGTTGGCACCGCCTTCGAAGGTTCGAATCCTTCTCTGCCCAGTATTGCAAACAAGCAAGAAAAGAAATATAATAGAATAACAGCGCGGGGTGGAGCAGTCTGGAAGCTCGCCGGGCTCATAACCCGGAGGTCATAGGTTCAAATCCTATTCCCGCAACTCGATGCGTAAGCATTGTGCCCAGTTAGCTCAGTTGGTAGAGCAACGGACTGAAAATCCGTGTGTCTCTGGTTCGATTCCGGAACTGGGCATTTTAATTTATTATGGGATATTAGCTCAGGTGGTAGAGCACTTGACTTTTAATCAAGTTGTCCGGGGTTCGAATCCCCGATGTCTCATTAAAAATGCCTCTCTTAAAGAGGCGTTTTTTAATGTCAGACATCGTAGGAATCGAACTCCGGACAACGTAGTTGACCGAAGCGTAGAACGATAAAAATATGTGGGTATTATATGCATTTGGATCCGCATTTTTTGCGGGTATAACATCAATACTGGCAAAGTGTGGTATCAAAAAAACTGATTCAAACGTAGCAACTGCAATCAGGACAATTGTAGTTTTGATTTTTTCATGGATTATGGTATTTGTGGTTAAAGCGCAGGGGCAGATTACAGCTGTGTCAACAAAGACATGGATATTTCTGATGCTTTCAGGAGTCGCTACCGGAGCCTCATGGCTTTGTTATTTTAAAGCACTGCAGCTTGGCGATGTAAACAGAGTGGTGCCGATTGATAAATCAAGCACAATACTGACCATTATACTTGCATTTATCTTTTTTAAAGAGGAGATAAACGTACTCAGGCTGGTATGTGTGGTGCTTATAGCAATTGGAACGTATATGATGATCACCAAAAAGGAGATATCACAGGAAGAGCAGAATAAGGCCGGGGGTTCTCATGGATGGCTGTTTTATGCAGTGCTGTCTGCTGTTTTTGCCAGCTTCACCTCAATACTGGGAAAGGTCGGCATAGAGGGAATCAATTCTAATCTGGGAACTGCAATAAGGACGATAGTGGTGCTTATCATGGCTTGGATAGTGGTATTTGCCACAGGAAAACAGCACACCATAAAGCATATAGAGAAAAAAGAGCTTGGCTTTATCTGCCTTTCGGGACTTGCAACAGGCGGCTCATGGCTTTGCTATTACAAGGCACTGCAGGACGGACTTGCGAGTGTCGTAGTGCCTATAGATAAGCTCAGCATAGTTGTGTCAATCGTGTTTTCATATTTCGTATTTAAGGAAAAGCTGACTCATAAATCCTTTACAGGACTGGTGCTCATCATAGCAGGAACATTGATTATGCTGGTTTAAATATATAAAAACATCTTGACGTTTTTCTATTTTTTTATTATTATTGTTAACCGAGGAAATATTTATAGTTGACAATTATAGCGGATGATATGTATTATAATGATACTTATTAAATGAGAGAAGAAATACAGGACACGAAGGAGATTAAAATGGATCCAATAACACTGGCACAGGAGATAATAGACGGAAGAAGAATCACAAGGGATGATGACCTATCATTTTTCCTTACATGTGATTTAGACGAGCTGTGTAAGGGCGCAGATATGATCAGGGAGAAGTTTATCGGCGACAAGGTAGATTTGTGCTCGATAATAAACGGAAGAAGTGGAAAATGCCCTGAGGACTGCAAATACTGTGCGCAGTCAGCACATAATCATACAAATTGTGAGGTTTATGATTTTTTACCTGAGGAAAAGATACTTGAGGCCTGCAGGATGAATGAGAGAGAGGGTGTAGACCGTTTCTCGATAGTTACAGCGGGAAAAGCGCTGACAGGTGAGGAATTTGACAAGGCAATACATGCATATGAGACTATGAAAAGAGAGTGCAAGATTGATTTATGTGCATCAATGGGATTTCTTTCAGCAGAGCAGCTTCACAGACTGCACGAGGCAGGTGTCAGCAGCTATCACCACAATATAGAGACCTCAAAGCGTAATTTCCCCAATATATGCACCACACACACCTATGATATGAAGATTGAGACGCTTAAAAAGGTGAAGGCAGAGGGCATGTATGCGTGCTCAGGTGGCATCATCGGAATGGGTGAGACCTGGGAGGACAGGCTTGATATGGCAGTAAGCCTTGCAGAGGTAGGAGTGGATTCCATTCCGCTTAATGCGCTTATGCCGATTGCAGGCACTCCGCTTGAGGGACTTGAGCATATCAGTGAGCCTGATATACTGCGTACAGTGTCATTTTTCAGATATATAAATCCAAAGGCTGACATACGTCTCGGAGCCGGAAGAGCGCTGCTTACAAATGATGGGGAGCTTGCATTCAAGTCTGGAGCATCAGCCACAATTACAGGAAACATGCTTACGACAGTAGCGTGTGCCACAATCAGAAGTGACAAGGAAATGCTTGAAGGCATGGGCAGGAATGTGACACCTGAGTACATGAAATAAAGGTAATTATTCAGAATATAAAATATGTCAAAGATGCGTAAAATAGTATTAGTTTTGCGCATCTTTTTTAGTACAAATGACAGGTTTGGTTGCGGGGTGAAAATTTTTATTATATAATGAAAATAAATAATTTAAGGAATTTGTCCGGTACAGCATGGAACATGAATAGGAGCGAATTAATATATTTCATTGAAAAATAAGAGGTTACGGGGGAAATATGTACAACGATAAAGGTAATACAAAATATCTGAAGCTGTTAAAACAAAATTATTCATCAAGTCAGGATGTAATCAAGGAGATAGTCAATCTTTCTGCGATTATAAACCTGCCAAAGGGCACGGAGTTTTTCCTGAGTGATATACATGGCGAGTATGAGGCTTTTTTACATATCATGAACAACTGCTCAGGTGTGATAAAGGAAAAGGTGGATTTGATTTTCAAGGATACGATTTCTGATTATGACAGACAGGAGCTTTGCACGCTCATATACTATCCAAGAGAGAAAATGGCCCTGCTTGATGAACAGGGCAAGATAGACAGTGACTGGTATGCTATGACGTTAAATGAGCTTATACTTGTCGCAAAGCTGCTCTCATCAAAGTACACCAGGTCGAAGGTCAGAAAGGCTCTGCCTGAGGAATATGCGTACATCATCGATGAGCTTTTGCATGCGCAGGAGGATGAGGATGCAAATCAGGTCAGATATCATAAGCAGATATTAAAGACTATAATTGATTTGGAGGATGCGGATGAGTTTATAATCGCTTTGTCTGCACTGATTAAGAGGCTTGCTGTTGACCATCTGCACATTGTGGGAGATGTATTTGACAGAGGAGGAAGCGCGGATAAGATTCTTGATCTGCTTTATGATTATCACTCGCTTGATATCGAGTGGGGCAATCATGACATTCTCTGGATGGGGGCGGCATGTGGCAATGATGCATGTATATGCAATGTCATCCGCAACAATCTGAAATACAACAATGTGGAAATTCTTGAGAATGCCTACGGAATAAGCTTACGACAGCTAATGCTGTTTGGCATGAAAACCTATGGTATAGAGGATGGAATTGAGGCTGCAAGGGCTGCCATCACAGTAATGCTTTTTAAGCTTGAGGGACAGCTTATACTTGCTCATCCTGAGTATGAGATGGGGAACAGACTGATGCTTGACAGACTGGATGATTTACAGGATGTGGGAGTGGACAGAAAGCGTTTTCCAACCGTCGATGACGAGAGACCATATGCGCTAAATGACGAGGAGGCTGTCATCATGAGAAAGCTGCACAGACAGTTTGTGACAGGACAGCGCCTGCACAAGCATGTCAGGTTTTTGTATGACAAGGGCAGCATGTACAATGTATACAATGGCAACCTGCTCTATCATGGCTGTGTACCGGTGGATAGTAACGGAGCCTTTGACAAGCTGTATATTGATGGTGAATTTTATCACGGGAGGGCGCTGCTTGATAAATGTGATGAGAAGGCAAGGGCTGCGTATGTGGACAATCCTTATAAAGATGATGTGGACTTTATGTGGTTCTTGTGGGGAGGAGAAAAATCACCGCTGTGCGGCAGAAGGCTTAAGACCTTTGAGATGGAATATGTTACAGACAAGAGCATGTGGGAAGAGCCTTCGAACCCATACTACAGCAGGTATTACGATAAGAGCTTCTGCTGTCAGATACTGCACGAGTTCGGGCTGTATGATGATGATGCGCATATCATAAATGGACATACACCGGTTCACGCAATAGAGGGAGAGAACCCTGTCAGGGCCAATGGCAAGCTGTTTGTGATAGATGGAGGCTTCTGCCGTGCTATGAACAAGAAAACCGGTATCGCCGGCTATACACTGATTTACAATTCACATGGTCTAAGGCTCAAGGCACACACGCCTTTTACATCGGTGGAGGATGCCCTGATAAATAATACTGACATAGAGACATCGTCAGAGGTCGAGGAGAATGACAAGAGACGTATGCTCGTGAAGGATACCGATATAGGAAAGAGGCTTATTGGAGAGATTGATGATCTGCACAAGCTTCTTGAGAACTACAGGAGGCTGTAGGGGAACATATTGGACTGTAGGGTGCGTATGGGACAAGACCTTGACAAATAAGTTATAAAGAGTTATAAAATAGGAGTGCAGAGATGAAAAAAATCCCTTTTCATTATCATTTGGCAAGGAACCGGTCAGTTTAATTAACCGTAATGTTCAGTCTTATGAGATAATTGATACATTTGAGGATGAAAACCCTGCTTACCAGGGTTGTGTAGATAATTGTGATTTTTAAGGTGGAAGATAGGTTAAAGGAGCAGCATATGATTAAAGAGTAATCCGTCATGCAGTGTATGCATGGCGGATTTTTCGTATGTAATTGCTTGCGACTGATACATTTTAGATACAAGTATCTGCTAATATATAAACAGCCATGCATAATACAGGCTGAATATATAATCCTTAGGATTGACAGCAAAAGAAGAATATGCAAAGATTTATAAAGGATAATAGTTACGGATAATAAAGTTTTAGAAGGAAAATGATGATAGAAATATTAATAGTTGAAGACGAAAAACCGATATCGGACCTCATCAGATTAAATCTCATGAAAGCAGGCTATAGCTGCACCTGTGCCTTTGATGGTATGGAGGCAGCAGACATTCTGGAGGAGAGAAATTTTGACCTGATAATACTTGATGTAATGCTGCCGAAGTTAAACGGCTTTGAGCTTATGGAATACATAAAGCCGCTTGGCATACCTGTGATATTTCTCACAGCAAAAGCCACTTTAGATGACAGGCTAAGAGGTCTCACGTCCGGTGCCGAGGACTATATGGTAAAGCCTTTTGAGATTGTTGAGCTTTTAGCCCGGGTAAATATAGTGCTAAGACGTTATAATAAGATGGAGCAGCAGCTCACCTTTAAGGATATAGCTATCGATACGAAAAACCAGAATGTATCAAAGGCAGGAAAGCATATAGAGCTTACACCAAAGGAATTTGAGCTGCTTGAGCTTTTGATGCGCAATAAAAATATCACACTTTTCAGAGAAAAAATATATGAAGAAATATGGGGAAGTGAGTACTCTGTCGAGTCGAGGACTCTCGATCTTCACATACAGAGACTGCGCAAAAAGCTTGATATAGGAGACAGCCTTAAAACCGTATTTAAGGCAGGATACAGGCTGGAAGAATAGAAAACTAAAGACCATTAAATATGGGTAAGCGTAATATACAAAAAGAGGGATAAATGAAATTCAGGTACAAGGTATTGTTCACAAACTTAATACTGCTTTCACTTGGACTGGGGCTGGTGGGATACCTCATGATACACAAGAATTTTGAGCTGGCGAAGCAGACACAGCTTAAAAACGCTATTGTGCAGAATAATCTGGTACAGTCCTCTGTGGAGTATGAGCTTTTGCAGCTTTTAAATTCAGTTTCCGATAATTCTGAAACTTCGAACAATAATACAGATAACAATAATGCAGAAAAGAGCAGCATTTCCGCATCATCAATAGCCGCGCAACTTCCGCAGATCGGAAGCCGTGTAAGCAGCAGTGTGCGCTCAAGGGATTCATTTTTCTACATATATTTTGATGGTGAAAAAGTATATACAGATGACAAAAGTGATGCAAGGATAAGTGATACACTTTTTAAAAATCTCACAACAGGAAACAAAAACTATGTGATTAAAGAAGAATCCCAAAAGCACTATATCTATGTTACATCGCAGAGTGTGATAGATGAAAAAAATCTCTGGATAGTAAGTAAATGCGATGCATCAGAGGCGTATACACTGCTTGATGAGCAGATAAACTATTTCAGGCTGATAATAATAGTCATATTGATTGCAGAGTCGGCAGCAATGTATTTTATCAGCAGATACATGACTAAGCCGCTCGAGAAGCTTAACCACGTCAGCGAGGAAATAGCGCAGGGGGATTATGCCACAAGGGTAAACGTAAAAAGTCATGATGAGATAGGGCTTCTTGCGCAGAAATTTAATATCATGGCGCAGGCAGTATCGGATCATGTAGACGAGCTTAACGATATGGTGCACAGGCGTGAGCAGTTTGTAGCGGATTTTACCCACGAGATAAAAACCCCTATGACGTCAATCATTGGATATGCAGACACGATGCGTTCACTGGAGCTTCCGAGAGAGGAGCAGATGATGGCGCTTGGATATATCTTTTCGGAGGGAAAACGTCTGGAGAGCATGTCGCAGAAGCTTTTTGAGCTGATATATCTGCGCCGGCATGATATTGAAAAAGCGCGGGTTCATATGGCAGATCTTTGTGCAGAGGTGGTAAAGGTTGTTGAGCCTGCATACGAAAACAGGCATCTTACTATAGAAACAGAGATAGAGGATGCTGTGCTGACCGTGAATAGAGAACTTCTGGTTACAGCACTTGTCAATATGATGGATAATGCAAGAAAAGCGTCAGAAGAAGGTCAGCAGGTTGAGGTTACAGGAAAATTTGTGGACAATATGGCTTGTAATATACGTAAAGATAAAACGGATATAGGCGAAGACGAATCAGCAGATGACAGGAAATGTATGAGGGCATATGAAATCTGCATAATTGATCACGGAATTGGAATGACTAAAGAGCAGGCGGCAAAAATCTGTGATGAGTTTTATATGGCAGACAAATCAAGAGCCAGAAAAGAGGGCGGTGCCGGAATCGGAATGTCTCTTGTGGCAATCATTTTAGAACACCATAATGCAGTACTTTCAGTAGAAAGTGAACCCGGATGCGGAACAACGATGAGGATTTTGCTGCCGTGGTAATCTGAACGCAATATAGATATAAAAAATGGTAAATTCGTAAGATTTAAAGGAAGATATGAAAAAAGACAGCTTCAAATTAATAATAATGTCTGTTGCAGTAATCTGTATAGTAATAGCAGGCATCATGGTGCCTGGCATAGTGCTTGAGGCAAACCAGAAAAGTGAACATGATCATGTGGCGAAGGTTCCTAAAAGCTATCTGCCTTCAGGCTCTGTAATGGCAAAGGAAGCATCTGCCAATCTGAAATTGTCGGAGAAGCTCTCGCTCATAGATGGGCAGTGGGACAGCACGACAGATGATGCTGCCTCTTATGAGATGGATGAGCAGGATTATCAGGCAGTTGCCACATGCAGAAAAAGCATGGAAAAGCTTTATGACGAAAAGCTCTATCCTGTAAATCTTTCACCTGACTACTCTAACTGGTATACGTGGGAGGCAGCAGCGAAAAAGGCATCGGATAATACCTTTAACACATATACGGCATATTACTGGATAATCAGGTTTGAGAAGTATGATGGTACACAAAATCATACAATCTGGATGCTTGAGGATGGGACAATCATTATGGCAAAAGCACATATGAAGGATATTAGTGATATGAGTGAATATAAAGAGGTTTTGCAGGCAGATGATGAATCACAGGCAGAAAATGATTTGTCTGCTTACAAAGGATATTTTGACTACAGCGGGATAGATTTTTCAAAGCTTAACCTGATATCCGAGACAACAGCAGTGGAGCAAAAAAATAATGAAAGCTATGAGGTGCTGCAGTTTTTACAGGAAAATGAATATGTATATGCGATTCATGAGAAGTGATATAGACCCGGTTTGCATAAGTATGTGCAGACCGGGTTTTTATAATAAAAAATGCAATGTATGATACAAAAAGTTTACAACTGACATATATACTCATTATAACAACAGGGAACACAAAAAAGGAGAACCACATATGGATAAAAGGGGTAACATATCTTCACGAAATATGAGATTATTTGCAGCAATTATGACACTCATCGAGGCACTTATCCTCACATCACTGGCAGGCTGTGCAGATAAAAAGGTAGATTATGGCACTGATACAGAAAAACTGACAAAAAGTGCTGTATGCAATGTAAAGGATTTTAGTACAGATGAGACCTACAGCGATGAGTTTTCCGTGCAGACAGAAATTGGAAATGTAAATATAGATATAAGTGCAAAAGTGGAACTGCCTGATTGTAAGACAATGTCAGTAGTTGAAGTGGAAAAGATACCTTATACTGCAAAGCTCAAGGAAAAGGTATTGAAGGCATACTTTGGAGAGTCGCAGATTTATTACTATGATAAGGAACATTGGACAAAAACACAGCTTCAAAATCTTATTGATTCCATAAATTCCTCAACAACACCAACTGATACATCTGGCACAGGAAACAGAGCTGAGTTTTTGAAGGAATATACGTATTATCTGGAAAATGCCGGGGATGAATGGACTATAGCTACAGAGTATGATTCATGTGATGAGTTTGTAGGGAAAAAAGGAAACACCTGGTATAACGTGAATTTTGTTGCAGATGGTGATGAAAATAAATGGCTGTCGGGAATTGGCACAGGTCCGATTGAGGGATATACCAAAAAGACAGGAAGTAATGAATACGAGTGGAGCAATATATTTAACGATGGATATGTGCAGCAATACTTTGGACCGGATTCACTCATGGAATATGATACGGTATATGATATCACGGATTCACAGGATACATCGGGAGAGAAAATTGAGCAGGAGGAAAATGAATCGGGTATCACAATAGAAGAAGCGGGGAATATGATAGACAGCTTTTTGAAAGAGACAGGTTTTTCATCCATCCCGCAGACTGAGAGTTCGCAGCTGAAATGGAGTGGATATAACGAAAGAGCCGATCAGGTGTATCAGGAAGATGATATACATGAGTGTGTAAGTGGTTATAGATTTTACTACAATATCGGAGTTGGCAAAATATTATTTGATGATGCTTTAAACCCGATGGATTACAGCGGATACAATATGAAATATGGTGATAGTATAGAGGATACTTTTGATAATGAATTCTACAATTTTTATATTGATAAATATGGTATAGGTACTTTCTTTATAGACTGCCCGGTAAGTATAGTAAGAAAACAGGAAAATGTAGAAATGCTTCCTTTAGAAAATATATTTGATATTGCCCGGGATGAGCTTAAAAACAATGCTGATGAATATGTACTGGATACAAATGTAAAATATTACACTCTAAAACTTGCATACATAAGGGTAAACAACCGGACTGATATGCAAAAATACAGTTATATTCCGGCATGGAGTCTGGAATTGCTGCAGAAAGACACTGCAAATGCATGCCCTGTATTTATCAACGCGATTGACGGAAGTGTGATACATCCGGACGATCTGAGTTAAGATACAGAATGTTTACATCGGACCGTACTTTCACAGGAATAATTATGTTGTAGAAAAAATGTGACATATCAGGGAGGATTGGCATATGAGAAAACATACAAGAATATTTGCAGCGGTTATGACACTCATCGAGGCACTTATCCTCACATCACTCACGGGCTGCTCAGGCAAAAAAGTAGATTATGGGAATGAGAGCGAAAGTAAAGAAACAAAAAATATGTCTGCCTTAGCTGATATCAGGGCAGACTCCGGCTGGAATGAAAACTTTACAATACAGACCGGTAATGGCGAGAAAACAGTATATGTAAATGCAAATATTGTAGTTCCAGACTTTGATAACATGTCGGTTGTTGAGGTGGAAAATGTAAAGATAGATGCTGATTACAAAAAGCGTTTTCTGGATTTATATTTTGGTGGGAACGAGTACTATTATCACGATCCGGATCATTATACTGTTGACGAATTGAATGAGGTCATAGAGGACTGGCAGAAAGAACAGGATGATACTTACAGGGAGTGGTTGGAACAGCGGCTGGATGAATACAGGGATAAGCTTGAAACGGCAAAGACTACTTATACCGTGGCAAAGGATCTCGAAAACTGTGAAGTATTTGCAGGCTACAAGGGTGATGTGTTCTGTGAGGTGGAGTTTGAGGCTCACAAGGTACATGCTTACGCCTTGCATCAGTCTGGGACAGATTACGGTCCACCATCTTTAAGGAATGAGGACTATGATACCATAACGCAGACTTTTCAGGATGATGATCTAAAGGATAAGGCAGACGAGACCTCAAATGAGGGCAGTAAATCTGCCGCATCAGCCAAAAAAGAAGCCGGGGATTTCCTTAGTAAATTGGGAATGCAGGATCTGGTGGAACGAGGTGAATGTGAGTGCAGCTGGATAGGGTTTAATAACAGCGAAGAGGGAAATGACTATCAGACAGCAGTGTGGGGATATATTTATTCATACGCGACCGGCATAGACGGAATCACATTTAAGGATGGATTTGATATGGATACCTATTTGTCGGGGTATGAAGCAATTGATAGTGATATAGATGATGTTACACTGCCTGACAGTACACTTCTTACAGTCACGGATGATGGAATAATTGATGTGCAGATGGAATATCCGGTAAATGTAACACAGATCTATAAGGATGTGGAGCTTATTTCTCTGAAAAATATAGAGCAGATCATCAAGGCGGAGATTACGGAAAATCCTGATAAATATGATATTGCATCGTCATTCAATAAGCTACAGCTTAGTTATCTTAAGATAAGAAGTGACAGTGAGCAGGGAAAATACAGCTATGTTCCGGCGTGGGCACTGTCACGTCTGGTAGACTACTCCAATGAGCAAAATGCTATCTTTGTAAACGCTATAGATGGAACAATCATAAATTTGGAAAATTCACTGTAAAGGAGAGGCTATGAAGAGGAAAAACGTTATTATACCGGCGTTGGTTCTTGCAATAGCATTAACCGGCTGTTCAGGAAAAAAAGTAGATTACAATATGGAAACTGAAAATATAAACACAAAAGCAGGAAGCGATATAAGTGCGTTTGACGACAGTACGAAATGGAATGACAGCTTTTCTGTTGAGACATCTGACAAAAGTGTGGATGTGGATATTTCAGCAGACATTACCCTGCCGGACTGCAAAAGCATGTCGGTTGTTGAGGTGAAGAATATAAAGGTGGGTGCCGATTTCAAAAAGAGTGTGATAGAGGCTTATTTTGGCGATAGTACCGTATATTATCACGACATACCTCATTATACGAAAGAAGAGATATATCACAGCATGGAGGTTGTAAAAAATGAGATTGCCGGGTATCAGCAGGAAATTGATGCGGGACTTATCACAGAAGAGGGCGTCAGCAGGGTGATGAAAAGTGAAAATGATCTGCTGGAACAGTATGAAAAGGCAGAACCGTCTGCACTGGATACGCGTGAAAAAGCTACAGATTATACGGATTGTAATGAGTATCTGGGATATATTGGTAATGTTTTCTGTGAGCTTAGATTTGGAATTGCTGAGGACGGCTCTCTTGAATATATTTCAGCACAGCCTCTTAAGGCAGGAAGTGAGGGGACATTATACGATGATAGTGAGTATGGCTATTACGGACCACCATCCTTTGCAGAGGAGAAAGGTGTAGAGGGATTTAACGGAGGCTCTACAGGTGGAGATACTACATCTTCATATGATAATGAGTGTGCATTATCAAAAGACGAAGCTATAAAAAAGGCAGAAGAATTTCAAAATAAATTAGGCAGGGCTTCACAGGTATATATAGGAACATCAGACTACGAGTGGAGCGCAGGAGTGATAGAGGATGGTGATGATACTGTAAAAACTGATGATAAAGAGAGCGTCATAAAGGATACAGCCTGGGGATATATCATAGATTATGGCGAGGGTGTGGATGGCATAGCGTTTTGCAAGTCACTCGATTTCACCCGGAATATGGATATATGGGAGACACTCGATAACTATGATGATTTTATGCCATATGGCAGCAGTTCCTTTATTGTGACGGATCAGGGAGTGACGGAATTTTCTGTTTCTTACCCGGTTGATATTGTAAATGAGTCAAAAAACGTAGAACTCTTGTCAATGGACACTATAAAAGAGATCATCAAGGATGACATGACAAAGAATTCAGAGCAGTATGATTTTACACAAAATCACACTTACAACAATCTAAAGCTCGGATATATCCGTTTGAAGGATGCATCTGACAAGGATAAATGTACTTATGTTCCGGCATGGTGTCTGTCAAAACAGGACAAGGGCTACGACAGATATCAGGTGTATGTGAATGCGATAGACGGCACGATCATAAGGAGTGATGATCTAATATAAGATACTGTTATTGGCTGCAATAAAGTTTATACATGGAGTTACATTTTTAGATAATAGATCAGGTTCATATTTATTTGGAAAAGATGTGGAAAATATATGATTAATAAAAAGAAAAAATATGTAGGGCGTTTGACACTTGCCGCTGCAATTACCTCTATTTTATTTTCAGGATGTGGGGCGGCACAAAAGGAGCTTGCACAGACGGACAGAGCTTCCTACGAGAAAATATCATACCAGACAGTTACGGTACAGAGCGGTTCACTCACACCGCAGACTACCATCAGTCTGAGCGCGCAGGGCTATACCAGGTTTTCCTATGGTGCGACAAACACGGAGCTTACGCTCGAAAAGGTAAATGTGGCAGTGGGTGATCATGTGAAAAAGGGTGATATACTGGTGGCTTTTAAATCCGGGGAGATACAGAAAAAGATTGAGGACTACAGCGGGCAGATCAGTCAGAATAAGCTTTTAGCAGAGCACTACAGGGCTATTATGAAAATCGATGATACTCAGGATTATTCAAGCGATATTGCCCAGCTTGATAAGGATACAGAGGTTGCGCAGCTTTATCTTGATGAGGCTAAGGAAAAACTGTCGAGATATCAGATCACGGCATCCGAGGATGGCACGATCACAGCAATGAACAATTCGCTTTTGGCGGGAGTTTTTGAACCGGGCAGCAATCTTATAACAGAAATCAGCGGAAACGGCAATTACGAAGCTGACAGACCGGAAGGTTATGACTTTAATGTAGGTGATGTATACACGGCAACAGCATCTGATATAGAGTTTGAACTTAAGGTAAAAGAGGTGGACGATAAAAAACTTGTTTTTGAACCGGTATCGGACATGTCGGCAGTATCGGATGCACAGATTTTTTCAATGGAAGTGACGCGCCCCGCTATAGAAAATGCTGTGTATGTGCAAAAGGACGCAGTACATGAGAAGGATGGCAGGTATTTTGTATACACACTGGATGAGAATGGATACAGACAGGCGGTATGGATAAGTGTCGGAGATCAGGTAGGAGACTACCGGATCATCACAGAAGGACTTAAAAGCGGGGATGAGGTGGTTTTGCAGTGAAGATCAGAAACCTTTTATCAATAAAAAAGCTGGCAGTATTGGGGATATGTGTGTCGTTTTTGGCAGGCGGCTGTGGAAAAATGACAGAAAGCAGCATTCCGGAGCTTGAAGAACCTGTAGCGTTAAATGAAGCCTATAGACCTGTGGAATACGGTACGATTGGCTCCATACAGGTGCTGATGGCTACCGCAGTTCCTAGGGATTACTGCAATTACTACAGTGCCAACGTAAACATTTCACAGATATATGTGGAGCCGGGAGATACAGTAAATGTAGGGGATGTGATTGCTGTCTGTGATGTGGATGAGGCAAAAAAACAGTTGCAGGAATGTAAGGATGCGCTGGTGCATGAGAATGAGACATATGAGATATCCGCTCAGATCTCGGATACGCAGATCAAATTATGGGAGAGTCAGGCTGCGGATACGGACGAATTTTCAACAGAACAGATTGAGAAAAAAGAGAGCACAGAAGATGATTACAATACGCAGATTGCCACAGAACAGGAAAATCAGCGGTACGATAAGCAGCTTCACGAATACCGCGTGCAAAAGATCAATGAGCAGATGGCTTTATATCAGCAGATCGTTGATGATGGAACGCTTAAGGCAGTCCACAGCGGTCTTGTCACTTACACTAAGAAGCTGACAGATGGAAGGTCTGCTGCGGCATACGAGAATATAGTCATTGTCTCAGATACGGATGACCTTGTGCTGGATATAAAAGATACAGCCATAAATGAGTACAAATACAGTGATTATGACAAGAAATATGTGATAGTCGATGGCGAAAAATATGATGTCACCGAGTCTCAATATACATCAGAGGTTTTGGTACTTTCGAAGATAAACAACCGCTATCCGGATGTGTGCGTGGAAAGCAGGGAAAAGCCGTTTCTTACGGCAGGACAGATGTATCCGGTATATTTTGAAAAGACAAAAGCGGACCAGGCACTTGTCGTGGGAAAAGATTCCATCTATAAGGAAGGCGATACCAGATATGTCTATGTGAAAAATGATGAGGGCGGCCGCGAGAAACGCATCATAACAACAGGTGAGTCTGATGAAAACTATACACAGGTCACAGAGGGCTTAAAAGAGGGGGAGCTGGTCTACTATAATTCTACAGATCAGGTTCCGACAAAGTATAGCAAATATACGGTAACAAGGTCTGATTTTGATATAGCAAACTACGGTGTGCGCTACAGCAGATCTGACGCAGGGACGATAACCGAAACCTGTGATTATGAAGGGCAGATCGTATCGGTCAATGTGAAGCAGGACGATACGGTAGAAAAGGGGATGCTGCTTTACGTGGTGGATACCGGAGAGGGCAAAGCTGCCATAACAGAGGCGAAAAATGCGATCGACTCGGAGAATGAATCCTATGCGCAGAAGATTGCTGATTACGATAAACAGATAAAAGATTTATCTGAAGGTGGTAGCAGCGCAGAAGAAAATAACCGGCAGGATGAAAAGCCGGATACAGCATATGATGAGCAGCAGTTGAAACTGAATTTACAATTATTGAATCTGCAGAAAAAACTTGCCTGTGCAGACCACACCTATCAGCTTTCCCAGCTACAGTCAGCATATGACAGCATAAGCGCAGGAAATGACGGCAAAGGAAATATTTCAGTATATGCCAAAAATGATGGAAAAGTTTCAAAGGTGAGTGTCAAGGCAGGAGATAATGTGGAGGAAGGCTCAGATATCCTGCAGATAACCGGAAATTCCACGGACGTACTGCTGGTTCAGGTAAAGGATAGCAATAGCTATAAAGTATATAAGGACAATATAGCAGATGTGGGAGAGCGCGTATCACTTGAGCTGGACGGTACAACGATCTACGGAAGCTGTATCGGTTTTGCCGGTTATGGCAGGGAAGCTCAAAAGGGATATGTAAATCAGGATGATAAAGGTGTGCATATTACCGGAAACACAGATTCGGGATATGGAAATGCAGCATTTTATATAAAACTTGACAATGGAATACCGGATGATCTGACCAGGGCATCTGCTGTAAAGTTTTCTTATGTTTCTTTTAAAAAGGTGGTAGTGGTGCCGACTTCGATCATACACAAGCAGGTCAATCCTATGGACAAAGATGATATATCATACTATGTGTGGAAAATTGATGGGGACAGCGTGGTAAAGCAGCCGGTAATATTGAGCGATTATACATCAGGCAGCAATACACTTGTGCTTTACGGTATTGATGAGGGCGATGAAATATGTTTGGCTTCGTAATTAATAAATTAAAAAACAGAAAATGGTTAAATCTGTGTCTGCTTATGGGAGTGGCTTTGTTTATAGCACTTTTTGTGTGCCACCCTATGTTTGAAAAGGGTGCGGGAAATCAGATACTCGACAGACTTTTTACGGATCATGCCACACAGCAGAATGAGTTTCCTGCACAGATGAGCCGCGAGGGAACATATGCGGTGGCAGATTATCCTGATTCGCAGTCAGTGCTTGATAAGCTGTCAGGATACGAAAAGAAGTGGACTGAATATGTGGATATAAACAAGGTTTCCTCACAGCAGCTTATCACACTCTCAGGAGGACGCGCAGATACAGAGTTTGGAGGACTTAACCATTATTTTACAATAGGATATCTGCCGGGGCTTTCGGAGTACGTGGATGTTGTAAAATCTCAGACTGACACAGCCACATTCGAATGCAGTATAAGCGAAAAGACAATGGATCACTACGGACTTGTAGCAGGTGAAAAAATCTATTTACATGTACCTGATGGCAGTGGGAAAAAGGAAATTTCTTTCGTAATATCACAGATCTGTAGTGAAAAAGATATAAATAATCCATATTGGGCCAAGACGCTTTCGGATATGGGCGATGTGATATTTGTTTCGCAGGATGTTTTTGACGAAATGATGCAGTATTACAGCGAGGACAATATCAGCTACAGTGATTTCCTCATGCTGGATTACAGGCAGATCAACACGGAAAATGCCTCACTTTATGACGGTTATATGGAGCAGTTTAAGGATGCTGACAAGCTCTACAATGACAACATCCGTGATACGCTGGAGCGCTTTTTTACACAGCAGAAGACGATAAAGCTGATGCTTTGGGCGTTGGAGCTGCCGTGTCTTGTGCTTTTGATTTTATTTATAAGAATGATATCTGCACAGATACTTTCGCTCGAGGAAAATGACATACTTGTTTTAAGAAGCCGCGGTGCGACAAAATTACAGGTATTTATTTTGTACCTGCAGCAGTCAGGAATAATAGCGTTTGCGGGCTGTGTACTTGGAATAGTACTCGGATATATAATGTGCCGGGCTGCCGCATCTACAGACGGATTTTTAAGATTTACGGCAAAGGATATAGGCACTTACAGATTTGTATGGCAGATGCTTGTCTATGCGGTGGCAGCGGCAGTTATCATGGTGCTGTTTATCACAGTTCCGGTGTGGAAAAAATCAAAGGATGCCATATCAGAGCGCAGCAGGGAACGAATATCAAAGAAAAAGCCACTTTGGGAGAAATGCTTTATAGACGTTATACTTTTGGCTCTGTCAGCATATCTGCTTTACAATTACAACAAGCAGAAGAGTACGCTTGCGATATCTGTTCTTGAGAACAGGAGCATAGATCCTGTCATGATACTGGACAATTCGCTTTTTATATTTGCAGCGGCACTTTTGTGCGTAAGACTTACCGGACTTATTATTCTGCTTGTGGACAGGCTCTTTAAAAAGCATTTTTCTCCGGCAATGTATGCATCATTTTTACAGCTGAAACGAACCAGATACAATCAGGGATTTCTGGCAGTATTTCTTATCATGACAGTGGCTGGCGGTATTTTTGACGCGAATATGGCGCGCACCATGAACAGCAATATGGAAAAACGGATCGTCTACAATGTGGGTTGTGATGCGATATACAACGAAGATTTCAGACTCAGGATACAGAAGAATAAAGATGGCTCTGTAAGCTGGATGTATGACGAGCCTGATTTCGGTAAATACGAGTCGCTCAAAAATGAGGGCATCTGTGACGGGGTCACGCGTGTGCTTGAGGACGAGCGGGTAGACATTTCCGCAGGCAGTGGTTCGATTTCGGATGCATATCTTATGGCGATAAACACAAAAGAATTCGGTGAGACTGCGAAATTGCAGAGTGACAAAAATGATGATATTAATGACGCGCACTGGTTCAATTACCTGAATGAGCTGGCAAAAGAGCCGGACGGAGTCATCATTTCCTCAAATCTGGCAAAAGATATGGGACTTAAAGTTGGTGACAGCTTAAATTACTCAAGGTATGTACCGGAGGCTGTCGATGATGATCAGATCTACGCATCCGAGAATGCAAAGGTATGTGCCATAGTAAAAGGTTTTCCGGGCTACGAGCGTTACACCTATGAGACAGATGCAGAAGGAAATGTGACCGAGCAGGAGAAATACCTGATCGTTGCAAATTATGCTACGGTTGTGGAAAAGTTCGGCATGACACCGTACAGTGTGTGGATGAACCTGTCAAAAGGAAAAACGGTGGATGATATATACAAAAATTTAACATCCGCGCAGCAGCTTATAGACGAGAATAAAAACTCAGCCACAGTGCAGATCACAAACGGTATGTTTACATTAAGTTTTATACTTTCACTGATAGTGTGCTCAGTAGGATTTTTGCTGTATTGGGTTATGACACTAAAACAGAGGGAGCTGCAGTTTGGTATATACCGCGCAATGGGAATGAGAATGAGAGAGGTAAAAGCAATGCTTTTAAACGAGCAGATATTTTTATCATTTCTGCCGCTTATTGCGGGAGCAGGCATAGGTATAACTGCAACAGCGATGTTTGTAAGGCTCATATCGATCATATATCTGCCGCAGAAACACAATATCGGAGTAAATGTATATATTTATCCATCTGATATGCTGGAGCTTACAGGAGTACTTTTCGTGGCTGTAGCCGTATGCTATGTGGTTATCAGCAGACTGCTTAAGAGTATGAAGATAGCACAGGCACTAAGGCTTGGAGAAGATAGTTAGCAGATAAAAATGATTTTGTGGTAGTCGGTAGAAAGTTTTTATAGCATGGTAAATGAGGTCGTGACATATGGAAAATGCGATAATTGCTCAAAATATAAAAAGATATTTCAAGGCGGGAGATGGTACAACAGTCCACGCACTTGACGGAGTATCCATGGAGATAAAAAAAGGAACACTTGCCATCTTAAAAGGGCGTTCCGGCTCCGGAAAGACCACACTTCTTAATATCCTTAGTGCGCTTGATATGCCGACAGAGGGAAGTGTGCAGTTTCTGGATAAAAATCTCGAGCAGATGACCGAGAAAGACCGGGAAATGCTAAGGCGGTATGAGATGGGATTTGTATTCCAGTCTATAGCACTAATTCCCACGATGACGGCATATGAGAATGTGGAATTTGCCCTTAGACTTGCGAAAAATAAACGTCAGATACAGAAGAATTTGACTGAAATGGATAATGACATTGGAGATGCAAAAACCGATGTGATAAATGAGAATACGCATGACAGAGTATCAGAGCTGCTCGAGCGTGTCGGACTCTCAAAGCGCATGAACCATATGCCGGATCAGTTATCGGGAGGTGAGCAGCAGAGAGTTGCGATAGCGCGCGCTGTGGTTCATCGCCCGAAGGTGGTCTTTGCGGATGAGCCGACAGGAGCACTCGATACCGCTTCTGGATTTGAAGTCATGCGATTGTTCCGTGAGTTGATAGACGATGAGGACATCACAATAGTTATGACCACGCATGATCCGAACCTGATGGAGCTGGGAGATGAAGTGTTTGAGCTTAGTGACGGCATAGTAATTTAAATTAAAAGGGAGAAAACCAGATGATAAACTGCGATGGACTGGTAAAAATATATGAGACAGACGATAAAAAGGTGATGGCACTGGAGGGGCTTGACCTGACGGTGGAAACAGGGGAGATGCTTGCGGTAATAGGAAAATCCGGCAGTGGAAAATCCACCCTTTTAAATATGATAGGAGGACTGGAAACACCCACGGCGGGAGTACTCACTATCGACGGAAAAGATATTTCCACATATTCAGAAGCTGAAATGGTGAGATACCGCAGGGACAAGGTGGGCTTTGTGTGGCAGAAAAGTGCCAAAAATCTGTTCCCATACCTGACTGTGCTGCAGAATGTCGAGGCAGTGATGATGTTTGAAAATACCGGAAATATCGATAATTTACAACACGGAGAAATTATAAAAAAACGCAAGGATAATAATAAAAGCTATGCCCTTAAACTGTTAAATGCAGTGGGATTACAGGAGCATAAGGATAAGCTTCCGGCTCAGCTATCGGGAGGAGAGCAGCAGCGCGCAGCGATAGCGGTGGCACTGGCAAATAAGCCGGACATACTGCTTGCGGATGAGCCTACCGGAGCCGTGGATACAAGGACTGCTGATACAATCTATGAGCTGTTTCATAAGCTGAACAAAGAGCTTGGTATAACCATCATCATAGTCACACACGATATGGCACTTGCAGGCCGTGTAGACCGCACAGTGCTTATATCTGACGGAAAGGTAAGCACGGAGAAATTGAAGAAACACCCTGCAATGGAATATACGGTATTGGATAAGGCACACAGGATAAAACTCACTGATGAGATGCTTGAGGCAGCGGGGATAGAGTCTAATAAGGTCAGGGTTGATGTGCAGGATGGAAGGCTTGTGATATCGCGGATTTAAAGATATATTAATCAGCAACCATAGTCTTGAGATCCTTCTTAAAGTCTGTAGTTCTATACTTTATAAAATTGAGTATGCCATCCTGATTAAGCTTATCCATAAATGCGTGAAATATCATTTATGTGCGAATTTATGTCATTTATGCAGATTTGATTGCAAATGAATTATAGATTGTATATTATTTATTATAGAGTAAGTTTAGAAAAGGAATACAGGATGATGTACAGAATTGGAATATGTGATGATGAAGAAGCATGTAGAATAAAAATATCGGAAAGTATAAGAAATATAGCTTTAAAAAATGATATAGAAGTTAAAATTATCCAGTATGAGTCAGGAATTCAGGTTATGGATTGTGAGAAACCTGACATATTGATACTAGACATAGAGATGGAACACATAGATGGTCTGGAAGTCCGTGATTTGTTGGAACAGACGGACAATGAGGTACTGATTATTTTCTGTACTAGCCATGATGAAATAATGAGTAAAGCATATGGGCGAAATGTTACAGATTTTATTAAGAAACCTGTGAGGGAAGAAGAAATTGAAAAGAAATTGCTTCATGCGATAAATATTATTAATAGAAGGGTAAAATGGATTTGTCTAAATACTATAAGTGGACTGACAAAGTTTAAAATTTCAGATATAGTATATGGTATTGCACAGGGAAGGTACTTAAAGATATACATGTTAGATGGGAGCGAATATTTTATTACAGATAAAGGTGTATCACAGCTTTATGAAATGTTGAAGGATATGAATTTTGCCAGAATAAGCAGGAGTGTTATAATTAATTTTGAAAATGTTAATACAATTGGAGATGAGATAATTATGACAGATGGGGTGAAGCTAAAGAGTAGTAGAAGAATGAAAAAACAAATACAAGAAGATTTTTTTAATTATATGTGTAAAGTGGCAAGGGTTGAAAGAGCAGATAGATGATTTTAGAATTAATATTATTTGAATGGCTGATATGTAAGCTGGAGATTGGTGATATCAAGTTAAAAAAATATTTTGCGTTTATGCTCATAATGTTAATGCAGTTAGGCGAAATTATCGTTATCTTTATTCGACCGACACAAAGCATATGGTATACCATATTAGCGCTTCCGAGTGCTTTAATTGCTACAGGGATACTATTCAAAGAAACGATGTGGCGTAAATTAGCAGTGTTTTTGTTTGCATATGGATATATCGATGTAATAGAATATCCGATTAAAATTATAGTTGGCAGCAATAATGAGTTAGTGGTATACATAATTACTATTATTATAATTTGTCTTATTGGCAAAATAATAAATCAATTCAAAAAAGTATCGTCCATGATAGCGCGTATTGATCCTATATATTTTATGGCTTCGTCCATGATAGAAATAATCAATATGGGAATAATTGTAATGACCGATGATATAATTTTACCTGGTCAGGATAGACTTAAAATTGTAATAAATGTATTAACAATGATTTCATTTGTTATGTTAGGAATATTTGGAATTGTTTTTATGTTTTTGGGTGCATATAAGAAGCAGCTTGAGATAGATAATAAGATAAAACAAAACTATCTGATTATTCAAAAAGAACATTATAGTCAATTGTATTCTCATATGCGAGAAATACGGAAAATAAAACATGATATGAATGCTCATATAAATATATTGTATAATCTGTTAGATACAGAACAATATGATGAAGCTGTTAAGTATATATATGACATCAAAATGCATTATGATATAGGTAAAAAATTGGAATCATATTATGATAACGGAATAATTGATGCAATTATCTATTACTTTAATCAAAAAAATCCATTAATTAAGTTTATTTGTATGGGAAATTTTAGTGGCAGGAATGAAATTTCTGATTTAACAATTTGTACAATACTTTCAAATTGTATTTCAAATGCAGTTGAAGCATGTAATAGATTACAGAAAAAAAAGAAAGAAATTATGATTAATATATCAAATGTGAAAAATTATATGGTCATTATGATAGAGAACCCTATTGAATGGGAAGTTGATATATCTAAGTTGGGGAGATATACATCAAAGGATGATAGATTATCACATGGATATGGGGTAAGTAATATAATAGATGAAGTCAGGCTGTGTGAAGGAAATTATAACTTTTGCGCAGATGATGGAAAGTTTAGTGTAAGTATTGCAATAAAAAAATAAATACCATTCGTTACAAAAAAGTACCGCTCATTCTTAAGGTGTTGAAAACAATTTAGAATAAGTGGTACTGTTTCTATATAAACAAAAAATATTGATTGAATGTCAAACATGCACGAATTTGTGTCATTCATGTATTTATGGTTGAAGATATATGGATTATAGGATATAAAGAAGTTAACAACAGTTGTAGTCAGGACAGATTGCAAGCAGAGAGGTAGGTACACATGTATGAATATGAGTAAGGAAGAAAAAATAGTTATTGCGTCGGCTTTAATATGTCAAGTTTTAGTTATCTTTGCAATAATAATTTTGGGGAATATGTATTTTCCTATACCGGATTGGATTATGAAGATTTATGCAGGCGGAATGATTACTGTATTCATAGTAATTATTCGTCATCATTCAATGAAAAAATAGAGATTATTTTCTAATTGAAAATTACCGGACAAAACAAGGGGAATATGGAGATAATTATGAGAAAGTACATTATACATTTTACTATTTGGTTAATAGGATTATTTTGTTATGGAATATTATACAATTTTGAGCATCAAAGGGAGATACGCAGTATGAGTATTCTATAGCATAGAATTCATTGCATATGTTTTTGAACTTGTATTAGGGATATATGGTGTTTATATGGCAAAAAAGGCTATGTGCAATTGGATGTGTATTTTGATATTTATAGTGGTGTTGTTTATTTTTTTAATAGGCAGTTTTAATTGTGAGAAAAAATATTGATTGAATGTCAAACATGCACGAATTCGTGTCATTCATGTATTTATGGTTGAAGATATATGGATTATAGGATATAAAGAAATTAACAACAGTTGAAGAGTCAGGAACGGTTGCAAACAGGAGTGACAAAATAAGGGGGAATATGAAGAAGAATTTAAAAATTTTATTCATACAATTATGTGTTTTGGCAATAGGCTGCTTTATCGGAGAAGCAGTTTTCGGCTTGCCCAAATGGCTTGGACTTGTGATAGCAGGTCTTATGTTTTATTTGGTATTTTTTATAATACAGATTAAAGGTGCTATGAGTAATATCAAAGATGAAGTGTCAAGTGATGGCATAGCCGGAGCAAGAATATGCGGAGTCTTTATTTCTGCGATACTACTTGCATTTATATTGGGAATATATGTTTATCAAGCGGCTAATATAGCGATGACTATAGCCGGTGTGGTATTGCTTATATTACAGCGGAGAAAAATAAAAGGGTTTTTCTTTGAGAATCGCTGGGAGAATAATTTTTGGTTGGTGTATTTTGGTATTGCATTTATTATTTGTGGTGTTTTTTCTGTATTTGCGTGTCTGGATATTGCACCATGCACGGAGCTTTGTGGTGTTTACAGGGCTATCGGTATCATAGTGTGGATTTTGGTGATTTTATGGACACTTCCGCCTGATACATGGTTGGCCAGATTTGCCACAAATAACTATAAGAGATATGAAGATAATTATGATTAAGAAAGTAATTGAGTTTATTATAGAGTATTTTTAGAAAGTTTTGCTTTCAACATTCGGATAAGTGCATTGATATCACTTTTGGGAGTGATTTGTGAATTCCTTCAAAAAATGCTGATATGAATATATGTATGCATGGTTTTGAAATTATATTATTCCTGATTGGAGTAGATACATTTGTTTTTTTCAAAGAGGCAATGTACGATTACAAATCTTGGCTATATCAGTATATTGTTGCACTTTATTTTTAATTAGAACAAAAGAAATAATAAACAAAGAAACATTGAATCTGGAGAGGAATTTATAGATGGATAGAATGAAATTGTTAAAGCTACAGATAGTTATAGGAATAATTACTTCGTGCATAGGAATAGTAACGATAATGTATGGAGTGAATTTTTACAATCATCCGAGCAGAGGGAATATTGTGACATGTATTGCATTGCTGTTCTGCTGTATGTTATCAATAATAAGCTGCGTGTTAATTGTGATTAAGAATTATAAAAATAATAAATAACAGTCTCATGTTATTTTTATCTTAGAAATAAGTCTGCTAAATATGTTTCTACCATTCATTACAAAAAAAGTACCGCTCATTCTTAAGGTGTTGAAAACAATTTAGAATAAGTGGTACTGTTTCTATATAAACAAAAAATATTGATTGAATGTCAAACATGCACGAATTTGTGTCATTCATGTATTTATGGTTGAAGATATATGGATTATAGGATATAAAGAAGTTAACAACAGTTGTAGTCAGGACAGATTGCAAGCAGAGAGGTAGGTACACATGTATGAATATGAGTAAGGAAGAAAAAATAGTTATTGCGTCGGCTTTAATATGTCAAGTTTTAGTTATCTTTGCAATAATAATTTTGGGGAATATGTATTTTCCTATACCGGATTGGATTATGAAGATTTATGCAGGCGGAATGATTACTGTATTCATAGTAATTATTCGTCATCATTCAATGAAAAAATAGAGATTATTTTCTAATTGAAAATTACCGGACAAAACAAGGGGAATATGGAGATAATTATGAGAAAGTACATTATACATTTTACTATTTGGTTAATAGGATTATTTTGTTATGGAATATTATACAATTTTGAGCATCAAAGGGAGATACGCAGTATGAGTATTCTATAGCATAGAATTCATTGCATATGTTTTTGAACTTGTATTAGGGATATATGGTGTTTATATGGCAAAAAAGGCTATGTGCAATTGGATGTGTATTTTGATATTTATAGTGGTGTTGTTTATTTTTTTAATAGGCAGTTTTAATTGTGAGAAAAAATATTGATTGAATGTCAAACATGCACGAATTCGTGTCATTCATGTATTTATGGTTGAAGATATATGGATTATAGGATATAAAGAAATTAACAACAGTTGAGGAGGATGGTGATAATGCTAAGAAATGGTATTAATTGTATAAAATTTTATTGGTTTGGTATATTTTGTAGTGCAATAATTTGTATTGTTGTCAGTACATTTTTAGATTACAGAGTTTTATTTTCTAAGGGAGATTTTTACACCTGGAGAGTATCGTTTACTATATTTGTAGTTTCATTTACAGTATCAGATATTATAATGCTACAGGTTACAGCATTGAGTAGGTTTTTATATTTGAGAATCAGGTATTCAATAAAGTGCCCATTATGCATTTTCCCTTTTCTTATAAATAGTGTAGATGGGAAGCTCGAGATGAAAATTGGAAAAAAACCTGAGGTTGTTTATTGTGATTTTATTGATGATGAAGAGTATAACAGATTTTCATATGAAGAGATGATACGGATTTTAAGAGAGGGCATAATTGCAAGAAAGATCGGAAGATATATTTTTGGTATTAGTGTAATGATTTTGTTTTTATGCTTTAAACCGGCAGGAGCGCTGATAGTGATTATTTTATTTGCAGAGTTTGAAGCATTGGACATGATTTATGAGCGGAAATTTCATGGAGATAATTTCAAGCTTCGCAACATTAGAAGAGGGAATGGAGCTTTGTATTTGAATAAAGTTTATGATGATTGCAGGGTGGAAAATTTCTATGATGATGATATAAATAAAAACTATGTTCTTGGCATGGTTAAGAGGAGACTGGCTAAGAATATATATGATAATGATTATACAGAACCGGCATATGTAAACAATATATTAAAAAGTCTTTTTATGGAACCGGAGGAAATCAGTACTTCGCCGGATATAAAGGAACTTGATATTGTTACACTGTATGTATTTTATGCTATATTTAGCAAGAATGAGGATTACGTAGGCAATATCCGTAATGTTGTACTGAGAATGAAATTATATGTAGGACAATATTCAAAATTGTGGAGAGATTATTTTGATTATTTCCTTCAAATAATTGATTCATACCAATGGAAAAAAGAATTGGAAATTAATAAAAAGAAAGATATGATTCTGCTATATGACTGTTGGGCAAATATTCCGGGCAGGTATAGGAATACCTTATTGTATGTGAAAAATAAAATTGATGATTATATTAATCAAATATGAGGCACCTAAGAAAATAGAACAAGGGCGTGGGAAAATGAAAAAAATAATTTCTAATTTGTCAGTAGTGATTTTTGTCATAGGATGCGTGATAATGGAAATAACAACATGGTTTATTGATTCATATGTTATGTTTTATATAGGAATAATTATTGTTATAGTGGGAATTATTGGAATGATTATTCAAGGAAAGTTTAAGAAAGTAATTGAGTTTATTATAGAGTATTTTTAGAAAGTTTTGCTTTCAAAATTCTGATAAGTGCATTGATATCATTTTGTGGAGTGATTTGTGAATTTCTTCAAAAAATGCTGATATATTAGAAAATGGTGAATTAGGAGGGAGAAATTATCGGATGAAGAATAAAATAATAATATATGTGATAGTACAATTTTTACTAATTTTATGTTCAATATTTGTTATTCCAAATGTTGAGGGTGTATTGAGTATTTTCACAGTGCTGATTGTTATTGTTGGAAATGTTTTAAATTTAATTTTTTTATTAAAAGCAAAAAACCGCAAAGAGAGTTTTTGAGCATTATTAGCGTTTGAACCAAGTGGTAATTTTACCATTTGATAGTTTATATAAAAAGTTAAGAAAAGGAGAAAATGGATATGAAAAATAACCTTGAACTTATTTTATTAGTAGGTAACTGGGTAGTTGTTGCAATACAGGCGTTTACTATATTTTTATATGGAAATAGCATGGGGCTGTTTATCATTATGCTGCTTGCATTAATAGCTCAAGTATTTGGTGTTTATGATAATAGAAAGAAATAATTAATATATTGACTTACAAAATGTGTATTAAAAGAATAGTAAACAGGCGTGGAGCTAGTCTCTCTACGCCTGTTTAAATGCGTGCCTTATTTACTTACCACAACCTTACAATCCTTCTTAAAGCAAGCAATTCCATATTTGATGAAATTGCGCATGCCATCCTGCTTCAGCTTATCCACATATGATTTTTTCTCAATCTGGTTCAGTGCCTCATCGCAGGCTGCATCCATATCGCCGTTTTCGGCATATTTAAGCTCTATCACGATGCCGGTTCTGTTGTTTGGAACTTCAACGAGGATATCGCTGTAGCCTGTGCCCGATTCGGTGTTTGATTTGATGAGCCAGCTTGCCTTGTAGCCCAGCAGACCAAGCAGTATACCGTGGTAGAAATTTTCTTTTTTATCTTTGGCAACTGCGGTATCCCTTATGCTTATTGTATTCCAGAGATAATCGCCAAAAAGCTCTTCTATTTTTTCGGTATTCTTATCCACAAATGCATTGCAGAATTGTTCAAGTGTCTTTCCGTCATTTGCGGTTGTATCGCTGAACCATTCGCGGATTTTTTTGATGAAAAGGTTTTTAATCTCGCGGTTTGGTATTGATAAACGTACCTTGCCATCGTCAGTCACGCCCTGCTTGGTCAGGTAACCGGTGGTAAAGAGCACACTCCACAGGTTTGCGATGCTTTTGTCGATTTCATCGTAGGTCAGCTCCTGGGATATTTCTTTCTCAATGTATTCGTCTGCTATCAGACGCTCAATCTCATCCTTGGTCTGGACATCGGCCTTGTCAATGAAGCTTCTGACCAGAGCATTTCCGCTTGAATTTGACCAGAAGTCCTGCGGCTTTGCAGTGGGATCTGCGCACAGGCTCTTGCAATATCTTATGACATCCCACGGGCAGTAGATATCGGTGTTGCCGAAATGATAGCCGTCGTACCATTCCCTTATATCTGCATAATGCTCTGAAAGATTAAAATACTTAAGTATTTCCTGAACTTCTTTATCTGTAAAGCCAAAGCACTCATCATACATTGAATCCATGATTGAAACGACTTCAAAGTTGTTTAATCCTGTAAATATGCTTTCCTTCGATATGCGAAGACAGCCTGTCAAAATAGCAAACTGTAAGTAATCGTTGGTCTTTAGTGCCTGTCCGAACAAGCCTCGTATGAGAGAGACCATCTCATGGTAGTAGCCGTTCTGGTATGCCTTGTCGAGTGGCACATCGTATTCATCTATCAGGATGACTACCTTTTGGCCGTAATGCTTATATAAAAGCTGGGAAAGAAGCTTTAATGAAGCGGTAAATGTATCCTTGTCAAAAATAAACTTTCCCTTTTCTATATGAAGTAATCCTTTGAACTGTTCTTTTTCCCAAACTGTCAATTTATCACTTTCTGCCAAAAAGGAGAATTTGCTGATTTCATTTCCTATAATTCTGGAGAATACCTGAAATGCCTCATCATATGATAAACCCTCGACATCCTTAAGTGAAATAAATATCACAGGATATTTGCCCATATACTCATCACAAAGAGATTTATTTTGTGAAATATATAATCCGTCAAACAGTGATTTGTCAGTGCCAATCTCAAAAAATGAGCGCAACATGCTCATGCCTAGAGTTTTTCCAAAGCGTCTTGGACGGGTGAACAGCGTTACTTTACTCCAATTGTTTAAAGTCTGCTCGATAAGCATAGTTTTGTCTATATAATAAAATCCAGACCTTCGTATATCTTCAAAATTTTCGATTCCAACAGGCAGTTTTAATATTTCCATGTGAGCCTCCCCGGTTAAAATATGTTCGATACATTCACATATAGTATAACTGATTTTTAGAGGAATTACAATTTCTATTGACTATTTAAAACTGACCCTAAAATGAAAGTAATGTTGCCTAATACTTGAACAATATCATGGGGTTGTCTATAATGTAGTAAAAAGAAAATGGAGTTTTAATAAATGAAACGATTTACAGCAATATTACTTACAGGCATGATGATATTTACCCTTGCATCATGCGGCAAAAAAGCACAGGATACACCAACAGAGCCTGCAACAGAGACACAGGCTGCAGAGAAGGTCGAGATGCCTACGGAAACGGAAGCCGTGACAGAGGTGGTAACAGAGGCTGCAAAAGATACGCAGCAGACAGAAGCACAGCAGGAAGAACAGACTGCCGAACAGCAGGACGAGGAGCAGAACAATTCAGGTGAAAATAATTCCTCTTATCAGTATGTAGAAAGAGCATCCTATGAGAATGGAGAATCAGTGTCACTAAATCCTTCATGGCAGTATGCAGAACATTCAGCGATAAATTCAGGCTGTGCGGTCATGTACAAGGCTACAGCAAACCGCAAAAATATAGTTGTAGGTGTCAATGCCGGACACGGTACAAGCGGAGGAACTTCGGTGAAGACACTTTGTCATCCGGACGGCTCTGCAAAGACCACAGGTGGTACAACAGGCGCAGGCGCAACAAAAGCAGTAGCAGTTTCAGGTGGTATGTCCTTTAATGACGGTACACCGGAGAGCTCTGTCACACTCCGTATGGCGCAGATATTAAAGGACAAGCTGCTTGCGGCAGGCTATGATGTGCTTATGGTAAGAGACGGAAGCGATGTACAGCTTGACAATGTGGCACGTACTGTCATCTGTAATAATGCGGCAGACTGTCATATCGCATTGCACTGGGATGGCGACGGACTAAGCTACGATAAGGGCTGCTTTTACATATCAGTGCCGGGAGGCATAAAGGGAATGGAGCCGGTTGCATCACACTGGCAGCAGCATGATGCACTTGGGGCAAGCCTGATAGAAGGACTGCGCGCTCATGGAGCAAAGATAAACGGTAATGGCTCTATGGCAATAGACCTGACACAGACCTCATACAGTACAGTTCCGTCAGTGGATGTAGAGCTTGGCAACGCATGCTCTGACCACAGCGATGCCACACTTGAAAATCTGGCAGACGGACTGGTGCAGGGAGTCGAGGGATATTTCTAGAATATAAAGAGTTGCAGTTGATTTTTTGTTTTGGTTTTGGATTTGCACTAAACTAAAGTTTGCAAAAACAACTGAATAGCGGATTCAAATGAATAGGACGCATAGTGAGATAAATGCGTCCGGCATGATTTTGTCAGTATAGAGGTGTTATTATAGAAGTGGTACAACAGATAGAGAAAGGGAATATTATGACAGACAACAAATCCGGGGAGATACTCATAATAGAGGATGACAAGGACATTAATGATCTGCTTGCGACAGCGCTTTCAAAAGCCGGATATAGGGCAAGGCAGGCATGGTCAGGCACAGAGGGAGAGCTTTTGCTTAAGCTGGAAAGGGAAGCCTATGCGCTTGTGCTATTGGATCTGATGCTTCCTGGGCTTTCAGGGGAGGAGCTTCTGGCACGGATACGGCAGATGGATGCGTCACTTCCGGTGATAATCCTTACGGCAAAGGATGAGCTGGATGAGAAAATCAATCTGCTCGTGGCAGGCGCTGATGATTACATCACAAAGCCGTTTGAGATAAAGGAGGTCGTTGCCAGAGTGGCTGTGCAGCTGCGTCATGCGGTGGCAGATGTGCCTTCAAAGTCGGGAAAGGCAGGAGAAAATCAGACAAAAGCAGAAAATGATACCGGACAGGGAGATACTGCAAATACATACATAGCGGGTCCTGCTAAAATAGAGCACAGACAGCTTGTGCTCGATCGGATTTCAAGACAGCTTTACGTGGCAGATAACGCTGTTGACGGCATCACAAAGCAGGAGTTTGCCATACTTGAGCTTCTCATGGCGCATCCCAGACAGGTGTTTGCCAAGGAGGACATATTTGAATATGCCTGGGATGAGCCGTATATTGGCGAGACAAAGACTCTTGATGTGCACATCAGCAATATCAGAAAGAAGATAAAAAAGCTGACCGATGACGAGTACATAGAGACAGTGTGGGGCATAGGCTACAAAATGAAAGAGTAAAGGTAAACAAGCTTTACTCTTTTTTTACTTTTTGTTAGCGATGTATTAGGATTTTACATTTATATTATGATTAAAGGGTTGCTAAGGAATACATAGAGTTCTTTTACCCTCACTATTATATTATGCAAGAAAAGGAGATTTGGTTGTGAGTGAAATATTATTGCAGACAAAGGCATTGACCAAGCAGTATGGGCACCAGAAGGCAGTTGACAATGTGGATATCCACATCAAAAAGGGTGCAATCTATGGATTTATCGGCAGAAACGGTGCCGGCAAGACTACCTGTATGAGAATGATCGGTGGTCTGGCAAAGCCGACAAGCGGAGAGATATCCATGTTTGGATACGCTGGAAAGGATTTGTCAAAGGTACGCTCAAGAGTGGGCTGCCTGATTGAGGCACCGGGTGTATATCCAAACATGACGGCGAAGGAAAATATCGAGATGAAGTGCCGTCTCTTCGGCATCAGTAAAAAGGGCTATGCAGAGGGCATACTTGATAAGGTAGGTTTGTTAAATGTGGGAAAGAAAAAAACAAAGAATTTCTCACTTGGTATGAAGCAAAGGCTTGGAATCGGCATGGCGCTGGTTGGAGAGCCTGACCTTTTAGTGCTTGATGAGCCTATCAACGGACTTGATCCACAGGGAATTGCAGAGGTGCGTGATACGATTCAGAATCTGTGTGCACAGCAGGATATGACTGTGTTTATTTCAAGCCATATATTGGAGGAACTTTCAAAGCTTGCCACAGATTACGGCATTATAAATAATGGAGCCCTGCTTCAGGAAATTACCAGAGAGGAGCTGCTTTCCAAGTGCAGTGAGAAGATTACACTGACAGTGGACAATCCAAATAAAGCAGTGCCTGTGCTCGATAAGATGGGCTTTGTGCACTACATGATAGTGGACAAAAATCATATAGATGTCTATGAGCGCCTGAATGATAGCGCCGCCTTAAATACAGCGCTGGTCACAGCAGGAGTTTCGGTGGCACAGCTAGCGGTCACGGGAATGGAGCTTGAGACATATTTCCTTAGTATCACAGGAGGTGCGACAAATGTTTAATGCGGTAAGAATGGATATTTACAGACTGATACATACAAAGTCAGCTTATGTTATACTTGTAATAGCTATGGCACTCGCAATAGCTATGAGCGGTATGACAGCTCTTGTCAGAAGCATGGCGACAGAGAGCATCGTGGAAACAACTGATGATGTCACTATGGTAAGTGAGTCAGACAGTGAGATAGCAGATGAATACGATACAGCATCAGCGGAATCGTCAAATGGACCAACGGCAACAGTCGGGCTTGAAATGGATGAATCCGACATGTCAGATGAGGTACCGACCATAGCCGATATGGTTGAAAGCGATATAGCGGGTCTTGACCTGGCACTTTTACTTGCAATATTTACGGTGCTCTTCTCAACAGCAGACCTAAACAGCGGCTATATAAAGAGCGTAGGCGGACAGGTGAAGTGCCGTGGAGTGTTGCTGTTTTCAAAGATGATAGCGCTTTCGGTATTTACCTTTGTGGCCATGGCACTTGATGTGATTGTCCAGTGTATTGCGACACCGCTGTTTTTACATGGAGCAGAATTCGGAGATGCAGCAGACTTATTTAAGATGCTTGGCAGCCAGTATGTGGTCACACTTTTATTTGTATATTTTGTCATGGCAATGGCAATCATTATAAAAAACAATGTAATCAGCATGATTATCGCTGTGTGCATGTGTACAGGTATCTTTACACTCATTTTCAGTGGAATCAATATACTTATTGAAAAAATCGGAGTAAAGAACTTTGATATAAATGATTACCTTATTGTTAATCAGATTTCTGAGCTTGATCTGAGTGCGTCTGCAAAGACAGTAGGCGGTGCATTTGCGGTAGCCGCTGTGTGGGCAGTGGTGTCACTGATTGCAGTGTACGGTGTATTTAAACGCAGGGATATATAATGTGTTTTGAATGAGGAATAAAACATGATTTGGAAAATACTGACTGTAATACTTGCAGTTTCGGTAGCTGTCTTAATAGCTGTGCTCGTAAAAATAAGGGCACAGCTTCGTGACATTAACGAACAGCTTGATTTTTTATGCGAAAAGGATACAAATATGCTCCTTTTAACCGATACCAACATGGCTGATATCGGAAGGCTTAAGGAGCGCATAAACAGATTTTTAGAGCAATGGCACAGGCAACGTGAGGCAGCAGCGAAAAAGGAGCAGATGATATCTGACACGTACACAAACCTGTCGCACGATATCCGCACTCCGCTTACCTCGCTGGACGGCTATTTTCAGCTGCTTAGGGATGAGACTGACAAGAGCGCGCAGGAGCATTATATAGATATCATACAGGAGCGCATCACAAGCCTTAAGGATATGCTCGAGGAGCTTTTCATGTTCACAAAGCTTAAAAATGACAGCTTCAAGCTAGAGCTGTCTAATTGCTGTGTCAGCAGACTTTTAAAGCAGACAGTGTTTTCGTATTATGAGGAGTGGAAAAAGCAGGGCATTGAGCCGTCACTTGATATATGTGAGGACACGATATTTATCACTGCAAATGTGCAGGCGCTCAGGCGGGTGTTTCAGAATGTGATAAAAAATGCACTGGTGCATGGGCAGAAGAGCATCTGCATACAGATGAAGCAACAGGATTCGTGCAATTGCAGGGCTTCAGATGACGAGCGTACTTCAAAAAATAGGATTGTCCATATTTTGATTTCAAATGATGTAAAAAATCCTGATGATATAGACGTGGACAAGGTGTTTGAGCGTTTTTACAAAGCCGATGAGGCTAGGAGCATATCATCGAGCGGGCTTGGGCTTTCGATTGCAAAGGAACTTGTGGAGAGAATGGGCGGGAGTATTGAAGCAAGGCTTGAGGGGAAGAGGTTTGTTGTGGAAATACTGTTTGAATGTGAATAGTTCACTTTTGTAATGTGATAAATAATATTGACACACATGAAACAAAATGATATACTGTCAAAGTGTTTGCGGGCATGGCGGAATTGGCAGACGCGCTAGATTTAGGTTCTAGTGGGAGACCGTGCAGGTTCAAGTCCTGTTGCCCGTACTATTTACAAGGGTTTCAGAGGTTTTTATTACTTCTGAAATTCTTATTTTTTTATCATTTTTCCTATACGAAAGGATACCACAATGCAGGCTTACAAGGATTTAGTAAAAGCACTTCCTGGCTTAAAAGAGAATATGCCACGCGCATTTTACATGCTCGCAGAGCTTTTTGATTACGGTTCATTTGATATATGCAGAAGTGATGACAAATATATAATCCCATATATCATGAATGACGCGGTGGAATGCTATCTGACTGTGGAAAATGCAGTGTTAAAGGGCGATTATCAGAGTGAGGAAGAAATCATTTCGGCATCGTTGGTTTTAGGAAGTGAAAAAGGCTACGGACTCATTCTGCACCAACAGGACAATGTGATCACACTCTGGTTTGATAATTTGCATGTGCATGAGGCATGCTTTAAATACCATGAAATAGGACATTTCTGGGTAAAGGGACAGGAGCAGTGGCGCATGCTTGTATATATGGTAGGAACAATCGCTGATAAGTATATGTACATGGGAAAGGAATACTGCAACGAGACAGAATGCTTTATACAGAGCCTTATTTACTTTGCACCGTTTCGCAGATGGACACCGGTACCTGGCGATTTGATGGAGTATCATTTTCCGGCCCGTGTAGAGGGAATAGACATTATGGAGGAGCTTTGCAGGGAGGTTTCGGACATTGATTATCTTAAGCTCATTGCACGCTACAGGGCAAATCCATGTGAGAAAACGGAAAAGCTTTTGAGCAGACATTTAGCCGATGCAAAAAGAGTACCGCTTTATCAGTATATTTATAAGCTTGTGATAAAGGCATCAAAGGATTATCCTGAGAGAAATTACGGAAATCAGATAAATGAACGCATAAAAGAAAAGCGTAAAGCGCTTGAAAAGGAGCTGCTTCAAAAGGGATACACCGGAAAATACCCTGTGTTTTCAAAGAAAAATACGACTGTGCGTGTAATGGAGGAACAGCCCTACGTCACAGCAATTCTCGAGTGGGATGATTACAAATATAAGCAGCAGCTCATGGTTTCTGAGTGCAGTGCCAAAAAGTATGATGGAATAAATGCGGGATTTTTTAAAGGAATAGGCAGACACGGACGCATTGTGCAGGTGTAGATACACATAAAACAAAAGCCACGGAGCAATCCGTGGCTTTCATAATACGCTTATTACAAGGATGGGCTTGAGAAGACTCGAACTTCCGACCTCACGCTTATCAGGCGTGCGCTCTAACCGGCTGAGCTACAAGCCCTTGTGTTTTGCACAAAACGTATACTACAATATTTTTGGTGAGAAGTCAAGAGTTTTTTAGAGGTTTTCTCCATCTGTTTTATTTTTCGGATATTCGTTTGAGTGTGCACTAATGACCTCATTAATCCAGTCTACACACTGTTTTTTTCCGTCATCTGTAAATGGAAAGGTATTGTCAGTCTTTTTGCTGTCGTCGGTCAGGTCAAAAATATATGGCCCCGGCCATATCCAGGCATGAAAGATTGGCTCACCCTTTTCCTCGGGTGTATCCTCGGTGGCTTCCTTTATGACTGGCTCCTCACGCTTTATGAGAAAGCGCATGCCGTTCATCCAGCCGGTAAAGGTTGTTTTTTTATAGTAGTTGAGATTGAGTGCATCGTCGTATGTAAGCATAGGTGGCTCCTTGATATATAATGATATGTAATTATACACCAAATATCCGTTTAATGCCAGAATAACGCCGGTACTTAACAATTCAAAGTAATCATGCACTGAAAATTAATATTTTAATGCAAAAATAAAAATGAATAAAAATGTATAAATAATGCTTATAAACTGCATAAATTACCATTATTAATGAGTATTATAAAAAATGACTAATTTTTATGCAGAAATGAAAATTATATAGGAAAATATATCCAATTGACAAAGTATGATTTCTGTGTATAATAAAAAGGAATTGTTCGCGTCAGAACGACAGTTGTATCAGACAGCAAGATTAGGGAGTGTGTAATGACAATGAGGTCATTCGCACTTTTTTGCGTATTAGACAAAATACTTTGACGTGGTGCAGTGATAATGCTTTAAAAAATCAAAATAATGCATTATCGATACAAATCCAAGAGGGAGAGAAAAATATGGGTAAGTACATTGTAAAGAGAGTTATTCTCGCGATTTTTACAATCTTCATTATCAGTCTTATTACATTCTTTGCCATGAATGCAATTCCGGGTGGTCCATTCAATTCGGAGAAGGCAAAGAGTCCGGCGGTAATGAAAGAGCTTGAGGCACGCTACGGACTGGATCAGCCACTTATAGTCCAGTACAAGAATTACATGGCAGGCGTGCTGCACGGAGATTTCGGTGTTAGTCTTAAGACAGACCGTCCGATCTCAGATATCATTGGGGAGAGCTTCCCGATTTCAGCGAAGCTTGGACTCTTAGCGGCGCTCACTGCGATAGTATTCGGAGTGGTGCTCGGTTCGATAGCAGCGCTGATGCGAAACAGGTGGCCGGATCGAGTTATAGTATTCTTCGTCACACTGATTACGTCGATGCCGTCATTTGTCATCGCTACGTTATTACTTTATTTCTTCTGTATAAAGCTTGGCGTGGTGCAGGCCTTCAGCTCAGGAAGCAACATGGTATTACTTCCGGTGCTGTCACTGTCACTTTCACCGATGGCATATATTACAAGACTTACAAAGACTTCAATGCTTGATGCACTCGGACAGGATTACATCCGTACGGCAAAGGCCAAGGGTGTACATCAGTACAAGATTATATTTGTACATGCGCTTCGTAATGCGCTCATTCCGGTCATCACATATGTGGGACCTATGATTGGTGGTATCCTCACAGGTTCAATGGTTATTGAGAGTATTTTCAATATCGGAGGACTCGGTTCCAAGTTCGTAAGCTGTATCACAAACCGTGATTACACAATGATTATGGCCACAACACTTTTCCTTGCTGTCATCATGGTAGGCGCGAACCTCATTACAGATATTGTATACAAAGTGATTGATCCACGTATTAAGCTTGATTAAGGAGAGATAAAGATGAAAGATAATATGAAGAGAGCTCCTTTCTCCACACAGATTGACCTTAGCAAGTTCGATATGAAGGATTTTGCCAAGGCATCAGATGAAGAGAAACGCCAGCAGGAGGTTATGGGTGAGTCAACTACCTTCTTTAAGGATGGTCTTAAGAGACTCCGCAAAAATCCACTGGCTATGGGTTCTATTATAGTTTTGGTTTTACTTATTTTGGTTATTCTTCTGGCACCAAAGATTGTGCCTTACGGCTATGCAGATATCGTTAAGGGTGCACAGAACTTAGGACCTTTCCAGTACAGCGATGCTGAGCAGGCACAGATTGATGCAGGTGAGAAGCTGTTCCCACACATTTTTGGCACAGATGAGCTCGGAAGAGACTATTTTATCCGTGTTGTTTACGGAGCTCGTGTTTCGCTGGGAGTCGGTGTGTTTGCATCACTGCTTGTGCTTATAATCGGTATCATTTACGGTTCCGTATCAGGCTTCTGCGGTGGCAAGGTAGATATGGTTATGATGAGAATAGTAGATATCATTTATTCATTGCCGGATATGCTGCTCATCATTTTACTCGCAGTTGTATTAAATGAGGTGCTGACACCTGTAATAAAGGGTACAGTGCTTTCAAAGCTCGGTGTCAACATGATTGCACTTTTCATAGTGTTTGGATTGCTTTACTGGGTAGGAATGGCAAGACTTATAAGAGGTCAGATTCTTACCATCAAGCAGAATGAGTACATTCTCGCAGCAAAGTGTATCGGAACATCATCAGCCCGCACTATCAGAAAACACATTTTACCGAACTGTCTGTCAGTAATCATCATTACTACAGCGCTTCAGATACCATCAGCCATCTTTACTGAGAGTTATCTGTCATTTATCGGACTTGGTGTTTCGGCTCCTATGCCTTCACTTGGTTCGTTGGCAAATACAGCGCGTGGTGGACTCCAGAGTTACCCATTGCGTCTTATTTTTCCGGCGCTTACGATTTGTATCATTGTTCTTACATTGAATCTTATCGGCGACGGCTTAAGAGATGCATTTGACCCTAAATTATCGAAATAGTAAGGAGTGAGTAAGATGGAAGATAATAAGTTTGTTCTTGAAGTATCTGATCTGCACACTACCTTCAAGACCGATAACGGAGACGTATCAGCTGTAAACGGTGTCAGCTTTAAGCTTGAGCCGGGAAAGACTCTTGGAATCGTAGGAGAGTCAGGCTCAGGAAAGTCAGTTACAGCATATTCAATCATGCAGATTCTTGCTGAGAATGGTGCCATCACAGGCGGCTCAGTAAAATATAAGGGTGAGGATATCACCAAATGGAACAAAAAGAAAATGGCAGATTTCAGAGGAAAATGCTGCTCAATCATTTTCCAGGATCCTATGACATCGCTTAATCCGGTATTTACGGTAGGCTACCAGCTTGAGGAAGCAGTGCTTCTTCATACAGATCGTACAAAGAAGGAAGCAAAAGAGCGTGCTATAGAGATGCTCACACTTGTAGGAGTAAATGAGCCTGAGAAGAGAGTAAATCAGTATCCTCATGAGCTTTCAGGTGGTATGAGACAGCGTGTCATGATAGCTATGGCATTAGCCTGTGAGCCGGATATCCTTATCGCAGATGAGCCGACAACAGCTCTTGATGTGACTATCCAGGCACAGATTCTTGAGCTTATGCAGTCACTGCAGGAAAAGCTCGGCATGGCAATCATCATGGTTACACATGATCTGGGTGTCATTGCTTCAATGTGTGATGAGATCATAGTTATGTACGGCGGCCGTGTGTGTGAGAGAGGAACAGCAGATGCCATATTCTACAGCCCGGCGCATGAGTACACAAAGGGACTGCTTCGTTCAATCCCTACAAAGACCAATTCAAAAACCAGGCTTGTTCCTATCGGGGGCACACCAATCAATATGCTCAACATGCCAGAGGGCTGTGCATTCTGCCCTCGCTGTGATGCCGCTATGAAGATATGTCTCACCGAAAAGCCGGAGGAAATCTGGGTTGGAGAGGATCATCTCGCATCATGCTGGATGAATATTAAGAATATGATGGAGGAGGGAAAATCAAATGAGTAATGAGACAAATAACAACGAGTACCTGCTCAAGGTAGACCATTTGAAGCAGTATTTCCCTGTTCATGACGGATTTAAAAAGATGGAATTAAAGGCAGTCGATGATGTGTCATTTGCCATAAAGCCGGGTGAGACGCTTGGACTTGTTGGCGAGTCAGGCTGTGGAAAGACAACCGTAGGACGTACTCTTTTACGTCTGTATCAGCCTACAGCAGGACGCATTGAGTTCGACGGCAATGTATTGTTTGACAGTGAGAAGAAGATAGATGTGGATATGCATCCTTACCGTAAGCAGATGCAGATGGTATTCCAGGATCCGTATTCATCACTCAACCCTCGTATGACGGTTGAGGATATCATTGGAGAGCCTCTCGATGTGCACAAGCTTTACAGTAGCAAGAAAGAGCGCCATGAGATGATTATGGATCTCATGGAGACAGTTGGATTAAACGCAGACCATGCCACACGCTATGCACATGAGTTTTCGGGTGGACAGAGACAGCGTATCGGAATAGCAAGAGCGCTTGCAGTAGATCCGAAGTTTATCGTATGTGATGAGCCGGTATCGGCACTTGATGTTTCAATTCAGGCCCAGGTAGTCAACATGTTTGAGGATCTGCAGAAGGAGAGAGGGTTATCATACCTGTTTATAGCGCACGATCTGCTTGTAGTGCAGCATATCTCTGATAGAATAGCTGTTATGTACTTAGGTCATATGATGGAGCTTGCAGATGCGGATGAGCTGATGGACAATCCAATCCATCCGTACACACAGTCGTTGCTTTCAGCGGTTCCGATCCCGGATCCTGAGACTGCCAGACACAGCAAGCGAATCGTGCTTGAGGGAGATGTTCCTTCGCCTCTTCGCATGCCTAGCGGCTGTCCATTCCGTTCGCGTTGTAAATATGCGACAGAACAGTGTGCAGCAGCACGTCCGGAGCTTACAGACAGAGGAAACGGACATATGGTTGCATGCTTCAACCGCTAATATAAGGTTTTTACCGGCATATAGCTTAAGCCACATGTGCCGGTTCTAACATAAATTTATTTTTCATATTAATTAATTAGGAGGAAGAAAGATGAAAAAGAGATTAGTAGCACTTACTCTTGTTGCAGCTATGGCACTTGGCATGACTGCTTGTGGAAGCAAGAGCGAGGGCAAAATATCTACTAACGACACATCTGCTAACGGCACTTCTCATACTGCTGTATCAGCAGGCGTAGACTGGACAAGCTATGACGAGTTAGTAGATTCTATCCGTACAGAAGCAGATCTTGCAAAGCGTGCAGAGATGATGCACCAGGCAGAGGATATGCTTATGGATACATGGTGTGTTATTCCACTTTACTACTACAATGACCAGTATATGCTCAAGGATTATGTCACAGACGTATACTCAACAGTAGAGGGTATGAAATACTTCTACAATGCAAAGAACACAAAGAATGCCGGAAAGTTAAACATCTTCATGGCATCAGAGCCTGATCATATCGATCCTGCATTAAACAGTACTGTTGACGGCGGATGTCTTGCAGTAAACAGCTTTGAGGGTCTTATGCGTTACAACGCTGAGGGCAAGCTTGAGCCTGCATGTGCAGAGAGCTATGAGGTTTCTGAGGATGGCCTCACATACACATTCACAATGCGTGACGGTCTTAAGTGGTCAAACGGTGATGAGCTTACTGCAAAGGATTTCGAGTGGTCTTGGAGGAGAGCTGCAGATCCTAAGACAGCTGCAGATTACAGCTACCTTTGCGCAGTATTCGCAGGATATGATGATACAAAGGGTCTTGCTGCTGATGATGTAGTAGCTTCTGATGATGGAAAGACTCTTACTGTCAAGCTTAAAGCAGTTACACCATACTTCCTTGACTTATGTGCATTCCCATTCTTCTTCCCTGTAAACCAGAAGTCAGTAGAGGGAAATGATGACTGGGCAAACGATGCAAGCGACAAGTTCGTTACAAACGGTGCATTCACACTCAAGGAGTGGAAGCATGATTCAAGCATGACATATGTTAAGAATCCTAACTATTGGGATGCTGACAATGTAACAGTTGATGAGATGAACGTAATGCTTACATCTGATGATGTTTCAGCTTACACAGCTTACCAGAACGGTGACCTTGATTTCATCGATACAGTTCCTACAGCCGAGATTGAGGCAGCTAAGAAGACAAGCGAGTTCTACACAGTTGACAACCTTGGAACATACTACGTAGGCTTCAACATTAACTCTAAGCTCTACTCAGAACTTGGATTAGATGCTGACCAGGCTAAGGTATTCAGAAAAGCAATCTGTCTTCTTATCGATCGTCAGTACATTATCGATACAATCGCCCAGGGCGGACAGAAGATTGCCACAACATTTATCCCAGAGGGCGTTACAGATGGTAACGGTGGCGAGTTCAAGAACAAAGATTACTACGGCACAGATTACGATAAGAACTTTGAGGAGGCTAAAGAGCTTCTTGCTTCTATCGGATTATTAGATGAGAGCACAGGTCAGGTAAACCAGACTGTCGAGTTCTCATACCTTGTAAACAACTCAGAGTCAAATGTAAAGATTGGTGAGGCTATCCAGGCAGATCTTTCAAAGGTAGGTATCAACTTAAAGGTTGAGCAGCAGGAGTGGAACGTATTCCTTAACAGCCGTAAGGACGGACAGTTTGATTTCGCCCGTGAGGGATGGCTTATGGATTACAACGATCCAATCAACATGCTTGAGATGTTCACAACAAAATCAGGTAACAACGATATGCAGTTCGGTCGTTAATTTGATTTTGCTATCATAACAAAGCCGCTCGTGCCATTCGCACGACGATGCGAATAACATGCAGAGTATACAGGAAGTCATACAGCTATTGTATGGCTTCCTTTTTTTGCGTTTAAAGTGGGCTTTTCAGAGCGAAAAAAGGCTCTTTAAAAAAATATGATAATGGTGTAGAATTGTTATTATATAGTTTTAGAATGATGTTTGAGGGTGTGTGATGATTTTAGGACTAAGTGATACGGAAAAGAAATTTAAGACAGCGATGGATACGGCGGGTGCCGACATGACAGTGGTCAACAGCTGGATTAAGTTGTATGTCAAAACCAAAAAGAATTCCTCCGGTGTTGCAAAGCGCTATTATGGCGTGAAGACAGGCTTAAGCAGTCTGCTTTCAGATTTAAAGGAGCTTGAGCAACAAGTTATCGGGTATTGTGAGCTCACAGGAACAGACCGGAAGCACTTTGGAGAGCTGATAAAGGCTTGCAAAGCGAAAAGCGGCATGTTTGACGATGAATTTTTAATCAGCAAGGTGGACACGGATTTTCACACGACTCTGGACTCTGTTGTAAAGCAGGGGGAGAGATATCTGTCATCCTTTGACAACGGTATCATTTTACAGAGTGAGATAGAGAATCTGATACACCTGACAAATGAGGGGCTTGAAAGGAAAAAGCCTGATTTGTTTGCTCTGTCATATTTCTATCTGGGGCACAGCAACAAAGAGCTTGCAGAGCTAAATTTCACACAAAAGACTAAGAGAGTGCATGAGATATATTACGAGGAGTTCTGGAAGGATATATTAAAGCAGCTTGAGGCATGTGTGAAGCAGGCTGAGGCCATAAACGATAAGTATGAGGGCACGACAGACCGGCGCACGGCAAGGATACTGTCAGAGCTTAAGCCACTGCTTGTGGGTGTTACAAAGCAATGGGAGTCGGAACAGACAGCAGAGTACATACTGCGCGATATGTGCAGGATATTCAGGGATTGACATAGAAAATGCAGATTGATAAAGGAGCAGAATATGGATGTTATAATTTGGGCAATTATCTTAGGAGCTGTTTTTTACATTAACAAAAAATCAAAGAGCGCAGGAAGCAAAAATACGCAGCCAAACAAACCGAGACCGCAGCAGAAGCAGATGCAGCAGATATGGAACAGCATGCAGAATACAGTTCAGTCGGGTATGAATGCATTGAACCAGACATGTCAGCAGAAATCACAGCCACAGATGCAGCAGAGAGTACAGCAGCCTCAGAGACCACGGATGCAGCAGAGAGTACAGCCACAGCAGAGAGTACAGCCACAGCAGAGAGTACAGCCACAGCAGAGAGTACAGCAGAGCAATCCGGATATAGTGCAGAGGGCCGTGAAAAATAACGCACGCTTTGCGGATGATACGACACAAAAAGAGCTTGAGACTATGCACGGACATAGCGAGGCACAGCAGAAAATGGCTCAGGAGCACTCAAGAAACTGCCAGACACTGCATAATAAAGCAGCTGATGGTGCAAAGATTATAGAGGCTGAGACACAGAGCATGTTTGGCAGTGTTGAGGATCTGATTGCCATGGGATACAGCGGCAATCTGGAGTTTGAGAGAGATTTCCTTGGGGAAGGCTTAGACATGATTAACAACTTTTAAATAATAGGAAAAGAGGCAGAAATGATGGACAGAACACCAAAGCCCGGAGAGCTTTACAGGCACTTTAAGAATAAGCTGTATCAGATAGTTACAGTGGCGACACATTCAGAGACAGGGGAAAAGCTTGTGATTTATCAGGCTTTATATGATGATTTTGGGATATACGCCAGACCACTCGACATGTTTGTAAGCGAGGTGGACCATGAGAAATATCCTGATGTGAAGCAGAAATACAGATTTGAGAAGATCACACTTAAGGATAAGCCGGAGGATATGTCGGGAAAGAGTATCTCTTTGAGCACTAATGCGATTGCAGCTAATGCACCTGAAGCTGTGAGTGTTCAGACACAGGCATGTTATGAGCCGGCACCGGATGCAGATGAAGGCCAGGCACCGGATCCGCGTTTGCTGGAGTTCCTTGATGCGGATACCTTTGAAGAGAAGTACAATATACTTATTTCAATGAGGGATATCATAACCGACCGCCTTATAGATGACATAGCGGTGGTTATGGATGTTGTAGTTCCTGAGGGTCCATTGCAAAAGCGGTATGATGATTTAAAGAATACGATAAAGACCAGGCAGTACTATGAATTTTCCAATCGGCTCAGATAGCTGTTGTGATATTTGCCGGATTCAGTGACATCCTCGCCAAACCAGTCAGGCGCTGTGAATTCATTTGCTGCGTCGACAGAGTCGAATTCAACCTCCACAAGTGTAAGAGGAGCCAGATCACCCTCAAATACATCAAGCTCTGCGGTCAGACCACCGTCAAGAGGTATGAGATAGCGTGTCTTTTCGATGAGACGACCGTCAATCTTTTGGACAAGATGGTCGTAGGCTTCTTTTGTGAGAGGAAGATTGTACTCCTCGCGCACCATAAGACCGGCTCCCTTGTATGTCATATAATAGCTGTCATTTGAGCGTCTGACTCTGACAACAGGCGAGGTGCACAGATAGCCCTGGGCGATTTTTTTGCTCGCGTAGCTGTCTAAATTGGAAGGAAGCTGTTTAAGTAAGTATTTTCTTTCGATTTCCATGGTATATCCTTTCAGGTTACTGGTAGATTTATAGTTACGGTTTATATTTTTGTTTTACCCTTATATCATTTATATATGATTATAATGACCGGTATTTAAAAATTCAAGGACGAACCGCAGCTTTTTATAGTATTATCAAAGAAAAATAAAGGAGAAAAATATGATTAAAGTAGGAATTTTTATGGCAGACGGCTGTGAGGAGATTGAAGGACTTACAGTAGTAGATATAGTTAGAAGAGCAAAGCTTGAGATTGAAACCATATCAATCACGGAAAAAGCCGAGGTGACAAGCTCTCATCAGGTGACATTTAAGACAGATACCACAAAGGCACAGGCTGATTTTGACAGCTACGATGCAATCGTACTGCCGGGAGGCATGCCGGGTACATTAAACCTCGGTGCGGATGAGACAGTAGTAAAGACAATTAAGAGCTTTGCCGCTGAGGGAAAACTTGTTGCAGCGATATGTGCAGCGCCTAGCGTGCTCGGTGAGAATCATATACTTGAGGGCAAAAAAGCTACCTGTCATCCGGGCTTTGAGGAAAAGCTGCTCGGTGCACAATGGCTTGAGCAGCCTGTAGTTGTGGATGGCAATGTGATTACAAGTCGTGGAATGGGAACAGCTATTGCGTTTGCACTCGAGCTTGTCAGATACTTCACAGACGATGCCACAGTAGAGCATATTCGACAGGGACTGGTATACTAATACAACGTTCAGCAAATAATCATATTATTAGTATTATAACAAAAGAGGTCACACACCAACCCCATGGTGCGCGGCCTCTTTTTATGCTTGCATTTGAAGCGTACATTTGAAGCCTGCTATTGCAGAGCTTATTTCATCTGCTGCTCCTGCTTCATGATCATCTGCTTGACCATTTCGCCACCGATTGAACCGGCCTGCTTAGAAGTAAGGTCACCGTTGTAGCCCTCTTTTAAAGGAACTCCAAGCTCTGAAGCAACCTCTTCCTTGAAACGGCTCATAGCCTCTTTTGCCTCCGGTACAGAAGCCTTTTTACTACTTGATGCTGCCATAATGCAATACCTCCTTTTAAAACGTTATACACAAGCTGTATGTGTATGGAAATATTATGCCGTAAAATGACAAAAATATGTTTTGGTATTGCTGACAATTTATGGAATTATACACAAAAGCAAATTTAATGTAAAAAACACTGGAAATAGTGGATTTGTTGTGTTATAATCATCCAATGACTGGGCTTAGCAGTTTAAAAAGCATGCCCACATTACATTTGATGTACATACCATTCATATATATTTTTAAGGAGGATAACGATTGACATGAGTGTACAGGTTGAGAATTTAGAGCATAATATGGCGAAGCTTACTATTGAGGTAGCAGCTGAGGAATTAGAGAAAGCATTGGATTCTGCATATCAGAAGCAGAAGAAACAGATTAGTGTACCTGGATTCCGTAAAGGAAAAGTGCCAAGAGCTATGATTGAGAAAATGTATGGAGCAGGTGTGTTCTACGAGGATGCAGCAAACATTCTTATGCAGCAGACATACGCAGGTGCAGTTGACGAGAGCGGTGTTGACATTGTTTCACGCCCAACAGTTGAGGTTACTCAGATTGAGAAGGGACAGCCTTTCATCTACACAGCAGAGGTTGCTGTAAGACCTGAGGTTACTCTTGGTAAGTACATGGGCGTTACAGTTACAAAGATCGACACATCAGTTTCTGATGAAGAGGTTGACGCTGAGCTTGAGAACCAGAGAAACAAAAATGCAAGAACAGTTACAGTTACAGATCGTCCTGTAGCAGAGGGAGATACAGCAGTTATCGACTTTGAGGGATTTGTTGACGGAGTAGCTTTCGAGGGTGGAAAGGGTGAGAATCATCCATTAGAGATCGGTTCACACACATTCATCGATACATTCGAGGATCAGTTAGTAGGAAAGAACACAGGCGATGAGGTTGAGGTCAATGTAACATTCCCTGAGAAGTATCAGGCAGCAGACCTTGCAGGAAAGCCGGCTACATTCAAGGTTAAGATCAACGAGATCAAGGCTAAGGAGCTTCCTGACCTTGATGATGAGTTTGCACAGGATGCAGCAGGTGTTGATACATTAGCTGAGTACAAAGAGGAAATCAAAAAGAACCTCACAGAGAAGAAAGAGACAGAAGCTAAGAAGACTAAAGAGGATGAGGCTATCCAGAAGATTATCGATAAGTCAAAGATGGATCTTCCTGAGGCAATGATTGAGACACAGTGTGAGACAATGGTTGAGGAGTTCGCTCAGAGAATCGCACAGAGCGGTCTTACAATGGAGCAGTACTTACAGTTCTCAGGCATGACAGTTGACCAGCTTAAGGATCAGGTTCGTCCTGAGGCTACAACACGTATCCAGAGCAGCCTTGTACTTGAGCAGATTGCCAAGGAGGAAAACATCGAGGTTACTGATGCAGATATCGATGCTGAGGTAGAGAAGATGGCTAAGGCATACGGCATGGAGGCTGATAAGCTTAAAGAGTACATGGGAGATGCTGAGAAGGAGTCTATGAAGAAAGACATTGCTATCACAAAGGCCGTAGATCTTATCATGGACAACGTTAAAGAGCGTGCAAAGGCAAAGAAAAAGGCTGATGCAGAAGAGTCTACAGAAGAATAAGATTTTTGAATCAAGATTTGATTGACTGGCTCAGAAGCCTATTTTCTGAGCCGGTCTTTTGAGCTTTTATAAAGGAGGTATTTTATATGAGTTTAGTACCATATGTCATTGAACAGACCAGCAGAGGAGAGCGCAACTACGACATTTACTCCAGATTATTAAAAGATCGTATCATTTTCCTTGGAGAGGAAGTAAATGAGACAACAGCCAGCCTTGTTGTTGCCCAGCTTTTATTCCTTGAGTCCGAGGATCCGAATAAGGATATCCACCTTTACATCAATTCACCGGGTGGAATGGTTACAGCAGGACTTGCTATTTACGATACTATGCAGTACATCAAGTGTGATGTTTCAACAATCTGTATCGGTCTTGCAGCAAGCATGGGAGCTTTCCTTCTTGCAGGCGGTGCAAAGGGCAAGAGATATGCTCTTCCAAATGCAGAGATTATGATTCATCAGCCATCTGGCGGTGCAAAGGGTCAGGCTACTGAGATTCAGATTGCTGCAGAAAATATTTTAAAGACAAAGAAGAGATTAAACGAAATTTTAGCAGCCAATACAGGCAAGCCATACGAGACAATTGCAGCTGATACAGAGCGAGACAACTATATGTCAGCACAGGAAGCCGCAGAGTATGGTCTCATAGACAGTGTAATAACAAACAGATAATCAGAAGTTAGATGAATTTAAGAGGGTACCCCATATGGGATGCCCTCATGCAATAAAAGGAGTTAATAATGGCAGGAAAAAACGACGGAAAGATTCGCTGCTCATTTTGCGGTAAGACACAGGACCAGGTAAATCGTTTGATTTCCGGACCTAATGGAGCTTTTATCTGCGATGAGTGTATAGATATATGTGCCGAGATTCTTGAGGAAGAAGGCGTAGATGGCCATGAGGACAAAAGCAGCGCTAAGGATGATATAAATCTTGTTACTCCGGAGGAGCTTAAGGCGTTTCTGGACGATTATGTAATAGGACAGGACCAGGCAAAGAAGGTGCTTTCGGTTGCTGTTTACAATCACTATAAGAGAGTTCTGGCAGGTGATACATCAGATGTAGAGCTTCAGAAGAGTAATATTCTCATGCTTGGACCTACAGGCTCAGGAAAGACACTTCTTGCGCAGACACTTGCCAGAGTGATAAATGTTCCATTTGCTATCGCTGATGCTACAACACTTACAGAGGCAGGATACGTAGGTGAGGATGTGGAGAATATCCTATTAAAGCTTATTCAGGCGGCAGATTATGATATCGAGCGTGCAGAGCATGGTATCATTTATATAGATGAGATAGATAAAATTACAAAGAAATCAGAGAATGTCTCAATCACCAGAGATGTGTCAGGCGAGGGTGTACAGCAGGCTCTTTTAAAGATTCTTGAGGGCACAGAGGCATCTGTACCGCCACAGGGCGGAAGAAAGCATCCGCAGCAGGAGCTTATTCCTATTGATACTACTAATATACTTTTTATCTGCGGTGGAGCATTTGATGGTCTGGAAAAAATTATCGACAGTCGTATGGATACATCATCTATAGGCTTCAATTCAGATGTAAAGTCAAAGACAGAGCTCAATGTAGGAGAGGCGTTTAAGCATGCACTTCCACAGGATTTTGTAAAGTTTGGATTGATTCCTGAGTTTATCGGACGTGTACCTATTACCGTTTCTCTCGAGGCACTCGACAGGGATGCACTTATCCGTATACTTAAGGAGCCTAAGAACTCGCTTATCAAGCAGTACACCAAGCTTTTTGAGCTTGACGGAGTAGGTCTTGAGTTCACAGACGATGCAGTAAATGCCATCGCTGACAAGGCACTTGAGAGAAAGACAGGGGCCAGAGGACTTCGTGCCATCATGGAGGCTGTTATGCTTGACCTTATGTATCGTATACCGTCAGACAAGAGCATCAGCAGATGTGTAATAGACAAGGATATCGTTGAGGAAAACTTAAAGCTTGATGGTGATTGCGTGCCTGAGGCATATATCGAGGAAAAAGCGGCATCGTAAGTACATGGCGGTATTTTACAAAAGATACAGCATCGGATAATATAAATTGCACAGCGGTTTGTTATGCATGGCTGTGTAATAATACAGGAGATATAAGTGGAAGAACAGATTATGAATATGCCTGCAGTAGCGCTGAGAGGGCTTACTATTCTGCCGGGGATGATTGCCCATTTCGACATCAGCAGAGAGCGCTCCCTTCGTGCTGTCGAGGAGGCTATGGAGCAGGATCAAAAGATTTATCTTGTCACACAAAGGAATGTGGACAGTGAGGACCCGACTCAGGAAGACCTCTATCAGATGGGTATTGTTGCTGACATAAAGCAGGTTGTCAGATTACAGAATGATGTTGTGAGAATACTTGTAGATGGAATAAGCCGGGCAGCATTGCTTGGCTTTACCGGTAATGAGAAGTACCTTGAGGCAGAAATCTGTTATTGTGATAGTAATGCAGACAGCCTGCCGGATGATCTCAGGGAAGCCATGCTTCTCGGAGTCAGAGAGGCTTTTCACAGATATGCGGCAGTCGTCGGCAAAATCAGCAAGGAGCTTATCAGACAGATAGATCAGTATGAGGATCTTGAAAAGCTCATTGATTATGTAACCAACAATCTGCCGGTGTCATATGAGCTTAAGCAGCAGGTGCTTGAGGCAGAGGATATCAATGACAGATATCAGGTTATAGTATCATTACTTCTCTCCCAGGTGGAGGTTATTTCCATAAAGAATGAGCTTCAGAAAAAAGTAAAGGTTCGTGTGGACAAGCATCAGAAGGAGTATGTGCTTCGTGAACAGCTTGGTGTGATACGTGAGGAGCTGGGCGAGAATGCTGACTCGGAGGCTGATGAATATGAGAAAAAGCTATCTGAGTTAGATGCGCCTGACTACGTAAAGGAAAAGACGAAAAAAGAGATAAAGCGCTTTAGAAATATGAGCAGCAGCTCATCAGAGAGCACTGTTGAGAGAGGCTATATAGAGACTGTACTTGAGCTTCCGTGGAATAGGATGTCTGTGGACAACAAGGATCTTGACCATGCAGCACAGGTGCTCGATGATGATCACTACGGATTAAAGGATGTTAAGGAGAGAATACTTGAGTTTCTGGCAGTCAGAAATCTGACAAGCAAGGGAGAGAGTCCTATAATTTGTCTTGTAGGTCCTCCGGGAACAGGAAAGACAAGCATAGCCCGTTCAATTGCGTCTGCACTGGAGAAGAAATATGTGCGTATTTCTCTTGGTGGTGTGCGCGATGAGGCAGAAATCCGTGGACACAGAAAGACATATATCGGTGCTATGCCGGGCCGTATAGTAAATGGCTTAAGACAGGCAGGCGTTTCAAATCCTCTCATGCTGTTGGATGAGATAGATAAGGTGTCAAGTGACTACAAGGGTGACACATCAGCCGCTCTTCTCGAGGTGCTTGACAGTGAGCAGAACTGCAGATTCAGGGATCATTACATTGAGATGCCTGTGGATTTGTCGGAGGTGCTTTTTATTGCAACGGCAAATGAGGTTTCAGGCATTCCAAAGCCGCTTCTTGACAGGATGGAGCTTATTGAGGTGTCAAGCTACACTGAAAATGAGAAATTTCACATAGCAAAGGAACACCTGGTTGAGAAGCAAAAGAGCAAAAACGGAATTAAAAAGGAACAGCTTACGATAACAGACTCGGCCCTAAAGGATATTATCAGGCTGTACACCAGAGAGGCCGGAGTCAGAAGCCTTGAGAGGACTATCGGCAAGCTGTGCCGCAAGGCTGCCAGGGAAATCTTTAAGGACAGCGAAGCTGCTGTAAAGGTTACAAAGACCAATCTTAAGACATATCTGGGCAATCCGAAGTACAGTCCGGAGAAGAAAAATGATCGCGCAGAGGTTGGAATCGTTAGAGGCCTGGCATGGACCAGCGTGGGCGGAGTCACACTCGAGGTTGAGGTGAATGTGCTACCGGGCAAGGGTGAGCTCGTGCTCACCGGTAAGCTTGGTGATGTGATGAAGGAGTCGGCACAGGCGGCACTTAGCTATGTGCGCTCAATAAGCGAAGGATATGGCATTGATGCAGAGTTTTACACGAAGCATGATATCCATATACATATCCCGGAGGGCGCAGTGCCAAAGGACGGACCATCTGCGGGTATCACTATGGCGACAGCCATGCTCTCGGCTATTACAGACAGAGCTGTCAGGGCAGATGTAGCCATGACGGGCGAGATAACACTACGCGGCAGGGTGCTTCCGATAGGAGGACTCAAGGAAAAGCTGCTTGCAGCCAAAGTAATCGGAATAAAAACAGTATGTATTCCAAAGGATAATGAAAAGGACCTGGAGGAGATTTCAAAAGAAATAACAGACGGCATGGAAATCGTGCCGGTGGAGAGATTTTCACAGGTGGAGAAGATAGCATTTGTAAAATAAGAATGAGGAAGAGATTATGGTAATTAAAAGTGTTAATTTAGAGACAGTTTGCGGAATTACAAGCACAATCCCTGACAATGAGTATAATGAGGTGGCATTTGCCGGCAAGTCAAATGTAGGCAAGTCGTCACTGATCAACGCACTCATGAACAGAAAGTCACTTGCCAGGATCTCTTCACAGCCCGGCAAGACACAGACCATCAATTTTTATAACGTCAATGACGCCATGTATCTGGTCGATCTGCCGGGCTATGGCTATGCCAATGCCAATATCGAGATAAAAGCCAAATGGGGACAGATGATAGAAAACTATCTTCACACCTCAAAAAAGCTTCAGGCAGTGTTTCTTTTAATAGATATAAGGCATGAGCCATCGGACAATGATATCATGATGTATGACTGGATGGTAAACCAGGGCTTTGCACCGATTATCATTGCAACCAAATCTGATAAATTGAAAAAAAGCCAGATTGCCGCACACATAAAGACTATCAAGGATGTGCTTCATGTGAAGCCGGGCACGGTAGTTATACCGTTTTCGTCCATGTCAAAGGAAGGCAGGGACGAAATCTGGAATCTCATAGATTCACTCGTGTTTGACGAGGAGACGCTTCTTGCCATGAAACAGGAGGAAGAAGCAAAGCGCGAGGCAAAATCAGCTGCAAAAAGAGCCGCTGCATCCCAGCCACACAAAAAGGAGCGCTGGAAGAAGACCGGAAAGCCGGTTGCCAAAAAGACTAAAGAACGCAGAGATAAGGCCAAGAGCAAAAAAAGCGTTAATAATCATAAAAAGAAATAAAGTTATAGAAAGAAAGGCGAATATTTAATATATGAAGAATAAATGCAAATTTGTAGGCATTATGTTTTTGTGTATATTGATAGTGTGTACGCTTGCGGTAATGGCATATGAGCACACAGCAGGTATGAAAGGCGCTGCCGGTGGAGCATCAAATGCTTCGGGCAATACAAAAAATACAGACGAAGCTGATGATATGCTTACAGTCGTGACATCCTTCTATCCTATGTACATTGCCACTTTAAACATAGTAGACGGAGTGGAAGGTGTGAGACTTGAAAACTTAAGCGAGCCACAGACCGGTTGTCTGCACGATTTTCAGCTAACACCGGAGGATATGAAGCTTTTATCCACAGCCGATGTTTTTGTAATAAACGGAGGCGGTATAGAGTCGTTTATGTCTGATGTGGCAAAGGCGTATCCGAAGCTTGATGTGGTTGAGGCCTGTGGGGATGTGGCACTTCTTTCTGAGGATGATGCAGACAGTGACCACGACCATGACCACGAAGCAGACGCAGAATCAGATAGCGCGCACGATCATGACCATGGTGATGAGAATGCCCATGCATGGATGAGCGTGCCGCGTTACCGCACCATGGTTCAGACAATCGCATCCCGGCTTGCCGAAAAGGATGCAAAGCATGCTGATGAATATTATGCAAATGCAAAAGCATATGATGCAAAGCTTGCAGTGCTTGAAGAAAAGATAAATAGCATAAAGAGTCTTACCAATGGACAGAATATCATCATATTCCATGAGGCCTATGCATATGTAGCTGATGATTTTTCCATGAATGCATGCTATCTGTTAGACCTTGACGAGGAGCGCTCAGTCAGCGCAGGTGAGATAAAGCAGGTAATAGGTGCCATAAAGGATGACGGAGTGTCGGTAATACTCGCTGAGGAGCTCTACGGAAAGAGCATGGGAGATACCGTATCGCGTGAGACAGATGTGCATGTGATTTATATCGACCCTCTCAACAGGGGAGAGTACGACAAGGACAGCTATCTTTATGGTATGGAGCACAATATAGAGCTTATCAAAGAGGCATTTACTAAATAAAATTGGAGAAAATATGCGGAAAATAATACAGCCATGTGGCTTTCATTGCATAAAAATAAATAACCTTGGAGTGAGCTTTGGAGAGCAGACAGTGCTTGAGGATGTAAATATGCACATACACTGTGGCTCCTTCAATGTCATAATAGGCCAAAACGGTGCCGGAAAATCTACACTCATAAAGGCGATACTCGGTGAGATACCTCACACCGGTACGATTGAGTTCAAGGATACTAAGGACGGACATATGGCTAAGCTTAAAATCGGCTATGTGCCGCAGTCTGTCAATATCGAGAAAAATACACCGGTCAGCGTGTATGACCTCATAGCAAGCTATCAGTACAATTATCCTGTTTTTCTGCCAAAGAGCAAAAAGATAGAGGCAAAGATAAGGGAGACACTCGAGGTATTTGAGGCTGAGGAGCTCATCGACAAGCAGGTGTGCAACCTCTCGGGAGGACAGCTGCAGAGAGTGCTTCTTTCCATGGCAATCATGGACGAGCCGAACTTGCTGCTGTTGGATGAGCCGGTGTCCGGAATAGACCAAAACGGCATGGAGCTTTTCTATAAGACTATGGATTATTTAAAGACTCACTATGACCTTGCAATCATACTGATATCGCACGATTTGGACTATGTGGCAAAGTACGCAGACCATGTTGTGCTGCTTGATAAGACCGTTGCAAAGCAGGGAACTGTGAAGGAAGTCTTCGAGAGCAAGGAATTTGAGAGAATTTTTTACACAGGAGAGGAATCCTGGGTGAGAGAGGAGGAGCACAAATGAATATAACCTCCTGGCTTCAATATGATTTCATGAGAAATGCCCTTATCGCTGTGCTCATCATCACACCGCTTTTTGGCATAATGGGAACCATGATTGTAAACAAAAAGATGGCATACTTTTCAGATGCACTCGGACATTCAGCACTTACCGGAATCGCTGTCGGAGTGGTATGTGGCATGGCAGACACCTCGCTTGCCATGGTGATATTTGCGATAGTGTTTGCACTTCTTTTAAATAAGATAGGCAGTCTGAACACTGCATCGACAGATACCATTATATCGGTATTTTCATCGTGCTCTGTGGCGATAGGTCTTGCGATACTGTCAAAGGGCGGCAATTTCAGCAAATACTCAAGTATACTGGTGGGCGATGTGCTAAGCATCACAAAGACTGAGATAGTTTATCTAATTGTGATTTTTGTGGTCACGATAGTGTTCTGGGTGTTTTGCTTCAATAAGCTCAACGCCATCTGCATACACAGAAGCGTGGCAAAAAGCAAGGGTATCCATGTGCGTCTTCTGGATAATCTGTTTGCGGTGCTTGTAGCACTCATAGTTATGCTATCCATCAAGTGGATAGGTATACTTATAATAAATGCTCTGCTTATATTACCGGCGGCTTCATCAAGGAATATTTCGGAAAATATGCGTGAGTATCATTTCTTTTCAGTGATATTTTCAGTATTTTCCGGTATAGTCGGCCTCGCAGTGTCATACTACACCAATGTGGCAACAGGTCCGATGATAGTGATTATTGCATCGGTAATATATTTTTCGACATTTATATTTGGCAGAAAATTGAAAAAATAACGGCTAAAGCTATAAGCAACAGACGCAAAACAGCCGATACACAATATAAGAGAAAGACTGTTTAGCTATATCAGACGCTATACAGGTTGATAATAGTATAGCGGGAAAGGATTCCCGCACGCACATTACCAGGGAGGGATGAGAGATGTTAGATGCTATTTCAAGTGTAGTTTCAGCAGTAGCGGCGCAGAGTGTCACAGCAAAGGACGAGGCGCAGACAAAGAATACTAATACCGCTTCAAAGAAGCAGGATGCAAAGACGGATAAGTCGGATGCAAAGACTGCAGGCTTCAGCGAGGAGGCAGCTGTATATGAGAAATCAGACAGCAAGGATGATTCAAAGGATACTGCAAAGAGCACAGTAAACCAGAAGATGAGCAAGGCAGACAGAGATGCACTGGTACAGGCACTTAAGGATGATGCCAACGCCAGACAGCAGCAGCTTATCGAGATCGTCAGAAAGTCCATGACGGGACAGGCTTCAACCTGGGACAAGTCACAGGGCTTAAAGAGTCTGTTTGAGAATCTGACTGTAGATGCAGACACAATAGCGCAGGCCAAAAAGGACATCGCAGAGGATGGATACTGGGGAGTTGAGAAGACCTCAGACCGTATTCTTGACTTTGCAAAGGCACTGTCGGGAGGCGACAAGGACAAGGCTGATGAGCTTTTGAATGCATTCAAGAAGGGCTTTTCACAGGCAACAGGAGCCTGGGGAGACAAGCTGCCATCAATTTGCCAGGATACTTATGATGCCGTAGTCAAGAAGTTTGATGACTGGAAGAATGGCACAGAGGACACACAGGTACAGGGCTAGAAGCCGGATGTGTATGTAAAAGTGTCGTGATGGAACGAATATTATATAAGAAATGTGATTTATGAATTATGAAAAGGTGACTGCACGCAGCGTGCAGTCACCTTTTTAGTGCTTGTATAATTTTTTGAGAGGTATATAATAGAAATATAGTATATAAGTATCATTATTCATGTGGAGGAAATATCATGAAATTAGACATGTCAAAGTGGAAAGCACTTAGCATCAAAAATCGTTTAAAGAAAGGCTTCAGACTGACTACATTTGTAGCATCGGCATCGGGGGTTATCGCGGGTATTCTTATGATTCTTGTATCAATGAGATATTCCAGCGCACTAACCTTTTACGGATTTTCACAGGGAGATATAGGAAAGGTTATGGTAACCTTCTCAGAGACACGAAGCGCTACACGAGCTCTTATCGGTTATACAGCTTCTGACACATTAAGTAAGATGTCTGATACACATGATTCTAAAAAGGAATCATTTCAAAAATACTGGAAAGAGCTGCAAAGCTCTATAAAGAAAGATGAGGAGCAGGCTATATATGATGATATAAACAGTAAGCTCGACTCATACTGGAGTCTCGATGATGAAATCGGACAGTTAGGTAGGAATGCTACAGATCCTGAGACACAGAAGGAGGCCGAGGAGAGAGCAGTAGCAGAGCTTGCACCTGCATATGATGATATATATCAGCAGCTTGTTTCCCTTATGGATACAAAGGTAACAGAGGGAGATAATTTAAGCAAGAGATTATCATTAGTATCATATGCCGCATTTGGTATTGTTATTGTTATCATTGTCAGTTCATATTTTATCTCGATGAAAATCGGGGACGAAGTTGCAGTTGGTATTTCTAAACCACTCGATGAGTTAAAACAGAGATTACGTACATTTGCACAGGGTGATCTTGAGGCTCCATTCCCGGCAGTTGATTCACAAGATGAAATTGCTGATATGGTAGGGGTTGCGAAAAACATGGCAGCAGACCTTAAGACTATCATATCTGACTCTGACAAGCTTCTTGGAAAGATGGCAGAAGGAGATTATACAGTTTCATCAGACATGGAAGATAAATATACCGGAGATTTTATTGGACTTCTCATGGCAATGCGTCAGATGAAGACACAGATGAATGATGTTATGTCACATATCAATGAGATATCATCACTTGTTACAGCAGGTTCTAACAACCTTGCTCAGGCAGCACAGGAAATCGCAGAAGGTGCTATGGATCAGTCAGCAGCCATTGAGGAGCTTCAGGCTACATTTGCAGATATCACAGGCGGTGTTGAGAAAACATCTGAGAAGCTCAATGATACATACAGGATTGCACAGGAGTATGCTGAGGAAGCAGATCACAGCCATACAGAGATGCAGGGCATGGTTGATGTTATCGGACGCATCAATGATACATCTAAGCAGATTGAGAATATCATTTCTGAGATTGAGGATATTGCCAGTCAGACAAACCTTCTTTCACTCAATGCAGCTATCGAGGCAGCGCGTGCAGGTGAGGCAGGTAAAGGATTCGCAGTTGTTGCGGGACAAATCAGAAGTCTTTCAGAGCAGAGTGCCAAGGCTGCAGTTGACACACGTCAGCTTATAGAGAGTGCCATTGCGGTATCTAACGAGGGTAATGAAGCTGCAGAGCGCGTAAGTACTTCTATTGAAAAGGTTATCAATGGTATGAAGGAAGTTGCAGATTCTTCTCAAAAACTCAGCGAGATTGCAGAGGAGCAGGCAAAGGCTATGGAGCAGGCAGAGGCTGGCATTAATCAGATATCAGATGTTGTACAGTCAAACTCAGCAAATGCAGAGGAAACATCAGCAACAAGTGAGGAGCTTTCAGCACAGGCGGAGACAATGAACGAGCTGATTAGCAAATTTATATTGGAAAAGAAATAGAAAAATTGTACATACGAGTTTAGAAAAACTTTTTAAAAAAAGCCCCACAAGCATTATTGATATGTGCTGTGAGGCTTTTTGTTGTGGTGCGTTAGAGGGTTACTTTTTAAATCTAGTAAACATGTACTATGTGAACATAGTTTTTTGTGCAATACGTGGAAAATCTGAAAAGTAATGAAAATGAACAATTAATGAGAATATTTAAATTTGCTCTTTTTGGCAGGGTGTGTTATAATCCTTGTATACAAAAAACAGAGGTAATACAATATGGGTAGTAAAAACGATATTTCATTAAAAGCATTAGCCAAGATTAATCTGGGGCTCGATGTTGTGAGGCGCAGAGAGGACGGATATCATGAGGTCCGTATGATTATGCAGACCATTCATCTGTATGACAGGCTTGATATCAAAAGGACAAAGGAGCCGGGCATACAGATACAGACCAATCTGTCTTTTCTCCCTGTAAACGAGAACAATCTCATATACAAGGCTGCAAAGCTTCTGATGGATGAGTTTTCTATAACTGACGGTGTATCAGTGAAGCTGGACAAGCGTATTCCTGTTGCAGCAGGGATGGCGGGGGGCAGTACTGATGCGGCAGCCATGCTTATAGGTGTAAACAGGCTTTTTTCACTGGGACTGACAAAGAGAGAGCTTATGGAAAGAGGTGTGCAGATAGGTGCGGATGTACCATACTGTATTATGAGAGGCACGGCGCTGGCCGAGGGCATAGGAGAGGAGCTTAGTCCGCTTCCACCAATGGTAAAGTGTCCGGTGCTCATTGCAAAGCCGTCCATCTCGGTATCCACCAAGTTTGTGTATCAGAATCTGAAGCTTGATGATACGACTATTCATCCGGATATAGACCGCCTGATAGATGATATAAAGGCTAAGAATCTGCATGATATCGCAGCACATATGGGAAATGTCTTAGAGACTGTGACTATACCAAATTATCCGGTGATAGATGAGATAAAGAAGCATATGCTTTCAAATGGCGCGGTAGGAGCCATGATGAGCGGTAGTGGTCCGACGGTTTTTGGTCTGTTTGACGATGAAGATACTGCAAAGAAAGCGTACAAAGCCATGAGAAGCTCACATCTTGCCAGACAGGTGTATCTGACATCTGTATACAATAATCGCAAATAACGTGATATCCGGATAGCACAGTGGGTGCTTTATAGTTACTTTTTTCTTATATGTGAGAATGATAATACAAGAGATAGGAGAAGTTTGATGACTGATAATTTAACTTTAAATATGGATGCATATCTGCCACTGCGTGATGTGGTGTTTAACACACTTCGTGAGGCAATTTTAAAGGGTGAGCTCAAGCCGGGAGAGAGACTTATGGAGCTGCAGCTTGCGTCAAAGCTTGGAGTCAGCCGTACACCTATACGTGAAGCAATCAGAATGCTTGAGCAGGAGGGGCTTGCAGTCACCATGCCGAGAAAGGGCGCAGAGGTTGCCAAGATGACTCTCAAGGATATGGAGGATGTGCTTGAGGTGAGAGAGGCTCTTGATGAGCTTGCAGCCAAAATAGCCTGTAAGAAAATCAGTGATGAGCAGCTTGCGAATCTAAAAACCATAAAGGACGAGTTTAAGAGGAGCATGGATTCAGGAGATGTGAAAAAGATAGCTGAGGAGGATGTGAAGTTTCACGATGCTATCTATGAGGCAACAAACAATGCGAAGCTTGTATCTATGATGAACAATATCCGTGAGCAGATGTACCGCTACAGAGTGGAGTATTTGAAGGACCCAAAGAATTATCCGATGCTTGTGAAGGAGCATGATGCCATCTACAGGGCGCTTGAGGCAAGAAATATGGAGCTTGTGACTACAGAAATGCATACGCATGTGGCCAATCAGGCGGTTGCTGTGAAGGCTGTGATACAAAAGCAGGATGAAGAGAAGAAATAAAACAGAAATATAACAAGATTATAGCAGACAAAGATAATAAAATACAAAATAATATAACAAAACCAGGGGCTGCCGGTTGCACTGACGTGTGAACGGCGGCCTTTTTTTAGTGGCTTAGTTAGTGGCTTAGATAATAGAAAAAAATAAGTAATCAGGGATATTTGCGGGCTTGTATGGTCATACTATATCAGGGATTTTAAATCTTACGGGATTTATTGGGTATATAGGAGAGTTAAAGATGACCACAAACATAGATGAGAACATAAAAAGCTTCAGGCAGATATATTCTGACTGCTCAGATATCAAGATGCAGGAGATGTATCTGGGGCGTGATGCTTCCATAAAGTGTTTTGTTGCATATATTGAGGTGACATGTGCAGGCTCCGGTATCAATAACAGTGCGTTTGGACGATTTACATCATACCTTGAAGGGATAGACCGGGATCAGGTTAAGGAAGTACTTGACAAAAATCAGGCAGCTCTATCCGAATTTGCACATCTGCACACGGTTAATGAGGCGGCCCAGATGATGCTGACAGGAGACGTGATTTTTTTTGTGGATGGTTATCCGGATGCCTTCAAGCTTCCTGATAAGGGATATCCTGCCCTGTCAATTCAGGAGATTGATTCGGAAAAGGTCATAAGAGGCTCCAATGAGGGGTTTGCTGATTCCATAAAGATAAATACAGCACTTATCAGGCGCAGGTTAAGGAGCACACGCTTAAAGTGTAAAGAGGTGAAAAAGGGACTTCGAGGACACAGCAATGTGGACATACTATATGTGAGAGACCTCGTAAAACCGGGGCTTGTAGAGGATGTGGAAAGGAATCTGGACAGCTATGTGATAGACCATGTGGGAGATTCGGGAGTCATTGAACAGTTTGCCGAGGTGAAATGGTATTCGCCGTTTCCTCAGCTTCAGACCACAAAGCGGCCGGATGTGGCGGTAAATGCTCTCCTAGAAGGGCGGGTGGTAGTGCTGTGCGATAATTCACCGATAGCGATAATACTGCCAACCACCATGAACAATTTTTTAAAAACCGCAGATGATTACTATAACAGAACGATAGCGGCAAGCTTTGCCAGATTGATAAGGTACGTGGCAGCCTTCATGTCATTTACATTGCCGGGGCTTTATCTGGCGGTCACAAATTTTCATACACAGATACTGCCGACACCTCTCATACTGGCATTTTATGAAGCCAGACTCGGCTGCCCGTTTCCGCAGCTCATAGAGGTGCTCATGATGGAGCTGTCCTTTGAGCTGCTTCGCGAAGCCGGCATAAGACTTCCCGGAGCAATGGGAAACACGATAGGCATAGTCGGAGGCCTCATAATCGGACAGGCAGCAGTGGATGCAAATTTAGTAAGCCCTATAGTGGTCATTCTTGTTGCATTCACCGCACTTTGTTCGTTTGCCATACCGAGTGAGGAGTTTGCATTTTCATTTAGGATACTCAAATTCGCTGTAATAATGATGTCGGCATGGCTTGGATATTTTGGATTTTTAATAAGTCTGATGGTGATACTTTTGCATCTCGCAAAGCTTAAAAGCTGTGGTTACCCATACATGATGCCATTTGTGGGCAGCGAGCTGACAGGCGGCGAGGATGAAAAGGACAGTATCATACGATTTCCGCTTCGCAGACTATGGAGGCGGCCTGTATTTGCAAGGGAAAATGAGTGCAGAAAGCTGAAAGGAAATAAGGATGACTAAAAATATGAGCACAAGCTACACATTTGCACAAAACGAAAGCATATCGCCCCGCCAGCTATACAGGCTATACGTCTTTAATCTGCTTGGAGTCGGAACACTGGTGCTTCCAAACAATCTGGCGAAGCTTGGAAAGTATGCTTTTATCTCAATCGCACTCGGAGTTTTCATGGCATGGCTATTTATGTGGATAGTAAGCGAGGTTCGAGAACAGAAGAAAAGTATATATGACAGAAGCTTTGGTAAAACAGCACATGCAAAAATGTTAATTTATGATTTAATTATTGCAATATACGAGCTGTCACAGGCTGCATTTCTTGCATGGATATTTGTAAAGCTGATACGTGACAGCCTTATACCGGATGAATCATTTACAGTTGTACTCCTTGTGATAATGGCGGTATGTGCTTATGCGCTAAGTGGCGGAGTGGAGTGCCGGGCCAGGGTATACGAGGTAGTATTTTTCTTTGTGCTGATACCGCTTGCTGCTATGCTTTTGTTTGCGATATCGGATGTGAGATTTGACTATCTGATGATTAAGGACAGAGTCGGTGTGGACTTTGGCATAGCGGATATATTTGCGGGCGCATACTATGTGTTTGCAGCATCCATTTCCGTGTTCAATATACTGTTTGTAAGGGAGCGCACTGCCTCACAGATACGAGGGAGTGTGAGTAAAGCAATATTCACATATGCAGGCCTTCTTTTTTTATTGTATGCAGTATTGCTTGGAAACTTTGGAAAATATTCACTGTCGGAAATAGAGTTTCCGGCTGTCGTACTGATGAGTGATGTGAAGATAAAAGGCAGCTTCTTCAAGAGGGCAGATGCACTGATGCTGTCGGTGTGGTTTTTCACGCTGTTTTCAGTACTCAATATGAGCCTTTATTATGCGGTTTTAAGATGTGAGAATTTTGCTGAAAATACTGGAAAAATTATATTTACATTTAATAAAAACCGGCATTCCCGTAGCAATAAGCAATTTGGCTCTGACAGACAGAAAAGCCATGACAAGGAAAAGAGCACTATGAGAAGCTGGTGCATCATTTTTGTCATAGCAGTCACAGTGACCTTAGCATATATTCTTGAAAGTGGAGATGAAATCGTGAAAAAATATCTTGGATTTTTAATGTGCATAGCGATACCGGTCATAGTAGTGCTGACGATAGGTCTCATGCTTACCGGCTGTAGTGCAGTGGAGCTTGAGGAGCGTTGCTTTCCGACACTTGCTGCGGTGGATGTTGTAGCTGTAGATACTGACGAAATAACCGATAAAGAAGTAACAGGTAAAGATGTAACTGATTACAAAGAATATGTTAGCCACAGAGATGATTTGGCAAATGAAAATAGCGGATATATAGAGTTCTACTATAACATGGACAAATCCTACGAACCGGAATATGCAGATGATATCAAAACAGCCGTGGACAGCTTCGAGGATCGGCTGTCACAAAAAGCCGATACCAATCATTTGAAGGTGATATTAATAGGAAAAACGCTTAGAAATGATAAAGCAGCTTATTCAGACTTCATGGAATACTGCAAGACATCAAAAAAATTTCCGAGAAACACATATGTGTGCATAGCAGATGATATAAATGATATCTTTGATAACATGGGTGATTATTATGAGCAGAAAATGAATAAGGAGAATCATGAGGATGGTGAACCGATAATTACACTTGGCACCTTGCTGGATGACTATACGAATGAAATTCATGAAACCCGGTAAAATTTTCAAAAATGATGAATAAGTTCGTCAAATAAGGCAATACTTGTTTACATGAGAAAGAAAATAATAATAACAACCATAGCAATAATATCCCTTACGGCAGCGATAGCTGCAAAAAATCATACACCTGCCGCAAACACCAATAGTATAGCGTGTACAGCCGACATGCAAAAATCCATCGCCGGCAAAATCCTGCGTTTTCACGTGCTGGCAAACAGCGACAGCGAAGCAGACCAGAATGTGAAAAAGCAGGTGCGCGATGCAGTAGGGGCTTACATAGAGCCATATCTGCTGGAGTGCGAAAATATCGAAGAAACCAGAGCCACCGTAAATGACCATATGGACGAAATAATAGCGGTATCAAAGGAGACGCTTGCAGCAAACGGTTTTACATATGGCGCATCGGCAGAGCTTACACACACCGATTTCCCGGAAAAGACGTATGGGGACTATACATTTCCTGAGGGAAATTACGAGGCGCTTGAAATAACACTGGGCGATGGAGCCGGTCATAACTGGTGGTGCGTGCTGTATCCAAACATGTGCTTTAGGGGCAGTGTGTACGAGGTGGTGGAGGATGAAGCAAAGGAAAATCTTAAGGAGGTACTCACTCCGGACGAGTATGAGAGCATATTTGACAGTGGAAAATATGAAATAAAACTAAAAATCCTTGATATTTTCAGATAAAACAGTTAGTATATTCATGCTGAAAAAATATATTAAAAGAAAATATGTGATGACAAATTATTAAAGCGTGAATTAATTTAGATATGCTAGAGGATAAGGAGAAAAAAATGACAAAGGATGTAGTAGTATCATTAAAGGGCCTGCAGCTCGCACCGGACCAGCAGTCGGATGCGGTAGAGGTGATTGCCCCGGGAGAGTATTATATAAGAAATAACAAGCACTATGTGCTTTTTGAGGAGATAATGGAGGGTGAGACCCAGACACTCAAAAATATGCTTAAATTCAATGACAATTATCTTGAGTTCACCCGCAAGGGACCTATGAGTGTACATATGATATTTGAGAAGGGAAAGAAAAACCTGACATATTATTATACACCGTTTGGAAGTATCCAGATAGGTATTGATGCCACAAGCATAGAGGTAAAGGAGACTGAGGACGAGATAAGGGCAGAGGTAAAGTATGCACTTGATGTCAACTATGAATTTGTAGGCGACTGTCACATCAATATAGCTGTGAAGAAAAAAGGCGCAGCAGTCAAAATTGCATAAAAGTCTGCCAAGTCTATGTGGGAAAAATATATAAAGCATATAAAAAACAGAGCATGTGAGGATGAAAGCCATCCCACATGCTCTGTTTATGTACATGAAAATTAAATCATGATATTATTTCTGCTTAGCCTTTTTGGCAGCCTCTTTAGCAGCTTTTCTTTCAGCCTTTGCAGCCTCCTCAGCCTTGAGCTGTTCGTTGGCCTTGCTGTAGTTTTCTGCCATTCTTGCACGGAAGCCTTTTTTCTTTTTAGGCTTCTCAAGAGGTCCTCTGATACCGCGGACAGCTGTGATGTAGATACCGCTGACAGAAGCCTTGACCTCTTTCTTTAAAGGAATCTCATCAAAGATCTGCTCGTCTGCGATAAGAGACATGACTCTTGGTCCGACCTTGGCCTTGACTACAGGCAGCTTTGAGCGGCGCATAAGCTTTGGTGTCTGCTCAATAATCTGCTGTGGGAGACCGGCATCCTTTAGCTTCATACGCTTTTTGTCAATGATTAGCATATTGACTGTCTGTGATGCAGCAGCTATCTGTTCGTCCTGTTCTTCCTTTCTTTTTTGTGCTTTTTTACCGAGGATTGTTAATACTATAAATGCTACCACAAGCACTACTGCGATAACAATAAGTACGATTAATGCTGGATTCAAAACGTATCCCTCCTAAAAATTTGCTTATTTAAATTAATTCTATCAAATATGCTAAAAAAAATCAATCTTTATTGCAAGAATAGGTAAAATCGTAGTATAATAGAACTATATTTTGGAAAAGGTCTTTAGAAGACGCAAAGGGGTATTTATTAATGAAGAAAATTGCTCTTTTGGCTGATGGCTGGAGAAGATATGTAACATATTCGTGGGTTGAGGGTATCATGGAAGGCTCTAAAGAGCTGGGACTGGATGTGTGCCTGTATTTTTACAATACCAACGGAACCTGGAGTCAGGATTCAAAGTTTAACAAAGGCGAGTATGCGCTGAACGATTTACCTGATTTAAACAGCTTCGACGGAGTGGTATTTGACTGCACCAATACGACCAACCTGGATGAGATACAGTATATGGTCAGAAAGCTTCAGTCGGTAAATGTGCCGGTAGTGAGTATCGGGTATAAGGTTGATGGGTTTTACTATGTAGGCAACGATAATAAGAGGCTGTTTCGCAAGGTAATGGATCATATGTACTATGCGCATGGCTGCAAAAGCTTTGTGTTTGCAGGTGGTCCGCCGTATCATTATGAGAACAGAATGCGTTTTGAGGCCTTCAAGGAGGCTTTAAGTGATTATGGCATACCACTTACAGCTGATATGTACATGTTTGGTGATTTTGATTATCAGACAGGTGTCAGGTATATGAGTAATTGGCACGAGAGCAAAAAGCCGTTACCGGATGTCTTTTTATGTGCAAATGACAATATAGCAGCAGGACTGTGTGCGACAGCAGAGGTTCTTGGATACAAGGTACCACAGGATTTTAAGGTCACAGGCTTTGACAATCTGGATAAGGCTGCGTATTTTAACCCACAGATTACAACAGTGGATAACAACAGGGGCAATATAGGCAGAAATGCTCTTGAGATATTTAAGGCGCTTTGGAATGGCACGGGCGATGCTTCTGATAAATACCTTGATTCTGAGTTTATCCCGGCTGAGAGCTGCGGATGCCCTAATACCGGCAGAGTGGATTATCGTAATTACATAAAGAATATTATCAAAGGCTCCGTTGCAAGAGAGCAGGAGGAGGATGCAGTAATGATCCTCCAGAAAGAGCTCGAGGAGTGCAATGAATACTATGATTTGTTTGAGAGATACTCTGACTATATACAGAGCATGAAGTGTGACGGAGTGTATGTGGTCGGTGTTTCTGATCTGGCAGCTGCAAGGAACAATGCACACTTTAGGAAGCATGGCTATGATATTGACGACGAGGTTGTACTCTATGCGGATGACAAGGACAATGGAAAGCTTGAGTTTAAGAGTGTAAATGACCTTATGCAGTACATGCAGAGTGTAGATAAAAACACCTGCTATATGTATTGCTCGCTGCATTTCAGGGACGAGATAGTGGGCTATGTAATACTCAGGAATCCTGAGTTTTTGTACGACCATCCTGAGCAGTTTGATATACAGTCTGCCCTGCTTAAGAGGCTTGAGAATCTTTTTAAGCAAAAGGTACTTGAGAATACAAATAATGAGCTTAAGAATCTCTACAACCATGATGCGCTCACAGGCCTATACAATCGTGTGGCATGCAATGAGATGGTCATTCCTATGTTTGCTGAGCTTGAAGCTCAAAATGTCGGCTGCACCATAGTATTTCTCGATGTGGATGATTTCAAGGACATAAATGATACCTACGGACACCAGTACGGTGACGAGCTTTTAAAGACTGTGGCGAGGGTGCTTGATGAGCAAAAGCCTGAGGGAAGTATGGTATATAGATTCGGTGGAGATGAATTTATCGTGTTTATCCCTGGGGACAGACATGACACTGCTGAGAAGTATATAAAGCGCGTGTATGATATCATGGAGCAGCACAGCCTGTTTATCAGTCACGGCATCATATATACGAAGCCGGGCAGTGGTAAGAGCTTTGACGATTATCTCGTAAGTGCTGACACCAAGATGTATCAGCTTAAGCAGCAGCGCAAGCAGAAAAAGGATAGCAATTTCTTAAAGGGAGTGGATATTTCATCCGTTCCTATGATGGTTGACAATAATATACAAATAATGGACAGGGAAGGTCATGTGTGCAGGGTATTTGATTTTTTAAAGCTGAATAATGTAAATTCAGTCCGTCTGCGCATATGGAATGAGCCTGATAAGGTGCCGGAGTCTAAGGGGTATTGCAGTCTTACATATGTTCTCGAGATGGCTCATGTCATTAAAAAATACAAAATGCATTTTCTGCTGGATTTTCATTATTCAGATTACTGGGCAGATCCGGGACAGCAGAATAAGCCTGATGCGTGGAAGAATTTAAGCTTTGATGAGCTGAAGGAGGCAGTGCACAAGTACACATATGATGTGCTATACAGATTAAAAATCATGGATTGTGCGCCGGATATGGTTCAGATTGGCAATGAAATAAGGAGTGGTATGCTGTTTCCGGATGGTGCAGTGCCACAGTACAGGCAGCTTGCTGCGCTTGTAAATGAGGGAATCAGAGCTGTCAGGGAACTGCTCCCGGAGACAAAGGTCATGATTCATCTGGATCAGGGAGGCAGATATAACTGTATTATGCCTTGGTTTGATTCTATGTTTAATGCGGGCATGCTGCCGATTGACGCGATTGGCCTTTCCTTTTATTCGTTCTGGCATGGTACCTTCATGGATTTGAAGGATACTATGAGCAGGCTCATAAAATTATATAATCTGCCGGTTTATATTGTGGAGACAGCTCATCCGTGGAGGCATTGCAAGGGAGATCATATCTCGAAGGAACTCATGGAGACTGCAGGCCTTGATGCAGGCAGTGCAGAGCAGAAGAAGTCTCTTGAAATAATCATGCAGATAGCAGCAGAGGTGTCAAAGGATACCGGAAAGACAGGTGTATACTACTGGGAGCCTGTCGGTGTGCCTGGTAAAGGCATGGGAACCTGGTTTGAGAATATGGGCATGTTTGACGAGCATGGCAGGGCTTTGCCGGGCTGGGATGCAATCAGGGACTTTGATCCGAAAAATCCGCCGATTAAAGAGCTTGATAAGTATATTGAATCACTTTATGAGTATGAAGAAACACCGGAGGTGGAGGATTTCATGAAGCTTCTTATGATTCATGGAAATCTAATCTCAAATCCTGAATTTAAGGATGGATTTAATAATTGGCAGATTGAGACAAGCCTCGAAGAAAGACAGTATACACTGGGTAAGGATGGAGTGTTTATCTCTTCAGATGCCAATTTTGACTATTCGATAAGCCAGACGGTGGATATTGAATATACCGGTGAGTATATAGCAGCGGTTGACTATAGAGGAACCAATACAACAGGTGTCGAGGTCGAGCTGTTTATGGATGTGGAGGATGAAAGCGGCGTTCATACATATACAAGCGACATTTTCCCGGATGATATCAGGTTTGTGACACATCTGCTTAAGCCGGTAAGGCTGCAAAAGAATGCCAGGGTGACAGTAGGGCTTAGGATGCATACTCCTCCGGTGTTTGCAAAGATAAAGAAAATTTCACTCGTTGTAATTTAACCTGATATGTGATATTGTAGACAGGTATAGTGTTTTGCGGATGCGTTTTTGCCGTGGCAGGGCATTGTACTTATAAATAACATGACTTACAGATTTCAGGAGGATTCCAATGAGTGAGAAGAAGAATACAGGTAAGAAGGCAGTCATAGCAGTGATTGTGATTGCACTTATCGTGGTAATTATTGCGCTTGCTGTTGTGATAAGCGGCAAGAGCAAAAAGGGTGGCTCAAAGAGCGCAACAGAGGCAGGCACCGAGGCCGGCAGCGAGACGATGCGAAGCGGACAGTTTGACATAGACTACGCAAAGCAGGTTACAAAGCTTGCAGACTATTCAGGTGTTGCAATTACTGTCTCAAACGATTATGAGATAAACGATACAGCAAAGCAGACATATCTGACCAATGTGCTTCAGTCATATGGTGCAGATGCGTACAAGCAGGTTACAGATCGTGATACAGTTGCAGATGGCGATTATGTCAAGGTTGATTACACAGGATATAAGGATGGCAAAGCATTTGATGGTGGTTCTGCTACAGATGTGATGCTTGATGTGACAAACAACAGCCAGGTCGGCGGTTCATCATTTATCGATGGATTTACAAAGCCTTTAATCGGAGCCAAGGTGGGTGACAAGGTTAAGGGTGACGTGACATTCCCTGAGGATTATGGCAACGATGACCTAAACGGACAGACAGTTACATTTGAGTATACAGTAAAGGGCATTTACTCAGCAGATCCTGTTGCACTTGCTGATATGACAGACGAGCAGGTCAACACAGTGTTTGGAAAGGCCGGAGTGACAACAAATGCCCAGCTTACCACACAGATTGAGAAAGATTTGAAGCAGCAGCTCTACAGCGCTGAGGTGGACAAGATAAAGAGCTACATGATTGAAAACAGCACAGTCGAGATTCCTGATGAGTATCTACAGGCCAGACTCAATGAATATATTGCTTCATTTACCAAAGAAAATGTCAAGGATGGACAGACACTTAAGAAATATTTAAAGTCCAACTACAACATGACAGTGGATCAGGCCACAGAGAAGTGGAAGGAGAATCTGACAGACCAGATAAAGACAGAGTTCATCTTTGGGCTTATCGCTGAGAAGGAAAATATCAAGATGGATGATGATGCCTTCAACAGCTATGTGGATTACATCGTATCAGCCAGCAATGGCCAGTTCAGCAAGGCTTCTGAGGTATACAAGTATTTTGGAAGCGGACACAAGGATGAGGGAAAGACATACCTTAAGAACCAGTACCTTGTAAACAAGGCTATTGATACAGTCACAGAGAAAGCAAATGTGACATTTGAGGATGGCAGTGCAGCGCCGGATACTTCAAGTGGCAGCGCGGATGCCGAATAATAACGATAAATATGCTGTCTGTGGTGATGCGCAGGTAGCTTAAATGGAGGATTAGATAATGGAACTTACAAACATACGCGAGATTTTCCGCAACAAGGACAAATTCGCTGACAAAGAGGTGACTATCGGAGGATGGGTCAGAAGCAATCGTAATTCAAAGAATTTTGGATTTATCGTGGTAAACGATGGTACATTTTTTGAGCCAATCCAGGTTGTATACGGAAATGGCTTAGACAACTATGATGAGGTTGGCAAGATCAATGTCGGAGCTGCAATTATCGTAAGAGGTACACTTGTGCTTACTCCGGATGCAAAGCAGCCATTTGAGATTCAGGCCGCAGAGGTGACTGTTGAGGGGGCATCCACACCGGATTATCCTCTGCAGAAGAAGAGACATACATTTGAGTATCTTCGTACAATCTCACACTTAAGACCTCGTACAAATACTTTTGAGGCAGTTTTCAGGGTGCGCTCACTCTGCGCATATGCTATTCACAAATTCTTCCAGGAGAGGGATTTTGTGTACGTGCACACACCGCTTATCACAGGAAGTGACTGTGAGGGTGCAGGAGAGATGTTCCAGGTGACCACACTTGATTTGAACAATCTCCCTATGACAGAGGAAGGAAAGGTGGATTTCTCAAAGGATTTCTTTAATAAGCCTACCAACCTTACTGTTTCAGGACAGTTAAACGGCGAGACATATGCTATGGCATTCAAGAATATCTACACCTTCGGACCTACCTTCCGTGCGGAGAATTCAAACACCACACGTCATGCGGCAGAGTTCTGGATGATTGAGCCTGAGATTGCTTTTGCAGACCTTGAGGATGATATGATGCTTGCAGAGAGCATGCTCAAGTATGTTATCAACTATGTGCTTGAAAATGCACCTGAGGAGATGGCATTTTTCAACAATTTCGTGGACAAGGGGCTGCTTGACAGATTAAGAAATGTTGTTGAAAATGATTTTGCCCGTGTGACATACACAGAGGCTATCGACATCCTTTCAAAGCACAATGACAAGTTTGATTACAAGGTATCATGGGGCTGTGATTTACAGACAGAGCATGAGAGATACCTTACAGAGCAGATTTACAAGCGCCCTGTATTTGTCACAGATTATCCGAAGGAGATAAAGGCCTTTTACATGAAGCTGAATGACGACGGAAAGACCGTTGCAGCAGTTGACTGTCTCGTGCCGGGAATCGGAGAAATCATCGGTGGAAGCCAGAGAGAGGATGACTATGACAAGCTTCTTGCCAGAATAAATGAGCTTGGACTTTCAGAGGATGACTACAAGTTCTACCTTGACTTAAGAAAATACGGCTCTGCAAGACACGCAGGCTTTGGATTGGGCTTTGAGAGATGCGTAATGTATCTTACCGGCATGGGCAATATCCGTGACGTTATCCCATTCCCTAGAACAGTTAATAACTGTGAGCTGTAATCACGAATGAATTTCATACATGAATAATTACCGCCCTTTGCACATATATATGATGTGTGGAGGGCGTTTTTATGTGGAGAAAAATCAAAGGTCCTGTGATAACAATATGTATTATGCATCTTACGGCGCTTTTGTGCCTTATCATACTTTCTATAGTACAGTGCTTTGTCGACATGGCGGAGTGGATAAAGTTTGCACTTGCCATGGCGGTCAATATAGTGGTGGGGTTTGTGTGCGGATTTTTGCTCAAATGCTGCTTTCACCGCAGACGTTTTATCAGGGTGACGGTCGTAGCATACTGGATAACGTATGTGATAGCAACAGTGGTCATAGATATAGGTGAATCAAAAAATATATTCGAGCTTTTGATAATACTCCTTCTGGTAATGTTTTCAGCGCTTGTTTTTCGCTAAAAAAGGACTTTTCATATTGATAATGCTGTGATATAATGTTGAAAGCAAATATGATGTGTCAATGAGACATCGTTAAATGAAAAGGAGATAAAAATGAAACACGTAAAGACATTAAATACAAGAAAATTACAGAACACTGTTAAAAAGGGCGGATGTGGCGAGTGCCAGACATCATGCCAGTCAGCTTGCAAGACATCTTGTACAGTTGGAAACCAGACTTGTGAGCAGTACAAATAGTCATAGGTGAAGCGGATTTAAAGAGTGTGCGCTGATAGGTGCACACTCTTTTCGCAGTGGTAATTTTAAAATGTGTATAGAAAGAGAGGAATATTGTAGTGGTTCATCAGTACAAGAACAACGGCTATAATATTGTCTTAGATGTCAACAGTGGCGCAATCCATGTGGTGGATGATGTCACATATGACGTTATTGAGCTGTTTGAGGACAACTCAGCTAAGGAGATTATTGAAAAGCTTGTGGACAGGTATCCACAGACGGAGATAGAAGAAGCAATACAGGAAGTAAATGAGCTTAAGGATAATGAAGAGCTCTTCACAGAAGATACATACAAAGAACGTATCATAGATTTCAAGAAGCGCCAGACAGTTGTAAAGGCACTTTGCCTTCACATAGCGCACGACTGCAACCTTGCCTGCAGATATTGTTTTGCAGAGGAGGGCGAGTATCACGGCAGACGAGCTCTCATGAGCTACGAGACAGGAAAACAGGCACTTGATTTCCTGATTGCCAATTCAGGCAGCAGAAGAAACTTAGAGGTAGACTTCTTTGGAGGAGAGCCTCTCATGAACTGGGATGTGGTGAAGCAGCTTGTGGCATATGGAAGAGAGCAGGAGAAGCTTCATGACAAGCATTTCAGGTTCACACTCACCACAAACGGTGTGCTCTTAAATGACGAGATTATGGAGTTCGCCAACAAAGAGATGGATAATGTAGTTCTTAGTATAGACGGACGCAAGGAGGTTCATGACCGTATGAGACCTTTCAGAAAGGGTGCCGGCAGTTATGACCTTATTGTTCCGAAATTCCAGAAGTTTGCAGAGAGCAGACATCAGGACAAGTACTATGTGAGAGGTACATACACACATTTCAATACTGATTTTTCAAAGGATGTGCTTCATCTGGCTGATTTAGGCTTCAAACAGATTTCGGTTGAGCCTGTGGTGGCACAGCCTACAGATGAGTATGCACTTAAGGAATCTGATTTACCTGTGCTCTTTGATGAGTACGACAGACTTGCAGCAGAGATGGTAAAGAGAAACAAGGCAGGAAACGGCTTCAATTTCTTCCATTTTATGATAGATTTAGAGGGAGGACCTTGTGTATATAAGCGTCTTTCCGGTTGTGGCTCAGGAACTGAGTACCTGGCAGTGACTCCATGGGGAGATTTATATCCATGCCACCAGTTTGTGGGCAATGAGGACTTCCTTATGGGTAATGTCTGGGATGGCATCAAGGCCACTGACATCCAGGATGAGTTTAAGTGCTGTAATGTTTATGCCAAGGAAAAATGTCGCAACTGTTTTGCCAGATTCTATTGCAGCGGTGGCTGTGCCGCCAACTCATACAACTTCCACGGCACAATCACTGATGCCTATGATTTAGGCTGCGAGCTGCAGAAGAAGCGTATAGAGTGCGCTATCATGATTAAGGCAGCAGAGGCTGATATGGCAGATGATGCACAATAATTTGAATTTGTCACGGGAAACGGATAGCGGTATTTGTGACCCGTGTGCGAATATATTTGCCATCTGTATACCTATATGGATGGTAGCAAAATGACAGGAAGGTATAAGAAAATGAAAAAAGGAAAGAGTTGGGTGATTATCCTTGTGGCAGTCATTTGTATCGGCTTGCTGGGCTGGTATTCCACTGCAGTAATCACCGACACAAAGCAAAAGCAGGAGGCAACTGCTAATGGTGAGAGCACCAAGGATAAGGATTATCAGAATATCAAGCTTGGTCTCGACCTCTCAGGTGGTGTTTCAATCACCTACCATATCAAGGACAAGAATCCTTCAGACAAGGACGTAAATGATACTATCGCAAAGCTCGAGGAGCGTGCGGAAAGCTACACAACAGAGTACTCTGTATACAAGAGCGGGGATGACCGTATCACTGTAGAGATTCCGGGTGTTGACGACCCTAACAAGGTACTCGAGGATCTTGGAAGTCCGGGATCACTGTACTTCATCGCCCAGTATGACAGTGACGGAAATGCCAACTATACACAGGACACATCGGTTGAGGGAGGCTACAAGCTCAACTATGATATTGACACCTTAAAGGCCAATGGTTCAGTCATCCTCGATGGTAACGATGTAAAGGATGCAAGCGCCCAGTATGACCAGTCATCATCTACATCAACCAAGGAGCCTGTTGTTTCATTAAAGCTCAAGGATAAGGCTATTGACACATGGGCAGATGCCACAAAGAAGGCAAAGGATGCAGGACAGTCAATCGGTATATACTATGATGATCATTTCATCAGCGTTCCTACAGTAAGCGCCGTTATCTCAGATGGTAACTGTGTAATCAACGGAATGAAGGATTACGACGAGGCAACAAGCCTTGCAACATTTATCCGTGTCGGAGCCATCAACCTTCAGCTCGAGGAGTTAGAGTCAAATGTTGTTGGCGCACAGCTCGGTGGAACAGCGCTCACAAATGCAGTAAAGGCTGCAATTATCGGAATTATCTTAATCATGATATTCATGATTGTGCTCTATGGTATACTCGGTGTGGTTGCATCTATCGGACTTGCACTCTACTCAATGCTTACAGTACTGTTTATTTACTGGTTTGAGATTACACTTACACTGCCGGGTATCGCGGGTATCATCCTTGGTATCGGTATGGCAGTAGATGCAAACGTTATCGTATTTGCCCGTATCCGTGAGGAAATCGCAGGTGGCAAATCAGTGCTTGCTGCAGTAAATGAGGGCTACAAGAAGGCTCTTTCAGCCATCCTCGATGGACAGGTTACTACATTTATCGCAGCACTTGTGCTTATGGTGCTCGGTTCAGGTACAGTAAAGGGCTTTGCATACACACTTATGATTTCGATTATTCTGTCACTGTTTACAGCTCTTTTTATCGCAAAATACCTTACAAGAGCATTTTACGGTGTCGGTGTCAGAGCTGAGAAGTTCTACGGCAAGGCAAAGAAGAGAAAGGTTATCAGATTTGTACAGAACAGAGTTAAATACTTTGTTATCTCAGGTGTAGTTATACTTGCAGGTATCGGCGGCATGATTTATTTCGGTGCTACAAGCGGCAATGCATTAAACTACAGTCTTGAGTTTGTAGGTGGTACATCAACCACTGCAGACTTTGGCAAGGATTATACAGCCGCAGAGGTTGAGAAGGACATCGTGCCTTCAGTATCAAAGCTCCTTGGCAATAGTGCAGTGCAGGTTACTACAGTCCAGGGCAGCCATGATGTCACATTAAAGACACGTACACTTTCACTCGATGAGAGACAGGATCTCGCAGCTCTTCTTGAGAAGGATTTCAATGTTGATGCATCAACTATAGAGACTCAGAGTATCAGCTCAACAATCAGTGGAGAGATGAGAACAAACGCTGTAAAGGCAGTTATTATTTCATGTATTTTCATGCTGTTATATATCTGGTTCAGATTCAAGGACATCAGATTTGCTTCAAGTGCTATCCTTGCGCTGGTACATGATGTGCTTGTTGTAGTCACAGCATATGCACTTATCAGAATCTCAGTCGGCAGTACGTTTATCGCATGTATACTTACAATCGTAGGTTACTCAGTCAACGATACAATCGTTATCTTTGACCGTATCCGTGAGAACCTTCACGGTATCAAGAAGTACTCAGCAGATGAGCTTGCTGATATAGCAAACGAGTCCCTTACACAGACACTTTCACGAAGCATCAATACTTCGCTTACTACATTTGTTATGGTATTGTTACTCTTTATCTTTGGTCATACATCAATCAGAGAGTTCTCATTACCACTCATGGTAGGTGTGCTTTGCGGAACATATTCTTCAATCTGCATCGCTACAGAGCTGTGGTATGTGATGAAGCTTTATCTGGGCAAGAGCGCCATCAAAAAGCAGGCGGCTGCACCGGCTAAGGTTTCTAAAAAAGCTAAGAATTAATAATTAATTTATGGCCCGGCCTTTAAAGGCTGGGCTATTGTTTTTTGTGGACTTATTAATATATGCAGATATGTTTATATATTTATAAATTTATGTGCGGAGTAATAGAATGGAGCATTATTTATATGAAAATTTTTCTGATTTATCTGCTTCTTATGAATATAGCAGGCTTTGCTGCGATGGGAATTGACAAGTGTAAGGCCAGGGCACACGCATGGCGCATCCCGGAGAAGACATTATTTGGGCTCAGCCTGCTGGGTGGAAGCGCCGGTACCTGGGCTGGGATGTATGCCTTCAGGCACAAGACAAAGCATTGGTATTTTGTAAAGGGGATGCCGCTTATTTTCTTTATCCATGTGGTTATTGCATGTGTTATCTACAGGAATTTCTATTAGAAATTTCTATTAGAAATTTAATTATACTAGGTAACAAAATACTTAATGTAGGTAAAAAGTAACAAAAAATGTAGCATATAAGTACATAATTGTGTATAATAGATAACAGATAACAGGTACAAAACCACTACACAACTATCAAGGAGGGCAAAATAATGTGGGCATATGAAAGTGTATTTTATCAGATTTATCCGTTAGGCTTATGTGGAGCACCATTTGAGAATGATGGTGTTTTGGAGCACAGAATTTTGAAAGTGAATGACTGGATACCTCATATCAAAAAGCTTGGGGCAGATGCAATCTATTTTTCACCGGTGTTTGAATCTGATACACACGGATATAATACAAGGGATTATACAAAAATAGACACAAGGCTTGGCACAAACGAGGACTTCGCACAGGTTTGTGACAATCTGCACAAGGACGGCATAAAGGTAGTGCTGGATGGTGTGTTCAATCATGTGGGAAGAGGCTTCTGGGCATTTCAGGATGTGCTTAAAAACAGAGAAAGCTCACCATATGTAAACTGGTTTGACCGTATAGCGTTCGATGGCAATTCAAACTATAATGATGGATTGTGGTACGAGGGCTGGGAAGGAAACTATGATCTGGTCAAGCTTAATCTGAGAAATGAGGATGTAATCCAGCATATCTTTTCAGCGATAAAGGGCTGGGTAGACGAGTTTGATATAGACGGGCTGAGACTTGATGTGGCATACTGCCTCGACCATGATTTCATCAGAAGACTAAGGGAGTTCTGCGACTCACTAAAGCCGGATTTCTTCCTGGTGGGAGAGACACTGCATGGTGACTACAACCAGATTATGAATGATGCAATGCTTCACTCGGTGACGAACTATGAGTGCTATAAGGGTCTGTACTCGAGCTTTAATTCCATGAATATGTTTGAGATAAATCATTCGCTTCTCAGACAGTTCGGACCGGAGCAGTGGACTCTCTACAAGGGTAAGCACCTCCTGTCATTTGTGGACAATCATGATGTGACAAGAGTGGCAAGCATACTGACCAATGAAAAGCATCTGCCACTAATCTATGCACTTGCATTTGGTATGCCGGGCATCCCTTGTGTGTACTATGGCAGTGAGTGGGGAGAGAAGGCAAAAAAAGAAGACGGTGACCCGGCTCTGAGGGCATGCTTTGAAGCGCCACAGTACAATGAACTGACTGAGTGGATTTCAAAGCTCGCAGAGGCAAAGAAGCAGTCAAAGGCACTCTGCTACGGTAATTTCTATTCGGTTGTGCTCACAAACGGCCAGTGCGTTTTCGGTCGTGAATGTGATGGCGAAAAGGTATTCGTGTGCATCAATGCCGCAGACCAGTCGTTTTTCGCTGGCTTTGATATGGGAAAGGGTGATGCCACAGACCTGATTACAGGTGAGCAGGTTACATTAAACGGTGGCCTTGAGCTGCCACCTTACAGTGCATACTTTTTGAGATAACATTTGTATGGACAATAAAAGAAATAATAGAAGAAAAAATGAAAGAAAAGAGCTCATATGTGCTGCCACAGCCGTAGTGGTACTTTACACAGCTATGGAGTCGATAGGCATCACATGCCCCATTAAGTTTATCACCGGAATATCATGTGCAGGCTGTGGCATGTCGAGGGCATGGATGGCATTTTTACAGCTTGATATAGCAAAGGCATTTGCATACCATCCGCTTTTTTGGCTTGTGCCTATTGCGGTAATAGTGCTTTTGTGTAAATCTAAAATAAATATTAAAATTTATAAAATAATTATATTTACAATCATCATTATGTTTGCTATAGTTTATATATGCAGATTGATATGGTCAGGCGATGATGTAGTGGTTTTTGAGCCGCAAAACAATATCCTGTTTCGTATCATCCGTGTAATAAAAAGCAAATAAAAAAGGAGAAAGAAGATGTTTTGCGAGAAATGTGGAAAAGAAATTCCTGATTCAACAAAATTTTGTCCATACTGTGGAGCACCTGTTTCCAAGGCACAGGATTTTGTCAACAAAGCAGGAGAGGCCTTCAATGCAGCAGAGCAGGAGCTTGGAAGTGCATTTGATGAGGTAAAGCAGTCCTTCACAGGAAACAGTGCAAACCAGCAGAATGCAGGTGGACAGTACAATGGAAGCTACCAGAACAACGGAGCCGGACAGTACAACGCAGGCTACCAGAATAACGGAGCCGGACAGTACAATACAGGCTACCAGAACAATGGTGGTCAGACTCCTCCGCCATACAGGGGAGAGAAGTTAAAGGATGACAGAGGTCTTGCCTCATACATCATTCTGTCTATTATTACATGTGGTATTTATGGATATTATTTCATCTACAAGATGGCTCATGATGTCAATGTAGCATGTGATGGAGATGGCGAGAATACATCAGGTCTCGTAGCATTTATCCTGCTTTCAATGATTACATGCGGTATTTATGCATGGTACTGGTACTATAAGCTGGGCAACAGACTGGCAAATAATGCAGGCAGATACGGACTTAGCATTCAGGAGAATGGAACCACTGTTTTGATGTGGTGCATATTTGGTACACTTATCTGTGGAATCGGACCATTCATCGCTATGCACATCCTTATCAAGAACTCAAATATGATCTGCAATGCTTACAATAGGACACATGGACTTATGTAATTTGAGTTTTGATTTAATTTAATTAAATAATTTGATTATATTATTTCTAAGGCGGGAGGCAGTTTGCATTAAGCAGACTGTCTCCTTAAATTTTGTATATTAAATTAAACGGTAAATATTATTGAAAAAGGTCATTCAGACATTGACAAAAATTTGTCAAAGTGTTACTATTTTTTTATAAATTACGACAGAAATGTCAGTTATACATAGGTTTTTTAAGGAGGATTTATACAATGAGCGAGTTCAAAAATTTAACACTTGACGTAGCAGATCAGATTGCAGTACTTGCAATTTCAAGACCGGCTGCTCTTAATGCATTAAACAGTGAGACTCTTGATGAGTTAAATGTAGCATTAACAGAGATAGAGGCAAGAGACGATGTTAAGGTGCTTATCCTTACAGGTGGTCCTGACAAGAAGGGCAACGAGTTCAAGTCATTCGTAGCAGGAGCAGACATCTCAGAGATGGTTAATTTCACAGCACCACAGGCAAGAGCATTCGGAATCAAGGCTTCAGAGCCATTCTTCAAGCTCATGAATATGCGTCAGGTAACAATCGCAGCTGTCAATGGATTCGCACTCGGTGGAGGATGCGAGATTTCTATGGCATGTGATATCAGAATCGCTTCTGAGAACGCAATTTTCGGACAGCCTGAGACAGGACTTGGAATCATCCCTGGCTTTGGCGGTACACAGAGACTTGCTCGTTTAGTAGGAATGGGACGTGCTAAGGAAATGATCTTCACATGCGACAATGTAGACGCTGCAGAAGCATACCGCATCGGTCTCGTTAATAAGGTAGTAGCAAAAGAGGAGCTTATGCCAACAGCTAAGGCTATGGCTGCAAAGATCATCTCTAAGGGAAGCTACGCAATCTCAGTTGCAAAGGCTGCTATCAACAACGGATATGATATGGATATCAAGAACGCTGTTGAGATGGAAGCAAACCTCTTTGGTGTTGTAAATGATACAAACGACAAGAAAGAGGGAATGGGAGCATTCCTTGAGAAGAGAGCTGCAAACCTCACAGATTTCTAAATTATGATTTGAATTATTTATTGTATATGAATTAAAATAGCCGGTGTGTTAAGCACCGGCTATTTTATATGAATCAGATTAGATTATTACTCTCACGATAAACATAGTATCAGATACACTGTACTGGCATTTGCCGCCCAGTCTCTCAGCAGTCTGTCTGATGCTTTTTGTACCAAGCCCATGCCCTCTTTCTGTTGCAACGGGCATATCGTTTATGAGCTAAGGCCTTGTCGTTTTCATTGTTTTCGATGAAGGCAGCTATATTATTCAGAAAGTGCCTCATATCGTGACGCAGCAGAGAAACATTTTTTACCCCTTAAGTCATTTTGACTTTATTATATAATCTTTTTTGTAAAGCGTAAACAACAGTCTTGAAAAAAGAACGAAACGTATCTATAATTAGAGTACTGTTCACATGGCAGTGTTAATATATAATTATAGATTTACAAGAGGAAAAAATGAAGTCAAGAGCAACACAGACCAAAGAACTGGATATGGTGAACGGACCACTCGCAAGGAAGATACTGATTTACTCCATACCGCTCATGTTCTCAAACCTGCTTCAGGTATTTTTCAATATGACGGATGTGGCAGTGGTGGGAAAATTTGCAGGTGCAAGAGCACTCGGCTCGGTCGGTTCCACGACGATCATCATCACACTCACAACAGGCATACTGCTTGGCATGGGAGGAGGTGTCAATGCTGTCACGGCACTGCACATGGGAGCAGAGGACTATCAGAGGGTGCATAAGACCGTCCACACATCGGTCATTCTGTGCTTTATAGCGGGACTTTTACTGTTAGTGACAGGCCTGGCTTTTTCAAAGCCACTGCTTGAAGTGATGAATACAAAGCCTGAGCTTATAGACGGTGCTACAGCATATCTGATGATATATCTGTGCGGTTCGCCGGCGCTTGCGCTTTATAATTTCGGCAACGGTGTGCTGAGCGCAGTGGGAGATACAAAGAGGCCTCTTATATACCTGAGTATCTCAGGTATTATCAATATAGTGCTCAACCTGTTCTTTGTAATAGTATGCAGACTGGGTGTGATAGGAGTAGCCATCGCAAGCATCATAGCACAGTACATCTCAGCGACTCTCATCATCAGGTTTCTACTGAAGACATACGGTAGCTACGGCCTGCGCATGAAGGATATAGCGATTGACAGGGATGCAGCTGCAGCAGTGCTTCGGATTGGAGTGCCGGCTGCGATACAGTACTCGCTCTTTGCCATAGCCAATATATGTATCCAGACATCCATCAATTCCTTCAGCCATGTGGTCGTGGAGGGCAATTCAGCCGCCACCAATGCGGATTCGCTTATCTATGACATGATGGCGGCATTTTACACCGCATGCACCAGCTTCATAGCGCAGAATCTGGGCGCGAGGAAAAAGGAAAGGGTGCTTAGGACATTTTTCATCACCCTGGCATACTCGTTTCTGATGGGACTGGTGCTTGGAGTGGCATTGTTTATATTCCAAAGACCGTTCCTTTTGCTCTTTACGAGTGATGATGCCGTGATACACTATGGACAGATCAGAATCGGTGTGATGGCATTCGTCTACTGTGTATCAGCCTTCATGGACAATGCCACAGCCGCCGCCAGGGGCATCGGAAAAAGCGTCATGCCAACCATCATAGTTGTCATGGGCTCTGTCGTATTCAGGATTATATGGCTGCTCACAGTGTTTGCGTATTTTAAGACACTGCAGTCCTTATACCTCATATACGTCATTTCGTGGACGCTCACCGCAATCGCCGGCAATATATACTTTGCATACCACTACAGGAGAATTTAGCGGATAGCTATAATAAAACTGAATAGTAAGCGATAAGAACAGTCAGACATATGTGAGAGATGTGCCCGGCTGTTTTTGCGGTTTCGCGGCTGTCTCTCTTTTATAATAGGATAATAGGAATTTGCCTGATATTTTTATTGCCCTTTTGCGGTTTTAATGCTACAATCAAGCCAAAGCATTATATTTCTGTTGAGCGACACCACAGTACACATTTTTATCGGTGCGTATCACTTTGAAGAGGGTAGAACCACTTAGTATTTTTCGACAAAGACATGGAAATTTTCAATGCTTTAAGTTACCTATCAATAGCAGGGAAAATGGATATGTCGATTGAGAAACATTATGTGAATGAAGCTGACTGGGGTTGTTGATGCTTTATATTGACAAGAAATTTTGTATCATGCGATATTCTATTCTTCCTGCTTACACAACTAAACAGGAGGAGAATAATGTCGGGAGAGACAAAAGAGGTTTTTGGCAGTAATTATGGCCAAAACGATGTAATCATCAACGGATTGATTGACAAAATGACGCTGTTTGATGACAATCTGATGAGTCTTGTATTCGGGCAGAATATCGAGACAACGGAGTTACTGCTTCGCGTAATAATGGAGCGTGATATTAAGGTTATAGACGTCCGGGGGCAGGATGAATTAAAAAATCCAGTGATTGGTGGGAGATGTATTACCTTGGATGTGCATGCAACAGATGTCGATGGCAGACATATTGATATCGAGGTGCAGATTAATGCTGAGGGATCGCATGTCAAAAGAGCCAGATATCACAGCAGTATGATGGATGCGAGGATGCTGGAGGAAGGACAGGAGTTTAAGGAGATTAAGGATTCATACGTGATTTTTATTTATGATCACGATAAGTTCAGAAAAGGACTGCCATGTTATCACATTCAAAGGCGTGTTGATGAAACGGGTGAAGCCTTTGGAGATGGTTCGCATATTATCTATGTAAATGGAAGGTATGAAGGTAATGATGATATAGGTCGGATGATGAGAGATTTTCATCAGTGCAGGCCGGAGCAGATAAAAAGTGAGACATTGTCAAAAGCGGTGGCTTATTACAAAGAAAAGGAAGGACGTGGTGCTATGAGTGAAGCTGTAAGAAAGTACGCAATGGAATATGCAAAAGAATATGCAAAAGAGTATGCAAAAGAGTATGGTGAGGAACAAAGAAGAGAAGGTATGAAGGCTGGAATTAAGACTGGCATTGAGACTGGAATTGAGACTGGCATTCAGACCGGACGTCGTACAGAAATATTCTTATCGGTTCAGGATGGGGACTATTCGGTGAACAGGGGAGCTGAGAAGCTTGGAATGTCAGTGGATGAGTTTGAGAAATCAATGAGTGAGGCAGGCTACAGAGTGCCGGAGTTAGTGTAACACGTATATATACAATTAAAATCGAGGCATGTTTAATTATGGAAAATTCAAATGAAAAAGAAGACATGAGAGCACTTATTATGGTATTTGTAATATGGCTTTTGTTATGGTGTGTTGATAATAGACAGTATTTTTTTGAGTATCTGCCGCATCACTCAGATTATGAGATAGTGGCAGCATATAAAGCTTTTAATGGTGATATGCGTGATAATATAATCAGGGTATATGTACCGGATAGGGATAATGCTATCGGATATATAAAGGCAGACTACACAGACAAAGAGGAAAAGCCTATATATGTAGGATACAGTAAGGAAAGGTCACCTCACGTTGTACGTAAAACACCGGCGCTTTCAAAAGGAATGATTTTAGCGGGAGGAATCATTCCGGCAGCAATAGTCCAATATTTTTTTAGAAAAAAGCATAAATAGTGTCCTTAGACACGCAGGAAATTTAGAGACCCTTCAGGATTGTCAGTGCCCTTCTCAAGCAGCGAGATGAGCTCTGAGATAGTCTGTTCGGTCTCTTCTTTTGTGGACGGAATCAGTGTATTGTCAAGCTTCACGACGAGCACGAGAAGCACAATCTCTGCAAGCGCATCAGGCTGTTGGCACACGATAAGTCCCTCAGCTGCTCCCTGCCTTATGATTTCACCGGTCACCGGCTTTAGCTCGGTAATCAGGTAATTGATGTATTTGTTGTGCAAAAATGCATTCTCCTGTACACAATTTCCGGCATCGGACTGGATTTTTAAAAAGGCGGCAGAGGAGTTGCGGCATGCCTGAAATATCATCGCCATGCGCACAAACGGAGAGATATCGGTGCGCTTTGCAAGCTCCTTTGCGGTGGCAAGCGGCTCTTCGTAGCTTTTTGCCATAAGTGCATCAAAGATAGCCTCCTTTGATGAAAAATAATAATATATGCTACCCTTGCCTATCCCGGCTGTCTGGGCGATTTCGCTGACAGATATCTGGGATATTTTTTTTGTTTCTAAAAGGGTTCTTAGCGCTTCAAGTATCTTCTCGTATTTTTCCGAATTTGGTCTTGTGGAATGTGGCATAGTGGATCCTCTTATATTAGTTACGTTTATTTTAATATATATTATCACAATCCATATGATTCTTCCATGAGATTTTACCGGGGGAATAGGTTTTGGTAAAAATGATATGATACGTTTGGATAGTTTATGAAAAAATAACAGAATAGTTTGAAAATGAAAATATTTATATTGACCGACGGTCGAAAAAGTGATACTGTAATGAAGTAACAAGTTGACCGGTGGTCGAAAAGGAGAATTGATATGACTTATGCAGATATGTTTTCAAAGGTAAAGGGACTGTTTATGGAGTCTGATGTGAGCGATATAAGCGAGCACCTTGCTTTTCAGTTCAATATAACAGGAGAGGCAGAGGGAATTTTCTATGCCGAGGTAAAGGATGGTGTGCTGGCAGTGGAGCCGTATGAGTATTTTGACAGGGATGCGATTTTTATATGCAGCGCTGAGACTCTTTTTAAGCTGGCAGAAGGAAGGCTTGATCCGAGTCTTGCATTTACAACAGGCAAGCTCAAGGTGGAGGGAAATATTGATAAGGCACTTCGCCTGAAGCAGATTATAGACAGTAAGAAGGCGTAGGTGATGAAGATGAAGTGGGGAATAATTGCAGGTGTTTTAGGTGGTATTGCTGCAGCAGAGGCAGGCGGCAGTGCTTATTTCTACAGGAGGACCATGATGCGCTACAATGCCAAGAAGGAGCGCACGATGAAGATGTCCGGGGTTGACTGGGAGAGCTATTACAGCTTTATGAAGCCACGCGGAGAGTGGATGAGAGCACAGGCTCATGAGGATGTGTGGATTAGGTCCGATGATGGATTAAGACTGCATGCCACATATTTTCCGGGGATAGATGGAGGTAATCCGGATAAAGCCGTCATATGCTTTCACGGCTACACAAGTGAAGCTATGTCTGATTACAGCAGCATATCCAATTACTATTTAAAGAAGGGCTATAGCATGCTGCTTGTAGATGCGAGGGCACATGGACAAAGCGAGGGTAAATTCATAGGCTTCGGCTGCAAGGACCGCTATGATGCGCTTAAGTGGATTGACTGGATGATTAAGAAGGCAGGCAATGGCATAAGGATTGTTTTGATGGGAAATTCCATGGGAGGTGCCACTGTGCTTATGGCAAGTGGACTTAATCTGCCGGAGCAGGTGAAGGGAATTGTGTCAGACTGTGCATTTACCTCGCCTAAGGCGGTATTTACACATGTGCTTCACAGCATGTACCATCTGCCGGCTTTTCCGATGATTCAGATTGCAGATTTTGTGAACAGAAAAATGGCAGGGTATGGGCTTGATGAATGCAATGCTGCAAAAGAGGTGCAAAAGGCGAAGCTGCCTATTTTGTTTATCCATGGTGATAAGGATACATTTGTGCCATGCAGCATGTGTGATGAGCTTTATGCAAGCTGCGCGTCACAAAAGACAAAGCTGATAGTAAAGGGTGCAGGACACTGCGAGAGCTATTACAAGAATACGAAAGCTTTCGAGGACGCACTTGATAAATTTTTGGAAGGAGTTATGAGATGATGAAGACGAGAAAGGGACACAATGTATATCCGATTACGGTTGCACAAAAATTTCATTTGTACTATGCAAAGTACTGTCCGAATATGGCTGTGCTCAATATAGGTACAAGTCTGACAATTGGCACGGAGCTCGACTGGAACGTGCTAAGGGATTCAATCAACTACGCGTATGCCAGAAACGAGGCCATGCGTATCCGTTTTACAAGGGATAAGGATGGAGAGTGCTATCAGTATATTGCGGATGTGGATGAGGATTTTAAAGAGAGAACTGTCGATTTCAGGGATTTTACTGATTTAACCATGGAGGAGGCAGAGAATGAGATGCAAGGCTGGACACAGGTGCCGTTTGAGTTTGAGGACTCTCCTATGACGAAAATCGTGATGATAAAGATGCCTGATGGCTTTAATGGAGTGTACTTCTTAGGTCATCACATGGTGGTTGATGCGCAGTCACTTATTGCATTTTTAAAGGATATTATTGAGATATACTGCAATGCCATGTATGAGGGAGTACCTTTTCCAAAGGATATGTGCTCATATATCGAGCAGCTTAAAAAGGATCTGGCATATGAAGCCGGAAGTAAGGCACAGCTTAGGGACAGAGAGTTCTTTGAGAAGCTTATCAGACAGTCGGAGCCAATCTACAACGGAATCGACGGCACAGCAAAGCTTGATGCGGCAAGAGAACTGATGCATGATAACAAGCTAAGGAGTGCATTCAATGCATCGGATGATGTCACCTCAGCGCTTGATATCTTTCATCTGGAGGCTGAGCCGACAAAGCGTCTTATGGATTTTTGCGAGAAATATCATATTTCGCTTGCTTGTCTGCTTCTCATGGGAATCAGGACGTTTTTCCAGAAGGAAAACGGCTTCGATGATGTCTCCGTAAACAATGCCATCGCCAGACGTGCGACACTCAAGGAGAAGAGGTCAGGCGGCACACGTATTCATTCGTTTCCGTTTAGGACGAGCTTTTCAAAGGATGTACGCTTTATCGATGCTGTGTATACCATCAGGGATAAGCAAAACGAGCTGTTCCGCCATGCAAACTACAACCCGACAGAGTACTTTGCACTGCGCTCAAAGACCTATCCGCAGCCAAAGGCAGGGCTTACATATGAGCCGATGTCGCTTACATATCAGCCTATGACCTTAAAGGAAAAGGGCTTAAACGACCTGGGAGATATAAAATACAAGACTAAGTGGTACCCGAACGGCATGACTACACAGGCTATGTATCTAACGGTAATGCACCGCCCGGAGGACAACGGACTGGATTTCAGCTTCGAGCATCAGGTCAAGGCAGTCTCAAGAAAGCAGCTTGAGTATATGTACTATTACCTGTGCAAAATCATGTTCAAGGGAGCAGAAAACCCTGAGCTTACAATAGGCGAAATCATTAAATTAGTGTAGTGGATTAGGAAACGTATTAGGTAAAAGGAGATTATTATGTTTGATGAATTAGTGGAAATTATCTGTAATTATGTTGATGTTCAGCCGGCAGATGTGCACGAAGAGTCACGTTTTATGGAGGATCTGGGCTTCACGTCATTTGACTTCATGAGCATGCTCGGGGAGATAGAGGATACCTTTGATGTGGAGATTGAGCAGACAAAGGCTGCAGAAATCCGCACAGTACAGGAAGCAGTCGATTATCTTGAGACATTAAAAGACGCATAATCGGCGCAGATAGGAGGAAATATGTTATTTCACACAATTCCAGATATTCTTTCATATGCAAATGAAGCTTACGGCGCGGATGATGCGATAAGATGGAAGAAATCCAAAAATGAGATAGAGTCAAGAACCTACAGTGAGCTTAAGAATGATACAGACAGCTTTGCCAATGCCATCGAAAAGCTTGGCAAAAAAGGGCAGCATATCGCTGTAATAGGCCCTTCATCATATGAGTGGATAGTATCCTATCTGGCAATCACAGAAAGCGGAAGTGTTGCGGTTCCAATCGATGCATCGCTTCCGGCAGAGGATATATGTGAGCTTTTGGACAGAGCAGATGTGAGGATGCTTATATTTGATGAGGCACGTTCGGATGTGGCTGAGGCTGCAGCTAAAAGCTGTCATGATATAAATGTGTATGTGTCTATGAACAGTACAGAGCATTGTCCACAGGTGCTTTCGTTTAATGGGCTTATAGATGACAACAGGGGAAGCTACGAGCCGGCAGTGGCAGAGGATGCGCTTTGCACTATCATGTTTACGTCCGGAACCACAGGAAAGAGCAAGGGAGTAATGCTGACGCATAACAATCTGGCTGAAAATGCCACATGCCTTGACATGAAAATTGGACCTCACACGGTAATTTTGTCTGTGCTTCCGATACACCATGCATACTGTCTGAGCATGGATATTCTGAAAGGAATTTCACTGGGTTCGGTAATCTGCATCAATGATTCCATCATGCGCATGGCAAAAAATATACAGCTTTTTACTCCCGACATGATTCTTATGGTGCCTCTTATGATTGAGACATTTGCCAGAAAGCTCGAGGAGGTAAGGGCAGCAGGACTTCCTGCAGAGCCGGTCCGTAAGAAAATGTTTGGAGAGAGGCTTCATACAATCTGCAGTGGCGGTGCGTACCTAAATCCTGATTATGTTGATTTATTTGCAGAGTTTGGTATCACCATATTGCAGGGCTATGGCATGACGGAGTGTTCTCCGGTCATAAGCACAAATCTAAGCTGGGATATCCGTAAAAACTCGGTAGGCAAGCTGATGCCAAACTGTGAGGCAAAAACAGTTGACGGTGAGCTTTTTGTCCGCGGTACAAGTGTGATGCAGGGCTATTATAAGATGCCAAAGGAGACTGAGGAGACACTGTCGGACGGCTGGCTTCACACGGGTGACTTAGGCTATGTGGACGAGGATGGATATATTTATCTGACCGGCAGAAGAAAAAATCTGATTATCACCAAAAACGGTGAGAATGTGTCACCGGAGGAGCTTGAAAACGCTCTGAGCGTAAATCATCTCATAAAGGAAATCATAGTGCGTGAGTCTGAAGGAGTGATTGAAGCTGAGATTTTCCCAGACAGAGAGTATGCTCAAAATGCAGGCATCGCCGATATAAGGCCAGCTCTGCAGGCGCTTATCGATGAGTACAATGTAAATGTACCTGCGTACAAGCGTATCTATAGCCTTAAAGTAAGGGAGAGTGAGTTTGAAAAGACGGCTTCACGTAAGATAAAGAGAAGCTGATATATAAAGAGGAAGCCGATGCATGTGGCTTGCATCGGCTATATATGAAAAAGATTAGTATGAGTATTGCGTAATTAATATGTTTTGTTGCTTTTATTTTGTATCTTTCGTTTATGATGTTAGTATACAAATCAATTGTGAAAACCGTGTGTTTTGAATTTCACTTTTCTGTAAACAAAATATGAACAAACTGTGCAGTCCTAAGGTACCATAAAAAATCCTTAGACAATATCATGATTTTGTGTATAATTATAGTATCGGTATTTGTTATTGCATATAGGATAAGATTTTATGCATAATCAAACAGCGATATTATTTTTTTACAAGGGGAAAAAGATGAAATTATTAAGTTTTGCAATCCCATGTTACAATTCAAAGGATTACATGGAGCATTGTATAGAGTCTATCCTGCCGGGTGGAGATGATGTGGAGATAATTATTGTTGATGATGGTTCAAAGGATGAGACAGCAGCGATAGCTGACAGATATGCAGCCGAATATCCTGGCATAGTAAAGGCTGTACACCAGGAGAACGGTGGACATGGAGAGGCTGTAAACACAGGTCTCAAAAATGCCACAGGCAAATATTTCAAGGTCGTTGACAGCGATGACTGGGTGGATTTGGAATCATACAAGAAGATACTGGACAAGCTAAGGGAGTTTGAGCAGGAGAATACACAGATAGATATGCTTCTTGCCAACTATGTCTACGAGAAAGAGGGAGCAAAGCGTAAAAAGGTTATGCGTCAGACCGGCTTTCCACGCAATGAGATATTTACCTGGAGTGATATAAAGCATATTCACAAGGGACATTACATACTGATGCATTCGGTAATATACAGGACGGAGCTTTTGAGAAGCTGTGGACTCAAGCTGCCAAAGCATACCTTTTATGTGGATAATATCTATGTATATAAGCCGCTTCCGTATGTGCGCACGATGTACTATCTGGATGTGGACTTCTACAGATATTTTATCGGTCGCGATGACCAGTCGGTCAATGAGCAGGTGATGATACGCCGTATTGACCAGCAGATTCGTGTAAATAAGATTATGTTTGACGATGTCAAATTGCATGAGATAACAAATGAGATGTGCAGGAAGTATATGTACAGTTATCTGGAGATTATTACGACTATTTCTACTATTCTGGCAATTATCTCAGGCACCGATGAGAACATGGCTAAGAAGGATGAACTGTGGGCATACATGAAGGAGCATGATGAAGAAATCTACAAGAAGCTGCGCCATGGCGTCATGGGACAGTTAATGAACCTGCCGGGCAAGGGAGGCAGAAAGGTAGCTATCGGTGCGTATAAGCTGTCACAGAAGGTTGTTGGATTCAATTAGACGGATGTGAAATAAGGAGTATTATATGGATGAAGTATATAAGCAAATTGTTAATATAGCAAAAAAATATAATACAAAAAAAGTAGTGCTGTTTGGTTCACGCGCCAGAGGCACGAATCATCCTAAAAGTGATATTGATCTGGCCATTTATGGATGTGAGGATTTTGGTGATTTATCGGATTGTCTTAATGAGGAGTTGTGGTCTTTACTAAAGCTGGACATAATAAATATGGATGATAAGCATATTTCACCGGTACTGGTGACAGAAATAGAAAGGGATGGGAGGGTATTGTATGAAAAAATTTGACCAGTATGTCAGCCACTTGAGGATATTGTCAAGGGCATTTGATGAAGACTTGACAAATGATTTTATTGTGAGCGGTATAATTGATAAATATTATATACAATTTGAGCTGGGCTGGAAGGTCTTAAAGGAATTGTTACGATATGAGGGCGCTAATCAGGCTGCAACAGGTTCTCCAAGAGAAATTATAAAAACTGCATATGCGTATTATGATTTTATTGATGAGAGTGTCTGGCTTGGAATGTTAAGAGACAGGAATGATACAACTCATATATACAATGAGGAAGCTGCACGTCAGCTTGTGAATAAGGTGCTTGACAGTTATATTCATGAATTTCAGGTGCTGGAAATGAAAATTAAAGAAAGATATTCAGATGAAGTATTATCATCAATTAATTAAAAAAGACCACAGGGCATCAAAACAGATGAACTGTGGTCTTTTAATATTGAAATTAAATTACTCTCCAAGTGTGAGCATGGTATCTATGCAGGCCTTGGCCTTTGTTCTTATATCGTCAGGCAGTATGATTTCTTCTCCGCCTGCTCCCTTAACACAATTGTATACATCCATCAGGGTAGTGAGCTTCATATTGTGGCATACGCAGTCCTTTGAGAGAGGATAGAAGCTCTTTTCAGGGCACTCATACTGTAAGTGCTGCAGTATGCTGTTTTCAGTTCCGATGATAAATTCCCGGTCTGTGCTGTTTTTAGCATAGTCAATGATGCCGGTGGTGCTTCCGATATAGTCAGCAGCCTTTGAAACCTCAGCAAGACACTCCGGATGTACGAGAAGCTTTGCAGCAGGATGAGCCGCTTTTGCTTTCTCAACATCTGCTATTGACATGCGCAGGTGAGTAGGACAGCCACCATGTACAAATTTGAAGGTCTTTTCCGGAACCTGTTCCTCAACCCATGCGCCCAGATTGCAGTCAGGGATGAAAAGAATCTTGTTATTGTCAATATTTTTAACAATTTTTACAGCGGATGAAGATGTGACGCACACATCACATATGGTTTTAAGCTCTGATGTGGTGTTTATGTAGGCAACCACTGTATAGTCAGGGTTCTCGGCCTTTAACGATTGTAAGAGCTCTATATCGAGCTGCTCCGCCATAGGACAGCCTGCTGCGCTGTTTGACAAAAATACATGCTTGTCAGGAGATAAAATCTTGCAGGTCTCTGCCATGAAGCGGACACCGCACATGAGCACATTCTTCTGTGGTGCTGTGGCAGCCTGCTTGCTGAGTCCATATGAGTCGCCTGTGAAGTCGGCAACCTCAAGTATCTCGTGACTCTGATAAGCGTGAGCTAATATACAGATATCATTTTCCTTCTTTAATCGGATAATCTCATCCTGTAATTCTCTTGTTGTCATCATAATATGATATACCTCTTGAAATTCCTAGTGTGATTGAAGCACAGTTATATCAATGTAAGCCCCTTTTGGATTTTACATAAAGAACCGGCCAAAATAAATAAGTTACTTGTCATTATACTTAGCTGTAAACCAGCTGTCAACACAAAAGTTTTACAGGTGTCTTGTCAGTTGTAAATTTTAGTGTTATAATACGCCCATTACAGTAAATCGCATCCAGGGCGATGTTGCTAAAGAAGCGGCTACATCGGTGGATGCAGGTAAATAAAAGAGGTAACATACTATGAATACAGATGTACTTATTGTGGGAAGCGGCTGCTCAGGTCTTTATTGTGCGCTTAAGCTTCCAAGAGACATAAGAATTACACTGATAACAAAGTCAGATCTTGAGAGCAATGATTCATTTCTGGCGCAGGGCGGCATGTGCATGCTTAAAGAGCAGTCCGATTTCGACAGCTTTTTTGAGGATACCTTAAAGGCCGGCCACTACGAGAATGACAAGGAGTCGGTTGGGATAATGATAAACTCATCACCTGATGTGGTGAAGGATCTTGTTTCATACGGAGCAGATTTTGCGAGAAATGATGACGGCTCACTTGCCTATACGAGAGAGGGAGCTCATTCACACAACAGAATTATTTTCCATGAAGACGTGACCGGAAAAGAGATAACAAGCACATTGCTTGCACAGGTTAAGAAGCTTTCAAATGTGACACTCATGGAGTATACAACGATGGTTGACATCATCGAAAGGGATAACAAATGCTACGGCGCCATCATCAGAAAACAGGATGGCACGCTGGAAAAGGTGACAGCGGCATACACTGTCATGGCTTGTGGCGGAGTTGGAGGACTGTACAGATTTTCAACAAATTTCAGACATCTGACAGGTGACTCGCTTGCCATTGCAAAAAAGCATGGCATAGAGCTTAAAAACCCAGACTATGTGCAGATTCACCCAACGACCTTTTACACGAAAAAGCATGAGGACAGAAGCTTTCTCATTTCAGAGTCCGTAAGAGGTGAGGGTGCTAAGCTTTTGGACAAGAATATGAACAGGTTTGTCGATGAGCTCTTACCAAGAGACGTGCTGACCGGCAAAATCCGTGAGCAGATGAAAAAGGACGGCACAGACTTTGTCTGGGAGGATTTGCGTACCATTCCAAGGGATGAGCTTGTATCACATTTTCCAAATATCATTGAACATTGCAAGGAGATGGGATATGATGTCTTCAAGGAGCCTATTCCTGTTGTTCCGGCACAGCACTATTTCATGGGCGGCGTCAAGGTGAATCACCACAGCCGCACATCCATGGAAAGTCTCTATGCAGTTGGAGAGACCGCTTGCAACGGAGTGCACGGAAGAAACCGTCTTGCAAGCAATTCACTGCTTGAGAGCCTGGTATTCGCAAAGCGTGCAGCAGGACAGATGGCTGAGCTTGGCTTTGTAAATGATGAGATAGCAGCCAAAAAGGCCGCAGATAGCATCGACCTCGCAGACTACAGCGATGAAAAAGCTGTAGAGAGAGAATACAGGAAGCTCGCCATGGAGGCAATAGAGGGCCGCACCGGCGCAAAAGACATGAATGCCGAATCAGGTGTCACCTACATTCAGGCATAAAAGCAAGTATCAGCCTTTAAGCGAGTGGACAGCCAAAGGCTGGCCATACGAGCAATATCGGAAATTATAGACAAGCTACAGTCCGTACATCATAGAGGCGATTTTAAGTGCGGTAATAGCTGTAGTAACCAGGTTTCGCACTCAAAAAACTAGGAAGCCGGAGAGTACACAGTGTGTTCCGAAGAAAAATATGAACTGCCACGGGGTTCCATTAACGCAGTTAATGCGAACAAGTGGCAAATTATAAAGCGCTATCCCAAAAAAATCCCGTGGCTGACTTCATATTTTTCTGAGGAATATACTGCGTACTACCCCGGCACCGCACAGCATAAAAAGTGCGAAACCGTAATAAATAAGAATAATTTGAACGAAAGGAATCTAACTATATGTACGATCAGGTAACACTGGGCCTCAACGTAGACCCATTCATATTAAGCGCATTAAAGGAGGACATCACAAGCGAGGACGTATCCACAAACAGCGTGATGCCACATCCACAGGCAGGAGAGGTGGATTTAATCTGCAAACAGGACGGAATCATCTGTGGACTGCAGGTTTTTGAGAGAGTTTTCACACTGCTTGATGCAGATACAAAGGTAGAGTTTTACGTAAAGGATGGCGATAGGGTAGAAAATAAGCAGCTTATCGGCAAGGTTTACGGAGATATCAGAGTACTCTTGTGCGGTGAGAGAACTGCGCTCAATTATTTACAGCGCATGAGTGGAATTGCCACATATACCAGTCAGGTTGCAGCGCTCTTAGAGGGCACCGGTATCAAGCTTTTGGATACCAGAAAGACAACCCCAAACAATAGAATTTTTGAAAAATACTCGGTCAGAGTCGGTGGTGGAAACAACCACAGATACAATCTCTCGGATGGAGTGCTTCTTAAGGATAACCACATCGGAGCAGCTGGCGGCGTAAAAGAGGCAATCGCCATGGCAAAGGCCTATGCTCCGTTTGTCAGAAAGATTGAGGTTGAGGTAGAGAGCTTTGATATGGTGAAGGATGCGGTTGAAGCCGGTGCCGACATTATCATGCTCGACAACATGTCCACAGAGCTTTTAAAGCAGTGCATCGACTACATTGACGGCAGAGCCGAAATTGAGGTTTCGGGAAATGTTACCAAAGAAAATATTGCAAGAATAAAGGGTCTTGGTGTAGACTATGTATCAAGTGGTGCGCTCACACATTCAGCGCCTATTATGGATTTATCACTTAAAAATCTACATGCAGTATAGATTTTAGATTGCCGGTCGCACTATGCTGTGACAGTAATGTTTTACAGAAAGGAACGAAAATGAACGGTGATGAGAGAAGAAAAAAAATAATAAATATTCTATCCTCGTCAAAGTCGCCTGTGGCGGGAGTTGCGCTTGCAAAGGAGCTTGATGTGAGTCGTCAGGTGATTGTGCAGGACATAGCACTGCTTCGAGCAAACGGAGCCGCGATTTTTTCGACAAACAGAGGATATCTGATACAGGCGGATAAGCAGTATTCGAGAGTATTAAAGGTGGTTCACGAGGATGATGAAGTAGAGGAGGAGCTTTCAACAATAGTTGATGCCGGAGGCCATGTGAAGGACGTATTTGTATACCACAAGGTCTACGGAGTACTCCGCGCCAATATGGACATCAAGTCCAGACGTGATGTCAGAAATTACTTGGAGGAAATCCGCACAGGAAAGTCCAGCCTTCTTAAAAATGTAACTTCAGGTTATCACTATCACACAATATGTGCGGAGAGTGAAGAGGTGCTTGATGCCATACAGGAGGAGCTTAAGCAGAAGGGCTTCCTTGCAAAGCTGCAGGACTATGAGCCGGTGGATTTCTGGGGAGACAACGAGGATGAGGCGAAGGCTTAATTTTATCATAAAGTTAAAGCGTAATATAATAATTGCCCGGGCGAAAGCCCGGGCTGTTTTTTGATTTCTATTTAATTTCCAGATTTTCACCTGTAAGCCCTATGTATGATCCCTCAGGAAGTCCACCTTCAGGATGTCCGATAAGCCATTTGTTTTTAGCTGCAAGAAGAGCATCTTCTCCGCCGGTGTGTGGATGTTCCAGGGCTTCATTTGTGCCTTTTGGAAGTACAACGGCTACCAGAAATCCGCCAGCAGATGCATTACATGGTGCGTAGTGCAGTGTTGTGGCATAAAGCTCGACTGCTGTTCCGGAAGGAATCCTGAAAGCTTCCATCAAAGAGGTATCATATGTATTTTCCACGGAGATATCCTGCTGTCGGCCGAGTATCAGTATGGCATCAGTTGCGGCAATATTGACCTCAGAGCATCTGTGATATTCAACAGCATTGAGCTTATGATTGTTGCCTATGCACCAGCCTATCTGTATAGGAAGCTCCCCGTATGTTTTCTGTTGTAATTCTGTAGCGCATTTTAGCTTTTCAAGTGCAGAAATGGATGGCTCATAAACCACATCAGCAGGAATTTCTACTGTCTGCATTGTGCTGACCAGCTCTGTAAGATCTATAGAGTCGATCACCTTTCCATATTTCTTAAAACATTCTTCTGTTATTTCATGTATGATCATTATATGGTCCTCCTGATTTTTAAAATTATAGAAATTATAATGTATGACAGAGAAAATGTCAGCAGGATAAATTATTGTTTTATACCCTAGTTATTAGATATATTTATTTTAGGATTTGTAAAAATATTTTTTATGGAATATAATGACTATTATGCAATTTTATAGCAGAGACTGAACAAAAGAAAATAGGGAGAAAACATGGTATGAAAAAAAGATTGGTTTCCGCAGCGGTTACAGTGGCATTGTTTATCGGACTTATAGCCGGTGTTACTTTTCAATCGTCAGATAAAAAAGAAATAAAGCATTTTACGGCTTTTTTTTCTGTAGAAGGAGATAATATAGATCCGGATAATGATATAAAGCAGCTCATAGCAGAGCAGATCGGTGCTGAATGTGAGGAAACCTGGCTTGTTGGACAGGATAAGGACGATGCAATAAATTCTCTCATAGCAACCGGGGAATATCCGGATTTTGTATTGGGTGAGACTGCGCTGTATGAGGCAGATGCACTCATTCCAATAGATGAATACTGGGACGATTATCCGAACATAAAAGAATATCTCAGTGATGAACAATGGGAAAAGTTCAGACAGCCGGATGGACACATATATTGGATTCCACAGTTTGGAGTATCACATGGGGATGATGTGGAGATGCTGCATAATGGTGAAGCCTTCTGGATTCAGACAAGAGTATTAAAATGGGCTGGATATCCAAAGATTACAACGATAGAGCAGTACTTTGACCTGATAGAAAGCTATGTACAGGCAAATCCAACAATGCCGGATGGAACAGAAAATATACCATTTACGATGCTTTGTGATGACTGGCGGTATTTTTGCCTTGAAAATGTGCCGCAGTTTCTTGACGGATTTCCAAACGATGGAAGCTGTATGGTAGACACGGAAACCAAAAAAGTGATGGATTACAATGTGACCGACACAGCCAAAAGATATTTCGGAAAGCTTAACGAAGAGTTCCATAAGGGAATAATGGAGCCCGGCGCGTTTAATGCCACCTATGATCAATATCTGGATAAGCTGTCAACAGGAGCTGTGCTTGGGATGGTCGACCAGTGGTGGCAGTTTTATTATGCAATAGATCCTGTATTCAAAAAACAGAATCTGGCACAGCTTGGGTGTGATTATGTTCCTCTTCCTGTCACGATTGATGATGGTATTCACAACAGATGGCATACAAACAGGATGGCAGAAATAGATTATTCTTCAGGAGTGTCCATTACCACCTCCTGTAAAGATATCGAAGGTGCGATGAAGTTTATCAGTGATCTTCTGGAACCTGATATCATAAGAGAAAGGTTCTGGGGAGAGGAGGGCAAGGACTATTCAGTCGATGAAAACGGTTTGTTTTACCTTACCAATGAGCAGGCAGAGAAAAAAAATGACAGCTCATATAAGGCAGCGCATATGTGTTCGTACTCATACTTTCCAAGAGTGGAGGGAAGGCTTGATGATGGTATAAATGCGTTTTCAATGGAGTTTCAGCAGGATGAGTTTTTCAAAAATCAGCCTGTTGATATTCAGGAATGTTTTAAAGCCTATGGAGTGGAAAACTATGTAGATATGCTTGGAAAAAATGAGGCTCCCGGCTCGTGGTATCCGATGTATTCATATTCAGATTCAATTCCTTTGACCTCTGAATGTGGGAAAGTAAAGAATAATATTGTGGCAGTAAAGAAAATATGGCTGCCGCAGGTTATCATGGCAGATGATTTTGATGCTGCCTGGGATCAGTATATGGAGGAGTACAATGCCTGCAATCCACAGATATATTTTGATTATTTACAGCAAAAGGTAAATGAAAATTAGCAATATTTGAATACTGTTTGGCAATTTATTAATAGAATAACAAGCCCCTGTTCGTTTACACTTGTATATATCAGTAAACGAATGGGGGGATTTTATTTTGGATGATTTAAAAAATGGTGCTTTGTATATAGGCACGATACCATCATCAATGGACAATAACAGATGCTCGGTCACACTTGAGGATGATGGAAGCGTTACCTTTTATATCTATGCGCCAAATGGCAATAAAGTAGAAGTAGCCGGAATGGGAGGCTATTTCAGCTCAGAACGCATACAGTTAAAGCCTGATATGCAGGGTGGATTTTCGGCAAACATTAAAGATTTCCACTGGGCAATGCATTATTATTTCTGGTATGTAGATGATGTCTGTATAACAAATCCTCATGCGGCTATATCATATGGCTGTTTTGCTGCAATAAACACATTTGAAGTGCCGGAGGAGGGCGAGGATTTCTATTTTGTCAGGGATGTGCCGCATGGAACGGTAAGTCTGTGCAAATATACCTCACAGGTAAACGGTCACATAAAGGAGAGCTATGTGTATACTCCACCCGGATATGAGAGTGGAGATGTAAGGTATCCTGTATTGTATTTACAGCATGGTGTCGGGGAGAATGAGACCGGATGGGTATGGCAGGGTAAGATGAATTTCATCATGGACAATCTGATAGCAGACAAAAAATGTGTGCCGATGATCATAGTTGCAAGCAGTGGCTATGCATTTAAGGATAACGAATACCCTGTATTTTTTCCGGGAGATTTTGACAGTGAGCTTGTAAATAGCATAATCCCTTATATAGAGGAAAATTTTAAGGTCAAAAAAGGAAGAAACAACCGTGCTGTGGCAGGACTTTCACTTGGTTCAGGACAGGCTACGGATATAGCGGCAAGACACCCGGAGCTTTTTTCAGCAGTTGGAGTATTTTCAGGTGTTGCAATACATCTCATGAAAAAAATCATCGACAGCCCATATCGGTTTGAAGCTGTCTTTATGTCGGCAGGAGATGAAGAAAAAGAGATACTGCTTGGAATCAATGAGATGGTAAAAGAATTTTCACGACAGGGGAAAAACAGTACACCAAAAGTATATGAGGGCTATCATGAATGGCATGTATGGAGAAAGAGCTTTAAGGATTTCGCACAGATGCTTTTTACATGGGATGACGCAGAACTTGATGATATTAATAAAGCTGTCCCAGTCAGATCAAAGAATATTGATTCTACCATACCGGTACAGGCGGATGAGAGCATGGTATTTTTTGATCCGGTGTACAGGCAGATACAGTTCGAAAATGACGAGGATGGAAAACCGGCTGGCAAATATCCGGATGTCATACATGGTATCCGTGTGACGGAGGATAACAGCATTGAAGTAAATCTTTTTGCGCCTGATGCAAAAAGCGTTGGCGTAGTTCTTGAAAATGGCACGGAGGAGCTTCTTTACAGATCAAAGAAAAATGATGGTTATTGGGAAAAAACAATAGGCAATCCGGCAGAGGGATTTAACTATGTGACATTTATGGTAAATGGAACACCTGTAGTAAACCCTGCAGCACCTGTCGGGTTCGGATATAACAGGGCTGTAAACTTTGCTGAGGTACCTGAGAGGAACTTTAGCTGGCATGAGCTTAAGAAAACAGATCATGGTCAGATACATATCCATTATTCGTGTGATGGAGACGGACAGGTCAGTATGAATTATGTTTATACACCAGCCGGTTATGGAGAGGATAACTGTGACATCGGCAGAGTATGTGTGCTTGAGTGTGCTGCGGACGAAAGAAATTTTTGCTGGATACATCAGGGAAAGATAGCAAATATCATGGATAATCTGTCTGGCGAAGGCAGGATAAAAGGAGTTATGATAATAATGGCAGACAGCACGATATCTGATGATATCATCGGGAACATAACAGCCATATACGGAATTAAGGACAGTGAACAGATAGAATGGTTCAAAAAAGGAGATAATGAATCCTGGACATCATGCAGACACAGATTTGTAAATTTAATGTGCGGGATACAGTAAAACAGCGACAAAAAGGAGAGAAAAATGGCAGGAGCATATAAGACAGGCAAATACAGAAATATATTCAAAGAGTATGGGTATCCGGAAGAAGAAATTCAAAAAAGAGTAGAGGATACTTTTAACACGATATTCTATGGGAATGATGATGAACGTTTTTATCATGAAGCCGGTGATGATATGGGATATATGGAGGATACCGGCAATCATGATGTGAGAACCGAGGGAATGTCATATGGCATGATGGTATGTGTACAGCTGGATAAAAAAGCAGAGTTTGACAGACTGTGGAAATGGGTGCGCACATATATGTACATAGAAGATGGTCCGGCAAAAAATTATTTTGCGTGGTCATGTCAGACAAACGGAAAGCGAAATGCCGAAGGACCGGCACCTGATGGTGAAGAGTATTTTGCAATGGCATTGTTTTTCGCCTCTAAAAGATGGGGAGATGGCGATGGTATATTCTGCTACAGCAAAGAGGCACAAAATATCTTAAGGGAGTGTGTACACAAGGGGGAGCCGGGACACAGCGGAGAGCCAATGTGGGAGCCTTCCAACAAGCTGATAAAGTTTGTCACAAATATGGATTTCAGTGATCCTTCATACCATTTGCCGCATTTTTATGAACTTTTTGCCCAAAGGGCTTATGAGGAGGACCGAGAATTCTGGAAAGAAGCAGCAGCTGCCAGCAGAGCATATCTGCACAGTGCATGCCATGAAAAGACAGGACTTAGCGCAGAATATGCAGATTATGACGGAAAGCCTCATACGGGGCATAAGGAAATATTTGGAAGACATGACTGGTATTACAGTGATGCATACCGCACGATCGCCAATATAGCGATGGATCATCTGTGGTTTGATGCAGATCCGTGGCAGATTAAAACGGCAGAAAGGCTTCAGAAGTTTTATTGTGAGGATCAGAAGGACAATTGGGATGGTGTATTTCTTATAGATGGCACACCGCTTGATGAGAAGGCACTTCATCCGGTAGCAATCATTGCTGTTAATGCAGAAGCTTCACTCGCAGCAGATGGAAAATATGCAAAGCAGTGTGTTGAAAAGTTCTGGAACACTCCGCTTAGGACAGGTGACAGGAGATACTATGATAATTTCCTTTACATGTTTGCAATGTTAGCACTTTCAGGAAATTACAGGATTTATTGATTTTTATATACAATGGATCTGGTACCGCAGACTTACTATTATTTGAATTTATTTATCGCACATATAATTTGACTTGTTATATTCTATAATTTGTCCCATATTTTAAAACCTCTCTTATGGTAGAGTGTTTTTGGAATTACAAATACACATGTAAGGAGGACATGGGGTTGAAAAGGAAAAAACTATTGAAACAAGGAGCATGTATTGCGGTATGCAGTACTATGCTTGCCACAGGTGTCACACAGCTTATACCTGCGTATCAGGCGCAGTCGTTAGTATTCGCTGATGAAGTTCAGCAGAATATAAAGAAAACGACATACACAGCTGATAAATTGACAGTAGACTGGGGAAATGCCGGCTATGAGCTGACAGATGGTGTGTGGAAAGTGACATTTAACAATCAGTACGATCAGGTTAAATGGAGACTGCCGGAGACTGTTGATATGTCAACTGTAAAATCTGTGACCTTTAATGTGAAGGATCAGAAAGGATCAGTTTCACTAAAGGTCTACAAGAATGGAGATGAAGATGCTGATGGCGCAAATACGAAGTATGAACTTACAGGCGCAGATGAATACTCGATAAGCCCGACAGGTGAAGGTGATATGGTAGCAGTTGGTCTTATGACTACTGATAATGCCGGTTCGGGATCAGCTATCAGCCTCGTTAGTGTGACAGTGGAAACTGATACAACACCAAAGACACCACCTGAGATAGAGCAGAATATTGAGGACTGGAAAAAATCTGTCACAAGCAGTGATGCTCTTGGAGAAAATGCAATCGCAGGAACAGGTATCATGTTAGATGAGATTAAGGACAATACGCTCATGGACCTTGTGGAGAAGCATTTTAATGCGGTTACATTTGGAAATGAATTAAAACCGGATGCACTTTTTAATTATCAGCTTGAGAAGTCGGTTAAAACAAAAACAGTTCAGTTTGATGGGCAGGATCTTGAAGTACCGGTGGTAAATGATGCAGGAGACAGCCTTGATTTCTCAAGAGCTGATGCGATGGTAGATAAGATTTTGGAGTGGAATGCGGCACATCCTGACAGGAAGATACGCATAAGAGGTCATGTGCTCGTATGGCATTCACAGACTCCGGAATGGTTCTTCCATGAGAACTATGATATCAGTAAGCCATATGTAGATAAAGCGACTATGAACCGCAGACTTGAGTGGTATATCTCAAGTGTATTCGACCACTACTTCGGAGAGGCAGCAAATAAAAAGTACGACGGACTTTTCTATGGCTGGGATGTAGTAAATGAGGCCGTTATCGGCAATACATATCGTACTGATAAGGTAAACCCGGCAGAAAGCCTTGATGAGATACGTCATGGGAACAATTCGAGCTGGTGGCATGTATACCAGAGCAATGAGTTCATAATCAATGCATTTAAGTATGCGAATAAATATGCGCCTAGTGATGTAGAACTTTACTACAATGATTTCGGAGAGACAGACAATATCAAGTCAGAAGGAATCATAAAGCTCATAAGTGATGTAAAATCAGCACAGGGAACACGACTTGATGCATTTGGTATGCAGGCACATTACAGTGTGGACAGCTTCTCAGCAGCACAGTTTAAGACAGTAGCAAAAAAATATGCCGAAGCAGCAGGAAAGGTTCAGCTTACAGAGCTGGATTTCCAGGCAAGCGCAGCTTACAAATCAGGAGCAGCATCAAAAGAGAGCGAGTATACAAAGATGGCATACTGTCACAAACAGCTTTTTGATGCTGCAAAGGACTTAAAGAAAAACGGTACAAATGTAGCAGGAATCACTGTGTGGGGAGTTATTGAGCCAAATTCATGGCTTCATTCACAGTCAAATGTTGGTGGCGGAGCTGACGGATCAAAGCAGTGCCCACTGCTTTTTGATGGAAAATACAAGGCAAAGCCTGCATACTGGGCTTATGTAGATGCTACAAAGCTTGAGCCGTTAATACAGGATATCGTTGTAGCTGAGCAGAAAGGTGATACAATGTCCGGAACAGAATACAGTTTTTCGGATGATGATACACAGGCAGCTTTTATTCCAACATGGGATAAGGATGGATTAAATGTACTTGTAAGCGTAAAGGATGCCACAATAAATGATACGGATGAAGTTACAGTATATGTGGATGAGACAAACTCAGCAGGAGATGTGACACCGGTAAAGAAGACAGTTAAGCGTTCTGAGGCACAGGCTGTTGATGGTGGATACCGTGCGACCATCAAAGTACCTATGACTGATTTAAAAGTTGCAAAGACTATCGGCATGGATGTAAAAGTTATGAATAACGATAAAGCTGTAAGCTTCAATGACCTTAAAGAAATGCAGGAGACAAGCAGCAAATATTATGCAAAGGCTACTCTCAAGCCGGGCATTGAAAAAGCAACAAAAGCAACGGTAAAGATTGACGGAGAAGCCGACAGCGAATGGGATAAGGCTGTGGCTATTCCTCTTACAATAAACCTTGGAGCTAAGGTAACAGCAGATGCCAAGGTGTTGTGGGATGACGAAAACCTTTATGTATATGCAACAGTTAAAGATCCGGTGCTTAATAAAGACGGTGGAGAGGCATATCAGCAGGATTCACTCGAGGTATTTATCGATGAGAATAATGCCAAGACAGAGTCATATGATGACGATGATAAGCAGTACAGGATCAATTATGAGAATGAGCATTCTTTCAATGGAAAGAAATGTCTCGAGGAAAATGTACAATCTGCCGCAAAAGTGACTGGGGATGGATATGTGATTGAGGCAGCCTTCAAGTGGACAGACATAAAGCCAAAAAAGGGTGACAGGATTGGTCTTGAGTTCCAGATAAATGATGCTGATGCTTCAGGAGCAAGAATCGGAACCTTAAGCTGGAATGATGAAACAGGCATGGGCTGGTCTAAATCATCGGTATACGGAACAATAGAGCTTGCAGCAGAGGCAAAGGATGAAGTGTCTGATGATAATAGTAAACCGGGTACAGATGATCCATCAACAGGTAATACAGAAAAACCGGGTACAAATAATTCATCAACAGGTAATACAGAAAAACCGGGTACAGGCAAGCCGGCTATAAATAAACCGTCAGCGGATAAACCGGCAACAGGCAGCACAAATAAGCCTTTAGCAAACAAGCCGGCGGCAAAAAAAGCTGCAAAGACATCAGATCAATCAGCAACGGCAGCATTTATCGTGTTGTTTCTTGCAGGAGTTTCGATGGCAGGGGCTTCAAGATTAAGAAGAAGCAGAAAACAGTCATAAACTATAAAAGACAGGACAAATATCTATAATTTCTCCCGGTGCAAAGCACCGGGAGTTTTTGTATCATATAATCATTATAGCTGATAAAATTGACACAACAAGGAGGCAGCAAGATGGCAGGTCCAAAAGCACCAAAGGATCCGGAAAGAAAAAGACCTTATTTCTACATCATGAAGGATAAGGATATATACGGCTCAGTACAGGAAGATGGAAGCATTATACATTTTATATATGAAAGCGACGGAAGACTGATAAACAGTGCACAGATAGCCGGAAATATAGAAGATAAAGAGGAACTGGGACTGTTAGAGACAGTGGAAGGTTTTGGCAGGCTTGTACACAGCATAGGTGTATCTGTGGAAACAGATAATCAAAACGAACAGATCGAATTTGTGTTTCAGATGTACGGAAAGCAGGACCTGTACGGAGGCGGTACTAATCTTAAGGTAAAGCTGACAGGCGATGGAATGGAGAGAAAGATATACCTGTCAGATTATAAGTGGACACCGGATGATGATATACCGGGACAGATAAAGTTCATATTTAATACACCGGATATAATGGGAAAAGCGAGTGTCAGACTGTATCTGAATGACGGCTATGAGGCTCCGGCAGATATTGAGGAAACAGAGGTGGATATGAACTCTGATGAATACTGCAGGATGATAAGCCATTCGCTTATGAATATGGGAAACGCATACCGCATAAGAAAAGCCATCGAAAAGACAAGAGCCGGAAAAGAGGTAACACTTGCATACATCGGTGGATCTATCACACAGGGAGCAGGTGCGGCACCTATAAATACAGAGTGCTACGCATACAAATCCTATCAGCTTTTCCAGAAGCGTTTTTCTGCAAAGAATAATGTGAAATTCATAAAAGCCGGTGTGGGCGGCACACCATCGGAGCTGGGAATGATCAGATTTGACAGGGATGTACTAAGAGACGGACAGCAGCCGGATATAGTAGTTATTGAATTTGCTGTAAATGATGAGGGGGATGAGACAAAGGGTGACTGCTATGAAAGCCTTGTACGTAAAGTACTTAATCTGCCATGGAAACCGGCAGTCATATTGCTTTTTTCAGTATTTGCAAATGACTGGAACCTTCAAGACCGCCTAAGCCCGGTTGGAAAGCTCTATGATCTGCCTATGGTAAGCGTGCTGGATGCGGTTTCCCCTCAGTTTGCATTAAAAAATGACGAGGGAAGGGTAATAACCAAAAATCAGTTTTTCTATGATATGTTTCATCCGGGCAATGCAGGCCATTCCGTCATGGCAGACTGCATAGAGTATCTTTTTGAAAAAATAGATCAGGCAGGGCATGCAAGTCTGGATGCATTTGAACTGGGACTGACAGAGGAAAAAATATTGCAGGAAAAACTAAATCTTGCACCGGTAATAGGAAACAGCTTTGAAAATATAAGACTGCTCGACAAAAAGGATATATATGCAAAGGCATATATTGACGAGGGTGGCTTTGATTCGACAGATACACAGCTGCAAAGCGTTGAGATGGATGATCAGCTTTCGCTGACTCCGGAATTCCCGTATAACTGGATGTATGATGGCACAAAAAATACATTAAACAGGGTAAAAGCGTATTTCGAGCTTGAGATGGAGTGCAGGGCACTTCTCCTTGTATTTAAGGATTCGGGAGAGGTAAACGTGGGAAAGGCAAAGGTATATGTGGATGGAGAATATCATTTTACGGCTGATCCACATATCAATAACTGGCAGCATTGCAATGCGGTAATAATATTTAACAATAAGACCAGTGAAAATCATGTTGTAAGAATTGAAATTGCAGAAGAAGACAGAGACAAGCAGTTTACGATACTGGGCTTTGGATATGTATTATAGGAAATGAGAGGTAAGAGACATGGTAACAGCAAAAAATCCAATACTTTCAGGTTTTTATCCTGATCCATCAATATGTAGAGTCGGGGAAGACTATTATCTGGTGACATCAAGCTTTGTGTATGCACCGGGTGTTCCCATATTTCATAGCCGGGATCTGGCTCATTGGGAGCAGATTGGCAATATACTTGACAGACCATCGCAGCTATGCGTGGAAAATGAAGAAATATCGAGAGGTATTTTTGCACCGACCATAAGATATCATGAAGGAACTTTTTATATGATAACGACCAATGTATCGCATGGCGGCAATTTTATAGTGACAGCGCAGGATCCCGCAGGACCGTGGTCTGATCCGTATTATTTGGGAGAAGAAGCAGTAGGAATAGACCCAAGCCTTTTCTTTGATGATGACGGCAGATGTTATTACTGTGGTACACGCCCAAACCCTGAAGGAGTACGCTACAATGGAGACTGGGAGATATGGATACAGGAGCTTGATCTTGGAACCATGAAGCTTAAGGGTAGGAGCATGGCCATATGGAAAGGTGCTGTAAAGGGCTGCATATGGCCGGAAGGACCACATATCTACAAGATAAACGGATATTATTATCTGATGCATGCAGAGGGCGGCACTGGACCGGAGCACAGTATAACGATAGCAAGAAGCAAGGAGCTTTTTAAATGGTTTGAAGGATGTCCGAGAAATCCGATATTTACACACAGAAATCTGGGAATGGATTATCCGGTCATCTATGCAGGACATGGTGATCTGGTGGATGATATAAACGGAAACTGGTATGTGGTCATGCTTGCGTCAAGACCATGCAAAAAGCACAGCAGCATGGGCAGGGAAACCTTTATTGCAAAAACAATATGGGAAAACGAATGGCCGGTAATAGCACCCGGGATAGGACACCTTGAGGATACGGTAGATATACCGCTTGAAGAGTGCAGATTTATAGATGAGATATCAGAAAATGATTTTATAACTTTCTGCGAAGCCAAGCCTGATAAGAGGCTGGTTGGAATAGGAAAACGCAACGAGTCTTTTTACTCCCTTAAGGAAAATCCGGGAGTACTGAGACTGTACACAAACAAAGAGCAGATCACTGATCTTGGCACAAGCGCATTTCTTGGACTAAGACAGAAGGGCTATGAGTTTTCGGTAAAGACAGCAGTGCGTTTTATCCCACAGTCGGATAATGAGACGGCAGGACTTGTACTTTTCCAGAACAATGAGAATCATCTTCGCGCTGAGATAACAATGGAAGCAGGAAGGCTGGTATTTGTGGTGACTACACATATTAAGGGAACTGACAAAAAGATAGCAGTGGCAGATATTATGGAGTACAGCATTACAGAAAAAAATCCACTGTGGAATATATGTATGATCTGTAAGGAACAGGAAGCATCTATATGGATAGGTACGGCCGAAAAGAGCGTAAAAGTCGCAGAAAAAATAAGTCTGCTGCCATATACCACAGAAGAAGCAGGTGGCTTTGTGGGCTGTACGGTCGGTATGTATGCATCATCAAATGGCAGCAATAGTGATAACTATGCAGATTTTTCATACATAATGCTCACCCAGTAAACATTTTGCGGAATTCAGTCGGGGTGCAGCCCTTTTCAGCTTTGAACACCCTTATGAAAGTGGATGGATTTGCAAAGCCTGACTGCATTGCAGCCTCGGTGACTGATATATTGGGATCAGCCAGAAAGGTCAGGGCAAGCTCTATTCTTTTCTGATTTAAGTATTTGTAAAAGGTATTATTGGTAAACTGTTTAAATAGCCGGGTAAAGTGATATTTACTGAATCCGGCTATTTTTGCGATTTCATCAAGTGTTATGTCCTCAGTGCAATGTGTATCGATATACTCACAGATATACAGAAAACGCTCCAGATATTCCTGCTGCTTGTGTCTGCCGACATTAAAATGACAACTGCTGGCAGTATGATGTCTTCCAATAAGGACAAGTACTTCAAGCATTTTGGAGTAGATCACGGCTTCTGATAGAAATGAGTCGGTCTGGTATTCATCTGCAATATCAAGCAGCAGTTTACGGATATTGCTGTGGATATCACCGGAAGTTTCCGGGGTCAGCGTTATAGCAGGTGCTATAAGGGTAAGTATGGAATTTAATTCCTTTATTTTTGAGACAGCAGACCACTCAATCTGCAGGATAAGCCTTTTTCCGGTGTCAGGTGCGATAAGCCTGTGTTTTACACCGGAAGCTATAAAGATAATATCACTCTCATTAAGATGTACCAAATCATCCCCAATCTGCACTGTATAGCTGCCTTCAAGCGGCATGATGATCTCCATGGGAGTATGCCAGTGAATGGGATAATCTTCTACTTCCACATTTATAAAAAGCTTTACATTGCTGTTTTCTTTATATTTTACTGTCTCATGTATTCCATTCAGATTTTCGATCATATATACTTGTCTCCATACGGCTGATATTTATGCGCATTTGCATGAATATAGTTATTATAGCACAAATAGCAATTTTTGAACATTGTGGGGCAACAAGTAGAAAGAAAATACTGCATGAATCTGGTAAAATCATTATATAAATTAAAGGAGAAGTCACTATGAGTAAAAAAACTATGGAATATGCAAAAAAACTCGTATCGCAGATGACAATAGATGAGAAGATAAGTCAGATGCTGTATGAGTCACCGGCTATAGAAAGACTGGGGATACCGGAATACAACTGGTGGAATGAGGCTCTTCATGGAGTAGCAAGAGCCGGTGTTGCTACAGTATTTCCTCAGGCGATAGGTCTTGCGGCAGCTTTTGATACTGACCTGATAGAAAAGATAGGAGATGTTGTATCAACGGAGGGTCGTGGAAAGTTCAATGAATTTTCAAAAAAGGGTGATCACGGAATATACAAGGGACTTACCTTCTGGGCACCTAATGTAAATATATTCAGAGATCCAAGATGGGGCAGGGGACATGAGACATACGGGGAAGATCCGTATCTGACAGGTAAGCTTGGCTGCGCATATATAAGGGGATTGCAGGGAGATGATCCGGATCACTTAAAATCGGCAGCCTGTGCAAAGCATTTTGCGGTACACAGCGGTCCGGAAGCCATAAGACATGAGTTTGATGCGAAAGCATCAAAACATGATATGTATGATACATATTTGTATGCCTTCAAGCGATGTGTAAAGGATGCAAAGGTTGAGGCTGTCATGGGGGCTTACAACAGGGTAAATGGAGAACCTGCCTGCGGAAGCAGGACACTGCTTAAGGATATACTGCGTGACGAGTTTGGATTTGAAGGCCATGTGGTGTCAGACTGCTGGGCAATACTTGATTTCCACGAACACCATCATGTGACGGATACAGTTGAGGAATCGGCTGCTATGGCTGTAAACAACGGCTGTGACTTAAACTGTGGAAGTGCATTTTTACATCTTAAGGATGCTTATGACAGGGGATTGGTTTCAGACGAGGCGATCACGGCAGCAGTAGAAAGGCTGATGGAGGTGCGTATCCGTCTGGGCATGATGAAGGATTATCCATCGCCATATGAGGACATATCGTATGAGGTTGTAGAATGTAAGGAGCATGTGGAGCTTTCTGTTGAGGCTGCCAGAAGAAGTCTTGTACTTTTAAAGAATAAGGACAATTTCCTGCCTCTCGACAGAAAAAATGTTAAAACTATTGCGGTTATCGGACCAAATGCCAACTCCAGGGATGCGCTTATAGGAAATTATTATGGTACCTCATCAAGATATATCACTCCACTTGAGGGATTGCAGCAATATCTCGGAGAGGATACAAGAGTGCTTTATGCAGAGGGCTGCCATCTGTACAAGGACAAAGTACAGGGACTTGCAGAGGAAAAGGACAGATTTAAGGAAGCCCTCATCATGGCAGAACAGTCAGATGTGGTCGTAATGTGTCTTGGACTTGATGCAACTATAGAAGGTGAAGAGGGTGATGCCGGAAATGAATATGCAAGCGGTGACAAGCTGGGGCTTATGCTTCCGGGACTTCAGGAGGAACTTTTAGAGGCTGTTGCAGCAGTAGGAAAGCCGGTAATACTTGTGCTGTCAGCAGGAAGTGCGATAGATCTTTCCTGGGCAGAAGAGCATGTGGATGCCATTATAGACAGCTGGTATCCGGGAGCCAGAGGCGGAAAGGCTGTTGCGGAAGCTATATTCGGAGAGTATAGTCCGAGTGGAAAACTGCCGGTTACATTTTATCAGGGCACTGAAAATCTCCCGGAGTTTACGGATTATTCAATGGCTCACAGGACATACCGCTATACAAATGAGAATGTGTTATATCCATTTGGATATGGACTGCATTATGGTGAGACAAACTATGATGGACTGTCAGTGGATAAAGCAGAAAGTGATGTAAACGAACCTGTTGAGGTGTTTGTAAATGTGACAAATGACAGCAGATATACTGTAAATGAGATAGTTCAGCTCTATATCAGGCACGTTGATGCTGCAGAGTATGAGCCGGGATATCAGCTAAAGGGGATTGAGGTTGTAAAGCTTGAGCCATATGAGACTAAAAAAGTAAAGCTGACTCTTTCGCCAAGGGACTTTGCTGTGATAGAAGAGGATGGAAGCTGTGTAGCTGTGCCGGGAATTTATGAGATATCCGCAGGAGGACAGCAGCCTGATGACAGAAGCACAAAGCTCACAGGCAAGCGGACAGAGCGCATTGAGATCACAAGATGTGGAGAGAAAACAGGGGTAGATTATTAATAATAAATATGTTATTCTATAATTAATGACAAGTTAAAATAGACTTTAGGAGCGGACATATGTCGGCTCCTTTAAGTGATTTCAGAGGAATTGTTTATGAGAAGATCAATATGGAATGCCATTGAGAGAAAGCTTGATGATTATTCACTCAGAAAAAAATTCTACATATTTTATGTACTTTGTGTCATGCTGCCGCTCATAGTGACTGATGCAGTGGTGCTTTCCATTGTAGAAAATGCTGAAAAAGAAAGCAGCAGGCATGAAATGTCGAGCATAGCAAGTGCTGTGGGATATAATCTGAACAGCATGGTCAATAACGCAGAAGAGGCAGCTAAGAGTATCTACACCAGCAAGCGCATAGACGATTTTATATCAAAGGAATACACAAGCTCTGCTGAGTATGTATCAGAGTATCAGAGCTTCTTTCAGGATACACTTTTTGAAAACACACTTGGAATGAGCAATATAGTATTTTTCCTGTATGCTGACAATCCTACAATAGTAAATGGCGGAAAAGTAAATGATATGTCTGCTGTAAGAAATACGGATTCTTACAGACTTCTGGAGCAGAAGGAAAGCGGAGGACTCTTTTTTGTATATGAAAAAGGCGTAGCCGGATTGTCAGATGAAAGACATATGATTTATATGAAAAAGCTGGATTTTTACTCATCTGATATCGAAAAGGTACTCAAGATAGAGTTTAATTATGGCAGCATGATGCGTACTTTTAAGAACATGAATTATGATAATGAAGTGCTTATCTGCCATGGAGATGACATAGTGCTGTCAAATGGGGCCTACAGTGGAGTCAACAAACCATTTAAGACATTGGAGGCGATTGGGAAAATAAGCGACTCCGTATACAGGCAGAAGCTCTCTTTGTATGGCTGTGATCTTGATATATATGTGTTTAAGACACGCAGTAATATATGGAGCATGCTTATGCACAATGCACCGATTACTGTTTTTCTGATGCTTATAAATGTATTCTTTCCACTTTGTCTGTTCAGTATCTTTAACCATTCCTTTACGAGCAGGATATTACAGCTTTCAAAGGTATTTAAGTCAGTTGACAGCGAAAAGCTTGTATCTATGACTGAAAGGGAGAGTAAAGATGAGATCGGCAGCATGATAAAAAATTACAACAGGATGGTAAGCCGCACAAATGACTTGATCCAGACTGTATATAAGAATAAGCTAAAAGAGCAGGAGATGCTTGTAAGTCAGAAAAATGCAGAGCTTCTTGCACTACACAGCCAGATAAATCCGCACTTTCTGTTTAATGCGCTTGAGAGCATACGAATGCACAGTCTGCTGAAAAAGGAAAATGAGACGGCTGATATGGTCGAAAAACTCGCCATCATGCAAAGACAGTATGTGGAGTGGGGAAATGATGCTGTAACCGTTGCAAAGGAATGTGAATTTGTAAAAGCCTATCTGGCATTGCAGAAATACCGGTTTGGCGAGCGACTGAACTATAACATAGATATAGAAGCAGACTGCATGGAATGTCAGGTGCCAAAACTTACGCTTGTAACCTTTGTTGAAAATGCCTGTGTGCATGGCATAGAAAGTAAAGCTGCTCCGGGCTGGATATTTGTGCGTATATTCAAAAAAGCCGGGTTCATGCATATAGAGGTTGAGGATACAGGCAGCGGAATTGATCCGGATGCTCTTGAAAAAATGAAAAGTAACATGAAAAATGCAGATATCGATATGTTAAAGACAGGTGGCAGAGTGGGCGTGATAAATGCCTGCCTGCGTATCAAAATGGTAACGGAATCTAAAGCAGTATTTGATGTGGACAGTGAGGAAGGCTGCGGTACGACTGTGATGATAAAAATACCGGAAACATATTTATAGGGAGATTTAAAATGCTTAAAGTATTATTGGTGGATGATGAGCCTTTTATAATACAGGGGCTTAAGGTGATCATTGATTGGGAAAATGAAGAATTTGAGATAGCAGGAACGGCCTCAAATGGAAAGGAAGCCCTGCAGTTTCTGGAAAATGAGAATGTGGATCTGGTCATAGCCGATATAAGGATGCCGGAGATGACAGGACTTGAGCTGCTTGAGACTTTGAGAAAAGATAAAAAATCAGATGTGTATTTTGTGATATTAAGCGGTTATGCAGATTTTAGCTATGCGCAGCAGGCCATGCAGAATGACTGTACGGATTACATACTAAAGCCGGTGGATAAGGAGATGCTGCTTAAGGTACTAAACAAGGTTCTTGTGCTCAAAAACGAGAAAAACCAGATCAACGAGGATAACAAAAAGATGAAACAGGCATACCTTGCAAGACACCTGATATCTCTGATACAGGGCAAATATGATGAAGTAAACCTGAACTATGTAAAAGAAAATATGAGGTGTGAGGGTGGAGCAAGGTATGTTGAAATACAGATGGAGCAGCTTCCGGCAGGTGATGAGATACTCGATAGTGATATGAGAAGCTTACAGCGCAAGATGTACGAAAGCTGTGTTGCTTTTCTGGGGGCTGATTCGGCACATTGTGTATTTGATGTATCGGTAAATGAAAAAGTTTATGACATAGGCTTTATATTCTCGGATTATATGGCAGAGGAAGCCGCAAAAAACGAGAGAAAATATCTGGAGGATCTGAGAAGGTATATATGTGATAATACACAAAAGAATATAGTTATGCTGGTCGGAAGAAAAGTATCAGATATATCAAAGATAGCCAGATCATACGGCAATGCATGTATGCTCAGGTCGTTTCAGGGATTTCGCATAGTAAAGAGCATATATTACTATGAGGATGAAGTAAAGATATCGGCAGATGGAATAGTGCTTTGTAAAGATAGTCTGGATGAGCTGCTTAGGACAGTGGAACAGAACAACCATGTTGAGATAAGAAATGCAGTTGCCACATTTTATGATGAGATGTCCAGCATGGGTATGAATGGGGAAAGCATGAACTTAAATATCAATTATCTGTTGTTTCAGTTCATACACCTGGCAAGTGAGCAGGATGATAATGTAAATCAGCAGGAGATTTTGCGACTCATAAGTGAGAGCAGCTTTAAGACCGGTATTGAGAGGGGAAGCCGTGCACATATGACAAGATTTTGCTGTGAGTATGGTGATTATCTGTCGCAGCTTAGAAAAAATGTGTCAAGAGGTGTGATCGGCATGGTAGAAAAGGAAGTAAGAGACAATTATGCCACGAACATCACGCTTAAGAGCCTGAGTGAGAAGTATTATGTAAACAGTGCATACTTAGGGCAGCTTTTCAGAAAAAAATACGGACAGTCCTTTAAGGATTATCTGAACAATTACAGGATGGAACGGGCGGCAGAGCTTCTGCTTAGGACTGATAAGAAGATAATACAGATAGCAGAGGAAGTCGGATATCATGATATGGATTATTTTGTGAACAGGTTTATACAGGTAAAAGGCTGTACACCGGCGCGTTTCAGACGCCAGATGCAAAGTGGAGAATAATATATATTACTGCAAAACAGGGTAAATTATAGTTTTTTCGAGAAACTATAGTTTACCCTGTTTTTGACTATAGTTACTCCGATTGTTTGAAAACTTAAAAAGTATAAAATTAAGTTATCAAAAGGGAGGACATTACAATATGAGAAGAAAAAAATTTGTAAGCATGCTGCTTGTGGCTACTATGGCAGCAACACTGTTTGCCGGATGTGGCAATGATAGTGGCAAAAAAGGTAGCTCCGGAGGTGCGAAAGAGTTTGATGCATTCTTTGCTGTACCGGGATCTGAAATCAATGATGATAATGAAATCCAGAAGATCATCGAGGAAAAGACAGGTGTAAGGGTAAAGGAAACCTGGCTTACCGGACAGACAGCAGATGAGGCAGTCGGAACAATGATCGCAGGTGGCGAGTATCCTGATTTCATTGACGGTATAAGTGGACAGAAGCAGTTATATGATGCAGGCGCACTTGTTCCATTGGATGACTACATCGAGAAATATCCAAACATCAAAAATCTTTTCACAGAACTTGAGTGGGAAAAACTTCGTCAGGATGACGGACATATCTACTGGATACCACAGTTTAGCTGCATAAAGGGAGACGAGAAAGTCTGCACACACAATGACGAGGCATTCTGGATCCAGGCAAGAGTACTTAAATGGGCTAACTATCCGGAGATCAAGACACTGGATCAGTATTTTGACCTCATCGAGAAATATAATGAAGCAAATCCAACAATGGCTGATGGAACAGAAAATATTCCATATACAATCCTTTGTGAAGATTGGAGATATTTCTGTCTTGAGAATGCACCACAGTTCCTTGACGGATATCCAAACGATGGATCATGTATGGTAGATCCTGATACAAAGAAAGTACTTGACTATAATACATCTGATACAGCAGTTAAATATTTCAAGAAGCTCAATGAAGAGTATAATAAGGGAATTGTAGATCCTGAGTCATTCACACAGACATATGATGAATATATCTCTAAGCTTTCTACAGGACGTGTACTTGGAATGATTGACCAGTGGTGGGATTTTGCATACACAGCAGGTGATGCAATTAAACAGGCAGGCCTTGATGAGCAGGGATGCGATTACATTCCGGTACCTGTAACAATCGACGGCCGTGACAATCAGTGGCACAATGCAGGCGGCGCTTTCAACGCGTCAACAGGTCTTGCTGTTACAACATCCTGTGATGATGTAGATGCGGCCATGAAGTTTGTAAATGATCTTCTTGATCAGGATATCCACAATCTCAGATACTGGGGTGTCAAGGGTACTGACTATGAAGTAGATGAGAATGGTGAGTTTTACAAAACAGCAGATGAGAGAAAGAAGGCTTCTGATACAGCATACAAGGCCTCTCATTCATGCCCATACTCATACTTCCCACAGTACAATGGAACAAGTGATGATGGAATCAATGCCAACAAACCTGATGGACAGGCAAGAGAGTTCTATGATGGTCTTAACAGTGATGTAAAAGAGGTTTTCGATGCCTATGGTGTTAAGACATACGTTGAAATGCTTGGAACAAACAATGCACCTGGAGACTGGTATCCGATGTGGTCATTCTCTAACAACTTTACCACAGACACTCCTGGTGGAGTAGCCTGGACAAAGATTGGCGAACTTAAGCATGCGGAGCTTCCAAAGGTTGTTATGGCAAAAGACTTTGACAGTGCATGGGATACATACATGGATAAATACAATGCATGTAATCCACAGGATTTCCTGGGTGAATTACAGACCGAGCTTGATAAAAGATTAGAGCAGGCTGCTAAATTCAAATAAAGCTTAAATGAAATTTAAGGCAGGCAGATATAATAGCGTTTTATCTGCCTGCTGACTTTAAGGAGTGGTGTCATGTCATTAACGAGAAAAAACAAAAAAGAGAAGGTCAGAGAACCTAGAACAAAAATTACATGGAAAGAAGTCAAACGTCAGAAAGTGCTGCTGTTCTGGGCAGCAATAATGGTGGCATATGGAGTTATATTCTATTATCTACCGCTCGCTGGCTGGGCAATGGCATTTCAGGATTACAAACCAAGACTTGGTATATTCCATTCTGCATTTGTTGGATTGGACAAATTCAAGATGCTGTTCTCGGATATGACATTTATCCGTGTTATAAGAAATACACTTGCAATGGGTGTTATCAATCTGGTTGTAACTTTTGTCACAGCCATAGCATTTGCAATCTTACTGAATGAGATTGCATCAAAGGGTGGAAAGAAAGTAGTACAGACTATATCATATCTTCCACATTTCCTTTCATGGATCATTGTAACAGGTATTTTACACGATATGCTTTCAGGAACAGGTATTGTAAATGAGTTCCTTGTAAATATGCATATTATAGACCAACCGATAAACTTTTTCGCACATCCGGGATATTTCTGGCCGATAGTGGCATTTGCCAATGTATGGAAAGAAACAGGATGGAATGCAATCATATATCTTGCAGCCATTACATCAATAGATCCTTCACTTTACGAAGCAGCATCTATTGATGGAGCGGGACGCTGGGCAAAGATCAAGTATGTAACACTGCCGGGAATCAAACCAACTATTATAATCCTTCTTCTTATGAATGTAGGTAATGTTTTAAATGCAGGATTTGAGATACAGTATCTCTTAGGAAACGGTCTGATACAGGATGTATCACAGACTATTGATATTTATGTACTTAAATGGGGCATAAGCCAGGGAGATTATGCAATAGGTACCGCAGCAGGTATATTCAAGAGTGTGGTAAGTATAATTCTTATATTTATTGCAAATAGAATTGCCAAACATAATGGTGAAGAGCAGTTGTTTTAAGGAGGTCTTGTACGATGGCAGATATAACAGCAGGCTCTGTAAAGAGCAAAAAGAAAAAGAAGATAAGTATATTTCCAATTGTAAATGGCATCATTATGGTACTGTTTGTGATCATAACGCTTTATCCGGTGCTTAATACACTTGCGATATCGCTTAATGATGGTACAGATGCATTAAGAGGTGGAATTTACCTCTTACCAAGAAAGTTTACCTGGAAGAATTATATAACGGTTTTGCAAAAAAATAATCTTATAACAGGAGCATATATTACTGTTGCCAGAACAATAATTGGAACAGTCTTAGCACTGGTGGCAAATGCAATCCTTGCTTTTATAGTCAGCAGAAAAAGATTTTTGTTCAAAAGAGGTTTATCCCTGTTTTGGGTTATCACAATGTATGTCAATGGTGGATTAATCCCTGTCTTCCTCCTGTACAAGGGACTTGGGCTTACCAATAGTTTTTGGGTTTATGTAGTCCCTGGAATGGTCAGTGCGTTTAACATGCTCGTTATCAGGACCTATATGAATGGAATTCCTGATAGCTTAGAGGAATCAGCGCAGCTTGACGGTGCAGGATATACCACCATTTTTCTGAAGATTTATTCCCCTCTCTGCAAACCGGTATATGCGACAGTAGCTTTATTCGTAGCAGTAGGACAGTGGAACTCATGGTTTGATGCAATGCTTTATAACCGTATGAGTACAAAGCTTACTACATTACAGTATGAGCTTATGAAGCTTCTTTCAGCTGTAACAAATCAGGGAGGATCAGCAGAAGCAATGAAAAATGCTGTAGGCGCAGTTACACCTACCTCAGTTCGTGCCGCAGCAACAATTGTAACAATGCTTCCGATCATATGTATTTACCCGTTTTTACAGAAATACTTTGTTACAGGACTTACACTTGGTGGAGTTAAAGAATAAATATTTTTTTACAGGATGCCCGGCAGGATAACTGCCGGGTGTTTTTGTGTAAATGTTTATTTGAAAGGAGAATTTTCTTCAAATCAGGAGCAAAATGAGAAAAATGGTACGTTGGCACTAAATAGTAGTGGATTATTATAAAAAAATGTTGTATAATAAAGCTACTCTAAAAACTCAAACAAAAGAAGGGGGATTTTATGAATAGTCAACAGTATAACAGAGCCAACAAACGTGTATTCCTGGCGGTAATCATAGTATTTGCATATATAGCATTTACGTTATTTGCAGCAGTTGGGACAAAAGATGCTGATATTACCAGGATAAGTATACAGCTTGTTGCGGCAATAGCAGTAATAGTAATAGCTGTAATTGCATTTATTACAAAAAGAGACAGCAGAACAGGTGCGCTTATACTTGTAAGCGCCATGACAGCAGGATATTTTATTATCGCACTGATCAATTCAACAATCGGTACATGGACATATGCCCTGCCGCTTGTTATTGCAGCGATGATATATCTGGATATAAAGATGATGATGGTGATGAACGCAGTAATAATCATATCCAGCGTCATCAGGCTTGTAATGCAGCTTGGAATAGGGGGTACAGTTCTTCAGAATGATGTGATAGCAGTTTTTGTACTTGTACTTGTGGGATATGCGTCAGACAGCATCACGATTCTTCTTACCCATTTCTTCGATGAAAATATGGAAGAAATCAAAGAATCTGCTATGGCACAGGTGGACAGCAATAAGAAGATGGTAATGGTTGCGGAGAATATTTCAAAGCACTTTGACGAGGCTATGACCATGTTAAATGATCTCGATGAGTCTGTTGCGGTGAGCCATAGTTCAATCCAGGAGATAGCAGACAGCACAGAGAGCACTGCGGAGGCTATCCAGAAGCAGGCAGCTATGTGTGTTGATATTCAGGGAAATACAGACAATGCAGAAAGTGGAATCAAGGCTATGATAGATGCCTCACGCCAGACTGATGAGACCGTAAAGCAGGGAGCTGATGTTGTGGAAGAACTCAAGGAGCAGGCACACAACGTGGCAGAGGCAAGCAATGTTACAGTGTCAGTTATCCAGAGTCTTACAGCTAAGGTAGAGGAAGTAAAGAGCTTTGTTGAGTCGATTATCAATATTTCTAACCAGACAAATCTGCTTGCTCTCAATGCTTCAATTGAGGCGGCCAGGGCAGGTGAAGCAGGAAAGGGCTTTGCGGTAGTTGCAGATGAAATCAGACAGCTCTCAGAGCAGACAAAGGATGCATCAGCCAATATTACAGAGATTATAAACAAGCTCAATGAGGACACAAGGCGTGCCAACGAGAGTATCGAGAACTCAGTATCATCGGTAGAGAAGCAGAATGAGCTTATCGACGATACAAGAGACAAGTTTAATGCCATGGGAGAGGCCGTTGAGCTGTTGATGAAGGATATCAATGTGGCTGAGGAGAGTATCAAAAAGATTCTTGATTCAACAACAGTCATATCAGACAATATCACACACCTTTCAGCTACAGGAGAAGAGGTCGCAGCTTCTTCAACAGAGGGACTTCGCATGGCTGATACCACAGTCGAGAGCATGGCAAAGTGCAAGCAGGTACTGGAAAATATCTATATGCTTGCGGATGACCTCAAAAACTCTGTTGAGGAGAATGAGGAAGAGCTTAGTCAGAAATTTGATTTCTAAGAGCAGTAATATGTTTTTACGGCAGGAGCGCATTTGCTCCTGCCATTTTTACATATTTTTTATGATAAAAATATTTACATTATTGTAATATATGATAAAATATTTCTAACACAATAACACAATGGCTACATAAACAATAGGATATATGGAGGAAGTTATGGACGATAACAATTATATGAACAATGACAACCGGTCGTCAGGCACACCGGACAATACAGGTGTATTCGGTCAGTCTTCAGGAACAGCAAATGGCTCAGACACATACAGCCAGCCGCAGGACACATACAGTCAGCCGACAGACACATATAATCAGTCTGTATCCCAGCAGGAAAGTGGGAATGCACATGGACAGTCATCAGACCAGACAGGCAGCACAGACGGATATGTCAATAATCCGGGCAGTGCATATGGTTATGCAAATCAGGGTACATACAATCAGAATCCAAATGCCCAGGGTGCATACAATCAGAATCCAAATGCCCAGGGTACATACAACCAGAACACATATGATCAGGGCTCATTTAATCAGTCAGCTTACGGACAGACGCAGTATGGCCAGCAGCCAAACGGACAGGGTGGCTACAATCAGACTGCATACGGACAGACAGCCTACAATCAGCCACAGTATGGAGCTAATCCATACAACCAGCCGCCAAAGAACAGCAATGGCTTTGGTATAGCTTCTCTGGTACTTGGAATCGCATCTATTGTACTGTTTTGTACATGCATCAATTATGTGACAGCTCTGCTTGCTATCATTTTTGGTATTATACATATCATAAAGGGCAACAACAAGGTGTTTGGTATAGTTGGTATAGCAACAGCAGCTATCTCAGTTATAGTCAGCATCATATTCTGGGTTATAGCAGGCTCAAACGTAAGCACAGATTTTGAAAAGGAGTTCATGAAGGGCTTTGATGAGGGCTATGAGTATTATAATGATGACGATTCCTATGAGGATTACGATTATGATTATGATTCTTATGATTATGATGATTTTGATTATCAGAATTTTGAGTATGATGGCATTTATTAGAGTTAATTATTATCAAATTATTACAGAATCAATTACATCTTGACAACAGTGGCTTTTCAGTTATATACTTAAACACAGTTAGTAAAAGGCAGTGACGAAGACAGTAGAGATGGCAGGAAAGTCAAAGAGAGCCGGGGCAGGTGAGAGCCGGTATGAGTAGAGCCGTTTTGAAAATCACTTCTGAGCCGCAGGCTAAAATCGCCATACAGCGTTGCGAGAGTAGGTTCTGACGTATTCCCTACGTTACAGGGGCGGGTATGCAAGGGTATTTCCCTTAAGTACATTGTAATAGGTGGTATAGACGTATCAGGCACGCGTTCCTAATTACAGGAATGTGTGCCTTTTTTTGTGAATATTCCATAAACCGAAAATTCTAGTGGAGTAAGCCACAAGGAAGCCTCGTAAGAGTCAAATTTGAGGTGCATGTTGGGATGTTCACGAACAATATAGAATAAGGAGAGATAGTCATGTACAACAAAGTTGACACCAATATGAACTTCGTTGAACGCGAGAAGAAGACAGAGCAGTTCTGGAGAGAGAACAATATCTTCAGAAAATCTATGGAAAACAGAAAAGAAGGAGAGACATACACATTCTATGATGGACCTCCTACAGCAAACGGAAAGCCTCACATCGGACATGTTGAGACACGTACCATAAAGGATATGATTCCAAGATTCCAGACCATGAAGGGCAAATATGTGCCACGTAAAGCAGGCTGGGATACACACGGACTTCCTGTTGAGATTGAGGTGGAGAAGCTTCTCGGCCTTGACGGCAAGGATCAGATTGAGAACTACGGACTTGAGCCATTCATCAAGAAGTGTAAAGAGTCTGTATGGAAATACAAGGGTATGTGGGAGGATTTCTCCAACACTGTAGGCTTCTGGGCTGATATGGACAATCCATATGTCACATATGACGACAATTTCATTGAGTCAGAGTGGTGGGCTCTCAAGGAAATCTGGAATAAGGGACTTCTTTACAAGGGCTTCAAGATTGTTCCTTACTGTCCTCGTTGTGGAACACCGCTTTCTGCACAGGAGGTGGCACAGGGCTACAAGACAGTTAAAGAAAAATCAGCAGTAGTACGTTTTAAGGTAGTAGGAGAGGATGCATATTTCCTCGCATGGACCACAACTCCATGGACACTTCCAAGCAACGTGGCACTCTGTGTGAACCCTAATGACACATATGTAAAGGTAAAGGCTGTTGATGGCTACACATATTATATGGCAGAGGCACTTGCAGACAAGGTGCTCTCACAGCTTCTTTCAAAAGAGGACGCAGAAGCAGGCAAGAAGGCATATGAGGTGCTTGAGACATACAAAGGAAAGGATCTTGAGTACAAGGAGTATGAGCCGCTTTATGACTGCGCTAAGCAGGTTGCCGATAAGCAGGGCAAGAAGGGCTTTTTCGTGACATGTGACACATATGTTACTATGTCAGACGGTACAGGAATCGTTCATATCGCTCCTGCATTTGGTGAGGATGATGCCAATGTCGGAAGAAATTATGACCTTCCATTTGTACAGTTTGTAAACGACAAGGGAGAGCTTACAGCAGAGACTCCGTTTGCCGGTATGTGGGTAAAGGATGCAGATCCTGAGGTATTAAAGGACTTAAGCGGCAGAAAGCAGCTTTTCGATGCTCCGAAATTTGAGCATGAGTATCCACACTGCTGGAGATGTGACAAGCCTCTTATCTACTATGCAAGAGAGTCATGGTACATCAAGGAGACAGCAGTAAAGGATGATCTTATCAGAAACAACAATACAGTAAACTGGATTCCTGAGTCTATCGGTTCAGGACGTTTCGGAAACTGGCTTGAGAATATACAGGATTGGGCTATCTCACGTAACCGTTACTGGGGCACACCACTCAATATCTGGGAGTGTGAATGCGGACACAGAGAGTGTATCGGAAGCCGTGCAGAGCTCGCCGAAAAAGCAGGAGATCCAAAGGCTGCAGAGGTAGAGCTTCACAGACCATACATCGACGCTGTGACAATCAAGTGTCCTGAGTGTGGCAAGGATATGCACCGTGTACCAGAGGTACTTGACTGCTGGTTTGATTCAGGAGCCATGCCATTTGCACAGCACCACTATCCATTCGAGAACAAGGAAGTATTTGAGAAGCAGTTCCCGGCCAAGTTTATCTCAGAGGCAGTTGACCAGACACGTGGATGGTTCCATTCACTCATGGCTGAGTCTACACTCCTTTTCAACAAGGCTCCTTATGAGAATGTCATCGTGCTTGGACACGTACAGGATGAGAACGGACAGAAGATGTCCAAGTCAAAGGGCAACGCTGTAGATCCGTTTGATGCACTTGAGACATACGGTGCAGATGCCATCAGATGGTATTTCTACACAGCATCAGCTCCATGGATTCCAAAGAAGTTTTCAGGAAAGCTCGTGCTTGAGGGACAGCGTAAGTTTATGGGAACACTCTGGAACACATACGCATTCTTCGTTCTTTATGCAAATATCGACAATTTTGATGCTACAAAATACAGCCTTGAGTATGATAAGCTTGCAGTAATGGACAAGTGGATTCTTTCAAAGCTCAACTCAGCAGTGGCAGGCGTGGATGAGTGCCTGTCAAACTACAAGATTCCGGAGGCGGCAAAGTACCTTCAGGAGTTCGTAGACGACTTAAGTAACTGGTATGTACGCCGCAGCCGTGAGCGTTTCTGGGCAAAGGGCATGGAGCAGGACAAGATAAACGCATACATGACACTTTATACAGCGCTTGTCACCATATCAAAGGCGGCAGCACCTATGATTCCTTTCATGACAGAGGATATCTACAGAAATCTTGTCTGCTCTATCGACAAGAGCGCACCGGAGTCAATTCATCTGTGCGACTATCCTGTAGTTGATGAGAAGCTGATTGACAAAAAGCTCGAAGCTGATATGGATGAGGTACTAAAGGTTGTAGTACTCGGACGTGCATGCCGTAACGAGGCAAATATCAAAAACCGTCAGCCAATCGGAAAAATGTTTGTAAAGGCTCCGGAAAAACTGGATGAATTTTATGTGGATATCATCGCAGACGAGCTCAACGTAAAAGAGGTTGAGTTCACTGATGATGTATCACACTACACCACCTACAAATTCAAGCCACAGCTTAGAACAGTGGGTCCTAAGTATGGTAAATACCTTGGCCAGATTAAGGCAGTTTTAGCTGAGCTTGATGGTCATAAGGCCATGGAGGAGCTTAACAGCACCGGCTCTCTCAAGCTTGACAGCATTAGCGATGAAGTTGTATTATCTAAAGAGGATTTACTTATCGAGATGACTCAGATGGAGGGCTATGTGACACAGTCTGACAACAATATAACCGTTGTTCTTGACACCAACCTCACTCCTGAGCTTATCGAGGAAGGTTTCGTAAGAGAAATCATCAGTAAGATCCAGACAATGCGTAAGGACGCAGGCTTTGAGGTTATGGACCACATCGCTGTGACATACGAGGCAGATGAGAAGCTTTCAAATGTATTTGAAAAGTTTGGTGATGAAATCAAGACCGAGGTTCTTGCCGTATCAATTAAATCAGGCGAACTTAAGGGCTATGAAAAGGATTGGAAGATTAATGGTGAGGCTGTTAAGCTTGCAGTTGAAAAACAATAATCTCTGCACGAGAGGGAGCATTAATTTGCTCCCTTTTAGTGCCATAAGGAGGAATATGATGAGAGATAATACGTTTAGCAAAAAGGTGTTTATTAAGACTGTATCAGACAATTTAAAAAATAAATATCGTAAGACTATAGATGATGCCACACAGCAGGAACTTTATCAGGCTGTATCAGAGGCCGTAAAGGATGTCATCATGGATGAGTGGATTGCCACACAGAGAGTGATGGACAAGGACGATCCAAAGGTTGTTTACTATATGTCCATGGAGTTTTTGATGGGAAGAGCTCTCGGCAACAACCTTATAAACCTCTCAGCATACAAGGAGGTCAAGGAGGCTCTCAATGAGATTGGTGTGGATATCAATGCTATTGAGGACCAGGAGCCTGATCCGGCACTTGGAAACGGTGGACTCGGAAGACTGGCAGCGTGTTTCATGGATTCACTTGCCACACTTGGATATCCTGCATACGGCTGTGGAATCAGATACAGATATGGTATGTTCAAGCAGCAGATTTCAGACGGCTTCCAGATTGAGGTGCCTGACAACTGGCTCAAGGACGGATATCCATTCGAGCTTCGTCGTCCGGAGTACTGCTATGAGGTCAAGTTTGGAGGATATGTGCAGGAGAGCACAGATGAAAACGGAGAGCTTCATTTCGAGCAGAAGGACTATCAGTCGGTGCTTGCAGTGCCTTATGATATGCCTATAGTCGGTTATGACAACAATGTGGTCAATTCTCTCATGATATGGGATGCAGAGCCAAAAAACGGCTTCTCGCTCGAGTCCTTTGACCAGGGTGACTACGACAAGGCAGTGGAGCAGGAAAATCTTGCAAGAAACCTTGTTGAGGTGCTCTATCCAAACGATAACCATGTAAAGGGCAAGGAGCTTCGCTTAAAGCAGCAGTATTTCTTTGTATCAGCAAGCATCCAGCGTGCACTTGCAAGGTTTAAAAAGCATCACAGCGATTTAAAAGATCTTCCGAATAAGGTCGTTTTCCAGATGAACGATACTCACCCTACAGTTGCAGTCGCAGAGCTTATGAGAATCCTTGTGGACGAGGAACATCTGTCATGGGATGATGCATGGGATATCACTACAAGATGTGTAGCCTACACTAACCATACAATCATGGCTGAGGCGCTTGAGAAGTGGCCAATTGAGATATTCCAGAGACTGCTTCCTCGTGTATACCAGATTGTTGACGAGATAAACAGAAGATTTGTGATGCAGATTAATGAGAGATATCCTGGCAATGAGGACAAGGTAAGAAAGATGGCTATCCTCTATGACGGACAGGTCAAGATGGCAAATATGGCTATCGTTGCAGGCTATTCTGTAAACGGTGTTGCAAAGCTTCACACAGAGATACTTAAGAATCAGGAGCTTCATGATTTCTATGAGATGTTCCCTGAGAAGTTCAATAACAAGACAAACGGAATCACACAGCGTAGATTCTTAGCACATGCAAATCCACTCCTTGCAGACTGGGCAACAAAAAAGGTAGGAGCCGGCTGGATTACAGATCTTACAATGCTTTCAAAGCTCAAGGCTTATGCGGACAGCCCTGTTGCACAGCAGGAGTTTGCTGAGATTAAGAGAGCAAACAAGGTGCGTTTAGCAAAGTATATCAAGGAGCACAATGGTATTGATGTAAATCCGGATTCTATCTTTGATGTGCAGGTTAAGAGACTTCACGAGTACAAGAGACAGCTCATGAACATCCTTCATGTGATGTATCTGTACAACAAGATTAAGGAAAATCCGTCTATGGATTTCTATCCTAGAACATTCATTTTTGGAGCAAAGGCAGCAGCAGGCTACAGAAATGCAAAGAAAACAATAAAGCTCATCAACAGTGTGGCTGATGTGATAAATAACGATGCTTCTATTGGCGGCAAGCTCAAGGTAGTATTTATCGAGGATTACAAGGTATCCAATGCCGAGATTATTTTTGCGGCAGCAGATGTCAGCGAGCAGATTTCCACAGCAAGCAAGGAGGCATCCGGAACAGGAAACATGAAGTTTATGCTCAATGGAGCGCTCACTATCGGAACTATGGATGGTGCCAATGTCGAGATGTTCGATGAGGTAGGGGCTGACAACATGTTTATCTTTGGAATGAGCTCTGATGAGGTCATCTCACACGAGAACAGACATGACTACAATCCTGTTGATGTATATAATAACGATGCCGAGCTAAGAAAGGTAGTAAACCAGCTTGTAGACGGCACATATTCACCAAATGACCATGAGCTTTTCAGGGAGCTTTACAACTCACTGCTCAATCCACAGCAGGGACAGGTGGCTGACCGCTACTTTATCCTCGCAGACTTCCGCTCATATGCAAATGCACAGCAGAAGATTAATGATTATTACAAGAACAAGAGCGCATGGAGAAAGAGTGCACTGCTCAATATCGCACATGTAGGAAAGTTCTCTTCAGACAGAACAATCCAGGAATATGTGGACGATATCTGGCATCTTGACAGAATTACCGTAAATATGGCAGGAGTATAGGATTTTGGAAAAAGTTATCGCAAAGTCTGGTATCAGTGGAAGCACGCTTAAGCTTATAGCCATTTTTACCATGCTTATAGACCATATTGCGGCAACGGTTATTCTTCAGATGATAAATAACGGGATAGGTGGACAAACGCTTATTGATATCTACTGGGTCATGCGTTCTATAGGGCGCATGGCCTTTCCTGTTTTCTGCTTCCTGCTTGTGGAGGGCTTCAAATATACACACAGCAGGGAAAAATATGCTGCGAGGATGTTTATATTCGCGCTTATCTCTGAGATACCGTTTGACCTTGCAATAAACAATACAGTGCTCGAATTTAAGAGCAACAATGTGTTTTTTACACTGCTTTTAGGCTTGCTTGCCATCACAGTGCTTGATTGGCTTAAGTCGGTCGATAAAATAGAAAAGGCATCCTCTGCAGTCAAGTGGTTTTTTGTCACACTGATCAGGTGTATAGTAATGGTATCAGTAGTGCTTGTTATGATGATTATTGCAGAGTTTGTGCTTTGCTGTGATTATGGTGCGGCGGGTGTAGGGTGCATTGTCATGATGTACCTGCTTTCTTCAAACCGGGATGTTGCATTTGCCGTGGCAGTCATACTGCTTGGACTTTTCTCAGGTACCATAGAGTTTTTTGCACTGTTTATGCTTATACCGCTTCGCTATTATAATGGAAAAAGAGGCATTTCACTAAAATATGTCTTTTACGCCTTTTACCCGGTGCATCTTTTTGTACTGTACCTGATATGCAGGCTTGCTATGGCTGCTGTTCACACCTAACAGAGTGACAGACAACGATTAAAATGGGGGAATAGATGAAAAAGCTTTTAAAAATTATACCGGCACTTGTGTTTGCTGCCTGTTGTTTTATGTTCGCTGCAAAATGCTTAAAGGCAGGAGGGTTTACAGGTGCTATAGCTGATTTTCCTACAGCTATACACAGGGCAGTAAAGGGGCAGATGCAGACTACAACAGACTATTTAAACGGCGAACAGACAGAGTACGATGAGTCAGTATTTACAGGGGAATATCACTACTACTACGAGAAGCTGTCAGATGATGACAAGCTTATTTACAGGCAGATTTATGCGATGATGCAAAAGCGCATGGATGGAATTTCGTTAAATACTACAGACACTGACAACGTAAGCCGTATACAGCAGTTTGTGCTGCTGGACAATCCACAGTTTTTCTACATAGAAAAGAGTCAGTATACTGTGAGAAACAGCATCATTTTTTCGCCTGTATACAATATGTCTGAGTCTGATATCGACAACGCAATAAGTGCGATTTCAGGCTATGTGTCAGCCTGTATGGCAGGTATCGATGAAGGTGCATCGGATTATGACAAGGCAGTGCATTTCTATGAATATGTGATAGAGCATGCCGAGTATGAGGAAAATTCTCCTCACAACCAGGATATGTACTCAGCAGTGCTTGGAAAGACGGTCTGTCAGGGCTATGCGATGATGTTTAAGTATCTGTGTGACCGGGCCGGTATCAGCTCACTTATTGTGACAGGCACCACATCTGATGCAAACCACGCCTGGAATATGGTATATCTGGACGGTGCGTGGTGTGCGGTGGACTGTACCTACGGTGATGGTGATTATCTGGGTAAGGGCATATCATACAGCTGGTTCGGAGTGCCGCTTGATGTGGTAAAGCTTACACGTACATTGGACAATGAGGATATGCTGCCGCAGGAAGCGTCAGTGGAGGATGACTATTATTACAGGAATGGGCTGTATTTTACATCCTACGACCTTAAAGTCTTACAGGGCATGACAACGTCATCTAACTATATCACGTTCAAGTTTTCGGACAGAGAAACCTATGATACTGCATGTCACAGTCTTTTTGAGAAGGGTGACTACAAATATCTCATACCGACGGCAAGAGGTGGCACTATCACATATATGCAGGAGCCCAATTCGCTTGCGGTGTTTATACACATAGAGCTGGGAAGCTGATAAACTTGAGGAGATAGCCGCCCGCCGGGTGGCACAACCAATGAAGGGCGGGCGCTGATACAAAAATAAAGAAAGAGGAATCCAAATGTCATTTTGTCATCTTCACACCCATACCGAGTACAGCCTGCTCGATGGGTCAAACAAGATAAAAGAATATGTAAAGCGCGTCAAGGAGCTTGGCATGAACTCTGCCGCAATCACAGACCATGGCAATATGTACGGTGTGGTGGAGTTTTACAAGACGGCAAAGGCAAATGATATCAATCCGGTCATAGGCTGCGAGGTATATGTGGCACCAAATTCGCGCTTTGACAGGGAGACAAGCCACGGTGATGACAGGTATTATCATCTGATTCTGCTTGCTGAAAATAATACAGGCTATGCCAATCTCATGAAGATAGTGTCAATAGGGTTCACAGAGGGCTATTATTACAGGCCGAGAGTGGATTTTGAGACGCTTGAGAGATATCACGAGGGGCTTATATGCCTGTCTGCCTGTCTGGCAGGAGAAATTCCCAGATACATCGTCAGAGGCTTTTATGACGAGGCGAAGGAGATTGCAAGGAAGTATCAGGACTGCTTTGGAAAAGACAACTTCTTCCTTGAGCTGCAGGACCATGGCATTGATGACCAGAAGCTTGTGAATCAGCAGCTTCTTAGGATGAGCAAGGAGCTTGAAATAGGGTTAGTGTGTACTAATGATGTGCACTACACCTACGAGTCCGATGCGGAGGCACATGATGTGCTTTTGTGCATCCAGACCGGGAAAAAGGTGTCTGACGAGGACAGGATGCGCTATGATGGCGGACAGTTTTTCGTAAAGAGCGAAGAGCAGATGAGAGCGCTTTTCCCATATGCCACAGAGGCTATTGAGAATACACAGAAAATTGCCGACAGATGCAATGTGACGCTTGAGTTTGGCAATTACAAGATTCCAAAGTATGAGGTGCCAGAGGGTTATGATAGTGCCGAAGCCTTCCTTACAGAGCTCTGCGAGAAGGGCTTTAGGGAGAAATACATAGGCTGTGGCGAGTACAGTGCAAAGGAGCTTAAAAAGATACATGCAGATATGGACTATGAGCTTGGTATCATAAAGACCATGGGCTTTATAGAGTATATCCTTATCGTGTGGGATTATATCAACTGGTGCCGCACGCACGACTGCTGGGTAGGTCCGGGACGAGGCTCAGCGGCGGGAAGCAGGGTGTGCTATTGTACCGGAATCACGGATATTGATCCGGTTAAATACAATCTGCTTTTTGAAAGATTTCTTAACCCTGAGCGAGTTTCCATGCCTGATATCGATGTGGATTTCGAGTATGCGGAGAGATATCGCGCCATAGAGTATGTTCAGCAGAAGTACGGACACGATTCTGTAACACAGATAGTCACCTTTGGTACGATGGCGGCAAGAGGTGTCATAAAATCAGTCGGAAAGGCGCTGGATTTCCCATATGCTGAGACTGACAGGCTTGCAAAGATGGTGCCTCAGGAGCTTAATATCACGATTGACAAGGCTCTTCAGATGAACCCGGAGTTTAAGGGCATTTACGACAGTGATGCGAGAGTGCATGAAATGATAGATATGGCAAAAAGGCTTGAGGGACTGCCAAACCACACGTCAGTGCATGCAGCAGGTGTGGTAATCTATCCGGGTGTTGCGAGCGATTATGTGCCTCTTGGAAGGGCAAACGACGGAAGCCCTACCGCAGAGTACAACATGGTACAGCTCGAGGAGCTTGGCCTTTTAAAGATGGATTTTCTGGGGCTTCGTACACTCACGGTGCTAAAGGATTCTGTGAAGAATATCAAGGCATCAAGGGGCATTGATGTGGATATCGACCATATTGATTTCAACGATAAGGGCACACTTGACTTTATCGGAACAGGAAAGACGGAAGGGGTATTCCAGCTAGAGTCTGCCGGTATGCAAAGCTTCATGAAGGAACTCAGTCCACAGAGCTTTGAGGACATCGTGGCCGGTATTTCACTCTACCGTCCGGGTCCTATGGATTTCATTCCCAACTATATAAAGGGCAAGAACAATCCAAAGGAGATAAGCTATGTGACACCTGAGCTTGAGAGTATTTTAGAGCCGACCTACGGCTGTATAGTATACCAGGAACAGGTTATGCAGATAGTGCAGAAGCTCGCAGGCTATACAATGGGTCAGGCGGACAACATCCGCCGTGCTATGAGCAAGAAGAAGCAGTATGTCATTGACGCAGAACGCCAGAGCTTTGTGTACGGAGACAAGGAGCGCGGTATAAAGGGCTGTGTGGCAAACGGCATAGATGAAAAGGCTGCCAACAGCATATACGATTCGATGGTTGATTTTGCTAAGTATGCGTTCAACAAATCACATGCAGCCGCGTATGCGAAAATCAGTGTTCAGACTGCATGGCTTAAAAATTACTATCCGGTCGAATTTATGGCAGCGCTCATGACTTCTGTTATAGACAATTCAGCCAAGGCGGCGCAGTATCTTTACAGCTGTCGTGATATGGGGATTAAGGTGCTTCCGCCGGATATCAACTGTGGACAGGGCGAGTTTACCGCAGAGGGTGATCATGTCAGATATGGCATGTACGCCATCAAATCTTTAGGCAGGCCGGTAATAGACCAGATAATCGAGGAGAGAGAAAGTGGCGGCAGATACCGCACACTCTCTGATTTTATCGAGAGAACCTGCCAGAAGGAGCTTATCAACAAGCGTGCGATTGAGAATCTGATAAAGGCGGGAGCCTGCGATTCACTCGACGGCACGAGAAAGCAGATGGCAATGGTGTATGCATCGATTGTGGACAGGGTGCAGCATGACAAAAAGTCAACAATGGCAGGGCAGATGAGCCTGTTTGAATTTGTTCCAGATGAGGACAGGCAGTCGTTTGAGCTTAAGTATCCAAATGTTGGTGAATATGACGCTGAGGAAGCCCTGGCCTATGAAAAAGAGGTGCTTGGCATCTATTTAAGTGGACACCCTCTGGAAAAATATGCAGTTACCCTAAAGAAAAACATCACAGCAAATGCGATAGATTTTGTGCTTGAAGAGGAGAGCGGTGCCGTAAAGATAGAGGACAATGCGCACGTGGTAATCGGAGGCATGATAGCTACAAAGACGATTAAGTTTACCAAGTACAATCAGGCCATGGCTTTTATCACGATAGAGGACTTGACAGGAACTGTTGAGGTAATTATTTTTCCGAGAGATTACGAGCGCTACCAGAGATATTTACAGGACGATGCTAAAATATTTGTTATCGGACATGCGACAGTCGAGGATGAGCAGAACGGCAAGATAATCTGCGAGAAAATCATACCGTTTGATGAGCTTCCGAAGCAGCTATGGCTCAGGTTTGATACGATGGAGGACTATAAGAAAAATGAGAGCAGGCTTCTTGAGACAATCCGTGAATCTGACGGAGGAGATGAGGTCATAATTTACATCGCAGATACAAAGCAGATGAAAAAACTTGGCAGAAATTATTCCGTAAATGCAAATAATGAGCTCATGGAGCAGCTTTTGGAATTTTTAGACAAAGAAAATGCGAAAATTGTTGAAAAGAATATTGAAAAAATGTGCTAAAACAAGTACAATAGATTGGGATTAGAATAAATGATAATTTTTTAACATATGGAGGTTATACCAATGGCAAAAGAGATTAACACAATAGGTGTACTTACAAGTGGTGGTGACGCACCAGGAATGAACGCAGCGATTCGTGCCGTTGTTCGTCAGGCTCTCTCAAAGGGCAAGAAGGTTAAAGGAATCAAGAGAGGATACGCAGGTCTGTTAAATGAAGAAATCGTGGATATGGATTCAAAGAGCGTTTCAGACACAATCTCACGCGGTGGTACAATCTTACAGACAGCCAGATGTAAGGAGTTCGTTACAGCAGAGGGACAGCAGAAGGGTGCTGAAATCTGTAAGAAGCATGGTATCGATGCTATCGTAGTTATCGGTGGTGACGGATCTTTCCAGGGTGCGCAGAAGCTTGCTGCACTTGGCATCAATACAATCGGTCTTCCGGGCACAATCGACCTTGATATCGCATGTACAGATTACACAATCGGTTTTGATACAGCCTGCAACACAGCTATGGAGGCTATTGACAAGGTACGTGATACATCTACATCACACGAGAGATGCTCAATCATTGAGGTTATGGGACGTGGAGCAGGATACATTGCATTATGGTGTGGTCTTGCAAACGGCGCTGAGGAAGTATTACTTCCTGAGAAGTATGACAACAACCTTGAGGCACTCATCGAGAGAGTAGCTCATGCAAGAGAGCTCGGCAAGCAGCATTACATCATCATCAATGCTGAGGGCGTAGGACATTCACAGGAGATGGCTAAGGAAATCGAGGCTGCTACAGGCATCGAGACTCGAGCAACTATCCTTGGACATATGCAAAGAGGTGGAAGCCCTTCATGTAAGGACCGTGTATATGCTACAATCATGGGCGCTATGGCAGTTGATTTACTCTGCGAGGGCAAGTCAAACAGAGTTATTGCCCACAAGGATGGCAATTTCGTAGATTTCGATATCGACGAGGCACTTGCTATGAAGAAGAGTGTAGACGAGTACATGTACGATATCTCTAAATCTCTGGTTTAGTATCTAAGTATAGTTACGATAATTATGAATGCCCTTGTATCCGGCACATCAAATGCAGGTAATTGCGTGCATGTGCCGGTGCAGGGGCATTTTGGCTGTCAGTAGCAATTTGCTGCGGAGATGCAGGAAATTAGCGGATTTCGAGGTATAGTCAGATTACGGGAATGCGTAGCATGTAGTAATCTGATTAATCATAAATGAGGGGCAAAATACTTTTTGACCCTCATATCATCAATATAGAAAGAGAAGAAAATGATTACAAGTGCATCAAACAAAAGCATAAAAAATGTGCAGGCTCTTTTAAGCAAGGCAAAGGAGCGGAAAAAGCAGGGCGTATTCGTGGTTGAGGGTCCAAAGATGAGCTTTGAGGCGCCATATGACTGGGTAAGTGCCGTATATATGTCTGAGTCATTTTTTAATTATGACAGGTTTAAGGAAGAGAAGAAGCGTTTCCTTGACAAAACAGAAATAGTGAGTGACTCGGTGTTTAAGAGCATGTCTGACACGCAGACTCCGCAGGGTGTGCTCGCTATAGTAAAGATGCCGCACTATGAGATAGATGAACTTTTTAAGGGCGACAAGACAGAGCTTCTTGTGCTTGAGAGTATACAGGATCCGGGAAACTTAGGCACTATGATCCGTACCGGTGAGGGCGCAGGTGTAAGCGGTATTATAATGAATCGCACAACAGTGGACATTTTTAATCCAAAGACTGTGCGCTCAACCATGGGCTCACTCTACCGTGTGCCGTTTTACATCACAGATGACCTTCCGGAGACTATAGAGTATGCAAAGTCAAAGGGAGTTTCTCTCTACGCAGCTCATCTAAAGGGTAAGTGCTCTTATGACAGACCGGACTACACCGGAGCCTGTGGCTTTATGATAGGAAATGAGGGCAATGGATTATCAGATGAGATAGCTGACATGGCGGACACATATATCCGCATCCCTATGGAGGGGGCTGTGGAGTCGCTTAATGCCGCAATATCAGCCACTTTGCTCATGTATGAGTGCAATCGTCAGAGAAGACTTTTGGGAGAATAATATGCGTATTTGGTTTAAGATTTATACTGACACGCACCTGATGCGTGATATTACAATAGAAAATGACAGTGATGACACACGTACACACAAGATTTTTAAGGCACTTGAGGATGCCTGCCTTGCTTTTGACCTGGGAAAGCCCATCTGGCTTGACAGCAACGTAAGTGATTTCAAGAGGCATGGAAAGACACGCTTTACGAAGGATAATTTTGTGGAGGATATCGACTTTGATTTTCTCGAGATGCACGTCATCGAGGAGGATTGATACCTCATTATGGATATGATGAGTTATTATTGATATAATGACGGTCCGCACACTGCAGGCACAGCGGCACACACGTACTCTCTCGTTCGCTACGCTACGCCATTAAGAATCTGTAGGAATTATGCCTTTTGGTTTTCTATGCTTGACGAAACCGGCTTTTATGCGCCGTCCATGGCGCATAACGCCTTGCCCCGGCGTCCATGCCGGTGCATTTCTGGTTGTGAAGCATAATTCAACAGATTCTAAATAGCTTCGCTATGCGCTTACGAGAGAGTACTTGTGTGCCGCTCTGTGCCTGCAGTGTGCGGACCTGTGCACATATAAAATAAACAACATATAAAATAACCCATATAAAATAACAAGAATAAAAAATATATAAATAATAGGTATAATTTGCCAATTACGCGAATAAATATGCTATAATTGATTAGAAGAGTCTGATAAATATACAGGCGAATAGATCACAGGGAGGTTTTTGATGGAACAAGAGTTTGCGGAGGGCATTGATAGCTGGGAGACTATGATGTTTCTATACAATTCTGCACTGAAAGAGGTCAATACTAAGCTCGAGATATTAAATGACGAGTTTGTTCACATACATAATTACAATCCGATAGAGTACATAAAGTCACGTATCAAGACTCCTGAAAGCATAGTTAAGAAGCTCAAAAAGGGTGGCTACGAGAGTACTATAGAGAATATGGTCACATATGTAAAAGACATAGCGGGCATCAGAATCGTGTGTTCGTTCACATCTGATATATACCGGCTTGCTGAGATGATTGGCAGGCAGAATGATTTGACCGTCATATCGGTAAAGGACTATATGAAGCATCCGAAGGCGAGCGGCTACAAGAGCTACCACATGATTGTTTCGGTGCCTATTTTTCTTTCAAACAAGGTGGTTGACACAAAGGTTGAGATACAGATTCGTACAATAGCTATGGATTTCTGGGCAAGCCTTGAGCACAAGATATATTACAAGTTCGAGGGCAATGCACCTGAGTATATCAGCCGCGATCTGCGCGAGTGTGCAGGTATCGTAGGACAGCTTGATGCAAAGATGCTTTCGCTCAATGAGGCAATCCTTGAGGCCAAGGAGAAGCAGGAGCATGAGAGGGAGGAGAAAATACGAGAAGATGAACATCATTAATGTCGAAAATATAACAAAGTCATATACTGGAAGGAAGCTTTTTTCTAAAGCTTCCTTTTATGTGCAGGAAAACGAAAAAATCGGTATCATAGGTATAAATGGTACAGGAAAGTCTACACTTTTAAAGATTGTGGCTGGTGATGAAGAGCCGGATGAGGGAACTGTCACTACAGCGAATCATATAGTGATAAACTATCTGCCGCAGAATCCGGAGTTTGACCCGGACGAGACAGCTCTTGAGCATGTGATGAGCCGTGTGGTTACCTCGCAGCTGGATGAGGACATGCGCTGGAGCATAGAAAGTGATGCAAAGTCACTTCTTATGAAGCTTGATATTACAGATATGACGCAAAAGACCGGTGAGCTCTCAGGAGGACAGAGAAAGAGGCTTGCGCTTGCAACAGTCGTACTTAAGCCGTGTGATGTGCTCATATTGGACGAGCCGACCAACCACTTAGACTACGAGATGGTGGAGTGGCTTGAGGATTATCTGCGCCGTTTCAGGGGTGCAATCATCATGATCACACATGACCGCTATTTCCTCGACAGTGTCTGCAACAGAATCGTGGAGGTGGACAAGGGACAGACCTACAGCTATGATACAAACTACTCGGGCTTTCTTGAGCTTAAGGCAGCCAGGGAGGAGAGCGAGAGGGCAAGTGAGCGCAAGCGTCAGTCCATCCTTAGAAAAGAAATAGAGTGGATGCAGCGCGGCGCAAGAGCTCGTTCCACAAAGCAGAAGGCACACATCCAAAGATATGAGGCTTTACGCGATCAGAAAGGACCACAGACAGACGCAAGGGTTGAGCTTTCATCGGTTTCATCGCGTATGGGAAGGACAACCATAGAGCTTCATGATATTTCAAAGGCGTACGGAGATATCGTCTGTGTAAAGGATTTCACGTATATTTTCCTGAAAAATGACCGTATCGGTTTTGTAGGCAAAAACGGCTGTGGAAAGTCCACCCTTATGAAAATAATTGCCGGTTTTATCGAGCCTGATTCAGGTGAGGTAGAGATAGGACAGACGATAAAGATAGGATATTTCGGTCAGGAAGTGGATATAGATCCTGAGCTTCGAGTGATAGACTACGTGAAAGAAGCTGCAGAGTTTGTGCGCACGGCAGACGGACTTGTGTCAGCATCTGCCATGCTTGAGAGGTTTTTATTCCCACCGGAGCAGCAGTACAGCCCGGTAGGCAAGCTCTCGGGGGGAGAGAAGAGAAGACTCTATCTGCTTCGTGTGCTGATGAGCGCACCGAATGTATTGATACTTGACGAGCCGACCAATGACCTGGATGTCGAGACACTGGCTATTTTAGAGGATTATCTGGATGGCTATGACGGAATAGTCATCACGGTATCCCATGACAGGTATTTCCTTGACAGGATTGCAAAGCGTATTTTTGCATTTGAGGGAGCCGGAAAAATCGTACAGTATGAGGGCGGATACACCGACTATATGAATAAACGTCCACAGCCTGTATCAGGAAAAACCGTATCGGAAAATGCATCATCCACAGGAGCATCCGCTTCAGGAGCACAGGGAAATACTGCATCAGATGGTACAGACTCAAAAGAAGCCCGGAAGAAGAAATCCATGGAAACCTGGGGGCATGAGAAAAAGCTCAAATTTACCTACAAAGAGCAAAAAGAGTACGAGACGATAGAGGCTGACATAGAAAAGCTGGAAAACAGGCTTTCTGAGATAGATGATGAGATGGTAAAGAATGCCACTAACTTTGGTAAGTTAAACGAACTCACAAAGGAAAAGGAAGACCTCGAGGGACAGCTGATGGAGAAAATGGAGCGTTGGGAGTATCTCGAGGATCTGGCGCAGAAAATTGCAAATTTGACAACTTCTTGACTTTTATTCCTTACACTATACCCTGTAAGGAGGAATTACAATGGCATACAAAATATTAATAGTAGATGATGAAAAAATGATGACGGAGCTACTTTCGGATCACCTGAGGGATTGTGGTTATGATACGATAACAGCAAATTGCAGCAGACAGGCTGTGGAAATGTTACCTAAGCAGCCCGATCTTATCATTTTGGATATTAACATGCCGGATATGAACGGTTTAGAACTGTGTAAAAATATACGAAGCCACATTAATTGTCCGATAATATTTGTTACTGCGCGGATCAGTGAGCAGGATAAAATAAACGGACTGCAATATGGTGGTGATGATTACATCACAAAACCCTTCAGTCTGAATGAGCTGACTGCAAGAGTCGCAGCACATTTGCGACGTGATGAGCGAAACAAAGGACGTACTGCGGTTCTTACATCTAATAATCTGATAGTCAATCTTTCGGAGAGAGCGGTATTTTATGGTAATACTGTCGTTCCATTTTCAAAGAGGGAATTTGATATTATAGAATTTCTTATGACAAATGCGAATCAGGTGTTTGACAAAGAGCGTATCTATGAAGCTGTGTGGGGATATGATGCCGAGGGAGACAGCAATGTCATAAAGGAGCACATACGCAAGATACGTGGAAAATTAAATGAGATAACAGGGCAGGATTATATAGAAACAATCTGGGGTGTGGGTTACAAATGGAAACGCTTATAAAAAAATTAAACAATTTATCTCTGCGCAAATATTTTGTGGTAAGTGTTCTTGCAACTCTTGTAATAATAGTCCTGCTCTCATTATTTACAATCTGGGGCTGCATGTCATTTCGAAAATATCTGCTGCCGGATTCAAACAATGTTTTTCTTAAGGTTTACCGGACATATGAGGATGGAAGTGAAGTGTCTTATTCCGTCAGGGTTAAGGTTGGAGAAGAGGGAGCAGAGTTGCCTGTTATTACGGCAGATGATAAGGCTGCAAAGAAACCTGTAGAAACAAGATATGCAATACAGCGCATTGAAAACAGCGTAGACTCATTATCTCCCAAAAGAAAAATGGCATATCATTTTTGTGGTGCTGCTATGGTAGTGATTCCCATTATATTCTCAATAGCTGGTATATTGTTATGCGGATTTTTCTTTTACAGGCGTAAGCTTCTACTGCCGCTTGGGATGTTGTCAGAAGCAACACAGCAGATATTAGATCAAAATCTGGATTTTAATTTGCGCTATGACAGTGAGGACGAAATGGGAGTGTTGTGCAGCTCATTCGAGCAGATGAGACTTAAGCTCAGTGAGAATTACAGCGAAATGTGGAATATGCTTGAGGAAAGAAGACTATTGCAGGCGTCAATAGCTCATGATCTGCGAAATCCTATAGCTGTTATAGAGGGATATACTGAATATCTGCAGCTAAACCTTAAAAAAGGAAGGCTTAGTGAGCAGAGAATATTAAAAATTGCAGAAAACATAAATATGTCAGCTAAACGGCTGGATAATTATACTGAATCGGTGCGCACCTTAAACCAAATGGAGGATATAGAGTTAAAAAGGCAAAAAATAAGTGCTTCGGATCTGCTTAGCGATATAGAGGATGACTTTAAAATCATAGCGCAAAAGAAAAATATTGATTTCAGGATAAGTACGTTACTTTCCAATGAAGAAATATGCATTGATACCTCTGTATTGTATCGTGTGCTTGAGAATGTTTTTAATAATGCAATGAGATATGCAAAGCAGTGTATAAATCTGGATGTCTCATTGAATGGTCAGAAGTTATTATTTGCTATTGTCGATGATGGGGATGGATTTTCGGATGAAACTCTTTCGGAACAAAGGAAGCTGCTTCTTGCAAAAGCTTCGGAGGATGGTCATCTGGGTATGGGACTTGCGATAAGCAGGATACTATGCAAAAAGCATGGCGGCAGTCTTGAAATAGGCAATAATGAAATGCATAATGCCGTTGTGAAAATAATATTTTCGGTTTGACTGATTTTTGACTTTTATATGATAAGGTCTCCTTGATAAAAACAAGGAGGTCTTTTTTTAATGAGAAAAATAACAGATATGGTTTTGATATTTACTCTGTGCTGTTCATTTTGTGCCTGCAGCACGGGGACAAATTATAATAGCGCAACTGAGAAAGATAATGTACTGCACAAGGTAAAAAATGCAGAGCCAGGCAATTCGGGGAAAAGCGTAAATCAGCAGACAGCAGGACTTAAAATATTAAATGATACAGAAACCCTTGCAAGCTGTTATACAGATGCTGGATATTATTATCTGACAGAGGATGTTGAAGAACTTGAAAACGGTGAGTACGGTGCACACCTAATGTATATGGATTTTGCCACAAAACAGGAAATCTATTTGTGCAGCAATACAGGCTGTAAACACAATACACCGGACTGTCCGGCAGTATTTGTAATGGATGAATTTCCGATATGTACGAGTGGTATTTTTTCTTATGGGAATAAAATTTATGTGCTGAGTAAGGGAATGGATAATGAAGGCGCGGTTACGCAGGATTTTTATGATCCGGATGGACAGTTGGCTGAAACAGAAGCGTCACAGGCAGCACTTTATGAGATGGATACTGACGGAACAAACCGACATAAGGTTTATAGCTTTGATGTGGGACTTACTGTGGAGGATACAGTACTCGGAAACAGTGAAGGGCTTTATTTTGTCACCAAAAAGCTGTCTGAGTCTACAGCGGAGGATAGCAGAAGTGTCACGACTTCATCGGGGAAAACTCTTTTATTCTGGGATGCGGATACCAAAAGTGCTAAGGAGATATGTAAGCTGGATTTTGATGATGGTATTACCAGAAAGATTATGGGCTGCCTTGATAATGCACTGGTATTAAGTGGTGTTGACTATGGAAAAGAGCTTACAACAGATGACTATACAATGAGTGATGATGACTGGAATGATATGTATAAAAATTCCACGGAGGTAATATCCACACTGGATCTAAGCAATCAAAAGCTAAGTGAAAAATATAGCATAGACAATCAGACATTGCATAGCATGGCAGTTGTGGACAATACACTATACGTGTCATATAAAGATACAGGAGAGGTAAAAGCTGTAAATCTGGAAAATGGCGAAGAAAAACTGCTGTGTTCCTTTACACAGAATTATATCATGAATAAATTGGGTGATATTTTGTGCTGTCAGACATGGGATGCATCAGATGATCATACTTTTTATTTTGTTAATACAAAAACCGGTGAGATACAAAATTCACCGCTTGTAAATAAGGCTCTTGGATGGAATCTGGAATTTAAGGCAGAGAGCGGATCAAAAATTCTTGTCATATATGATTATGAATACACGCCTTTGGGAGATGACTCTTATGATATTACCCAATACCGGTATGCACTTATAGAAAAGTCAGATCTGTATGCAGGAAACGAAATTTATGAGCCGATTAAAATGATTGGAAAGGGGTGTTAAAGGATGCTTTGTCTTAACAATATAGCTAAAAAGTATAAAGATAAAATTGCATTGGAGCATGTATCACTGGAACTTGACAACGGCATATATGGTCTGCTTGGTCCAAACGGTGCATAGATATATAGACAAAAATTGCTAAACAGCTAATGTAGATTTAGATAGTGAGGGTAGTGTATAAACACGTCCCTCTTTTTTAGATGTGTTTTGATTGTTTGAGATAAAGTCTAACAATCTTTTATGCTGGTCTGCAAAATTAAACTTAATTGTAATTTCGTTGTTTTCGTGGATATAGATTGTATCAATCAATTCAGCTAATATTCCACGGTTTAACTCGGTTATGTTCTTATGTTTCAAGAACATTTGTAGGTAAGGGTCATTATTGCCTACGCCTTTTGAGGAAAGCTCAATCTCGGCTTTAAGATTGACAATCGCATTTTTCATGCTGTCTGCCTTTGCTTCAAATTTGGCTTTCATTCTTACATATTCAGCTCTGGTAATCTCGCCACACTTCCAGTCCATATACAAATTGTCTATGACATTAGTAATCTTTTCAAGCTCATGTTCTTTGGTTTGTAATTGCTTTGTCAATCGCAAGGACTGGTTACATACAGCTTCTTGCTTATTGATTTCTGTGATTACCTCTGCCATGTTACAAACAAGAGAAATTTGTACTTGAATTGCATTGAGTACGGCTTCTGTCAAATCTTCTAATGAAATGCTATGACGGCTACACTTATCTTTATTTTTTAAAGCATAAGTAGAACACACATAATAAGTATATTCTTTGGTTTCTCCGTTTGCCATGTTCTTTTTGTTGGTTTTCTTTGTCATGCTCTTATCACAATCTGCACAACGTAGGAAACCAGAAAACAGATAGACATTTCTTTTTGTAGGAGCAGTACGGGTATCACGTTGAGATAAAGACTGTGCCATTTCAAAGGTTACTTTGTCAATAATAGGTTCGTGAGTATTCTCTACGATAAACCATTCACTCTCTGGCGTTGCTATCGCTTTATGAACCTTATAGCTGATTACTCGCTGTTTCCCTTGTACCATATCTCCGATATACATTCGATTACTTAAAATTCTAGCTATCGTTGAAATGCCCCACATACCGTCATTCTTTGCTTGATTAGGTGTTTTGAGGTTCAAGCCTTGACTGTGTTTGTAGTCCATAGGTGTAGGTACGCCTAATTCGTTCAAGTGTCTTACAATACCGATTTTACTCATACCGTCCTCTACATACCAGCGGTAAATATCCCGTACCACTTGTGCAGGGACTTCATCAATGATAAGGCAATTTTTATTTGTTGGGTCTTTCTTATATCCATAAGGAGCGAAAGCCCCGATAAACTCGCCATTACGACGTTTCATATTAAAGGTACGTCGAACATCATTAGAAGTTCTTGCTGAATAACGGTCATTCATCAATCCCGTAATCGGAACGTCCATACCGTCTGTAATCGACTCTGGATTTTTGTAAGTGTCAAATGACGGACTTCCCAGACAGATAAATCTTGTGTTATAAAGTGGAAAAAGTTCTTCCAAATAATAACCTTGATCTGCATAATTTCTGAATGTTCGTGCTAATGTCTTGCAAATAATACAATTCACAAGACCAGCTTTCACATCATCAATCATGCGGATAAATTCAGTTCTTGCGTCATCAGTTGTACCGCTGATACCGTCGTCGATATAAATATCCACAAGGATATATTCTTCTTCAAAGAAATTTTCCAAGTATTCACGGATAATCTTTTTCTGGTTCGTAACACTTAAACTTTCGTCGTTGCCGTCGTCCTTTGATAATCGGATATATACGGCAATTCTCCATACCATGTGATTTTTGCTATTTGATTTTTTAACTTTTCTAACTCTCGGCATATTGATTTCTCCTATTAGAAAAGTCATTTATCACTCTTTTATTATACCATATTTCGCCCATTTTTTCAGTAACTTTTTAGGCTCTTGAAGTAATTTATCAAGCAAAAATCAAGCGTTGGAGCATCCTCGTTAAACACGACTTTTACAAGTGTTTTACCACATAAGAAGCAGTAGGGATTGTTTAATTCCTCTATGCAGGCAGATAGACGTTCTGTGTTGGAAAGAGCCTTGTCGGTATTGATTGACTTGACCGCTTCCAAATAATCGGAACATACTGTTGTCTGCTTATTTCCTAAATCATTCAATAGATATACCCCCTTTGCTTTGCTGTTTAGCAGTTTTTACTTATATATAAGCAGGCAGACGGCTTTGGAAAGCTCCGTTAGTATCTCAACTATTCCCATTCTTGTGGGCAGAACCGCACCATGCGGACGTAT